>Ga0163150_10006336_pt1 | contig 14548 bp, 15 predicted proteins | sample OliLakLV19P2IB_FD_148628 | JGI IMG/M metagenome (GOLD analysis project Ga0163150, IMG submission 148628) | Freshwater microbial mat bacterial communities from Lake Vanda, McMurdo Dry Valleys, Antarctica - Oligotrophic Lake LV.19.P2.IB | ecosystem: Environmental > Aquatic > Freshwater > Lake >...
GGGCGAGGATGCGAGACGGCTTCTGGTGGCGAACGCGCTGCACGCGAGCGCGACAGGGTTGATCGCGGTGGCACTAGAATGTCTGGAAGTGGCGAAGGCTCGTGGGTTTGTCGAGGGCACGGCGGCGTGGGAGACGGATGAGGAGGTGGTGAGGGTGAATCTGACAGCGGCAAAAGTGGCGGAGTCAAGAAAGTAGTTTGCGGGGGGAGGGGGGTGTGGTTATGCGAACTGAGACCACACCGCGAGCGCGATGATCGCGGCAAGTGCGAGGGCGAGGGCGGCCTTGAGGCGGCGAACCACGCGGTCGATGCGGAGACGGTCGAGGGGATGACCGATGAGGCTGCGCAGGCGGTGTTGACGATAGGCGATGGAGCCGTGTCGCCAGCTTTTGCGCCCGCGCGACATGTGGTTGAGCTCAGCGACGGCTTCGAGCGCGCCGGTCATCGAGGCAACGGCCTCGGTGGTGATGCGCGTCGCGGGCGGGGTGACCGGCGATCGCTCGGAGGGGTGTGAGCTGAACCCCCAGAGCGTCGGTTCGACGCTCTCTTCGTAGTAGGGCGAGGCCGCGGGAGTGAGGCTGAGTTGCTGAGCGGCGAAGGCATCGGCCTGCCACTCGAATCGGCGGCTGATGAATCCGAACCAGCTCAGGCCGAGGATGAACGAGCCGACCACGATGCCTCCCTCGGCCAGGCTCGACTGGTCGACGGCGTGGGCGGCGCGCGAGTGGCCGAGCGCGTCGAGGAGATAGATCGCGCCCCACGCGAGCAGGCTCAGCATCGTGGCGGCCCCGGTGATTCCCACGAGCATGGAGAGGGTGAGCCAGGGCATGTGCTTGTGGCGCGCGTGGCCGACCTCGTGGGCCATGACGGCTTCGACCTGGCGCGAGCTGAGGTGCTCGAGCAGGGCGTCGGTGAGCAGAATGTATCGGAGCGGAGCGATGAGGCCGATCACGGCACCGTTGATCATGGTGCCGTGCGTGCGCCAGACGAGCAGGTCGCGGATGCGCACGCCGCTGCGCGAGCAGATGGCGGCGAGCCGCGAGCGGAGCGGGCCGGGGGCGATGCGGACGGTATCCCATACGCGGCGGAGCAAGAGCGGGCTGATCGCGAACACGATGGCGACGCCGAGCAGTTGCAGTGCGGTGTTGGCCCACGCCATCGCGGATTCGGTGGAAAGGTGGTCGCCGATTCGTGCGAGAAGACCGTGATGCGGGTTTCCCGGTCGGCTCGCGTGCGACGCCAGCCAGCGCAGGCCGCGCTGCATGGCCTCGCTCCAGACCGCGATCATGCCGATGGGGACGAGGCTGAGCAGCACCTGGTGACGGAGTTGCAGGAGCACATACTGGGCGCGGGTGGGCGCGGCAAAGACGGGCCGTCCGCTGTCGAGCATGCGCAGCGTGGTGGCGTCGCGAAGGGTGCGCTCGATGGGTTCATAGGCCCACCACCCGACGAGGAAGATTCCGATAGGAAGGGAGATGACCGCAAGCTCGTCGAGGGCGATGAGATCGCCGATCCGCATTCGGACTTCATCGAGCAAGCCGATCGAGAGGACGTTGGCCGCGTGCAGCAGAACGGCGGCCCAGCGGGAAAGTCCGAGCGTGCGCTCGGCCATGCGGGCCGAGCGCCACGAGCCTCGGCGCTGCACATCGCGTGCCAGTGCGCCGATCGTGGCCCAGGTTGCGAGCGCCAGCACGAGCATCGGTCCGAGCGCCGAGACCCAGATCTCCAGACTGCCCGCACGCGACGCCGCGCTCGATGGCGACAACCCGGATCGCCACCCATCGTGCAGCACGACCACCATGAACAACGCGATGATCAGGACATGCAGCAACCGTCGGGATCCTTGTGCTCGGGCCGACAGGCTCTATCGGTCGTCGGAGACTTCGCCCAGGTCGATACCGACGTTACCGCCCTTGCCATCTTCCTGCCGGGCCGCGTTTCGCTGGTAGTAATCGGCATTGAGCACGCCGTTTCGCACGCTGGTGAAGACCAGACATGTGCGTCCGTGCATGGCCGCGTAGTCGAAGTCGCCTTTGCCGGGGCCGGCGTACTCGGCGTTGTTGACGGATTGAACGTGGAAGTGGAAGTGGGCGAGCGCGCGGCCGCCGGCACCTTCGGCCTCAAACAGCTCTTCCGGTGCGGTGAACGTCCGGTCGTTGACGCGCTGCGCGGGGCGTGCGGAATAGCCGCGGACGATGAAGCCGGGGTCGCCGGTGATGTCCCATCGCGGTTTGTTTTTTCCACCGGAGAGCGGTGCGAGCGGCACCGCGTCGGTCGAGAAGAGCGCGCCGCCGTATTCGGTCGAGGTGTCGGCGCGGTCGGCCGCGGCCTGCTTGAAGAGCGAATCGACCACGCGCCGGTCCTTGAGCGCCTCATCGACGACGAGGATGGTGAGAACGTCGCCCCAGACGAGCCGGTCATCCCAGTCGGTGAGGAGCTCGCGGCTCATCAACTCGTCGGGGCCGAGGCCTTCGGACTTACGCCACTTGCGGCGGGGTTCGAGGCGGGATGCTAGTTCGCTCATCAGTGCGGAGCGTTCGTCCGCGAGCCACTCGGATTTGTGAACGCTCGCCCAGCGGAGAGGCTCGATGTGGCGGAGTTGAAGCCCCTTGCTCTGCTCGGGGGTGAGGCGAGAGACGGCGGTCTGGGCCGCGGCCCACCACTCGGAAGCGCCGGGGTCTTTCGAGTCGATCAGGCCTTTGACCCATGCAAGTTCGGAGCCGGTGACTGGAACAATGCGCAGCTCGGTCGCGGCCCGCTCGAGCGGTCTGAGGGCGGGATCACCGGCAGGAGCGGCGGCGAGCATCTCGCGCCGCTTTGCGCCGTCGGGATCGAGGCGTCCGAGAAGATCCCATGCGGCCAGCCGTTGCTTCTCGACGATGTCGGCGGACTGGCCGGGCAAGTCGGCTTCACCGGCCGGACGCAGATAGACATCGAAGGCGATCTGCTCGATGCTTCGACCGGAATGGAGCGCCAGCAGCGCCGCCTGCTCGGGCCTGTCGGGATCGGGCGGAGTGGGAACCGCGCGAGCGAACGAGCGCACCAGCGCCGGGCCGACTTCGCGCCAAGCAAGGTCGCCGGCCTCACGCTCGATTTGCGAGCACATGGCCACGATCAGGGGCCACTGCGATTCGGTGGGCAAACGGAGGCGGAGCAGTTTGCGGTTGTCGGCCTTGCCATCGGCGCTGGTGTCGGCAAAGAGCTTGTTCAGCGCGGCTTCACGCAGGCCGGCCGGAGCGCTGCTTTTCCAGAGAACCTGCTTGCAGGTTTCGCGCGCGGCGGAGCGGTCGGTTTGCCCGGACTCGGCCGCGGCCCAGAGGCGATCGAGGGCGAGCGTGCGTTTGTTGGTGCCCGCGCCGGCATCGAGGATGATGGCGGTATCTATATCCGGTTCGGTCGCGTGCCCGTGCGCGGCAAGTGCGCCCGCTACGGCGAGGGCAAGGACTAACTGGCGCAGGCGGAGGAACGGGCGGCAACGGGTGAGAAACGGTGCGATCATGGAAAGGGAAGTTTAGAGCGTGCGGATGTCGTAGAATGAATCGCTGTGGCCAAACTCCAACCCACCATTTCCGCAGGTCGTTCGGCGACACCGCAGACGCTTGCGCCGACAGGCACCGATTCTTTGACCGATCGGGTGGCCCGGATCATCGAGATGATCCGTCCGGCGGTGCAGGCGGACGGCGGCGATGTGGAGTTTTTGGGGATTACTTCCGATCCGGAGCATCACGCCCGAATCCGATTGCACGGGGCGTGCGTGGGGTGTCCGTCGGCCGCGGTGACGCTGCAACTGGGAATTGAACGGAACTTGCGAGAGTACGTCCCGGAAATTCGCGGAATCGTGGTGGTGGATTAGCGGTCGCTATCCCCCCAATGTGGGGAGTTTCGCAGCTTCGATGAGATAGGGATTGGCGCAGTGCAGGGTTGTGGGTATGATCGCTGTCGGCGTCTGAACCGAACGCCGCCCAAGAGCACCCGCGACCGCACCGGGGACTGGAGGTCCAACATGCTGGTCATCACACGACGTGAAGGCGAAGAAGTAGTGATTGGAGATCCGAGCAATCCCATAGGGATCGTTCGTATCGCTTCGATCAAGGGCGACCGGGTGCGGATAGCGTTCGACTTTCCGCGCTCGATCGATGTGCATCGGCGCGAGGTCGCCAATCAGATCATCGAGGATCGGCCGCAGGTGATCGGTGCGATCAAGGGCGGCGTGGCGGCGCAGCCGGGGTAAAGCAGCCGGCTCGGCCGCTTTATGTCGAACGTCGAAGGCAAAGATGACCGACGGGTAAGTCGTCCGTGCTATTCGGCTTTGCCACCCGACATGTCGTAGATCCACTGATCGCCGTGGCGGGGCCAATTCTGGACTTCGCCCTTGCCGAAGAACAACCCGAGTTCCTTTTCCGCGGCCTCGGGGCTGTCGGAGCCGTGGATCAGGTTGAAGCTGTTGCTGACGCCGAAGTCGCCGCGGATGGTGCCGGGGTTGGCCTTCGAGCCGAAGGTCGCGCCCATGAGGTTGCGGGCGATGGCGATGGCACCGTTACCGCGGAGAGCGAGCACGAGCACGGGGCTGGAGGTCATGAACTTGACGAGGCCGGGATAGAACCCTTTGGCGCTGTGGTCTTGGTAATGCTTCGCGGCCAGATCCTGCGAAATCTGCATCATTCGGCAACCGACGACCTGTAAGCCCTTGTCCTCGAATCGGGAGAGGATGCGGCCCATGAGGCCTCGCTGCACGGCGTCGGGCTTGAGGATGATGAGGGTGGTTTCCATGGGGGGTTCCTTTGTTTGGGGCGAAGAATAGGTTGAGTGGTCGCCCCTCATCAAGCGCTGCGGCGGGGTAGTTGATGGCGCTTACGGGTCAGCGGTCCCGACTGCTGGCGAGTTGGCCGCGGAAGCCCATTTCGAGGCGCATCTCGGCGGCCCGCTGGCGATCGATCGTGAGGGGGAGGATGACGCTGAACATCGAGCCGCGGCCGACTTCGCTTTCGACTTGCAGTTCGCCCTGCAGGATGCCGGTGAGGTCTTTGCAGATGGCCAGGCCGAGGCCGGTACCGGCGTGGCGGCGGGTGTGGCCGCTGTCGAGTTGCTGAAACTTCTCGAAGATTTTCTTCTGATCTTCGGGAGCGATGCCTGGGCCGGTGTCGAGAACGCTGATGCGCACGCGGTCTTCGGCGGCCGCGCCGCCCGCGCCGCGGGCGACCAGCCGCTCGACGCGGAGCGTGACCCGTGCGGGAACGGAGCCGCTGTTTCGCTCGTCGGCGGCCTTTTCGCTGGTGAACTTCACCGCGTTGGATAGCAGGTTCACGACGATCTGCTGGAGCTTGTCGGCATCGGTTTCGATGACGGGCACCTCGGGCGAGATCTCGGCGGAAAGCTCGATGTTGCCGCGATCGGCAAGCGGGCGGAAGAGCGCGATCCAGCCCTCGGCCATGTCCTTGACGCTGATGGGGGAGACGGTGACGGCCATCTTGCCGGCATCGATCTTGGCCATGTCGAGCAGACCATTGATCATTTCCAGAAGCGAGCGACCGGCACCGTGGATGTTCTCGAGGTAGCGTTTGCGCTTGCCGACGCGGGTGGAATCGTCCCCGGATTCGACCTCTTTTTCGACGGCTTCGAGGAGCAGTTCCGCGAAGCCGATGATGGAGTTGAGGGGCGTGCGAAGTTCGTGGCTGACGTTGGCGAGAAACTCGCCCTTGAGCTTGTTGGACTCGAACAGCGCCACGTTGCGCTCGGCCAGCTCGTTCACCTTCAGATCCAGTGAGGTGTTGATCGACTGCAACTGGTTCTGGCTGACCGTGAGGTTTTCGACCATCTGGTTGAAGGTGTCGCTGAGTTCCTCAAACTCATCGCCGGTCTGGATGTCGGAGCGGATGGCGAGGTTGCCCTCGCGGACCATCTCGGCGGTTTCACGGAGGGCCCGCACGGGCGAGAGGATGAGACGGGTGGTGATGAGGTAGAACACCAGCACCGCCAGACCCAGGGCGATAAGCCCGGCGCTCAGGAGGTAGGCGGTGTTGATGACCAGCAGGCGGGCCGCACCGCCGCCGGTGGTGGAAATGCGTTTGAGCACGACCATTCCCTGCAACTGGTTTTCGGGGGTGCGGACGGCCTTGGCGTAGCGGTATTCCCGGTCGGTGCCGAGCCACGCGGCATCGTGCAACTCGGACTCGGCGGGCCGGTCGCCGAAGCGGGCCCACGCGCGGGCGGCGAAGGCGTCGGTCTCGATGACCTCGCGGGCGCGCTCGGCCATCATGAGCTCGATCTCGGCATCGCCGATGCGCTCGGCCGCGTTGGGTTGGAGGGCAGGCCCGGGGCCGGCATCGACGCCCTGCTGCCAGACTTCGACGAGCTGCTTGGAAAGGTCTTTCTGAGCCTCATCGACCAACGAGTTCATGCGGAGCCAGGGGATGGAGAGCGCCGCAAAAACCACGAGCAGCACGGCCGCGCCGAAGAGGAGGAGACACTTGTTGGCCAGTGAGATGCCGCGCCACATGACGGGAGGGTAAGCGCGGGAGACGTGGACTGCACCGAGAGGTTTCGTCGCGAGCGGGGGAGCGTGTTGGATTCGTCGATGAACCCCGACGTTGGTTGCGGCTCGGTGACTCGAGAAGTCGGTGGTGCCGACCGATCCAATCATGCTTTTTTGGCCGCATCGTCATCCGTTCGCACCTTGCCGATCAGGCGGATGAGCGACTCGATTCCGGCCGCGCCGTATTCGGCGCGGAGCGCCGGCAGCACGCGCGATTGAAAGATTGCGAGCACATGCGGCGCGTTGCTTCCGGTGATGTTGGCCGCCTCGGTGAGCGATCGCCGGTCGATGCACACGCACTTCACCACGGCCCACTCAGGCCCCGAGAGCGCGAATTGCAAGGGCTGCATGACGTGGTCGAGCAGCCGCTGCCGCAGCCGCGAAAACGCCACTTTGGCCGCGGTCTCGTTTTTGCCGAGCTGGCTGGCGACCGAGCTCCACGACTGGTTCTTCACCAGAAACTGCTCGACCATGGTTCGCTCGTCGTTGGTTTTGCACGCGGCCGTCAGACGGATCACCATCTTGCCGAGGGCTTCCTGCTCGACCCGCGATTCTTCGTACGCGGCGATCACCGACCTCGGCCCGGCACCGGCCGCGGCCGCGTCGAAGTTGGTCTGTTCACCCTCTGCGTCGCGGGAATCCGGATTGACATCCTTGCGGGCACGCAGCCGGTCGATGAACCGGTTCCGAATCGCCCGCAGCAGCCGCGCCTCCAAATGCTGATCGTCGTTGCAGACCACCGCGAGCTTCGGCAGCTCCTTGGCCATTACGCTCATCACCACGCTCTCGGGCTGCAAGTCGACCCGGTTGGCTTTGCTCCCCAGCATCTTCGCGGCCATCCGTTCGGCCCGCTGGTTGATCCGCACATAGAGCGTGTCGATGGCCCGTCCCTGCTCGGTCTTGCTCTCCGACCGCAGACGATCGAGTGCCTGGCGCCCCACGGCATCGCCGCCCTTGGCCGCCGCGGGCGCGGAGTCCGGGGTCTTGGGAGGGGAACCAGTGGGATTCGGGGTTACTGGCATGAGCGGGTCCGTGCGTAGGACTGAGAACACCATGCTACCTGACCGCCGCATCGCGGCAACGACTTTCCCGACCATCGCACGAACTTTAGCGCGTATCTGAACGGCATTCGCTGCGCAAACCCAAGGTGCGGTTGAACTTGCAGATTTTGCGCCCAATCGGCGCATCGATACCGCTTATCTAGGGGAGGAAATGTAACGGGAGCGGGTGGCGCTTCGCTTTCAACTGGCCGGGCTGACGGTCAAACACCGGGTTTGACGGGCTGGCTCCAACCACTCGGAGGCTCCCATGCAAGCAAACACCAACAACGGAAGAAGCTGGACCAGCGGCCGCACCGTTCGGATTGGGGTTGCCGTGGGTGTGGCCGGGACGCTGGGGTTGGCCGATTTGTGGCTGACGATGTTCTTCATGCGAACCACGGGGATGCACGAGTTGAACCCGTTGGCCCGACTGGTGGTGGGCTTTGGTCCGGCCGCACTGGTTGCGATGAAGATCACCAGCCTGTTCTTGAACGCAGGAATCCTGCTGGCGTGCCGCAAGCGGCTGGCGGGCGAACTGGGTGCGTGGGCCTCTGTTGCCGTGATGGTCGCCCTGACCGCTCACTGGAACCAGTATGTGAACTCGGCCAGTGAGATGACCGGATTCGACCATGCGACCCTGGCCGCGGACCACACCTTTGTGAAGATCGATGGCTGAGCAAGCTTTGCCACTCCAACACCTCTCAACCCTTGTTCCTTCGTCCCGCACCTGACCTCCTCGGGGCGGGATGCTCTCCTCCACCCGGCCGCGCGGATCCTCACCCGCGCGTCCGGGTTTGTTGGTTTTGCGGCTCGACAATCGGCGCAATGACCGAGGGGATCTTGGCATCGAGGAGAGGGTCAGGGTGCGTCCTGTAACGCATATCGGGGGCTCGTCGCTTCTTAAGTGTCCCGCATCGTCGAACTCAGCAAGTCGTTGAGTTCGGATGCGGGAGAGAACAGAAACGTCCGCAGATTTGAGAATAAGGAGCCGACCCATGAACCGCATCAATACCCGCACCGTGTCCGCGTTTGCCGCCGCCATTACCGTTACCGCCGCCGGCGTGGCCCAGGCCGCAGTTTCAGCCGATTTCAACAGCTCGGGAAATGTCGGCCTCGAAGATTTGCAGGGATATATGGCGAGCTATATCGGCGGTGACCAAGCCGCCGACACCAACGGTGACGGCAGCCTGAGCGTCCAGGACTTCTTCACCTTCCTGCAGCAATGGATCACCTCGTACATCAAGGAAGCCAAGCAGACCGAATCGCCCAGCCCGATTTCCGAGACTTCCTCGTCGAGCCTCCAGTCGTCCAACCCCCGGAACTAATCCCAATCATGGCGCTCTCCTGGGGCCCGCGTGTGTGTTGCACGCGGGCCTCAGTTTATTTTTGGAGCCGGTCGAAGCGCGACGCGGCAGAGGTGTAACGCCGGTACACACTGGCTCGCTTCCCGTGTGACCCCGCACGAAACAAGGAGCAGTCCCATGAACCGCTTTAGCCTTATCATCGTCGCCGGACTCGCCACGCTGGGATCGTCGGCGTCGGCGTCGGCGCTCGCGTGCGATCCGGCCGACTTCGACCTGTCCGGTCAGGTCGAACTCGCCGATCTCTCCGCGTTTATGTCCGCATACTTCGCCGGCAACATGCTCGCCGACACCAACGCCAGCGGCGAAGTCAGCGTGCAGGATCTGTTCGATTTCCTCACCTGCTGGCTCGCGCACTTTCAGCCCGCCGATCCGCGTGACCGCGTGTTGGAGCCTACGCGGGCGGAACACGATCTCGACACCACCCCGGGTGAACCCGGCACTTCGACTGAGCGATGGATCCCGCAGCCGATCTAGAGCCTGGGCGACCGACACGCTGCCCGCTCCCATCAACTCGACCCTTCCCCCCAAGGGAATTCGCTCGCGGAGGCAGGCGAATCCCTTTGGGGGTTTCTTTGCGGCCGTCACACAACTCATCGGCCGGCAACGAGCATGTTGTAACGGTGAATCGCCCACGGTCGCTCCCACATTGCCGATGACCGTCGGCGGCCGCCGGCCGCCAGTCACCGGAACAAGACTGCCGGATTGAACGCCAAGCAGGAGACGACCCATGACTAGCAGGAACAACCGCAACTCGTCACGCACGCTGACCGCCACAGCCATCGCCGTTGCCGCTTTCGCAACTGTCGGTGTCGCCCAAGCTGGAATCGATCCCGACGTGAACAAGTCGGGCACTATCGGCATCGAAGACCTTTCCGCCTATATGACCATCTATCTCGCGGGCGACAAGGCCGCGGATGTCGACGACAACGGCATGGTCAGCGTGCAGGATCTGTTCAACTTCATCGATGCGTGGCTGACGGAGTTCACCAAGCCCAAGCAGCAGCAGGCACCGAAGGGCGGGGACGATGCGAGCACGCTCGACCGCAACGACAACAACTCGAGCAGCCTGTAAGGCGAAACGAACACCACCAGCGCCCAGCGGCCCATACCCAAACCCGTCCACAATGGACAAACCTCAAGCCGAACCGCGGCGCTCGAACGAAGAACCCGCGTGCAAATACTGCACGCGGGTTCTGGTGCGCTATGGCGGCGGCGGCTTCACAGGTTCGATTTACTGCTCGGGGCCGGTGTACTCGGGGGTCATCGGCCCACGGTCCCACGGCGCCCCCCTTTTGCAGCGTCAGGGCTTGCCGTCGGGCATCATGTCGGGCGGCATACCGGAACCCGGCGCGGCAGGTAGCGGTTCGGGCGGGGCGGGATCCTTCAACTCGTCGCTCAGTTTCTTCGAGAACGCGGTCGCCTTATAGCTGTACGGCGAAAACGCCCAACCCGTCCACCTGGCATTCAGCTCATCGACTTCCTTTTTCACTTCTTCGGGGGTGCGCTTCGGCTTGGGTTCGGCGGGAACAGGCTGGGGCGGAGGCGGTGCGGCCGCGGTGTCGGTTGCGGGGGGCGGAGTTGCCGCTTCCATGAATGGATCGGGGTCGGCCGATGCTGTCAACTTCCACCACTGCCGACCGGCGCTTTCGACGGTATCGACATGAACGACCAGTCCGTCCCATGTGCGGACATCAACGGCCGCGGCCGGCGCTGCGAAGTCGATCGTCTCCGCCTTCGCCACGTCCTCGAACGCCGACTTGACCAAACCTGCCACCACCGTCTCGCTCAGGCTTGTATCCTTGAGCTGCTTTCCCTCGGGAATCGCCTGGACGACAAACGCGCCCTCAGCGGGCTTCTCGCGTGCGACCGAGATGCGATCAGACTCCGGCACACCGCCGCCCGGCATCACGACCACGCTCCGCACGCGGTCGCGCCCGATGTCGGCGAACTCGTTGTTCACCCAGGTGAGCGGCTCGCGCGGCACTTCGAGCTTGCCCTCGGCATACCACGAAGTCGGCTCGCCGGGTTTGCGAAGATAAATGCCCTGCGGTGCGGGGCTTTGCGCAAACTTTGTGTTGCCGACGATCACCGAGGCGATTGGCTGCCCGGTCTTGTCCTTCAGCGTCATCAGGAGCGAGCGGGGCGCTTCGGGCTGAGGCTGGGCCGCAGGGTCGGCCGCAGGATCCTCGACCTTTGGCGTTGCGGTTGCCGCGACATCATCGACGCCCAGCGATTTGAACAGGTCAGCCCGCGTCGTTCGCTGCTGGAAGTTGCGGAGCGCCGCCAGGCTGAGCACCACCTCGCGCACCTTGGCCGCGTCGACGGGATAGTCGGCTTTTTCCTTCAGCCGCCATTGGCCGTCGGTCAACTCGATGTTCGACTCGCCCTGCCCGGACTTCACGGTGATCGCGGCCACATCTTCGACGCGAGAAGCCAGACCCGGAAACAGCGACGGCGCGCCGCCGGCACCGCCCGATGGCGCGCCGATTGTTCCGGGCGCGGCCACGGTCTTGTCCGAACGGGTCACAACCACTGCGGCCGCCACAGCAGCAACGGCGGCGAGAGCAAGAATGGTGAGCGTTTTGGTATTCATGGATGAAACCGAAATTGTGGATTTGCTGAATATCGAGATCGAGTGCTGAACGAACCCTCCCCCCGGTCCCCTTCCTCTGCGAGGGGGGAGTCAGGACCGAGCGCCGGACTTCATGCGGTCGGTCTTGCGGCGGCCGAGGCGGTAGGCGCTGAGGCCGAGCGCCACGAGACCAACCACGATGGGCATGGCCGCGATGTTGATCGCCTTGAGGCGCGTGCCGAGGCCTTCGATGTCTTTGCGGAGTTGGTGCTGCACATCGCGCAGATCCTTGCGGGTCTGGATGCGCTCCTTGGTGAAATCGTCGACCTGCTTCTGCTGCTCGGGCGTAAGGAGAGCGGTTGCCTGGCCGTCGGGACGCTTCTGCTGAAGCTCGTTGATCTTCTGCTCGGTCTCGCGCAGGCGGGTTTGGAGCTCCTGCTCCTTCTTGAGGAACTTGTCCTCGGCATCGCGCTGGATCTGCTGCACGCGCTCGAATGGCCGGGCGAAGCCGCCGCGGGCGCGGAGCGACATCAGGTCGCTGGAGCCCCCGAGGTTGTCCAGCGAGCCGATAGCGAAATCGCCGTTGTCGCTCACTTTGCTGTAGCCGAGGCTCACCTGACCGAAGAGCTTCTGCTCGCGGATCCAGAAATCGTCGGCAATCATGTCACAGTCGGCGACCACCACGACGTTGATGGAATCGTTCGACTCGGCCAGGTGCGCGGCCGTGGCAGCGGCCGCGCCGGCCTCGTCGCCCGGCTTGGTCGGCGCACCCTCGGGAAACGCACTCTTCACCCTGCCGGTGATTCGCCCGGCGAGGACGAGTTCCTGCCCGCCCGACTCGAACTTCGCCAGAAGCCCCTTGAAGTCGGGCACGAACGAGATCGAGCTCGCGTCGAACATCATCGAGTTCTTGCTGGTGTGGATGAGCGGCTCGAAGGTGGTGGCCGCGCCGTCCTTGGCTTTCAACACGCCCGCCGTCGCAATGATGATGTTCGCCAGGTTGCCGGTGATGGGGTCGGTGGCGTTGACTTCCTTCTTGTCCAGCCGCAGGTAGCCGATGTAAGGCACCGGCTCGGGGCGATTCTGCGCACCGGCGTTGATCGCAATCGCGTTGTCGCGATCGCCCGCGATCTTGCCCGGAACCATCTCCACGCCCCAGGCGTTCAGCAGCGTCGGCAGGTCCGAGGCTTTCGGCACCTGCATCGCCTGCATCGGGTTCATCCCGGGCGGCAGATCCTTCTCGCAGTGCGGATCGACGAACAGCAGCAGCCGCCCGCCGCGGAGCACGAACTGATCGATGGCGTACTGGGTTTCGGGCGAGATGCCCTTGGGGTGAACCACCATGAGCACGCCGATGTCGGCAGGAATCGACTTGACCGCGTTCTCAACCGACTTCACCTCGAAGAGTTCCTTCATCTGCTCGATGATCTGCCACGGCGGCACACCGCGTCCGCCCATCGGGTTCATCGGCATCCCTTCGAGCGGCAGCCACGTCATCACGCCGACGACCTTCTTGGGCGCATCGGAGAGCAGATAGACCATGTGCGTGATGTCGTACTCGAGAAACCCCTCCTTCTGCGGGTCGAAGAACGGGATCACCTGCTGCTTGTCCGTGCTGTTGACGCCCACCAGGCCAAAATAGAACCGATCGCTCCCACGCCCTGTCGGCACCCCCACCAGCCCCGCGGCCACGGCTTTGTCCTCGGTGTCCGAGAATGGCTCGGGGTTCACGATGGCAAGATCGATCTTGCCGCCGGACGAGCGGGCGTACTCGGTCAGCATTTCCTTCACGCGGGTCGCGTATGACTTGAACGACGGAACGTCGTTGGCGATCTTCTCGCTGAAATAAAGCGTGAGCCTGATCGGCTCGGGCAGCTTGCGGGCGATGTTGCGCGAGCCATCCGAGAGCGTGTACAGGCTGCCTTCGGTCAGATCGACGCGGGCACCGCGAAAGGCGTTGCCGCCGACGATGTTGATCGCCAGAAACAGCACCACGGCGATGATGAGGGCGGCGATGGAGAGGATGCTCTTGTTCATTTTCGGATCCCACTAGTCGTCCTGGTTGTCTCTTCGTGCTCGATGTTGTCGTTCCTGCCTGTACGGTGGCGCATTATCCTGCCTTCTTGGCCTCCACCATCACCGCCGTCGCAAACAGGCAGACCGCGATCAGGGTTCCGAAGAAGAACAGATCGCGTAGATCGATCACGCCCTTGCCGATCGCGTCAAACCGCGTGAAGAAAGAGAAGCCCGCGATCGCATCGACGACGGCCTGAGGTGCCCAGCCGCTGAAATACTCAGTGACCGGCCCAAAGCCCGCCAGGAGGAACGCCAGGCACACCACCACCGTTCCGACGAACGCGATCACCTGGTTTCGCGTCAGCGAACTCACGAACGACCCGATCGCCAGGAATCCGCCCGCCATCAGGAAGCTCCCGAAGTACGCCGCCATGATGACGCCGTTGTCCGGGTTGCCCAGGTAGTTGCAGGTGATCCACACCGGGAAGGTGAGCGCGAGGGCAATCCCGCAGAAACTCCAGGCCGCGAGAAACTTTCCCAGAACGGCCGCCGACAGCGGAATCGGCAGCGTCAGCAGCAGTTCCAGCGTTCCTTGTTTGCGTTCCTCGGCCCACAGGCGCATCGAAATCGCAGGCACCAGAAACAAGTACAACCACGGGTGAAAATCAAAGAACGGGCGCAGATCGGCCTGCCCTCGCTCGAAGAACCCGCCGAGTTGAAACGTAAACACGCCCGTCAGCAACAGAAAGATCACGATGAAGACGTACGCGACCGGCGTGAAGAAGTAGCCGCCCAGCTCGCGCTTGTACACCGCCCACATTCGGGCAAGTCCCCTGCTCATCTGCGGGCCTCCTTCAGATCACCCACCGTGATCGTGCGAAAAACGTCATCCAGCCTCCCAGACTCGACATGCAGTTCGTCCACCTGCCACCCCCGGCCGCGGGCGTGGTTGCTGATGTCGGCCGCGATCGCGCCGCCGGACTTCGGAAACACCACCATTGAAATGTGACCGTTCTCGCCAACGC
>Ga0163150_10006338_pt1 | contig 14544 bp, 9 predicted proteins | sample OliLakLV19P2IB_FD_148628 | JGI IMG/M metagenome (GOLD analysis project Ga0163150, IMG submission 148628) | Freshwater microbial mat bacterial communities from Lake Vanda, McMurdo Dry Valleys, Antarctica - Oligotrophic Lake LV.19.P2.IB | ecosystem: Environmental > Aquatic > Freshwater > Lake >...
CCCAGAAAGGAGCCGACCTGCCGCCCGCACCGTTCTCCCTCCCCGCAGCCTCATACCGCCACCAGATCCTTCTCCACCTTAAGATTGCCGATGATGAAGTCCTGCCGCTCCTGCGTGTTCTTGCCCATGAAGAACGACAACAGCTCATCGCTGTTGTGGAGATGGTTGAGCGTCACGGGCTCGAGGCGGATATTGTCGCCAATGAAATCCTTGAATTCGCCGGCCGAAATTTCACCGAGGCCCTTGAAGCGCGTGATTTCGTGGGTCACGCCCAGCACTGCAACCGCGCGCTGCTTCTCCTGCTCGTTATAGCAATAGATGGTCCGTTTCTTGTTGCGCACCCGGAAGAGCGGAGTCTCGAGAATGTACAAGTGGCCGTTGCGGATTAAGTCGGGAAAGAACTGCAGGAAAAACGAAATCAGCAGCAGCCGGATGTGCATGCCATCGACGTCCGCGTCGGTGGCGATCACGATCTTGTTGTAACGCAGCCCGTCGAAGCCGTCTTCGATATTCAGCGCGGACTGCAAGAGGTGAAACTCCTCGTTCTCGTAGATCACTTTCTTGGAGAGTCCGTACGTGTTGAGCGGTTTTCCCTTCAGCGCAAAAACCGCCTGCGTCTGGACATCGCGCGTGGCGGTGAGCGAACCGGCCGCCGAATCGCCTTCCACAATGAAGAGCGTGCTCTCCTCGTTGCGCGGATTGCGGTCGCCGAGATGCAGGCGGCAATCGCGCAGTTTCTTATTGTGCAACGAGGCCTTCTTCGCGCGTTCCCGGGCGAGGTTCCGGATGCCGGCGAGTTCCTTGCGCTCCCGCTCGCTGTCTTCGATCCGGTTCTTCAGCGCCTCAGCCGTCGCCTTGTTCTTATGCAGGTAAACGTCGAGCGACTGCTGCATGAACTTCCCCACAAATTCCTTCAGGCTGGGACCATCCGGCCCCACATTCGCGGAGCCGAGCTTCGTCTTCGTCTGCGATTCGAACACGGGTTCCATCACCCGCACGGCCACCGCGGCATCGATCGACTGCCGGATGTCCGCCGCATCATAGTCGCGCTTGAAGAAGTTTCTCACCGTATCCACCAAAGCCTCACGGAAGGCCGTGAGATGCGTGCCGCCCATCGTGGTGTGCTGGCCATTCACGAACGAGAAATACTCCTCGCCATAATGCGCGCCGTGCGTGAACGCCACTTCGATATCCTCCCCCTCGAGGTGGATGATCGGATACAGGGGCTCGCCGCTGAGATTCTTGGTGAGGAGATCCCGCAGGCCATGCTCGGATTTGAACCCCTTGCCGTTGAAGGTCAGGGTAAGTCCGCGGTTCAGAAACGCGTAGTTCCAGAGCATGTCCTCGATGAACTCGGGCCGGAATTTAAAATCCTTGCCGAACAGCGCCTCGTCCGGCGTGAACTCCACTAGCGTGCCGTTCCGGTCGGTGCTCTTGGTAATCTTGTGATCCTTGACCAAGTTGCCCTGCCCGAATTCAACGAGCTTCGTCTGCCCTTCGCGGAAGGCCTGCGCCTTGTAGCTGAAGGCCAGCGCGTTGACCGCCTTCTGACCGACGCCGTTCAAGCCGACCGATTTCTGAAACGTCTCGCTGTCGTACTTCGCCCCCGTGTTAATGATCGAGACGCAATCGATGAGTTTACCCAGCGGAATGCCGCGGCCGTAGTCTCGCACCCGTAACGTGCGATCAATCAACTCGACCTCGATCTTCTTGCCGTGGCCCATCGTAAATTCGTCGATGCAGTTATCGATCGTCTCCTTCAGCAGCACGTAAATGCCATCCTCCGCGTGGACGCCGTTACCGAGTCGCCCGATGTACATGCCCGGTCGCAACCGGATGTGCTCGAGCGAGGAGAGGGTCTTGATGCTAGCTTCGGTGTAGGCTTGGGCCATGAGGGTAATTCGAGATGCGAGGGTTGAGCGGAGAGACTTCGTTCGAGCGCCAACGTGACAAGCGAAAACCCGGAGCGTCGACGCGGAGGCGAGCCCAAACCTGCCCCGGACGCTCGCGGAAGGTGCCGCCACCGCCACGAATTGATCGGAAGGATCGCCGCAACCGACAAGCCCTTCCGCCGAGCCCACTTATCGGGAAACCATTGCCTCGACTCGCAGTCGGACCATGCTGCCGGCTCTTCTCATGAAAAAAACCCTCGGTGGTCTCCTCATCGTAATACTGGTTCTCGGCGTGGGCCTGTACCTGGTTCTCCATTACTTCCTCGGCTCCATCGCCAAGGCGGGCGTGAACAAATTCGGCCCCGGAATCACGCAAACCAAAGTGGAGTTACAGGACGCCAAAATCTCACCCATCTCCGGCACGGGCACGCTCACCGGATTCACGGTCGGGAATCCCGTTGGCTGGAGCACCGCCGACGCGTTTCGGCTCGGCCGCATTCACCTCAATATCGAACCGATGTCGCTCTTCAAAGATCACATCGTGATCAACGAACTGATCATCGAGCAGCCGGAATTTAACTACGAGACCAAGATCGTCGCCAGTAATGTGGGCGACCTGTTGAAAAATATCGAAGCCTCGGGCACCAAAAAAAATCAACCGACCAGCGAACAGGGTAAACCGATCAAGATGGTCATCAAGAAACTGAGACTCGAAGGCGGCAAGGTGACCGTCGGGATGGGGCCCACGTCGATCCCGTTGCCCATGCCTCCGCTGGTCATGAGCGATATCGGCGTAGCCGAGGGTGGAATTACTCCGGCGCAAGTCGCGTACGCCATCATGGCGAACGTCATGACCAATGTCGTCGCCGCGACGACGGGTGGGATGTCGCAGCTCGGTGGCACATCGGGCGCCGCTGCCGTTGAAACCGCGAAGCAGGCGGGTGAAGCGATCAAGGGACTCTTCGGCGGCTCGAAGAAACCCGCGGCGCCCCAACCCACGCCCGCCAAATAAGGGCGCGGCGCGCGCTGTCGCGCCTCGCCGCAAGTTCGTGTCCTCATCGGCTTGCCCTGGGGAGTACCGGCTTGCCCTGGGACCGCGGCCGCTTCCGGCCGCTGGTTGATCTGATGCGGACGAGGGCGTCCGCGGTCCCAAGTCGGAAAGTCCCGGGTCGGAACGTCCGCGCTCGGATCGATTCGGGGTGTTGAACTTTCACTTCGTCGCGTTGACGTCCACGGTCGCGTCGGCTGTTTTCGTTGCTATGAAAGTCACTTATTACCTCGAGGTGCTGTCGTCATGGTGCACGTGGGTTGAGCCCACCTGGCAGACCCTGAAGGAGCGCTACGCCGGCCGCGCAGAATTCGAATGGAAAATTGCCCTGATGCCGCCCGACGCGTTTCCGGTTTCCGCGCAACAGTGTGACTGGTTTTATCGCCGCAGCGGGACGGTCATGCAGTCGCCGTTCATGCTGAACGCAGGCTGGCACGAGGCCACTCGCGCCGGTCACTACGATGCCCCCAATTTGGTGGCGGAGGCGGCGCGCGACCTCGGATTCTCCGGTGACGAAATTCGTCTCGCCCTCGCCCGCGCCGCCGTGCGCGACGGCGTCAAGATTGGTGATCTCGAGCGCGCCGTGGCCGTCGCGGTTCACGCTAGCGCCGGACACTTGGAGACAAATCGACTGCGCGAAGCCGCCACCTCCGGCGCCGTGCGCGACCGGATCAACGCGAGTACCCGCGAATTTTCGGCGCATAACATTGACCAGCGACCGGCATTTGTCCTGACGGATGCAATCGGCGATAAGGCCGTTTTTTCTGGTCTGGTGCGCATCGAGCCACTCGCCGCGACGATCGACGCCATGCTCGCCGACACCGCAGCCTACGCCTCCTACAAAGTTCATCACGGCACGCCGCCGAAAGCGTAGTCGAAGAACGGCAATGAGGTTCCGCAGTCTTGCCTTTGTCGCCCCACCAACGTGCTCTCATCCGGGCACATCCCGCCTCCACCCGCTAAATCTTCATGGCCCGCGTTACCCTGGATAATCTCACCAAGACTTACCCCGAAAAATCCGGCCCCGGGTTTACGGCGGTGAAGGGCATCAACCTCGCGATCGAGGATCGTGAATTCATGGTGCTGGTCGGCCCCTCTGGTTGTGGCAAGTCGACCACGTTGCGGATGATCGCCGGACTCGAAGAAATCTCGGACGGGTCCATTTCGATTGATGGCAACGTGGTGAACGAGGTCCTGCCCAAAGACCGCGACATCGCGATGGTTTTTCAAAACTACGCTTTGTATCCGCACATGTCGGTCTACGACAACATGGCGTTCGGGCTGAAGCTGCGAAAGTTCCCCCGCAGCGAAATCGATGCCCGCGTGCGCGAAGCCGCCGGCATGCTCCAAATTGAACACCTGCTCGACCGCAAACCCAAGGCGCTCTCGGGCGGACAACGCCAGCGCGTTGCCGTGGGACGCGCGATCGTGCGGAAGCCGAAGGTGTTTCTTTTCGACGAGCCGCTCTCGAATCTCGACGCGAAAATGCGGGTGTCGACCCGCACCGAAATCTCCAAACTGCACGCCCGCCTCGATGCGACGATGATCTACGTCACGCACGATCAGGTCGAGGCCATGACCATGGGTGACCGCATTTGCGTCATGCGCGATGGCCATATCATGCAGGTCGCAGCGCCGCTCGAGTTATACAATCAACCCGCCAATCTCTTCGTCGCCGGCTTCATTGGCTCCCCGCCGATGAACCTCTTCAAAGGGACCATTCGCCGCAACGGAGAGCAACTCACGTTCGTCGAAACCAATTCCGCCGTCGCCCCGATCACGGTGGTGCTACCAGCCGTGCTCCGTGCCCGGGCCGCGGCCTCCATCGACCGCCCGATCGTCTTGGGCGTTCGACCCGAAGACGTGCACGAGACCGCCAACGGCAACGAACACGAAACGGCTTCAGTCGGTGAAGCGATGATCGAAGTCGCCGAACCGATGGGAGCAGAAACGTACTTGTACCTCACCACGGGGTCGACGGCGTTCATCGCCCGCGTACGGCCGACCGACCAATTCGATGTTGGGCAACGGATCCGACTGCACTTTGATCTGGCCAAATGCCACCTCTTTGATCCGGTCAGCGAGCAGGTCCTGCGGTAAGGCGCACCCGTATTGTCATCACGAGCCCGGCTCCGCCGGGCGTGGTGATCCAGCTGGATGGCCCCGACGCTGCGCGTCTCGCCATGACAAGGTTTGGGTAGTTGCCCAAGTCCTACCATCGTCCGGGTGGTTTGGCGCCTCGCGATGACGAATGAGAAAAGAGCGACTATTATAAAACTTAAAACACGGCGTTTCCGATCTGCGATTTCAGTCTCGGCCTCAAACTCACCCCAGCAGCTGCTTCATCGCGCCCAGCAATAAATCTTCGGTCGCGGGCGCACAGAACGCGTGCTCCACTTCGTATCCGCCGCCCGGAAACTCACGCTGCGTTGGCAGATACCAGGGGCCACCATCACCGTACGCCGCGACAGCCACCGGTCGCCCCGCGCGCATCGTCTGCGCGGCGAGCTGATACGCGATGAACGGTTCTGCCGGCAAATGCAGCAACACCGTCTCATTCACGTGCAACGCACTCAGCACAAAGGGCACCTGATTCTCCCAACGCCGGACTGACGCCAGCTTGTAGGCCGGGCGGAGCCGGGATACGAGCGTCGCTGGCTGCTTTTGCACCAGCTCACGCAACGCTGCCGTGAGTAGCGCCGGATTGGGAAGCGGGCGGATTTCCTGAGTCCGCCACTCCACGGACGTTATCGGCTCCGGCCGCAGCAACGCGTTCGCCGCGACCATCCCGCGGTGCATCCGATCCGTGAGCACTACCCGCGCCTCCTTCGAGCCATCGTTGTACTTGCCCGCTGCAATGTCGCCGGCGCAACCCGTGAAATACAGATGCGTGCAGGTTGGCTCCATTTCCTGGATACGCTTGCGGGCGAGCCCGCAGAAATCACTGCTCACCCGTCCGTCGCCGTAATAGCTCATCGGATGCGTGGCGTAATAGTGCGCGGCGACGATCTTTGTTCCCCGATCATAAAACGCCACCGTGCGCAGCAGCGGATCAATAAGTCCCTCCGGCAGCGCGATCAACTCCGCATCCCGGCTCGAACTCCCGCGCATCTTGGTCAGTCGTCCCGCCGCGTCGCGCGCGAGTCGTCGATTCGACGCGACCCGCTCAACGCGGGCACTCCCGTGCGCCACGTGCGTGACGGGCCGCACCGACGTCAGCGCGTTTGCCACCGCCGTGCGCGCGGCATCCAGGCAGCGGCGATGAAAATCGACATCATAGATCGCGGGCAGGTCTTTCTCCTCCTGCGCGATCCTCGCCGCATCGAAACACACCAAAGGCGCGTTGTGCTGATGAACGCAATGCACGGTTACTCGATCCGGCGTCGTTCCCGCCGCCTCCGCCAACGCACTCCGCCACGCGACGTGCGCCTCGTTCAAGATCCCCGTCCAATCCACCACGCAGACCACAATCGGGGCACCGCAACCTAACAGCACATAACCGATCGCCTCCAGCGGATCGTCGTAGTCCAACACCGGCTTGATCCAACCGCCACAGCACGCGTGCCCCAGTGGTGGCGTCACATCAAAACGAAACGGCGCAAGGTGAAGCGAACCCGCGCCGGTCGCAGCGGACGCCGTTGCCGCCCCTAACCACGACGGGGAAAAAGCCGCTCCAGCCGCGGCGGTCGAACTGCCAATAAAACCACGCCGGCTGATTGAATTCATGTGAGTGAATCGAAATTACTTTTTCTTACCGGAGCGCGCAAACGTCTCGTTAAGCAGGCGCACCGCGGTGTCGACCATCAACGCCCCGCATTCATCCGTGCCCGCCCCGGCCACGCCCGCTTCATAGCCGCCGCGCGCTTTCTCGCCGGGCATGCCCACGTAGTGCACGCCCATACCATTCGAGTAGCCCAGGACCAGCGTCTGCGGATACGGCGACCGCTCCCGGATCTGCGTGCCGAGATCCGTCAACGGCTCTCCCGGCAACGCCACCAAGGCGAGTGGACCACACACGATCACCTGAATTTCCGTCGAAACGTGCGTCGTCCCCGTCCGCTCGCGCGCGGCGGGCATGAGCGGCAAATCCACATTTCCGCGGGCGGCATCGATCGGCGCCGCCGCGAGTTTCACGGCATACTTCTTCGCGATCTTCGCTTTCTGCGCCAACCCAGCAGCCATCTCGTCCACGGCTGCGGCGCCCCGACGCCACGGCGTGATGTCGCCGGCCGTGCCCTGCAGAAAAAGCGCCTCTCCGCCGCCAAATTCCTTCATCAACGCCTGCATCGCGGCGCCGGGCCAATCCGCCGAAATCGCCGGCGTGGACGGATAAATCGAGACCGAGTGGCAGGCGACGTGGAACAACGAAGCGACGTGCTGCTGGTCGGGACCCGTGAACGAAACGAGCGAAAACGTGCGATCCATCGGGCCAAACGTCGCGCCACCGTGCAGCACCTCCGGATGCCAGTTGGCTTGACTATAACCAACGGCTTTCGGGACGGGCTCCGCAAGACCCCAAGCGGGAGCTCGCGGGCGCCGATTATACAGGTACTCCGGCACGCCGATGCGTCCGATCGACACCTCTACGGGCCGCGCGGCGGCAACGGCTCGTTCGGCCGCACGCGTGGTCGCGACAATCAAGCGCTCCATCCAGCGCTTGAACGGTGGAAAATCGTTTTGGGCCGGCATGAAACGGATCGCCCACCAGGAATCGCGTTCGCGTCCACGATGGCCGCCGCTGTAAACCGGGGCCCAGGGAGCCGAGTGCGTGTGACTCGCGTGGACCATGATCCGATCGGCAGAAAGGTTGAGCGAGGCTCCGATCGCCTTGCGCACCTCATCACGCGCTGACTCGGAAACATCCACCAAGTCCCAGCGAATCAACACGGCCTGGCTGCGCCCATCGTCGAGCGCAAGCGCGTGGACAAAAAGCGGATCGCGCACCTCGCCATACGGTTTGCCCGTAACCCAGTTCAAAACGTCCGTGCCCGGACTGATATCTTCGCGCGCAGCTCCGGCTTTCAATCCGGAAGTGGCCGCGTCAACGCGGGCGGTCAGGCAGGTTAAAACGACAAACAGCAATCGAATCTTCATGGGGGAGATTAATGACGCTAAATTCTTAAAAAATGCGGACTTATAAACACGGAGCCAACCGATCCAGATCAATTGAATAGCACTCTATACTCACCTGCATTCGTGGTCATCAGGAAAATCAGTGGTCAAAAGGCAGAGCCTTTTCGGGGCGTAGGGCCCGACCTTGGTCGTGGCTTGCAAGGTGGTATGAAACAACTCGGCCACGAGCGAGCTCGGGCCCTACCCTCGTGCCGCAACGAAGTCACAATCATACACCCGCTGGTAGTAGGGACAAGCCGCTCCATCTCGATCGCCGGAGTTCGGCCCTACGCTCCAGAAAAGTCCACCGCTCACGACAAACAAAAGGGCGGGTCACGTTGGACCCGCCCGGGAATGACTCAACATCGCAGAACCCACGCGGCATTCCCGCCCCGTGGGCTGGGCAGGTCAGAAGCGCCCTTGGATGCCGGCGACAACCTTCGCCACCACCACCCGGGTTTCCGCGGGGCGGTCCTTGGTGACGAAGTACGTCTCGGTGATCGGCGATTTGTTCAGGTTTTCGATGTCGCAGAAAACCGCGAGCTTCGGCGAGAAGGTGTATTTGGTTTTCAAGTTCACCTGAATCTTGGGCGCCGAATAGCGCACCAGCGCCGCATTCGGGGAGTTTCCGACCAGATACTCATCCCGCCAGACGGCGTTGAGGCGGATGTTGAATTTATAACCCAAGTACGTGATGGCAGCGTTGCCCGCTTTCGGGATAAAGCCTTGGACCTGCGTCGTCGCCGTCGTGCCACCGTAATCACCCTTGGTGCTGAGCTGGGTGTAGTTTAGGCCCACGCCGAAACCACGCCAGAATCCGGGCAGAAAGGTGAACTGCTGCTGATAAGCCAGTTCGAATCCGCGATACCGAGCGCGCCCGCCGTTGCGGGAGGTCGTGATCCGGTAGCCTTCATAGAGGCCACCGAAACCGTTGTCCTGGCCAGAGCCAACGAGCAGGCTGCTGTCCGTGAATTGGAAGTCTTCCACTTCCTTCAAGAAAGCGCTGGCCGACAACATACCGACCGGCTCGAAATAGTACTCCACGGTCGCGTCGAAGTTATCTGAATACTGCGGACGCAGCGCGGCATTGCGGACGTTCACGGTCTGCGCGGCCTCGTTGACCGTCTCCAGTGGGATCAGCGCATCGAACGACGGGCGGCCGATACCGTTCGAATAGCTTAGCCGGGAAACCAGATTACGGTTGGGCGAATAGCGGAAGTGAACGCCGGGAAAGACGTCCTGGTATTTGCCTGCGCGCGTCTGGCGCCCGATGACCGTTCCGTTGGACTGCTGGATCGGACCTTCCGCGTCCGTTTCGGTCCGCTCCACGCGCACGCCGCCCAGGATCGAGAGACTGTTAATCCGGGTCTGGCCCATCACGTAGGCCGCCGTGATATTCTCCGTAATCTTACGATCACCCGCCGCCTTCGCGTTGACCCCGAATGGCACGTCTTCCAACCACAGATTAGGGAGCAATGCCTGATGACGGGTAACCGCGAACGGATTCGCCCAAGGGGGAGAGCGATAACCCTCATTCGAGTCGGTCCACTTCAGGGTCGGATCACGAAATTGCGCGAGGTTTTCGTCGCCGCTGGCCACCGCCCCGTCGGGACCAACGAAGCTATAGCGCCGGGTGCGATTCTGCAGGGCGCGGTCCTGTTGGCGGAACACGCCGCCCACCTTGATGAGCGTCGGCGCCGGCAGATCGAAGTTCTTTTTCAGATTGAACTTCGCCGTCATGATCTCGTCTTCGCCTTCACGATCGAGCTGGTTAAGAACGAGCGTATTATAGTTGTTCAGATCGTAGAAATCGGCGCCGCTGGTCTGAGTGATCTTTGGCCACTGCAGACTTTCCCGGCGATCAAAGATCATACCGACATTGTTGAGACGATAGGTGATCTGCCCCTTGGGCCGGGATTGGAAATGGCGGCCGTTGGGCGCGTAATCATAATAGGTCTGCGAATTGGAGAAGCTCGCCCCGTAATCGATCTCCATCGTCGCGAAGCGATGCTTCACCGACGGGACGAACTGGAAGGTTCGGCCTGATTTGTCGTCGGTCGTGATCGTGACCGCACTCGAGGAGCTGGCGTTGGCGAGCACCTCCGTCAGGTAACCCGTGTAGCCCGGCCGGAAGTTGGCCACGTTGGCCGTGGTCCCGAGCACCATCGCGCGCGTGTCGTTGGTTTCGTGAAACCAATTGTAGGAACTGTTGAAGCTGATCGTAGTGCGTTCGCTGAGCTTGTAATCGATCTTCGCGCCGGTGGAGAGACGAGTGCGCGGGGCGCCCGCTGGACGCGGCACGTTGACGTTCAGAATGTAATACGGATCAACCAATGCGCTCTGATAATTCAACAGCGACGCCGTGTCGCCGCCGGGCTGCGAGTGATAGGTGCCGGTCAGCACGATACCAATGCGTTTGTCGGCTCCAAGGCGGTCCTGGTAGCTGAAATTCAAGGACGGCCCCACGTTATCAATCGGCTCACGGAGCCAGTTGTCGCTCCGCGTATAAAACTTCGGGCGCCACACGCCGCCGATCGAATAGCTGAAGCTTCGCGGCTGATTGCGGTCGAACGCGCTCTTCGACACGATGTTGACGTTCCCGCCGATCGAGTCGGCGTCCATATCGGGCGTCGGGGCTTTCGTAACCTCGATCGTCTCGATGTTGTTCAGCGAAGCCTGCTCAAACTCGAACGTCCGGCCCGCGCCGGCTGACTGCGAACTGGCGATCCGATCGCCGTCCATGGTCACGGAATTCAAGGCGCCATCAATGCCGCGAATCTGCACCGAGCGAACGTCAGCGCCGACATAGACGGCCGTGACACCGGGCAATTGTTGTAGGAAATCACCAATGTTGCCGTCGGCGATATTACCGAACTGGTCGGACGCCACGACGTTCTTGACGTTAAGCGCCTCGCGTTGGCGGGTGATGGCCTGGGCACTGCCCTCGCGCGGTCCCGAGACCGTGAAAGCCTCGAGCTTATAAATTCCGGAGTTCATCTCGATGTTCCGGGCGACGCGCGCACCGGGTTGAACATCGACGGTGATGGTTTGCGCTTCCAGACCGGTGTAACGCGCAACGAGGGTCGTCATTCCCGGCGGCAGCGCCAGCTCGAAACGCCCTTCGCGGTCCGTGGTGGCCGACCGGCCGGTGCCTTGAACCGAGACCTCCGCACCTTCGAGAAAGGTACCGGTGGCGACGTTGCTCACCTGGCCGACGACCACGCCGGCATTTTGCGCCGACGCAAAAGGACTTAAGCCTAAACTAAGGACCAACAGCGCCAGCCAATTGAGGCCGGCGCGAATACTGCGTGGATTCGGGAACGTAGTCATATACTTAAGTGGGGCGTGTAGCAGGCCGGGTGCCGTTTGTAACTGCAAAGTTACTGAACCCACCTCTTCAAACGAAAAAAAACGCGGGTTGCAACCCTGGCGCATCTGCCGAGTTGGCGGTGGCAGCCACCGCGGCGGCGAAGGGACTCGCCGCCCTACCCATCCTGAAGAGGTAGGGCGCAGACTCCGCTCCGCGCCGGGACTCCGCTCCGCGCCGGAGCCGGAACCGCCAACCGGCAGATGCGCCCTGATAACTCCCCTTCCAGAACGGAGTTGCCTTCACTAGTAACCATCACGTTACTGCCGGCGCGCCATGGAACGACGACTGTTTTTCGCTTCCGCTGCGGCCGTCGCCGCCAGCGGTTTATCCTCGGTCGCGGCACCCGCAGCCGCTGCTGCCGTCGGCCTGATCGACACCAACGTCACGCTGAACCAATGGCCCATTCGCCAGTCCTGGGCGCCTACGCCCGCCGCACTGGTGCAACGCCTGAAACGCCACGGCGTCACCCGCGCGTGGACGGGAACATTTGAAGGCGTTCTCCACACCGACATGGCGGGCGCAAACACGCGGCTGGCGGAGACCTGTCAGCGCGAGGGCGGTGGCATTCTCGAGCCGATCGGAAGCGTCAACCCGACGTTTCCGGACTGGGAAGATGACATTCGTCGATGTCAGGAGGTTCATCGCATGCGCGGCCTGCGCCTCTACCCCAACTATCAAGGCTATGCGCTGGACGATGAGCGTTTTGTTCGCCTGCTGAAAATCGCGACAGACCGCCGGTTGTTCATCCAGATCGCGCTTTCGATCGAGGATGATCGCTCGCAAAATCCCGCGCTGACGGCCCTCCCGGTTCAAGCCGGCCCGCTGGTGGAGGTGCTGCCCAAAGTGCCGGGCGCGCGACTCCTGTTACTCAACGGCGGCTCGCGGGTTTTAGGTGGCAACATCGATTTGTTGCAGCGGCTCTCGGCTGCCGGCGTCATGTTCGACCTCGCCACCTTGGAGGGTGTGGCCGGAATCGAAAACCTCCTTCGGCGGGTGCCGGGAATTCGGGTCACGTTTGGCTCCCATTCGCCTTATTTCTATTTCGAATCCGCGCTGCTGAAACTCCAGGAGTCCGTCCTCTCTCCCACCGAGCTCGAGGCCGTCCGCTCGGGCAACGCCCAAGCCCTGCTCTCCGCATGAACCGCCGCGCATTTCTTCATACGTCCGTTCTGGCGGCGGCCACCCTGCCGACGGCGGCGCAAGCCGCGACCAGCGGATCAAACCTCAATCCCGCCAATGATCCCGCCGCTTCGGTGTGGGGCTCCGGCGACCTGCGGAAGCTCGGCGCCTGGGACATCCACAGCCACGTCGGCACGCCCGGGCCGACTCCCGCCAAACGCATGGAGGTGCTCATCAAGATCGCCGATCGCGTCGGCGTGGAACGTCTCTGCATTTGTATGAGCCCGCCGTGGCAATACGAGCCGACGCCCGAGCAATTTCGCCGAAGCAACGATGACGTGCTCGCCATCCTGAAGGAGTGGAGTTCGCGGGCGTTCGGCCTCGTTTATCTTAACGCCACTCACCTCCAGGCGAGCTTGGATGAATTGGAGCGTTGCGTGAACGACGGGCCGATGATCGGCATCAAGCTTTGGGTGGGAACTCGAGCCAACGCGGCCTCACTCGACCCGATTGTACGGCGCGCGTCCGAGTTGAAGGCGCTCATTCTGCAGCACACGTGGATCAAGCAGCGGGGAAAAGGTAACCTGCCCCATGAGTCCACCCCGATGGAACTCGCCGAGCTCTCGGGCCGGCATCCGGGCGTGCCGATCGTCTGCGGACACACCGGCGGTGGCGATTGGGCACTCGGCATTCGTGCGATCCGCGCCCGGCCGGACCTGTATGCGGATCTTGGCGGGGGCGATCCAGTGTCTGGCGAAGTGGAGATGGCCGTGCGCGAACTCGGAGCCAATCGCGTGCTGTACGGCAGTGATGTCCACGGCCGCAGTTTTGGCTCTCAGTTGGGCCGCGTGCTCGGCGCCGATATTTCCGATGCGGACAAGCGCTTAATCCTGCGCGAAAATCTGCGCGGCCTGCTCCTGCCGGCGCTTCGACGCAAAGGGCTGACGGGCTGAATCGCGCCCGAGCGACCGTGTTCTCCAACCAGGCGGGCTGAATTTGATGGGCCGGCGGCGAATCTGCCGTGCGGCGCCCGCGATCCGCCCAGTCCGCGGGAAATCCCCTCGATCAGCTCCATCCAAGTTCTCGTCCGCCATCCGGTGATGAGCTTGCCCACGGGAAATAGCCCGCTGTAATCGTCCGTATGCACCCCCTCCTCGCCCCCCTTGTCGCTCTCTTCGCTTTGACCGCGCTCGGCCGCGCCGCCGATCGACTGCCCAACATTATCGTGATCTTCGCCGATGACATGGGTTACGCCGACCCCAGCACGTATGGTGGGAAAGGATACGTGACGCCAAACCTGGACGGAATGGCCCAGTCCGGCACCAAGTTCACCAACTTCCATGTGGCGCAGGCCGTCTGCTCCGCCTCGCGCACGGCGCTCTTGACGGGCTGCTATCCGAATCGAGTTGGGATCAGCGGCGCCCTTGGGCCGAATTCCAACCACGGCCTGAACGACAGCGAGACGACCCTCGCCGAGATGTTAAAACAGCGAGGCTATGCCACCGGCATGGCGGGCAAGTGGCACCTCGGACACCGCGAACCGTTCCTGCCCAATCGTCACGGGTTCGACGAATCCTTCGGCCTGCCCTACTCCAACGATATGTGGCCGCACCATCCGGAGGCCAAGAAGGGGACCTATCCCAATCTGCCGCTCTATGAGAACGGCCGTATCATCGATGCGGATATCACGCCGGAGAAACAAACCCAGCTGACCACCCGTTACACCGAACGCGCCGTATCCTTCATCGAACGCAATCGGGAGCGCCCGTTCTTCTTCTACCTCGCCCATTCCATGCCCCACGTGCCGCTGTTCGTCAGCGACAAGTTCAAGGGCAAGTCGAAGCAAGGGCTATACGGCGACGTGATGATGGAAATCGACTGGTCGGTGGGCGAAGTGCTTCGGACGCTGAAGCAGCACGGTCTCGAACGGGACACCCTTGTCATCTTCACGAGCGACAACGGTCCCTGGCTAAGTTACGGCGAGCACGCGGGCAGCGCCGGTT
>Ga0163150_10006341_pt1 | contig 14541 bp, 11 predicted proteins | sample OliLakLV19P2IB_FD_148628 | JGI IMG/M metagenome (GOLD analysis project Ga0163150, IMG submission 148628) | Freshwater microbial mat bacterial communities from Lake Vanda, McMurdo Dry Valleys, Antarctica - Oligotrophic Lake LV.19.P2.IB | ecosystem: Environmental > Aquatic > Freshwater > Lake >...
CAAAAAGTGATAGGGGTAGTGGCGCCCCCCATTATTTTGGTTGTAAAAGGCAGTCTTCGTAATTTCCAAATGAGTAAAACAAATAAAATTCAACGACAATATTGGGGACGAGATTATAAAGCAATCCCGGAGCTTGATCTTCTCGGCATCCAAAAAGAATCTTACCAATGGTTTATTGATCAAGGAGTTAAAGAAGTTATTGATGAAATTTCCCCAATTGAAGACTTTACTGGTAAAAACTGGGAACTAACACTCGGAAAATATCACTTGGACGCACCAAAAATTGATGAAGAGACTGCAATTCGAAAAGGACTTACCTATTTTTCTCCTCTCATTGTCGAAGCAACACTTACAAATAAAAGAACCGGAAAAACTGTAACGCAAGAAGTATTTTTGGGTGAAGTACCAAAGATGACTGAGCGCGCAACATTTATAGTCAATGGTATTGAGCGCGTTATCGTCAACCAAATTGTACGCTCTCCTGGCGTTTTCTTTACTGCGGCAGAAGATCCAATCACCGGAAAAACTCTTTATACCGCAGAGCTTCGACCAGTTCATGGATCGTGGCTTGAGTTTGCAACAACAAGAACTGACATGATTGTGGTGCGAATTGATCGACGCAAGAAATTCCTTGCAAGTGTTTTCCTAAAGGCGCTTGGAATTGAAAGCAACGAAGATATTATTGAGCGTTTTAAGAATATAGAATCAGAAACAGACTTTATTCTTAACACGACCAACAAAGACGAAACCAAAGGTTCAGTTGATTCACTTATTGAAATCTATAAGAAAATGAATCCTGGTGAGCCTATTGTTATTGATACCGTTCGTGAGAACTTCCGTAATTCATTCTTTGATCGCAGGCGATATGATCTTTCACGTGTTGGACGATACAAAATCAACAAAAAACTGACTGGTATTTCAAATTTCACAGAACAAGAAGTTCCTACACTGACTATTGATGATGTTGTAGGTGCTCTTTCCTACCTTATTGATCTTTCAAATGGTAAAGGAAAAATTGATGATATTGACCATCTCTCAAACCGACGCATTCGAAGCGTTGGAGAGCTTGTTGGATCGACTGCATTCCGAGTTGGAGCATTGAGACTTGAGCGAATCGTTAAGGAGAAAATGTCTTTGGCATCAGTTGAAGAGCAATTCACCCCATCTCATTTTATTAATGCACATCCAATCATTGCTGCAATCAATGAATTCTTTAGAACATCACAACTTTCAGCAATCCTTGATCAAACAAACCCGCTCGCAGAAATTGACAACCTTCGTCGTTTGACTGTCATGGGTACCGGTGGAATATCACGTGACAGAGCATCATTCTCAATTCGTGATATTAATAGCTCACAATACTCTCGTGTTTGTCCAATTAGAAGCCCTGAAGGTCCAAACATTGGTCTTGTAACCTACCTTGCAATGCATACTCGAATCAATGAGTACGGCTTTTTGGAAGCTCCATACAAAAAAGTTATCAAAGAAAAAGTAGGCAACAAAACTCGTGTAAAAGTAACAGATGAAGTGGTATATTTGGATGCAGGTGAGGAGCAAGAGTTTTATATCACCCATGCAGATATTAATGTTGATGAAAATGGGTATTTTGTTGATGATTTAGTACCAGCAAGACATACTGGAGACTTTTTGGAAGTTGAGTCTGAAATAATTGACTTTATCGATGTTGTACCTCGTCAGGTTATTGGAACATCCGCCGCACTTATTCCTTTTGTTGATCATGATGAAGCAAATCGCGCACTCATGGGTACTCATATGCAGTGTCAGGCAGTACCGCTTGTCGTAACAGAAAGTCCTGCAGTTGGAACGGGTATGGAATCAGTTGTATCAGAAGCAATGATGCGAGTTGTAAAAGCTCCATTTGATGGCGAAGTCATGTACGTTGACTCAACACAAGTAACACTGAAAGGCGCAAAAGAAACAAAGCAATATGTAACCGATAAATTCCGAAGAACATCACAAAACACCTTCTTTACTCAAAAACCTCTCGTAAAAGTTGGCGATAAAGTTAAAAAAGGTGATGTCTTGATTGATGGTCCCGCATCAGATAATGGAGAGCTTGCACTTGGTAAAAATCTTTTGATCGCCTATTCAAGTTTTGATGGACTTGGCTATGAGGACGCAATTGTAATTTCTGAAAGACTTGTAAAAGATGATGTTTTGTCATCAATTCACATCGAAAAATACGAAGCAGCAGTTGTTGATACAAAGCTTGGAGCTGAGGAAACAACACGGGACATTCCAAATGTTGCTGAAGAAGATCTTGCAAATTTGGATGAATACGGAATTGTTGCTGTAGGATCAGAAGTTGCACCAGGGGATATTTTAGTCGGAAAAATTGCACCAAAGGGTGAAACTGAGTTGACCGCTGAAGAAAGACTTTTGAGAGCAATTTTCGGAGAAAAAGCGCGAGAAGTTAGAGATACCTCACTCAGAATGCCACATGGTGAGCATGGAACTGTCATCAGTATTCAAATTTTGGATCGTGAAAAAGGCGATGAAATGGAGCCAGGAGCACTCAAGAAAATTTTGGTTGAAGTTGCACAATTTAGACATGTTGTTGTCGGAGACAAACTTGCAGGGCGACACGGTAATAAAGGTGTTATCTCAAAAATTGTACCAGTTTCTGATATGCCACATTTGGAAGACGGAACTGCAATTGATATTATGATTTCCCCAATCTCAGTACTGGGTCGTATGAATTTGGGACAGCTTCTAGAATCACATCTTGGGTGGGCTGCACAAAAAATGAATATGAAGATAAGAATTCCTGTTTTTGAAAAACTTGAAGAAGAGCGTATTTTCTCACTTATGCGTGAAGCAAATATCCCTGTATCCGGTAAAGTAAAACTTTTTGATGCCAGAACCGGTGACCAATATGAAAATGATGTTGTTGTTGGTATTGGATATATTATGAAGCTTATTCATATGGTTGAAGACAAAACTCATGCAAGATCAACCGGTCCATACTCACTTGTTACCCAGCAACCACTCGGTGGTAAAGCGCAAATGGGAGGACAACGTGTGGGAGAGATGGAAGTATGGGCGCTTGAGTCACATCGTGCTGCATACACTTTGCAAGAAATGCTCACCATCAAATCAGATGACATCACTGGTCGTGCAAATGGATTTGAAGCAATTATCAAGGGTGTTGATATCCCAACTCCACGAGTACCTGAGTCTTTCAAGGTTCTTATTCGTGAACTTCAAAGCCTTTCTATGAATGTTGTACCAACTGATGCGGTCATTGAGAAAGAAAAAGAAGAACCAGTTGCCGTACTTGAAGCGCAAGAGGAAGTACGGGAAGAGGCAGTAGCCCTTGAAGAAGCACTTGAAGTAACGGAAGTTGCAGTTGAATCAGAAATTGAGAATGATATGAAAACCGAAACAGTCGATGATACGGCAGGAGACTTGAAAAACTAGCGTGAGTTAAGCTATAATAAGTTTTCCCCGAAAGAAAAAAACATTATGGACGGCGTTAATAATAGTAATAAAAATAAAAAGTTTGATGCAATTAACATTGCAGACTTTAAAGGACTCAAAATCTTAGTTGCTGAGGCAAGTGATATTAAAGAGTGGTCTTTTGGTGAAGTTACCAAGCCTGAGACTATCAATTATCGTACCTTTAGACCAGAAAAAGACGGACTTTTTGATGAGCGTATCTTTGGTCCTACCCGCGACTTTGAATGTTATTGTGGGAAATATAAAAGAATTCGTTACAAGGGAATTGTGTGTGACCGATGTGGCGTTGAGGTGACGTATTCTCGAGTTCGTCGTGAGCGAATGGGTCATATTACGCTCGCTTGTCCAGTTGTACACGTATGGTTTTCAAAAGGCAGCCCTTCAAAGCTTTCAACCCTTCTTGATATCTCACAAAAAGAACTTGAGTCAGTTATTTACTTTGCAAGTTACTTAGTCACCTCAGTTGATGAAGAGCAAAGAAAAGAAGCACAAGCGGCACTTGTAGATCTCAAAAACAAAAGAATTGAACGAGTTCGTGATCAAGTTATAAATGAGCACACACTCATTGATGAAGAAGAAAAGCAAAAAAAACAAGATGCAGAAGGTGGTCTTACCAAAGAGCGAAAAGAGTTAGTGCTCTCTGAAGTTGAGGTAACATACAAACAAAAAAGACTTATTCTTGATAAAAGACAGGAAGCAGAAATTGCACGAACAGAAGAACTCTTTACCCGTGTGGGCGAGATCTTAAAAGGTCTGAAATTATGGGATGTTTTGTCAGAAGAAGAATATGTGCGACTTATTGAATATGATATTCCATTCTTCTTTGAAGTGCAGACTGGTGCTGAAGCAATTTTGAATGCAATCAACTCAATCGATTCACAAAAAATTATTGATCAACTTCGAGAAGATGTTCATAAGTCATCTGGCCAAAAACAACTCAAGCTCTTAAAAAGACTTCACCTTATTGAATCAATTGCAAAAGCAGGATTTGATCCGGCAGCATTTATTATGCTTATGCTTCCTGTTTTGCCACCAGATCTTCGACCCATGGTTCAACTTAATGGTGGACGATTTGCAACATCCGATTTAAATGATCTGTATCGCCGTGTTATCAATCGAAATAATCGTTTGAAGCATTTGATCTCACTGGGTGCACCCGAAATTATCTTGCGTAACGAAAAAAGAATGTTACAAGAAGCAGTTGATTATCTTATTGATACCTCAATCAGAACCTCAACAACACAACGTCAATTCAAATCACTCTCTGATGTGCTTCGTGGAAAGCAAGGTCGATTCCGAAAAAATCTTCTTGGAAAGCGTGTTGATTATTCAGGACGATCTGTAATTATTGTTGGTCCAGAACTCAAACTTAATCAATGTGGTATTCCAAAGGAAATGGCACTTGAGCTTTTCAAACCATTTGTTATTCGTGAAGTTATTGCACGGGGATTAACAACTCCTAATGCAAAAGCTGCAAAGCGGTACATTGAACGCCGCCCACCTGAAGTATTTGATATCCTTGAGGAAATAACGAAAGACCATCCAGTTCTTCTCAACCGTGCTCCAACCCTTCACAAGCTCGGAATTCAAGCTTTTTATCCCGTCCTTATTGAAGGATCTGCAATTCGAATTCATCCTTGTGTCTGCGCAGGATATAACGCAGATTTTGATGGAGATCAAATGGCTATTCATATTCCACTTTCAAAAGAAGCACAACGTGAAGCAGCGGAGCTCATGCTTCCTGAGCATAATTTGCTCAAGCCTGCTGATGGAAGTCCAATTACGCTTCCTAATCGCGAAATGGCATTGGGATCATTCTATCTGACAAGTGTTGATGAACGTCGCCGTCGGGAACAACTTCCTATCTTTGCAAATAGCTTTGAAGTACACTTTGCATTTTCACAGAAAGCAATTACGCTTCGTGAGCCAATTATGGTAAGAATCGACGGAAAGCTTACTGAGACAAGCTGTGGCCGGATTATGTTCAATGAAGCGTTACTTCCTGGTATGGAGTTCATTAATACCGCTATCAAAGCAGCAACGATTAAAGATATCGTAACCCAAGCTATGCTTTCATATCCAGAGGGTGAAGTCGCAAATTTAATTGATAATATCAAAGAAGTTGGATTTTATGCAGCAACTATCTCTGGAATTTCAGTATCAACCTTTGATTTAAAAATGCTCACAAATCGTGAAGAATTCTTGGTTGAAGCAGAAAATAAAATTAAATCCATAGATCATGAATACCAAACAGGTCTTATTACTCTTTCTGAAAAGAAAAGACTTTCGAATAATGTATGGCTTGATACAACTGAGCAAATGGCAAATCTTACCTGGGATCTTTTTGACAGCAATGATATTGTAAAAGTTATTGCAGACTCAGGAGGAGCACGTGCAGGAAAAGACCAGATCAAGCAGCTCGCTGCTATGCGCGGACTCATTTACGATCCACTTGGTAAAATCGTTGAACTTCCAATTAAGTCAAATTTCCGTGAAGGACTCTCAATCTTTGAGTACGTAACATCTGCTCGTGGATCTCGAAAAGGTTTGACTGATTCTGCTTTGAAGACCGCAGATGCAGGATACCTTACTCGTCGACTTGTGGATGTAGCACATGACATGATTGTTCGTGAAGAAGAATGTGGAACTGATGAAGGTATTGAACTTGATATGAGCCGCCGAGACAACCCATCTTACATGACCAACATGCTTCTTGGGCGACGCCCACTTCTTCCTATTATGAGTAAAAAAGCTAAAGGTGAGCTTGTCTCAAATACTGAAGAAATCGATCACAATAAGCTTGCTGAAATCCTACAAGATGACTCAATTGAAGCAATTAGTGTCAGATCTCCACTGTACTGTAAATTGAAATACGGAATTTGTGCAAATTGTTATGGTTGGGATCTCTCACTCTACAAAAAAGTAGATATGGGTACACCAGTTGGAGTTGTAGCAGCACAATCTATTGGAGAACCAGGTACACAGCTTACTATGCGTGTTAAGCATTTTGGAGGAGTTGTTATGAGTGACGTTACGCAAGGTCTTCCTCGTGTCGAAGAGTTGTTTGAAATTCGCAAGCCAAAAAATCTCGCACCTGTTGCTGAAATTCCAGGAAAGATCGAAGTAGGAAAGATTGATGACGGATTTGTTGTACGAGTCAGAAATACCAAAGTCAAACCAGCTGAAGAGCGAGAATACTTTGTTCCTTTGACCGCAACAATTTTGGTCAATGAAGGAGAGCAAGTCTTGACCGGTACACAGCTTTGTGAAGGATATCTTGATCCACGAGATGTACTTAAAGTATCAGGAGTTAGAGCAGCACAACATTATCTGATTGCAGAAGTTCAAAAAGTATATGAATCACAAGGTATTTCTATTTCATATAAGCACTTTGAAGTAATTGTTCGAAAGATGTCTGATAAAGTTATTATTGAGACTGCAGGAGATACCACGTTCTTACCAGGAGATTTGGCCAATAAAGTACGATTTGAAGAGCAGAATGCAGCTGTTATGTCAGAAGGCGGAGAGCCATCAACCGCACGAGAGATAATCTTGGGTGTAACAAAAGCGGCGCTCGTTACTGACTCATGGTTGTCTGCTGCCTCATTCCAAGAAACAACATCTGTACTTACTGATGCAGCACTTGAAGGTCGAGTGGATGAGCTTGTAGGATTGAAAGAAAATGTTATTGTTGGAAGACTTATTCCAGTCCGAGCAGAGTATATTCAAGACGGACCAGCACAACAGTAAAGTGATTTATGATTTAGTATTGATGATTGATAATTTTAATTCATAAATTATACCTCATTCGTTCGACAAAGCTCAGAATGACCCTGAGTGTATCGAATGGGTCATAAATCGTTAATCTCATTGTTGATCAGAAAACGTTTCGTTTTAGTTATAGATCTAGAAAAACAAGGAAAATTATAGTACAATACGACAACTATGCCGACAGTTAATCAACTTGTCCGAAAGGGACGATCAAAGAAATTTAAAAAAGTTAAAGCAGTTGCTTTGGCGAGTATCTTTAATGTAAAAGAACGCGCGTACCGTCGAGCTCCATCTCCACAAAAGCGTGGCGTTGTAACACTTGTCCGCACGATGACTCCAAAAAAGCCTAACTCAGCACTTCGAAAAGTCGCTCGTATCAAACTTTCAAATCGCGAAGAAGTAACCGCATACATCATGGGTATTGGACACAACTTGGCAGAACACGGAATTGTGTTGGTTCGTGGTGGTCGTGTAAAAGATTTACCGGGTGTAAAGTATCATCTAGTTCGAGGTAAATTTGATTTAGCAGGAGTTGTCGGTCGCAAATCATCACGAAGTAAGTACGGAGCAAAAGGTGAAGGAGGAAAAGCAGCATAAAGCTGCATTTATGATTTATTATTGATGAATTAAGATCGTCAATCATATATCATAATTTATAAATATTTACTATGGCACGCGGTAATACACATATTAAAAAAAGAGTTTTGATTCCAGACCCAGTCTATGGGAACACAATGGTTGCAAAATTTATCAATAACTTTATGAAAGATGGCAAAAAAACCACTGCGCAAAAAGTCATGTATGATGCTTTTGACATTATCAAAGAAAAAGGGCTTGATCCGCTTGAAATATTTGAAAAAGCAATTGATACAGTGGGACCAAAACAAGAAGTGAAAGCAAAGCGCATAGGAGGAGCTGCATATCAAGTTCCTGTTGAAGTACGAGGAGACAGAAAAGTTGCACTTGCTATCCGTTGGATTCTTGATGCAACCAAAAAAAGATCAAATGCTGACTACCCCGGTTTTGCCAAAAAACTCGCCGCAGAACTTATGTCTGCTGCAAATGGCGAGGGAGAAGCAATAAGAAAAAGAGATGTAACCTACAAAATGGCAGAATCCAACAAAGCCTTCGCTCACTTTAAGTGGTAGAGTGCAGGGTGCGTTTTAAGTACTTTTAGACTTCCTTTGAGAAGTTTTTTTTATGTAAAGATTTATACACTACTCTTACTTCATCAAAAAGTTTTGTAGACAGATTCATTTTATCAGCAATTTCTATTATTAAAGATAAATCTTTTTCTGGAATGTTGCTAGGTTCATAATTTTTGCCAGTTAAGATCATTTCTTTTATGTCTTCATTCCACACTTGGCCAAAATTATCAATTGATCCTTCAGCTAGTATTTTGAAAATATCGTTTGTATCATTTTCAAACTCACGTACAAATCTCGTAACTTCTGATGCGAGAGCCACATTTCCAAACCTACATAAATTATATGCAAGCTTGGTTATAGTTGCTCTTGGAGGTGCACCCATGAAGTCCGTCCTTGCTCCCATTGCTTCAAACAAATCTCTATTTTCTTCAAAAATTCTTCTTTCCCCTTCAATAAGAAAATGAATCTGTCCATGTACAGCAGCTTCTTTTCCTCCTATCATAGGAGAACATAGAAAATTTACATCTTTCTTTTTTAGTTTATCAAAGATTGCCTGGGAGTATTCAGGAGTCAAAGTACTCGTGTCGATAATTGTTCCGATATTATCTGATGAATTTAAACTTTCTCTTCCAAAAATTACGTTTTCAGAAATATCAGGATGGGGAAGACATAGAATCACTGTTTCAGTATTTTGTGCAATTTGTGAAATTGATTTTGCTGGTTGAACTCCGTTTTTGACTCCTAACTCTAGGTGACTTTGATCAATATCATATGCGAGTACTTTAAATCCTTTTTTGGATAGGTTTAGAGACATTCCTAAACCCATATTTCCTAAACCTATAAACCCGATAGCTTGTTTCATATATGTTATTATTTATACGCTCCTTGGCGATGGAGTATAGATGTAATAAAAATTGTGTTCATCTTTTTGTCAATCAAATAAAGTATTCTATATGGCCATGCTCTAACTCTTCTTTGTCCTTCTAATTCAGCCGATAATTTTTTGCCAATAAATGGATTATCTTCGATCGTAATAATTTTTCTTTTAACTTTTTTTTGTTCAGATTTCGGAAGTGCGTTGAATTGATGAGTTGCATGAGGAGTAATTATAACTTGCATGAAAATTACTTCAATTCTGAAAGAGGAATGCCAAGCCTTTTTTTAGCCTCTTTAGTACCTTTCTCAATACTTTCTTTCGCACCTGGAATCGCGAGAATTTCAGCTGTTTCTTCAATTGATTCTAGCTCTTCACGACTGATAATTACCACATCTGGCTGGCCGTTGACCGTAATTGTTACCCGATCCATATTTTTTTTGATAGTATCAACAATCGTGGGAAGATTTGCTCGAGCTTGAGATATAGAAACAAACTTATTCATAACAATATTGTACATACTTATGTACAATATTTCAAGAGCTAATTAAATTGTATGGTAGCAAGAAGCGACTCAATGTCAGCCTTTATTGTTGAGTAGGAGATTTGATTGGTGACAATTATGTCATACACAAATGGGGCTTTGTAGACAATGATCGCGCTTGTTCCGTATTGTCCACAAGGAATGTCTATAAATTGTAGTGCTTGTTGCCCATCAACTGTATAGGGAGCTGACTTTTCTTGGGATTTAAGTGCACAATAGTCTTGTGTGGTCATATAATCATTGAGTGAGGTGATAGTTCCAACATTTTTGTGTGTAATATTGAGCGTAAAATAAGGATCTTGCGATGATACTTGTACGGTATTTGCAGGATTTTGGCCGCCTTTTGCAGCTGATGCGGGATTTTCAGCAATTGTGTATTTGACAGGATATTCAAATGAGTAACCACCCGCAGAGCTCGTATAGGTCTTTGTGGTATCTTCTACGACTTCTTGCGGAATACTTGTTATCTCAGCTGCTGGACTTGGCTCGGCCGACGGAGTAGGTGTGTCAGTTGGCAGTATTTCGGGCGTTGGAGTCGCAGCAATTGCTATTTGCTCAGGTTCTACTACTTCTTCCTCAGGAGGCTTAATGGAAAGAAGATAGAAGGTGATTCCCGCGGTCACAGCAAGTGAGGTCACAATACCTATAAGAAGTGACATAAACGTCCGACCATCCATATAGGGAAAGTGTGGCTTGTTGTCTTCTGCAACATACACAATCTGTGGAGATGTTTTGACTCGCCCCGTGCTAGGAGGATTAGTTGACGGTAAAGGCGGGGATGGCGTAAAACCACTACCACCAGGTTTGGGCAGATTATTGTCCATAATACGTACTTTTAATCGTATTGGAAGTGCAAGTACTTGTCAAGGTGAAATAGTTGTCATCCTGAACTTGATTCAGGATCTCTGATATAGATGCTGAAATGAATTCAGCATGACAAAAATTACTTTTTCTTTTTCAAAACAGTATGATAGCCACCGCAGCCGTTGAAAAGCCAGTGTGCTACTCGAGTGACAGTAGTTGTTGAGACTTTTGTCAGATTTGCAACTTCTTGGTAGGAGTGACCTTCAGTTAGAAGCCGTGCTACCTCAAATCGGTTTGCAAATTCAGCAATTTCTGCTGGAGTCATAAGATCACGCAAAAAAGATCCCATCAAATCACAATCTGTGATTCCAGCGATTGCTTCAACAAGTGCTATTTCTTTATCATCTCGCGGAGTAAATTTCTCAATAGCTTGAAAATTGTCTTCAGCACTTCGTCTTTTTTTGACCATACAGATATTATATCAGATAGAGCGAATTATTGACATGAATGTATTAATATGTTAACATATTGAACATTATGAAAGTCATCACAACCATTATAATTGCACATCAAATCTCTCCATAATTGGAGGGTTTTCATATTGTATAGAACCCTCTCATAAGGAGGGTTTTTTTTATTTAAAACTATGGTAGAAAAATTTCAACATTTTGTATTAACACAAGACACCGTAGGATTATTACGGAGGATAAATAATACCAAAGGAGGTGCTCCATCAAATCAGAAGGCGCCCCCTGATGTTACTTCTATTGCAAAGAATTACATGGAGGAAGTGACTGGACATTTTGAAGGACGATTGGAGCCAGGGGTTCAAATGAAGACATTTTTTGAAGACGAGATTGATCAAAGACTTACTGCAAAAATTACTCCAGTTCTCGAAGAAAATCCTTCAGCAATGGTTATCTGTCTTGATAGATTTTTATTACCTGGACTTGAAGAAACTGCAGGAGATCGCTTTGCAAGATTTAGTATGTGTAGAACCGTTGGGGGGAATAAAGAACCTCGACAAGGAGCACCTTCCTTTGGTCAACAGGCACAGCAGCTTCTAGAAAAATATCCTGCCTTACCTGAAAAAGATATTGTTATTGTGGATGACGGGTTGTTTTCAGGCGGTACTGTTAAAGATTTTATACAAGTAATGGAGGAAAATGGAGTTGCCTTGAAAGTTTCTAAAATTATTGGATTTGTCGGGGGCAATCCTAAGAAGTATATAAATGGTGTAAAAGATGTTGAGATAATAGAACCTATTAATGATCTCTATGATTGGGTTGATGTACGAGATTTAGGTCCTTTTGGAGGAAAGAAGATTTCAGCAGGACGTACAAATCGCGTAACTTCCTCAGAACCATATATTTTCCCCTGGAGTGATGGGAGTGGCGCAAGTCTTAATATGTCTCCCTACTTTTTTGATATTAGTACAGGACTTATTCAATCATTTCAAAAACTTATAAGAAGCAATGAAGAGCTTGATGGCGGCGATCCACTTACTATTAAAGACTTAGTTCGTGCTGGTTTTCCAATTCCAACAGATCGCTCAAAGAAAATTCCGGTTGAGTTAGAAGATACAGTAAATGGCTATCTTGATCGATGTCTTGGAAGAATAGAACAAGAACGTCGTCGTCGAGTTGGGGTATTTGATATGGATGGAACGCTGTATCAACTTAATGGCAACAATCATGGATTTAGCGGTTCATCACTTGAAAAAGGTATACTTGCAAATGCAAGAAAGTTTATTTATGATCGAGAAAGTAACAAATCAGAGGTTGATCAGGTTATGCAGGATGGACTTGCCGATGAAGTTGGATTGAGTCAATATCTCTCAAAACGGTATAATATACCGAGAGCAGAATATCTTAATTATGCGTGGGATATAGAGCCAAAAGATATTGTTAAAAATTGGGAACAGTCAGGAGACTCTATTAAACGATTTTTTGACAAAGACCCTGAGGCAAAATTCTTGCTCCTAACTTCAGCGCCAAGAATCTGGGCTGATCGTGTGCTTGAGCTTGCAGGTGTAAGAGGTTTGTTTGAACAGGAGTTTACCGCAGAAAATTATACAACCAAACAGACAGTTTTTAAAATGCTTGCAGGCAGATATGACCCTTCTCGAGTAATTTCAATTGGGGACCAAGAACACTCAGATATTTTACCCGCGCGAGCACTTGGCATGCAAACCAAGCTTGTTACTAGTCCGCGCGATTTGGCTACATTACAATGGAAAAAATAATTATTGATACAGATCCTGGAGTTGATGATGCACTTGCAATAAGTCTTGCATGTTTTGCTCAGTTGCCTATTCTAGGCCTTACTACCGTTTTTGGTAACTCAACAATTGAAAATTCGACTCAAAATGCACTTACCATTCTTGAATTTTTAAAAAAGAAAATTCAAGTATATGAAGGAGCAGGTAGTCCAGTGATGGGTTCTCAAACACTTGCCGAGGCACATGGTGATAATGGACTTGGAGGATTTTCTTTGCCTAAACTTTCGAATAAAAAAGCTTCTGAAAATGCGGTTGATTTTTTAATCAAAGCTATTGAGGAAAATCCAGATAAAACGCTTACTATTTTTGTTCTCGGCCCTGCAACCAATATCGCTCTTCTTTCTCAAAAGCGTCCCGATTTAATTGAAAAAATAAAGCAACTTATTATTTTAGGTGGAGTTGTAGGAGAAAAAGGTAATATGACACCGTATGCTGAATTTAATGCCCTGAATGATCCATATGCACTCAAGGTAGTTTTAGATCTACCTTGTTACAAGGTATTATTACCAATTAATATTTGTCGAAAAGTTTTTTTTGCATCTGATGACTTTAATCTAATCAAAAACTCAAAAATTCGATCAATTTTTAAAAAAATAACTGATCTGTATATTGCGTATTATGTATCTGATCAGGAATATGCCCAGTTTAGAGGTGGAGTTATGTATGACTTACTAGTAGTCTCCTATTTTCTACAAAAAAAATTATTTTCAGAGGAAGATGTATATATTGCCGTTGAAGTGGAAGATAAAAAAAGACTTGCTGAAACTCGTTTGGAAAAAGGTAAGAAACCAAATTGTATCTTAGTGACTGATGTAAATGCAGAAGAGATCAAAAATCTTTTTTTTCAAACAGTAAACTCATCTACTCAATAATAATTTCCTGAATTCGGTCTCCTATTTTCATGTCTTTTACGATGTCCATGCCTTCTGTCACAATTCCGAAATTTGTGTATTGTTTGTCGAGCCAGTCAGCTGGGGTCTTGGTGATAAAAAATTGTGAGTCGTTGGATATTTTGATATCTCCACCGCGTGCCACACCAAGCGAGCCGACTACAAATGGTTTGTCATTCAGTTCCGTTGCTTGATCTCCACCACCAGTACCACTTCCAAGTGGATCACCGCCTTGCAGAACCCAGTCTTCAACTCTATGAAATTTTAGTTGACGATAATATCCACTCTTTGCTTTTTTCACAAAATTACTTACGGTTTTTGGAGCATCTTCAGGGTAAAGTGTAAGGACTATATCTCCTTTTACAGTTTTAATAGTAGCAGTTGTTGCAGTTTCGATTTCTCCTGTATCTTCTTGCGCGACTTCTGCAGTAGGTGATGCGGTTGTGTCACTTGTAGACTGTACAGGAAGCGTTGTTGGGGTAACACTATATGAAAGAGTCTCAGATGACGTAGTAGTTGTTCTTTTTTGGCTTGCCATAATAAATATTCCCCCAATAACTGCGACGACGATAACGGCGATAAGAATTGCTTTCATAGAATCAAATGTGAGGTCTATTGTAGCACAGTAGTCAAGAATTATGAAGTTCTCCTTAATCTCATGTAAATTCGGTATATTTTATGATATTCTGAGTGTGCACCTACGCATATGAAGAATTATATGAACAATTCAAATATTATTCCTCCTACAC
>Ga0163150_10006343_pt1 | contig 14537 bp, 15 predicted proteins | sample OliLakLV19P2IB_FD_148628 | JGI IMG/M metagenome (GOLD analysis project Ga0163150, IMG submission 148628) | Freshwater microbial mat bacterial communities from Lake Vanda, McMurdo Dry Valleys, Antarctica - Oligotrophic Lake LV.19.P2.IB | ecosystem: Environmental > Aquatic > Freshwater > Lake >...
TTCCGTCGTGCTGTACACGCGTTGCGCGGCAATCAGAAACTGGATGTAGTCGAGATCGTCACATTTGGCTGGGTTCATACCCCCCAGTCTAGCCAATTTCCACCAACTGCGTAACTCCTATGGATTACAAAGAGATCATCACCATTGAGCCAGGCAAGCGGGGCGGCAAGCCGACGATTCGCGGTATGCGCATCACCGTGTATGACGTCTTGGAGTACCTTGGCACCGGCATGAGCGAGGAGCAAATCCTGGCCGATTTTCCGTACCTAACGAAAGATGATATTCTCGCCTGCCTCAAGTTTGCTGCCAGGCGTGAGCGCGCCATGGTAGCCGTGCAGCCGTGACGGCGCTGCTATTCGATCAGAATCTGTCGTCCCAGCTGGTGGGCCGGCTGACGGAAGCGTTCCCCCTTGAATCTGCGCACAAAATGGTGTTCCGTCGAGCAACGAATAACAGGTGATCGGTGCCCATTTTGACCATGTCCCATGGTGATGTGGTCACAGCAGACAGAACGTCGTGTTCGCCAGACACCCGTTCCATGGACACTTCCCACGTGTGGTCCGGCGCCGCTCTCAAACGAGGCCCTTCCTAGGCCCCCTGCCAAGTTGACCTCCATACTCTCCCCCGCTGACGCGGGCCAGTTTTTTCGATTGCAGTGGGCGCTGCAGGCCTACGTCAATAGCCGCCTGGGTCTCCTGCCCGGCGTCACCTCGCCCGAGCAGTACGCCACTGTCCCGTCCGAAGAAAAGCTGAAGGTGCGCCAGGCGTTGTGGGACGACCCCAAGTTACTCGAGGGCTTCATTGTAAGCAATCCAGCCAACCTGGCGCCCGAGGAACTGCAGATTGTGCGCACCTGGCAGGGACGGGTGTCCGGCGACTTCTATATTCTGCGTTACCTGAAGGGCCAGACGATCTTCCTGTCGGCCGGCCAGGATGAACGCGTTTATGGCGTGCTGGGTCTGTTCGACCCGCTGGAAGCGGTCATGGGGTGGCGCCCCCTGCCGATCCGGGTGAGGGGCGTCTTGCTGCCGTTCAAGGGACGCATCATCTACGATGGGTTGCTGGAGTCTTACGCCATCACGTTCGGGTCCGGCATCCGCGGCGAACTGAACGAGCTCTATCAGCGCGCCAAGCAGCACGGCGCCATCATCGAGTCCCTCGAACCTGCGGCGCCGGCGCGGCCCCCTGCCAAGGGTCCCATGCGGCGCGATTGGCAGCCGCTGCTCGACAGCGTGGTGGCGACGACCGAGCAATTGCGCCAGGCGGACACAGCGGTGCAGACGCGCGCCATGGGCGTGCTGAAGGCCAGCGCGCGGCTGGCGCAGGCTGCGGCGCGTGATCCCAACGACCTGGAGGAGATTGAGGCGCTGGCTCGCCGTACGCAGACGGCCCTGCGCCAATTGGAGACCGCTCTGAGCCGGGCCTAGTAGCCTCAAACCACTTCAAAATATGCGTCCGTTCCCAGCCGCGGGACGAACTGGCGCGCGAGCGCTGCGATCTGCCCCGAGTGGCCGATGTAGATCCAGTCGTCAATGCTTCCGCTGAAGTGCCAGCGTTGGGCGGAGAACACGCGCTGCTCGCGCTCCAACAGGACGAAGCGCAGGATGGGGATGTAATGTCCAGTCTGTCCCAGGTGCTCCACCGCGCTTTGCGGCAGGGGGCCCAGGTGTCCAAAAATGGCCTCCAACGCCGCGATGTCTGGCCCCTGGCGCTCGAAGATCACGATGGTGTGGTCTTTGACCCGGACCTGATAGTCGCCGCGCTTAGGGTGGCGCTGCACGGCGGCCTCGACCGCCGTCAGTTCGGTGTCCGCAATCACCTGGGGCCGGTCTTTGACGAGCGACACCACGCCGTTGACGCTCTCCGCAATGTGGTACCCCACCGGCAGGGCGCTCACCGGCGCGCCTTTCGGCTCCCGCGCGAAGAAGTAGCGCGGTTTGCCGGTCTTGGTCGTCCCCTGGCACAGCCTGTAGGTCTGTCCCTTGCGGTTGGTGTAGTTGACGGGCATCTTCGTTTACGACTTCGGCTCGAAAGGCAGGCGGATTACGTCGAAACGGGCGTGGAACATCGCCAACCGCCCGATCGTCGCCAAAGCAAATTGATGGTTGGTGTTCGAGATGGCCGGCGGCATGGCACTCTAGCGGTTGAATTGTTGACTGGCGCGGATGCGGTCCGCTTCCGCATCCCATGCTTCGGGCTCCAGGCGTATCTGCGGAATGCCTTTGCGGGTCATCAGCGCCAGAAAGCCGCTGCGGGTTAGGCCAAGCAGTTGGGCCGCCTTGCCGCCGGAAATGCGCGCTTCCTGAAACAGCCCCAGGATTACATATGCGCGCACGGTCTCACTGGTCTGCGACGGCGCGCCCAGCAACGCGACGATTTCGTGGGGCAGAGTGATAGAGATGGTCAGGGTGTCGGCCATAGGTGGCGCGCGTCCTGTGTGGCTTCATCATACGCCAATTCATGCTCTCTGGCGCAGTCATTCGGGCTTTTCCCCGGCCGTGCGGGTGGTCGCCGTGGCGAACGGCAGCCTCAAAACGGTCAAGCCGGTTGAGATTGACGCGGGCGACGTGATCGTGCGGCTGTACGGGGCACTGCCACTGCTAGGCACTGCACGCTGACCAGCGGGGCCCACGCGCAGCAGACCGACCTGTTCGAAGCGGGGGCCGGCGACCTGCCGTGCGCGGTGGGGCAGGGGCGTCAGCTTCTGTCCGTTTGCGATCAAGACTCCCCCTGCGTCTGTCGTGGGTTAGAGCCTGATTTCTGCCATGAGTTCATGGCCACTTGAGAGCGGCCTGGCGGAGATTGGCAAGCCCCCTTGACGTCATCGCATCTCCGCGTTATAGTTTTGCATGTAGCGCTACGTAGTGGTACAGGTAAGCGTCAAGTGAGGTTGATTGGATATGGATAAACCACACATCGTCACGGCTTCGGAACTGCAGCGGTCTTCTGGCAAAGTCTTGCGGCGGGTTGCTCAAGACAACCAGCATTTGATCGTCGAGCGCGATGGGTATCGCGTGGCAGTCCTGGTGCCTTATCCAGAGTATGAGGCCCTCATGCGCCTGCGGGCTTCGGCCGCTCACCGCCAACTGGTGCGTGCGCTTGGGGCACGGGCCGAGCAGCAAGGTCTGACCGAGGAAGCGCTCTCTGGAGACGTTGAAGCAGCCCAGCGACAGGTCTATGCGGAACGCTATCGAAATGCAGGCACCCAGCGCTAGAGTGCGGGTAATGGTCGATGCCAATGTGCTCTTTGCGGGCATCCTGTGGCCGCGGTGGCCGTACGAGGTGCTCCAACATGGCCTCCGCGGCGATTTCAAGCTGGTTCTGACACCGTTCGTGATCGAGCAAGTGCGCCGGACGGTGTCGACCCGTTTCACTAGCGAGCTGACGCAGTTTGAGGCGTTTCTGAGCCAGTTGGACTTCGAGGAAGCGCCAGATCCAAGTGACGCCGACGTCGAACAACATTTAGGCTTGGTGCGTGACCCAACCGATGGGCCGGTGGCCTGGGCAGCCATCAACGCGCGGGTCGACTATCTGGTGAGCGAGGATAAAGATCTGACCTCGTCGGACGAGACCACGGCCAAACTTCGCGAGCGGCTCAAAGTGCTGTTGTCAGGCACATTTCTGCGCCAGGTGATGGGGTGGACGAGCGCTGATCTGGAGCAGGTGCGCGGACGCACGTGGCAGGCGCTTGAGCCTGACGCGTAGCGGCCAACACGACCAGCCGGTTGCCAGGCGCCAACTTGTCGGCCGGGCGCATGTCGCCGGTCGCGGATGGAACAGGCGGACGCTGCCACACAGGCGTTCCTATCGAGGCACGAATAACAGGTGATCGGTGCCGAGTTTGACAATGTTCCGTGGTGACATTGTCAAAGCAGACAGAACGTCGTGTTTGCCAGACACCCGTTCCATGGACCCTACCCACCTGTGGGCCGGCGCCGCTCTCAAACAAGGCTATTCTCATGCCACCAGCCAAGTTATCCTCGATGCTCTCCCCTGCCGACGCAGGTCTGTTTTTTCGATTGCTGTGGGCGCTGCAGTCCTACGCCAACCGCCGCCTGGGTCTCTTGCCCGGCATCACCTCGCCCGAGCAATATGCCCGCGTCCCGTCAGAAGAAAAGCTGGCCGTGCGCCAGGCGCTCTGGGACCAGCCCGACCTGCTGGAGGCCTTTGTCGCCGGCAATCCCGCGCGCCTTTCGCCTGAAGACCTGCAGATTACACAAAGCTGGCAGAGACGGGTGTCCGGCAATTTCTACATCCTGCGCTTCCTGAAGCGCCAGGCGATCTTCCTGTCGGCCGGCCAGGATGCTCGCCTGTACGGGGTGCTGGGTTTGTATGACGATTTGGCGGCGGTCATGCTGGGGCAGCCCCTGCCCATCATGGTGAAAGCGGTTTTGCTGCCGTTCAAAGGGCGCATCATTTACGATGGGTTGCTGCAGCCTTACCCCGTCACGTTCGGGTCCGGCATCCGCGGTGAACTGAACGAGGTCTATCAGCGCGCCAAGCAGCAGGACGCCATCGTCGAGGCACTCGAACCCGAGGCGCCGGCTCGGCCCCCGGCCAAGCGTCCCAAACGGCGCGATTGGCGGCCGCTGCTCGACAGTGTGGTCGCGACGACCGAGCAATTGCGCCAGGCGGACACGGCGGTGCAGACGCGTGCCTTTGGCGTGTTGAAGGCCAGCGCGCGCCTGGCGCAGGCCGCGGCGCGCGATCCCGACGACTTGGACGAGTTGGACGCACTCGCGCGCCGCACGGTGACCGCCCTGCGCCAATTGGAGACGGCCCTGAGCCGGGCCCAGTAGACTCAATCCAGCTCAAAATACGCGTCCGTTCCCAGTCGCGGGACAAACTGCTGCGCCAGCGCCGCGAGCTGCCCGGCAGGGCCGATGTAAATCCAGTCGTCTATGCTTCCGCTGAAGTGCCAGCGTTGAGTAGTGAATAGGCGCTGCTCGCGCTCCAACAGGACGAAGCGCAGGATGGGGATGTAATGCCCAGTCTGTTCCAGGTGCTCCACCGCGCTTTGCGGCTGGGGGCCTAGGTGTCCAAAGATGCGCTTCAACGCCGCGATGTCTGGCCCCTGGCGCTCGAAGATCACGATGGTGTGGTCCTTGACCCGGATCTGATAGTCGCCGCGTTTGGGATGGCGCTGCACGGCCGCCTCGACCGCAGCGAGCTCGGTGTCCCCAATCACCCGTGGCCGGTCCTGGACGAGCGACACCACGCCGTTGACGCTCTCCGCGATGTGGTACCCCGCCGGCAGGGCATTCACCGGCTCGCCTTTCGGCTCCCGCGCGAAGAAGTAGCGCGGTTTGCCCGTCTTGGTGGTCCCCTGGCACAGGCTGTAGGTCTGTCCCTTGCGGTTCGTATAGTTGATGGGCAACTCTTGCGGCCTTTCCTACCCCGTCTGCTTCGGACCGCTCTGATTATAGAATAGGGTCAATCCATCGTTCGGAGCACCCGCCATGGCCAAGCCCCCCGCCCAAGTGTATCAACTCAAGATCACCCTGAATGACACGCGCCCGCCCATCTGGCGGCGCCTGGTGGTATTGGGCGACACCACCCTCCGCCAGCTGCACGACTGCCTGCAAATCGCGCTGGGCTGGACCGACTCACATCTGCACCAATTCGAGATCGGCGGCCAAGGCTACGGCGCCACTGAGTATGACGACGGCGGCGAATTGGGCCTCTTGCCTGAGCAGCGCTACCGGCTGAGCCAGGTCGCCCCCGACCCCGGCGCCCGGTTTGTCTACGAATATGATTTCGGCGACAGCTGGGACCATACCGTGGTGGTGGAGAAAATCGGGCCGCTCAAGGAAGGGGTGAGCTATCCCCTGTGCATGGCCGGCCAGCGCGCCTGCCCGCCCGAGGATGTGGGCGGCGTGTGGGGGTACGCGGGGTTCCTGCAGGCCATTCGCAGTCGCCGCCACCCCGAGCACGCCGAGTATCTCAGGTGGGTCGGCGGCCACTTCGATCCCGAGGTCTTCGACCTGGACCAGGTCAACGCCCACTTGCGCCGCATGGGCCGCGGCCGCAGCGCTGAGGTGACGAACGCCTGGGTGATGATCGCGGAGGCGCTGGGCGCGGGTGACAGCCGCTTCGACTCGGCCTGGGCGCGGACGCTCGCCGCGGCCGAGCAGGCGACGGCCGAAAGCCTGCCGCTCCGCCGGGACGTCGTGACGCTGCTCACCTACCTGCGGGAAGAACGCGTCACCGGCACGCAGGCGACCGGCAATCTGCCGCTCAAGGCCGTGCGCGCCCTCTGCGCCCAGTTTGTTGTGCCGCCCAAGTTGGCCGACACCATCGGCGACAAGGTCTACCCAGTCCGCAATGAAACGGAAGTCTGGCCGCTGTACTTCCGCCACATGCTGGCGGCCGGGGCCGGGTTGGTCGTGGGCGGCCCGACCCGCCGCTGGCGGCTGACCGCGCCCGGCGAGCAGTTTCTGGCCGCCCCGGCCGCGGCGCAGGTGTGGCGCTTGTTCACCACCTGGTGGACGCGGGTCAATTGGCTCATAGCCTTTCCCTGGGCCTATGGTGACGGCGAGTTGCCCGCCCGCTTTACGGGCCTGGCCCGCCAGCACTTGCTGGCGCTGCCGGTTGGCGAGCGGGTCTCGTTCGAGCCGTTCGCCGATCAATTGATCCAGAAGGCGCCCCTGGTTTGGCGGATTGAAGACCAGGACAGCGCCCGCAACATCCTGCGTAGCCTGGTGGAAAAGGTGGTCGTAAGACCGCTCCAAGACTTCGGGGTGCTGACGACTGAGTATGGGCCAGACCCGGTCCTTGGCCCCGGCTACCAGACGTTGACCGCCCTGCGGCTGACCCCCTTCGGCCGGAGCCTGCTGGCGGCGATGCGCGCCGCCACGCCGCCGGCCCGCGCCTGAGCGGACACCAGTACCACGCATGGGCACGAGATGGATTGCCCGCAACGTCGCCAGACATTCAATCGCCAGGTCACCGAACACCTGGGGATGGTTGCGTTTGCAGCCGCCGGCGGTGCGGCCGAACCGTGCCACGCACAAAAAGTGATTGACGAGTGAGTGCCTGCGCTGTATATTAACTCGTAGAACGTCCGTACCTTCCCATTCCCCCATTCATACCCGGTTTAGCCCGCCACTCATAAACATGGTGAGGAAACTGGGTCGCGGAGCGATAGCACCGGAGCGTGAAAGTGCCTTTGGCAACCCGGCGATAGAAAAGCACCCATGGGCGGCTTTTAAGTACTTGGTTCGGGGTTCGAGTCCCAGGCGGCCCACCAAGAACATCAAGAAACCCGCAGAAATGCGGGTTTTCTCTTGCCTGGAGATTGACCCGGTGCTTATTGACATCAGGTCGAGGCTTAGGGAAAGCGGATCACCCAAAACAAGCCGATTTCTGAGAGGCTTGCTGTCCAACGAGCGAATGGCTCTGCGCTGATTGTCCTACTCGCTGCATTCCGTTTAGACGAGACACTAATTGATCCGGGTCCTGAAGGAATACGGCTCGCACTTCAATCAGGCGCGGCCGCAACAGGGGATAGCGCAACGGGCACCGGCGCCATGGATGTCACGGCCTGGGAGTCTTGGGCAGAGACGGCGATGGCGTTCCCGGTGTTGAACGGGCGGCACCACGATTATCGTTGGGTGGTCGCCTTAGTCGTGTTGGCCAAAAAACGGGCGGATGACAGGGGGAGCCAGCGCAGGTGACCATGGAGACACGCGACAACCTCGGTAGGTGGCCAGGGACGGCGAAGCAGATTTTGTGTGCGGTACGCAGTCTTTTGGAAGTTGAACCCAGGGGGCATTGGGTCTTGGCCGTCTACTGGCACAATGACGCCAGCCGGCTGTGCCAGGGAAAATCCGCCAAACCAGGCATTCAGGGCAAGGGCGTGTGCGCCAGCTGGAGCGAATAGTATCTCCCAACCGTACTTCCCTAAGAGATGCGATCTCCCCGTTAGTGGCTCGACCGCTCGACTTCAGATGTATACTCTCGCCATGGCCGACATGCTGGATGCCCCCGATGGGCGCTTAACACTGGCGCGGACAGCCGCCACTATTCGCAAAAAGACTAAGGTCGAGGCCGCCGTCGACCGTTTGCGCCAGGCCATTCTCAGCGGCGACATCGCCCCCGGCCAATGGCTGCGGCAAGATGATCTGGCTCAGCGCCTCGGCATCAGCTCTACCCCTATTCGGGAGGCCCTCCGCCGGCTGGAGTCCGACGGCTTGGTCGAGCATGTGCCGCATCAGGGCGTCAAGGTGGTGGCCTACAGCCTCAATACCGCGCGCGAGTACTATCAACTGCGCGCCATGCTTGAGCCTTACGCCCTGCGCCTGGCCGCCGAGCAGATGCACCCCGCCGACCTCGACGCACTGGAGCAGCTGGTGGCGCAGGCGCAGTTCTTGCTCGCCGGCCAGGCCATGGCGGAGCTCACCGCAGCCAATTGGCGCTTCCACGAGCACCTGCTGGGGCTGTGCGGGTCGCGCCTGGTGCAGGATGTGGTCGGGCGGGTGCGCCGCAGCTTTCCGCTGGATACCCTCCTGATGATCCCCGAGCGGGCGGCTGCCTCTGTCGCCGAGCACCAGACCATCGTTGCCGCGCTCCGCCACAACGACATCGCCGCCGCTGAGCAGGTCCTCCGCACCAATATCGAAAACGCCCGCACCGCCATGCTGGCCCGCCTGCCGGTCCTTAGGGCAGGGCTGATTGCGCCCGAATAGCGGCGGTTTTACCCCCGGCTGGGACATCCCCTTTCTTAGTATCCGCGCCCTAGCAGCCTGTCGGACTGATCACATTATGTGCGTTCTTAGCACAATATGTAGGCGTCTCGACTAAACATCCGCCGCATATGGCGGGTCGTTAGCCGGAAAAACGTTCTCTCCGATAGGCTGCTAGGCAACAAGCCACCCATCTGTGGGTTGACTCCAACAAAATGTATACTATTATATATAATGACAATTAGGGCCGCTTTTGACCGATTAAGGCCGCTGTGGATGGCCCCCGGGCGCGGTTCCCGGCCGTCCGGCGCTTCGGTGTGGCTCGGCTTTCCTGTATCCGGCAGTGCGTCCCAACCCCATGTCAGGTAGGTAAGCGATGCCCTCTGAAATCGAAGATCTTGATATCAAAGCGACCAAGGTCGACGCGGCGTTTACGCCCGTGCAGGATCAAGACCTCGACCAATACGGCGAAGCGCTCGCTCAGTACACCATTGTCGACACCGATGTGCATGTCGACGACACCCTCATGCGCATGGTCGACTACATGGAGGGCCACTATCAAAAGCGCCTCCAGGCCGCCCTCCAGGCCGACTTCCGCGGCGAGCCCGGCAACTCGCTGCGCAACATGATCGCCCACGTCAATTGGCTGGGCTCCTCCTACGACAAGCCCCCCCGCGCCAAGCTGGCCACCAAGACCGAGCTGATGGAGCGCATGCAGCTCGGCATCATCAACTACAGCATCCTGTTCCCTAGTGAGCTGCTGCCGATTGCCTATCTGCCCGACCCGAAGTGGGCCGCCGCGCTGGCCACCGCCTACAACGCCTTCATGGTCGATGAGTATGGCAACCTGCCGGGTGTCAAAATCGCCCTGGTCGTCTCGCCCAACCTGCCCGACCATGCCGTGGAGCAGATCGCCAAATACGGCAACCACAAAGATGTCGTCGCCGTGTGCGTGCCCGATGTGGGCGTCAACCCGCCCATCGGCGACCGCAAGTATTGGCCGATCTTTGAGGCGGCCGACCATTACAACCTGCCCATCGCGCTGCACGGCATCGAAGCGCTGGTGCACGACAATTATCCGCTGCGCGTCTCGCACTTCCCCACGCTCATGCAGGTGCACAGCATGGGGTTCCCCTTCACCGGCATGCTGCAAGTCATGTCCGTCGTCTGCGAGGGCGTGCCGGTGCGCTTCCCCAAGCTCAAGTTCTGCGTCCTCGAAGCGGGCCTCACCTGGATCCCGTTCATCATGTACCGCCTCGACACGGCCTACCGCCAGTACCGTACCGAGCTGCCGGCGCTGGAACAAAAACCGAGCGATTACATCCGCGAGTGGTATTGGGGCACCCACGAGCTGGAAGCCCTGCCCAAGCGCGGCGACCTGCGCAAGCTGATCGAGCTCTATCAGGGCGAAGACACCACCATGTGGGCCTCCGATTGGCCCCACCTGGAGCGGGACCTGATTGCCGGCTTCATGCGCTATGACCTTAGCGAGACCCAGCGGCGCAAGATCCTCGGCGAGAACGCCGTGCGCTTCTTCAACCTGGGGGACCGTCCGTGACCACCCCGGCCGCCCAACCGCCCGCGCCCGCCGAAGCCGAAGGCCGGCGCATCCCCGTGGCCGCCGTGGCCGACTTTCCGCCCGACACCCGCATGGAGGTCAAAGTCGGCAACGCCCTCATTGCCGTCTTCAATATCGCCGGCACCTACCGCGCCATCTATGGCCGCTGCCCGCACCAGTTTGCGCTGCTCAGCCGTGGCAGGTTGCAGGGCACCGTCATCTGCAACGCCCAAACCAATTGGGAAACCGAATGGGCGCATGAAGGCGAGGTGCTGGTCTGCCCCGGGCACGCCATGGAATACTTAGTGAAGACCGGCCAGGCCATCGGCTACAACCTGAAGCTGCGGACCTACCCGGTTTACGAAGAAGACGGCGTCGTGATCCTCGTCGTCTAGCGGTCGGCCCGCGGCAGAGCCGCGGCCCAAGTTCTATTGGTCAAACGAGGGGTGTCATCACCTGGCCGCGCACCGCGCGGCTAGCTCCGCCCGGCGGGGCGCGACGGACCAAGTATCGAAAGGAGGCGCCAGGCGGGAAAGTGCTTACACCTGACCACAGCCAGTTTATTGCCTCGATTCGTCACTTAGCCACGAGAGGTTTAGCATGTCCACTGAAAACGTTGAGAAGCGTGTCACGGGGCGGCCGAAAGCCGCTATCGCCGGAGTGCCGGTGGCCTTCCTGGCTGTCTGGGCCGCCATCTACGCGGTCGCTTCCATCTTGCCGGCCATCCCCTTGGTGGGCGGCGGCACTTTTGGCGGGCAGGAATTCATCCTGGGCATCGCCGGCCTGCTCTTTGGGCCAGTGGCCGGCGCAGTAGCCGCCACCATCGGTGCCCTGATTGCCAGCTTCATCGGCCCCGCCACGGCCTACTTCGGCCTGCTCACCTTCTACCCCCACCTGGTCGGCGCGTTGGTCGCCGGCCTGCTCATGAAAAATGCCCGCAATGGGCGTCTCATTGTGCTCATCCTCTTCCTGGCGGCGCTGGCCGCTTGGCCACTGCTGCCCTGGTTCTCCGTCATCGGCGCTCACGTCTATGCCCAGGGCGCTTATTGGCCCATGTATCTCACTGGCCTGATCACGCTCTGGTTCTCGCCATGGGCGGCGCGGCAAATTCGCAGCCTCGACCCCAAGCGGGTGCCGCTGGGCGTGGCCGTCATCGCCTGGACGGCCTACATGGTCAACCACGTCTACATCAGCCTGGGCTACTCGTTCCTCTATCCCGAGGGGCCTGCGCAGTGGGTCTTTGCTTTCTGGTCCGGCATCGTGCCCATCCAGCGCCTGTTGCTCACGCTTGTTACGGTCGCGATTGGCTCGGCCGCCATCATCGGCCTGCACCGCGCCGGCATCCGTTTCCCGGCCGGCACGGGCACCGCCTTGGACGAAGCGGAATAAAATCGACCACGGGGGGCGGGGTCGCGTGAACCTCGCCCCCTCTTGGTTAAAGGGCCTATATGCCGGCTCCCGCCGTCTCCATCAGCCACCTGACGTTTCAATATAGCTCTGCGCCTGCGCCCAGCCTGCGTGACATCAATCTCACCCTGGTTCCGGGCGAGATCGCGCTGCTTATCGGCCCCACCGGCGCCGGAAAGAGCACGCTTTACCTGGCTCTTATCGGCCTCATTCCGCACCTCATCCGCGGCACCATGGCCGGCCGCGTCAGCGTGGCCGGCATGGACACCAGCGAGCACAGCATCGCCGAAATGGCCCAAAAAGTCGGGATCGTCTTTCAAGACCCTGAGACGCAGCTGTTTGCGCTGACAGTCGAAGATGAACTGGCCTTTGGCCCCGAGAATCTGGGCCTGCCCAAGGATGAGATTGTTCGCCGCATCCGCGCCGCCGCTACCATCATTCAGCTCACCGATCTGTTGGAGCGCGAGCCGGCGCGCCTGTCCGGCGGGCAGCAGCAAACCGTCGCCATCGGCTCGGTCTGGTCCATGCTGCCCGAGGTGATTATCTTGGACGAGCCCACGTCCAATCTCGACCCGCAAAGCAGCCAGCGCGTGCTGGCCCTCATCCAGACCCTCAGCCGCGAGCACGGCAAGACCATTCTGATCGCTGAGCACAACCTCGACGAGGTGGCCGGCTTGGTCGACCGTGTGTTTGTCATGCAGCAGGGGCAGATTGTCCTCAACGGCACGCCGCAGGAGATCTTTGGCCGGCCCGCCCAACTGCACGCCCTGGGCCTGGCCGCGCCGGCCGCCACCGAGCTGGCCTATGCGCTGCAAACGCAAGGCCTTGACTTTGGCGGCGCGCTGCCCCTCACGCTCGAGCAGGGGCTGGCCGCCTTCCGGCGCCTGCGCCGTGGCACCCCCTAACCGAAGCTGCCATGTCTGCCGAGTTGATCCTCGAAGCGCGCGATCTCGTTCACACCTACGCCGGCGGCCACACTGCGCTGCGCGGCATCAGCCTTGGCATCCGTCCTGGCGAGTTTGTGGCCTTTGTGGGCGCGAACGGCTCTGGCAAGACCACGCTGATGAAGCACTTCAACGGCCTGCTCAAGCCCACGCAGGGCCAGTTCTTGGTCTCCGGCCGCGATACGCGCAAGACGACCGTGTCGCGCCTGGCCCAAACGATCGGCTTCGTCTTTCAGAACCCAGACCATCAAATCTTCTGTTACTCCGTGTGGGAAGAGACGCTCTTTGGCCTCCAGCAGCAGAAGCTGCCGCCGGCCGAAGCCCAGGCCCGTGCCGCCCGCGCGTTGGAGATGGTGGGCCTGGCCGACCGGCGCGACCGCCATCCGCGGGAGTTGAGCCGCGGGCAGCGCCAGCGCCTGGCCACGGCCTCGGTGCTGGCAATGGAAACTCCGGTGCTGGTTCTCGATGAGCCCACCACCGGCCAAGACTTCACCGCCCGCCGCCAGATCATGAGCCTGGCCGTCGATCTGCACCAGCGCGGCCGCACCATTATCATGGTTACGCACGACATGGCGCTGGTGGCCGAATATGCCACGCGCGCCATCGTCTTGCACGCCGGCCAGGTGGCGCAAGACGCCGCCCCGGCCGACATTTTCTTGCAGCCCGAGCTGTTGGCCCGCACCGGCTTGCGCCTGCCGCCCTTGCTAGAGTTGGCCCAAGCGCTGCGGGCCGAGGGCTGGCCCGTGGAAGGCCACACGGTTGCCGCCCTGGCGCAGTCGCTGCAAGCCGCGCTGCCGGCCGCCCCCTGGACCAGCCCCGGCGCCGCTAGCGCGCCGCCCCCGAGCGAATCCCATGCCCGTCATTGATATCGAATACCATCCGGCCGATACGCCCGTTCACCGGCTGCATCCGTTCACTAAGCTGGCGTTCGAGCTGGCGGTGTTTATCATCGCTGCGGTGTTCAATCAGCCGCTCTACCTGCTGGCACTCATCGCGGTCGACCTGGCGCTGATTGCGCTGGCGCGCGTGCCGCTGCACAAGTTTCGCTACATGCGCGTTGTCGCCTATGTGGTGCTGTTCCTGATGTTCACGCAGGCCATCTGGTTCACCAGTTTCGGTGACTTCGGCGGCCGCAGCGATTTCGAGTGGCGCACGCTATTCCACCTGTGGCCGGCCTGGGCGCCCGGCGGCCCGCGCGTCCCCATCGTGTTCGAAGGCGCGCTTTATGGCTTCTCGCTCGGCCTGCGCCTGGTGGCCATCTCGCTGGCCTTCCCGCTGCTCATCATGGCCACGCATCCCGGCGATCTGGTCACGGCCCTGGCCGGCGTGCGGGTGGGGCGGTGGCGCATCCCCCCCAATCTCATTTTCGTCTTCACCTCCGCGCTGCGCTACGTGCCCACCGTCAGCCGCGAGTTCGATCACACCATCGATGCCCAGCGCTCGCGCGGCGTGGAATTCGAGGGCGGCAATATCTTCACCCAGGTGCGGGCGGCCATGCCGCTCTTTGTGCCCGTGCTCACCAGCTCCCTCATCCGCGCCCAAGACCTGACCATCGCGCTCGAAACCCGCGCGTTTGGCGCCGTCGACCAGCGCACCTTCCTGCGCGAGGTCAACTTCCGCCGGCGCGATGCGGTGGTCTGCCTGCTGCTGGTCGTCGTCACGGCTGCCTGTGTCATCGCCTCCTGGCAGTTTGGTTACGGGCTGCTGCCCTATACCCCAGGCCGGGGCTCCTAGGTGCCCTCAATCGGCGGTTCTCACTGCACTCAACCCGCCTTGTGGTTCCTGTTGAGCGCTATATCAAGTCGAGTCGACACGGGTGCCGCCAGGAGAGCATCGCTCCCCCAATGGGCGGTGTGTGCACGCAAAGGTTGTCAGGCGGCTAGCGGCAAGGCGGCCAGTGGCCGGGCGGCCCGCTGGGCACAGAGAACGTCCCACTCACCACTG
>Ga0163150_10006344_pt1 | contig 14537 bp, 15 predicted proteins | sample OliLakLV19P2IB_FD_148628 | JGI IMG/M metagenome (GOLD analysis project Ga0163150, IMG submission 148628) | Freshwater microbial mat bacterial communities from Lake Vanda, McMurdo Dry Valleys, Antarctica - Oligotrophic Lake LV.19.P2.IB | ecosystem: Environmental > Aquatic > Freshwater > Lake >...
GGACGCTTACCCGTATCAAGCTTCAGCGTGTCGCCCAAGAGCGCCAACCGCTCGAATTTGAAAGCCTATCGCCTGTCCGACAAACGTGGATTGAGATTACGGTTTATCCGGGCGAAAAGGGCCTCTCGGTTTACTTCCGCGATATTCACGAGCGCAAACAGGCCCAACAGCGCGCCGCCGTACTGCAAGAGATCACCGCTGAACTATCGAGCGCGGTCACGCTCGTTCAGGTGGCGGAAGTCGTGGTCAGCAAAGGAGTTGCGGCGCTGGGCGGGCATATCGGCACGATCATGATGTTGAGCGAAGATGGTCAAACGCTCGAAATTTTATCCACACGCGGCGCGACGGAAGAAACCGTCAACCCTTATCGGCGCTTCCCGTTAGAGTTCAAATCGCCGCTTTCCGATGCCGTGCGAAGCGGCCAACTATTGTGGATTGAAACGCTTGATGAGTACATCGCTCACTATCCGCATTTGGCTGAAACCGTGCAGCAGATAACTGGCACGAAAGCGAGTCTCGCCGTACCGCTCATTGTCAACCAGCGTATTATCGGCGCTATGGGCATCAGCTTTGCCGAGACCCGCCGCTTTAACGAAGGGGATCGCGCATTGCTGATCGCGCTGGCGCAGCAGTGCGCGCAGGCGTTGGAACGAGCGCGCCTCTATGAAGTTGAGGCACACGCCCGCGCTCAAGCGGAAGCGGCCAACGAGCTTAAGATGCGTTTCCTCGCCATGATCTCACACGAACTGCGAACTCCGCTCACGTCGATTAAAGGTTTCGCCACTACTTTGTTGGCTCAGGATGTGACGTGGGACGCGCAAAGCCAGCGCGAGTTCTTGATGATTATGGATGAAGAGTCCGACAAGCTGAAGGAACTAATCGAACAACTGCTGGATGTGTCGCGCTTACAATCGGGAACGCTGCGCGTGAATACCGAACCACAGCCGCTTTCACGCATTGTAGAACGCGCGCTCACGCAGCTTCAAACGCTCACCGCCGATCATGCTTTCGAACTGCAACTGGCGGACAACCTGCCACCTGTACTTGCCGACGAGCAGCGCATCGCACAGGTGCTGGTCAATCTGGTGGATAACGCCAGCAAGTATTCGCCGCCGCAAACGCGCATCACTATCGCGGCGCAGCAGGCGGGCCAATATGTGCAAGTAGATGTCAGTGATGAGGGTGAAGGCATTCCCGCAGAAGATCGGAGCAATGTGTTCGAGGCGTTTCATCAGGTCGAGCGCAAATCACAGTCGCAGATGGGCGCGGGCTTGGGGCTGGCGATTTGCAAAGGCTTGATCGAAGCGCACGGTGGCCGCATCTGGATTCAGGACGGTGGACAACCCGGCACGACTATCTCCTTCACGCTGCCCGTATCGTTGAAAGAGCTGGATTAATATCGCTAGTAGGCATCTTGAAAGAGTGGTATACTTTAGTTGGTGTCTCTACGGTGGCTTATTGACGTTATTCATGTCCTGCTACAGTAGGCTCAAAGGTGCTCATCATCCCACATCGCATCGCCGTATTTAATCACTCACCAACCAACCTGAGACTTTTTCGAGAAATCCTGACGAAGAAAGGCTATGAAGTCTTCACCTTCCTACAGGAAATGACGAGCCTTAACGAGGTAGCACACCTTAAACCGGACTTGATTATTCTCGCCTACATCGTCGGCTATCAAGAAAACGAGTTAGAAGTCATCCGCGAACTGCGCTCACTGCCCGCGACGCATCGTATCCCTATCATTGTATGCAGCACCGGAGCGCGCAAGCTCGACGAAATCGGGCGCTACCTGAACGTGAGCTACCTCTCGCTGCTGCCCAAGCCATTCAACATGAATGAACTGGTGGCGATAGTCGCCCAATCATTGGCCCGCAGCCATGCTGACAGCGTCGACATCGCCAAATAAAAACCCGCTTGATGGCGGGTTTTGCTGCTTGCTGGTTCAATCGGTCAATTTCTGATCAGTTTATAGGTATTCGGCTCACCCACGCGCAAGTCGGCGCGCTGCGGCCTGTGCTGCTTCACGAGTCCGTAAACGCCGGCGACGTACCATCCGCGAACAAGTCGGCGTGTAAGTCGAATTCGCGTTTGACCACAACATCGACCCGTTGTGGAAGGTAGTACGTCTCAATGCGGGCCGGGCATCGACTTCATGCGCCGGACTGATGGTTCGCAAGTGGGGTTGGGAAACGTCCAGCCACCACTGGCTAATAGCGCTCAATATCGAGCGAGGCGTGATGACAATCAGCGGCCTTTGTGAGGGTAAGTTCGCGGTGCGATTCAACCGTGCCAACCGAACAAGGCGCTCCTTCGCCGCCGCCCGACGAAACTCTGCCATACGCTCGTCATGTACCAAATAGTTGCGATCCAACATGCCCCCATCCCCTCTGCACAGGCTGTGCCAAATGCCGTTCGATTGACGAGAATGTATGTTCTAATTATAGAATACATGTTCGCATATGTCAAAGGTGAGAATATGTCCAATTTGAGTTCAGAAGCGCGAGATTTGATATGGTGTAGGGGCACGATATATCGTGCCCCTACGATCCCGAATTATGGCTGTAGACGGGTTGGCAGCGTGTAGCGCATCCCGCGTATACGGTGCTGAATATTGTTGTCTGCCAGCAGCCCAAGCTGCTTATCGAGCCGCTCGAAAGCGTTGCTCCAGAAAACCTCGAACCAGCGCCGCGCCGCATCCCATTCGTAGGTATTGTGCCAGCCGGAATGGATGAAATGCACCGTCGTCTGCGGGATTGGCCCGCTGCTGCTGGCCTGAAAGTACACGACCACATGCGTCAGCGGGTCGGCCTCGTTCATGAACTCGAACTGTTCCGGCCCTTTCCACTCGAATGACAGCAGCTTTCCCGGCTCGACAGCGGTGATCTTGCAGCCTGCGGTGTTATTCCGTTGCAGCGTGCTGGCTGAATGGCGCTTGGTGCGCCCTTTACGCGAACCTTCGTCCATATCCCAATACAGTTCGTATTTACCGCTGACCATCGGCATAACTTCGGCCACAGGGGCCAACCATGTTTGCACCAATTCAGCGCGGGTGAACATATCGAAGGCCTGATATACGTCGCAGTGTAATGACACTGAACGATGGATGATCTTGTTCAACACAACCTCCGCAAATTTGGAACTTATGTTCTAATATTAGCTCGAAAACACTTAGATAACAAGTTACTAAGGTGTAAAAAACCCCCTATTTAGCGGGGGTTTATATATTCAAACTTTGTCAAACTCAGACCGGAATTGAAGGGTTAGAATCGTGGGCTAAATCTCCACCAGTTCGCCCTGTCTTGAGCCGATTGAAGCCGGGTAATAGCTGGCCATTTCCGGCGCGAGGCGTTTCAACGGCGGCTGCCAATCGTCTCCATATTCGGCAATCGAGCGCACCCATCCCATAAAGTTCAGCCAGCCGGTGTGCATGCCCGACGTATCCTGATCGTCGGCGAAACCGCTGTGAACCAGCGTCATGCGCGTTTTGCCGTTGGATTCTTCGAGCGTCCACGTTGTGACAGTTTCATTTGGCATTGAGGGATCGGGCGGGTTGGCGATGGCCAGCTTTTCATTGGGGGTCAGCTCGACGATTTTGATGGGCGGCATCCCTTCCCAACCGAAATCGTAAGCACCGCCGATGCGCGGCTCAATTGTGGCGTTGCTGGCAATCCAGCGATTCAACTGTTCAGGTCGAATCAGCACATCAAAGACTGTCGCCGCATCGGCATCGATGTCGATACTGTGATGAATGTCACCCTTCATCGGATGCGTATAATCCACCCGCGTGATGGGCTTACCGTCGAGGAAGCGGTACAGGTTACTCAGCGACAAGAGCCAGAAATCCTCGTAAGTGCGCCCTTCGTGCTGCATCACCAACAGCGTCCTCCGTTCCTGTGGTCGAAGCGTGAACGTCACCGTCGTATCCTCGTGACTGAGCCGCCAGCCATATTGCAGACGAGTGGACGTGACGGCATCCAGTATCGGATGGCGTCCGGCTTCGCGGTCAGGCGTTTCCGGTGTATGCCGTCCCCAGAAGTCGTAGCGCATATCCGGCAGCGCTACGTCAGTATGTTCCGCGAACCACGCCGCCAAACGCCCCGAATCGGTCAGCGCCTCGTAAACCGTTTGCGGGGGTTTATCCAACGTGATCTGCATTTGCAAGGTGTCAGTCAATGCCCATCTCCTCTTAGTGATAGCGTGGCGAATGTGTCTGTAGGGGCAGGTCTGAGACCTGCCTCTATGAATAAACTACACATCTACTAGTTCATCCTGCCGCGAAACAATCGACGCCGGATACACGAACTCCATGCCCGGTTCGAGGCGCTTAATCGCTGGATGCCATGTTGGCCCGTACTCCGAGAGCGAGCGCAAGAAGCTCAGGAACACACGCCAGCCTGCATAGAACGGCGCGGCGTCCTGCTCCGGCCCAAAGCCGCTGTGAACGAACGTCATGCGCGTTTTGCCGTTGGATTCTTCGAGCGTCCACGTCTGAATCGTTTCCGTGTGCCAGTAATCATTGGGTGCGACACTCACGGCCAGCTTTTCGTTGGGCACAAGCTCGATGATCTTGAGTGACATAAAGCTCGAACTGTTGTAATCGCCGCCGACCTGTGCTTCAACGCTGGCGTTGTTGGTGATCCAGCGATTCAACTGTTCGGGGCGAATCAGCGCGTCGAACACCGTCGCCGCATCCGCGTCAATCTCAACGACGTGACGCGCTTCGCCTTTCATCGGGCCAGTCGGCGTGTAATCGACGTGCATGATGGGCTTGCCGTCGAGGTAGCGGCGCAGATTTTCAAACGACATGAACCAGAAGTCTTCGCAGAAGTTGGCGATGTTGTGGGCTGCGGTCATGCCCTCATGCCTGACCACCATCAGCGTTTGTGCGTCCTGTGGCAGCAGCGAAATCGTCACCGTCGTATCCTGCTCAACGATACGCCAGCTATATTTCAAGTGGCTGTCCGTCGCTGTGTCGAGTAGGGGATGCCGTCCGGCCTCGCGGTCAGGCGTGAACGGCGTAAATCGTCCCCAAAAATCATAGCGATTGTCCGGCAGCGAAACATCGGCATATTCCGCGAACCACGTCGTCAAGCGTCCCGAATCGGTGAGCGCGTTGTACAGAGTTTGCGGCGTGGCATTCAGCGCAAGCTGCATTTGGAGTGTATCGGTCATAGATTTAGCCCTTAGATTTTAGCCGTTAGCCTCTAGCTGTCAGCTTGTCAGCCATCAGCTTTTCCTCTCGAACCTCGTACCCCGAACCTTTCCTCTGTACTTCTCTCACTCATTACTAGCCGGATAACAGGCGATAATCAGCCGGAAAATCTGCCCCGCCGTATCCTCATCGCCGTTGGCAACATCCGCCGGAATGCCATACTTGCGCGCTAATTTCTTGAACGTCTTCTCGACATCGTTCAAAAATTCCTCGCGCCGTTCGCCATCGGGTAGATAAATCTGGCCGTTCAGCGCCAGTGACGGCACGTTCTTGCCGAGCGCCGCGTCATGCCCCAAACGCCCGACCTCTTCGTGCATCATCTCCGCCGAAGACAGTAGCATTCGCAGGCTCATCTGCCCACGCGCCACACCTTCGCCGCCGATCTTGCCCACCAACTGCGGCGCAAGCCAGTACGAACGCGCCTTCGCTTGATAGTAACCCTCGACCACGCCGCGCACCCGCCGCTCCTCAACCTTATCCACCAGCCCGACCTTTTCCAGCGCCTTGACGTGGTAGTACACCTTCTGCGGCGACTCCTCGAAGAAGCCCGCAAGTTCGGGGCACGTTCGCGGCACTTCCATCTTTTTGAGCAGTTCGATGCGTAACGGATGCAGCAGCGTCATCGCCTGCTCCACATCGTCGATATAGTAAACATCCTGCACTTTAGAAACCCTCGGTTCTGATTTGGCCAAATGAGAAACCAATTCCATAGTAAAAATTAATTTGTACTTTGTCAAGTCATTTCAGAACAAAAGTGAGTGACAACGTAATAGATTTGTGCTATACTAGCCATATAAATAGTTGAGTCACATTGTCGTAAAGGAGATGCCGCGTACCATGTCTCACCACACCAAAGATAAGGGTGATCTCGCCGTCGCCAAGACCATCGCGCATCTGCTTCAACACAACATCCGCGTCTGCCTGCCCCTCTCGGAACATCTGCCCTTTGACCTGATCGCCGTCATGCCCGACATGAGGACGCTGAGTCGTGTGCAGGTGAAATATCGAAAGAACGAAGGCTTGGGTACGATAAGGCTGAACTTCTCATCGAATTACTACGACTCGAAACGCATCTACAGCAGGCCAGTCAACCTCGATCACATTGACTGCTATGCCGCTTATTGCCCTGATACCGATGAAATTTACTACGTGAGAGTAGATGAAATTGGCACCGACAAAACTAAGATTAGTTTAAGAGTTGCGCCCGTGAAAAATGGCCAGAAAAAAGGTATTTGGATGGCAGAGAATTTCGTTGACCCGAACAGAATCGTTACAGACTATGGCAACCAATCTGCTCCAACTCACAGCCATTATGCAAATCACGAGTTTGAACTCGCTATCGCTTACGTTACCGCTGACCTCATGGTTAAAGGTTGGCAGGTCTGCGTTCCGAACTCGGCCTATATCCCGTTCGACCTCATAGCAATCGCGCCGGACATGAAAACCTTGAGTCGTATATGTGTCGGTGATGAAACTTCGCAGTTGAATTCCTACGCCGATCAATACGCCATCTATGAACCTAAGACGAAAGCGATTCATTACTTAGACGCGAACGAGCTTAATGTGCAAGATCGGGAATTGAAAAACCAAAGGACTATCGTATAATGCTCACATCCAGATTGACCTAGATTCTGGTTGAGAGGCCCTGTAGCTCAGTGGTAGAGCACCCGCCTTTTAAGCGGAGTGTCGCAAGTTCGAACCTTGCCAGGGTCATCACAACAAAAAGACCGCCAATGATAGGCGGTCTTTTTATTTCCAATTTCTCGAACCTCAATCCAGCCAGATCGGATTCGACCACGCTTTCAGTCCATGATCGTCACGCACGGTGATTCGCACATACGGGCTGCGCCACTTCGTCAGGTCGAACTCCGCTTGCGTGAGTCCGTGACCGCGCAGCGTTTGATACTCATACGGCACACCGAGCGCGAATATATGCGTCGCAGGCGAACAGCGAACCATCAATTTCCTATTGGGCGTAAGTTGAATATCGTATAAATCCGCGCCGGTGCTGGAATAATAGTCGCCTGCTTTGAGTGCATCCAGCAGTGCATCGGGCGATAAAGTCTCGCTCTTGACCTTCACCCAACCCATCACGTTATCGCGCAGGCCGGGGATGAAATGCGCGTCATCGGTGGCGCAGGCGTTGAAACGCTTGCCACGCGCCAGCATCAAATCCCACATATAGACGCTCTCCGCCGAATCGTTATCGGTATCGCAGCCGCCGTTGTAGATTTCGACGGCGTGAATATCCCCAAGCGACAGCACATCGTTCTCGGTCATTGCAAACCACTGCGGGTGAGCGGCGGCCACGAACGCCCCTGCTTGCAAGGCTCGCTGGGCCAACTGCGGCCCTGTCTCAGTCGGCGGCGTGTGCGCGAAATCCAGCGGCAATCCCACCGCCAAAATGTGCCACAGATTACCCAACTCCATCTGACCCGTGTGCAGTTCCGCGCCAAGAATGGTTGTAAACTTGTCGCTGCGATAGGGCGTGGTATCGATCAACGGGAAGTTAAACATGTCCATAAAATGATCGGTCAGCGCGAGGAAATCGTAGCCTGCTTCGGCATAGCGGCGGCAGACTTCTTCCGGGCTGAGTTTGCCATCGGAGCGGGTGGAATGCGTGTGCAAATTGCCGCGCCAGAATTGGCCGGCTTTAGTGAAGGGATTCGGCATCGTAGGTGTCCTTTGTCGTGCAGATTTAGCATAATGATACCCCGCCCTCAGCGCTTGTCATGTTAAATTTCATCGACAATTTGAGGTTAGCCTTTGCGAATCCGTATCTGCGTTATAATGGCCTCTCAGCCGTAAGGAACAGATTCGGAGCGATGAGCGATGAACTTCTCGCGCAGGGTGTGGGTCGCACTGTGGTTGGTAGTTATGCTGAATATCGGTGTCGTCGCGGTGTGGGCACAGGAAATCGACGCTTGCAAAGCGGACACCAGCACAGGCTCAGGTTGGGATAACGCCTACTATCAGCTAGGGCTTACTAACCTTTACGAAAATGCCAACTATCAGCAGGCGCTGCTGTATTTCAATTGCAGTATTACGCTCGACCCTGAATATGCCGGCGGCTACAGTGAGCGCGGCACGACCTATTTTGATCTGGGCGATTACGAAAGCGCACTTGCAGATTACTCCTACGGGATCGTGATTGATCCGCAGCAAGCGTATCTTTACGAAAACCGCGCCGCCGTCTACTACCATATGGGCCAATATGAACTGGCTATCACGGATTACGATTCAGCCATCGCGCTCGAACCAGACGACCCCAACAATTACTTTTTTCGCGGCTCGGCCAACTACTATCTCGACGATTACACGCAAGCGATTGCCGATTACACCGACGCGATAGAGCTTGGTCGAGCAGACCGCGATAGTTACTATAATCGCGGACTGAGCTACTATGCGCTGGAAGATTTCGAGCGGGCGCTTGACGATTACAATAGAGCTGTTGAACTGGACGCGGGTTACGCTTTGGCCCATACTGGTCGCGGCAATGTGTACTATGCTCAGGGGGATTATGCTGAGGCTGTTGAAGCCTACAGCGCCGCTGTCGAGCTTGACCCGACCAATGCAGAATTATTGACTAATCGGGGCGATGCCTATTACGGGCTGCAAGACGATGAGCTTGCTCTGGCAGACTACAATCGGGCAGTCGAACTCGATCCCGATCTTCCCGACGCCTATTATGGACGCGGCAATATTTATTATGTCTTGCATGATCTTGCGGGAGCAGCCGCAGAATACAGCACCGCTATCGAACTTGACGACGACTACGCTGCGGCGTATCTGGGTCGCGGCATGGTCTATTATGCTCAAAGCGATTTTCCACACGCACTGACTGAATTTACCCGCGTGGTCGAGCTTGAGCCGGATTACTACTGCTCGTGTATCTATCGCTATCTTGGGGATACGCACTATCAACTCGGCAACTACGAAGCGGCGCTGGCCAACTATCGGCGCTATGTCGAGTACCCCGATGCGGTTATCACGCTGAGGCTGTCAGCGCTCATAGCAGAGCTAGAGGACATGCTCAACGAGGCCGATAAATAATGTGGAAGCGTTTGGCGCTCATCATATTCTTTTGCATCCTTAGCTTGAGCGCTCACGCGCAGAACGCTACCCCAACGCCGGACGGCGCACAGGGCCTACCGCAGGATGACTTCATCGTGCCCGATGCCGGCCTCGCCTATGGCGCACGGGTGACGGGCGCGCTCAACGACAACACGCCGCGCTATGTCTACTACTTTGACGGCCAGCGCGGCGAAGTCGTGTCGCTGGCGGTCAACACCACTCGCGGCGACCTTGACCCCGTTGTGACTATCCTCGACAGCGCGGGCGAAGTGCTGCTCAACCGTGACGATACCGAACAAAGCCGCGACGTGATTGTCGATTCGCTGCGGATTACGCGCAGTGACCGCTATTACGTCGTCGTCGGACGCTTCGGCTACGGCGTTGGCAGCACGGCGGGCGAATATCAACTCACGCTTGATCGCATCGGCGTCAGTTCCGCCGATGGCAGTATGCTGCGCTTCGGTGATTCAATCATCAACAACATCACCAACATGACCCCGCAGTTGTACTACAGTTTCCGCGCCGAACGCGGCGACGTCGTCAGCATCCAGATGCAGCGCGTCTCCGGCGATCTTGATCCGTACTTGCAGTTGGTGGATAGCAACGCCTTCGTCATCGCCAGCAACGACGACGTGCAGGGGTCGCCCACGCACGACGCGGCCATCGTCGGGCATATCGTTCAAGAGAGCGGCAATTACGTGGTGGTGGCGACGCGCTACGGGCAAACCGCCGGCACCAGCACGGGCAGCTTCGTTTTAAGCATCCTCGCAGGTGAAACCAGCGGACTCGGCAACTCGGCGGCGGCGGCTTTCCCCATCGAGGACGGCGACGTGATCGAGGGCGAAATCAGCGATGATCGCTACGCCCGCTTCTACTCGTTTCAGGCGCAGCGCAATGATGTCGTCAGCCTACGCATGACGCGCACCGAAGGCTCGTTGGATGCGTTTATCGCCATAGCTGACGCGAACCTACAGCGCTTAATCGAGGACGATGACGGCGGCGGCGGTCAAAACGCCTATATTGGCCAGTTCCTCATCCCGGCGGACGGCACATACTATGCCATCGCCAGCCGCTATCAAGGCGAGGAAGGACGCACGACGGGCAGTTTCCGCATGGAACTGAATTTCCTCGGCAACGTGTTTGACGCGGTTGAAACGGAAATCGCGCACATCACTTACGGCTCGACGGTAACAGGGCGCATCGACGACACCACGCCGCAGGTGCTGTATGCCTTCTACGGCGTCGAGGGCGAAATTGTCACCACGTCGATGAATCGCGGCGATGGCGACCTTGACCCCACCGTGAGCATTCTCAACGGTGGTCAACGTCCATTGGTCAGTGACGACGACAGCGGCGGCGCGCAAAACGCCCTGATCGAACGCTACGTCATCCCTGAAACGGGCATCTACTATGTGCGCGCCACCCGATATTCAGGCAGCACGGGCAATGTCAACACTCGCGGCAGCTTCATCCTCGTGCTGGCGAGGCGGTTTGATTGAGTTTTCAGTTGTCAGTAAAAAAACTGCTCATGTTTACAGCAGCGCAATTCCTTGTAGGGGCGACACATGTGTCGCCCCTACCTGCATCTACCCAAGAGCCTAAAAAACTGACGACTGATAACTGACAACTTTCAACTAATCAGCGTTCCGACCTCTATTTGGCCCTGAACGGCCACGAACAGCGCATCCTCTGACCAGAAATCCAGCACTAGGATCGGCATGTTGTTTTCTTGACACATGGTAAAGGCCGTCGTATCCATAACCTCGAAGCGCTTTTCCAGCACTTCACCATACGTCAATGTTTCGTAGCGCGTGGCATCGGGGAATTTCTTGGGATCAGCCGTATACACGCCGTTGACCTTCGTCGCCTTAATGATGATGTCCGCCTTAACCTCAAGCGCACGAAGAGCGGCGGCGCTGTCGGTGGTGACATAAGGGTTGCCTGTGCCGCCAGCGATGATGACCACACGCCCTTTTTCCATGTGGCGAATAGCGCGCAGGCGAATGTACGGCTCGGCAACCGAGTTCATCTGAATGGCCGTCTGCACCCGTGTCGCCACGCCCTGACGTTCAAGCGCGTCTTGCAGCGCCAGCGCGTTCATCACGGTGGCGATCATACCCATATAGTCAGCGGTGCTTTGTTCCATACCCCGGCTAACGCCCTGCTGACCGCGCCACAGATTGCCCGCGCCGATGACAACCGCGATCTGTACACCAAGATCGTAAATGCGCTTAATCTTGACAGCAATCAATTCCGCATTATCCGGGTCGATGCCGCAGCCACCTTCGCCGGCTAAGGCTTCGCCGCTCAACTTGAGGATAATACGGTTGTACGCCAGTTCGTGCTTACCGTTGCCGTTGCTGCTGTTCGAGATCATATGCTGCTCCTTTTCTGGCTGTCAGTTAGTCTGTGTTCACCAGTCAGCAAAGATAAAGCTGAAGGCTCAGGGCTGATTAGCTGACTGCTATGCACAAAAAAACGGGACTAGCGAAACGCTAATCCCGTTCATGGGGTCATGAATGATGGTGATGTTGTGGCGAATGTTCGCGCCGCAGCTTATTCATCACCGGGTTCTGCGCCATTGCTGTCATCTTCACCGAGCGCGAAGCGCGCAAAACGCCGGATTTCGACACTCTCGCCAATTGCGCCGACGGTTTCATGCAGCAGTTGGCTCACCGTCTTGGTATCGTCCTTGATGAACGACTGCTCCATCAACACGATTTCTTCGTAGAACTTGGTCATACGACCTTCGACGATTTTCTCCGCGACGGCTTCCGGTTTGCCTTCGTCGATGGCGCGGCGCTTCTGAAACTCGCGCTCCGCCTGAATGATCGCTTCCGGCACATCTTCGCGTCGCACATATTCCGGCGACAGGTTGGCGATGTGCAGCGCGAGATCGCGGGCGAACTGCTGGAACTGCGGCGTGCGCGCCACAAAGTCCGTCTCGCAGTTGACCTCGACCAGCACACCGATGCGCTGGTTGTGATGCACGTAGGACGTGACAACGCCCTCATTCATGTTGCGGCCCGCGCCGAGCTTCTTGATCGCCTTCGCTAGACCCTTCTCACGCAGGTGTTCGGCGGCTTTCGTAAAATCGCCGTCGAACTGTTCCAGCGCCTTCTTGCAGTCCAGCGGGCCAGCGCCAGTGGCCTCTCTCAAATCCTTAACCATTTGTCCAGTTATTGCCATAGTGGTACTTCCTTATTCGCTCTCGCCATCTGCATCGGGGAACAGGTTCGCGTCACGCAGCTTGGCCAACGTGCCCGCGCCCAAATAGCGCTCGTCGCCTTCTTCTTCCGTGTCCTCGTAAGCGCTGTAGTCCACCGTGCCGTCGCCTTCGCCATCTTCGTGATCGTCCGGCTTACGCATCTGCTGGCCTTCAATGACCGCATCAGCCAGCGCACCGATAATCAGTTTCACGGCGCGCACCGCGTCGTCGTTCGCGGGGATCAGGAAGTCGATCTCGTCGGGATCGGCATTGGTATCGACCAGCGCCATCACCGGAATACCGAGAATATTGGCTTCTTTAACCGCTGTTGCTTCGCGGCGAGTGTCGATCACGATCAGCATATCAGGCAGGCGCTTCATATCGCGGATACCGCCGAGACGCAGTTGCAGCTTCTCGATACGGCGCTCCAACATCAGCGCTTCTTTCTTGGTCAGCAGGTCAAACTCGCCGTTTTCGCGGCGCTTTTCCAGCTTCTTGAGCGTCTCAATCCGTTCGCGGATCGTGCGCCAATTGGTGAGTGTGCCGCCCAACCAGCGATGATTGACGTAGGGCATACCGGCGCGTTCCGCCTCGCGGGCCACGCTTTCCTGTGCCTGACGCTTCGTGCCGACAAACAGCACCGTACCGCCATCTGCGATCATATTGCGAATATTGTCGTAATACTGGTTGAGGTTAACAATCGTCTGTTGCAAATCAAGGATGTGGATGCCGTTGCGCTCGGTAAAGATGAAAGGTTTCATCTTCGGGTTCCATTTCGGCGTGCGATGGCCGAAGTGTACACCCGTCTCTAAGAGCGCCTTCATGGTAACATTTGAAGGCATGGTACGTGTATTCTCCTGTACGTGTTTGAACGATCACGCCCTTCTTCCCTGCGCGGCAACCCGGACGTTTTCGCCAGAGCAACACACGCGCAAGTCCAGACGTGTGAAATTTGAACTGCACATAGGCGCTGTTCGGGGCAGCATTTTAGCAGAACGGCGGGTCAGGTTCAAGACAGGGTTTAGAACTATAATAGGGTTCAAATGGAGTATTGGAACATGACAACTCAACGCATGATTGGCATTGATGAAACTCTTGCCGATGAGTTACAAGAAATCGCAGAGCAGGAAAATCGTTCGCTTGATGAAATACTCATGCGCCTACTTGCCTTTTACAAGCGAGAACAATCCCCAACGCCGCCCGAAATACCTGACTACCCCCCACGTCCTGCGTGGAGTCTGACCGATGATGATATTGAAGTGCCAGATGACATCGAGGATAAAGAGGCTTATCGGGCCGCAGCGCGGTCTATCGCGCCAAAGCTGTATGAAAAAGCACGGGCTTACTGGCGCAAGATAGGCGATCAAGAACGGTTAGCACTGACAGACGAACAGCTAGATAAGCAGTTCTGGCTGTTCGATCCTGATGGTGTGCCGCGTTTCAAGTCTGAAAAGGGCGGTGTCTATATTCCACCAGACCCATTGGAAGCGTTAGTTGGCTTGTTCGACAGTGACCAGACCGATCTATCTATGACAGTTCATAAGTCGATAGCACAGTATCACATGAAAAGATACCACAATGCTGAGTAAAGAATCGCGTTGAGGAACACATTCATTCACGGGGTTTTATTGCTTATCCCTATCGAGTAAAAAGGTTGCCATCTATGGAAATCGTTCAATGTGCATCGTGCGACGGTTACGGCTGGATCACGGACGAATTTGAAGGTACGACAGAAGATTGCGATTGGTGCAACGGCACGGGCTATGTCTACCGAGATGAGAACGGTGTCGATCATCACATCCCCGACAGCGATTATGGCAAAGTGTCCGATACGCTGGAAAATCTCGAAACCAAGCGGATGCATAATCTCGGCTATAAAGGCGAGGCGATACATCCCAAGAAGCAAGCCATCCGCCTCCGCAAAGACGAAAATCCAAAAACTTAACGCAGGATGCAAGGGTCGCAGAGAGGCAGGGAAATAATTAAATGATTTTTCTCTACGTCTCTGCGTCAGGCTTTTTCTTCTACAATGGGCGGCAG
>Ga0163150_10006345_pt1 | contig 14537 bp, 17 predicted proteins | sample OliLakLV19P2IB_FD_148628 | JGI IMG/M metagenome (GOLD analysis project Ga0163150, IMG submission 148628) | Freshwater microbial mat bacterial communities from Lake Vanda, McMurdo Dry Valleys, Antarctica - Oligotrophic Lake LV.19.P2.IB | ecosystem: Environmental > Aquatic > Freshwater > Lake >...
GATTAGTAATGATTATAGTAATGAAGAAAACAATGAAGACCTCCTTCCTTCTTTTTTAGCCTTTACAAAGGAAAAGAACGAAGACTTCCCCTCTTCCCCCTGCTTTGCCAAGGAACCCTCTTTAGCGGAACCAGAGCCCGCTGCTAACGCAGCAGCCCCTGAGCAAGCTAACAAAACGGTTCCCCTTCTTGCTGACACTGCTCTAGGGCTAGAACCTACTAACGAAACAAACGCAGCTACCGCTGCACCCGTTTCAAGCTTAGTGGTTTCTAAAGAAGAAACGAAGACAGCCGTCCTTAATTCTTCTAAGGCTAAAACTCATGGCTTTAGTCGTTTTACCTTTCCCGAGCTAGCCGACGCAGCTACCGCTGCTTCAGCTAATACGGATGCAGGTTTAGCTAAGGAAGGTAAGGCTAAACAAGGAATTCCGGTTAAGCTTGACTCTAGCCAAAACACGGGGTCGCTTCGCTCCCTAGGTGTTTTAGCTAAAACAGGTAAGGCCGAAGAACGCACTCTAGGTGTTTTGCCTAAGTCAGGAACCCCAGACGATTTAGCTGAGACAGGGTCGCTACGCTCCCTAGGTGTTTTGCCTGAAGAAGACAAGAAGAACGGGGAAGAAAACACTAAACTTAGCTATTACCAAAACAACTGGGGGCTTCGCCCCAACTGCGTTTTAGCTAAAAGAATAGAACAGTTTGAAAACCCCGAAACGAAAAAGCTAAACGCGGAAGACTTTGAAAAGCTACGTTATGCTCTTGTCCATGACCGAAACGGGTGGCTTCGCCCCCTACACGTTTTGCTCAGGGCGGGTTTTGTCGTACCTTCTTCAGGGATTTATTGGGAGACTCTACAAGACCCTTCTAATGGGTCGCTACGCTCCCAACACATTAGGAATAAGGCTTACCACGAACAGAGGATAGCTAACGCTCAAGCCTCTGCTGTTAGCTCTAGCCAAAACACGGGGTCGCTTCGCTCCCTAGACGTTTTAGCTAAAACTGACAAAGCAAAATCTAGTTTAGCTAAGGATAGGACTTTAGGTAAAGCTAAAAGTCTAGTCAAGGCTAGTCACAGCACCAAACAAAAGAAAGAGCGAACCCAACCGGCTCTTAACCAGCTAATTGCCCTTCGGGCTAAAACAGCTAGGCTAAGAAAGAAACCAAGGTCCAGCTCAAATCAATCCAGGTGGGGAGGACTAGTAGACTACAAGAGGACTACATGATCTATATATTGGCAAATATACAGTCATATTGACATACCAACCAGCTACCTAGTAGACAGGTAGCTAAACTGTAAAAGTATGTAAAGATGTGTAAAGGGTTGTAAAGCAGCCGTGGGTATGGACGATGGACAACAAGATAGAGCAGATCAGAAGGCTCCTGGACAAATATTACCAAGGAACCGTGCGTACCAACTCGCTAGGTGGGTTTGTGATCGTATGCCCCTTCCATACCGACCATAGCCCTTCCTGCAATATTTACCCTTCCGGTGTCTTCTTGTGTTGGTCCTGCATGAACGATGGGGGTAAATCGCCTTGGGAAGGCTTTAAGCTGCTAGGTGTGCCTGAGTCTGAGATTAGACGAGTATGGGGTACACAAGCCGACCAAGACGACGAGACAGCCACCCACACTAAGATACCTTCGCTCGACGCCATGCTTGAGAAGGAAGAGGGTACGACTGAGGAAACCCACGGTATAGAGACCGAGGAGGCTTGGCCTGAGGGCTGGGGGTTTAGAGGTGTCGGTGCTGCTTTCTTTCAGGACCCGTGGATGCAAGAATTGTTTAGCCCCAAGCTTGTGAGGCTTTGGGTTAAACGGCAGGACAAGATCATGCTTGAACGCTGGCCTAGGCTTTCGCTACGACTGGCAGGTTCCGACCAAGGCGACCTCTACTTAAGATTATCCAACCGACAAAAGATCAAAGTGCGCAACCCTGGGGGCTTGAGTTTGAAAAACCCCAAGTTAATGCCGTTTGGTTTACGAAGCTGGCAGATAAAAAAGGTAAAGGGTCTCATCTTGGTGGAAGGCCCCTACGATGCGCTACGAGTGCGGGACAACCTCCGTAAGCTTCGTATAGGGGAAGAGTGGGAGGTTGTAGCCCTATTAGGCACGTCGCAGTGGGGAGCCTTTCGCAGCGTCTTTGAGAAGCGACTCTTGCATCAGATGAGTGGCAAGCAAGTCGTTTTGATGTTTGACATGGACGCGGCGGGGAAAAGTCTGACAAGCTTTGCTAAAGAGCAGCTACAACAAATTTACATGTTGAATAAAAAACAGATTAGGGTTCGGGATTACGACGCGGGCGACCCAGGTGATTTTGGTTTAGACAAGGGCTTTGAGGAATGGTTTCTGGCGACAACAAAATAGTACCAGGGATCGCCACAGCTCAGAGCTTTCTTATTCAATCGGATCTTGCCGAACGATTAAGCCGTTTAGCTTTAGGGCTAGACGTCAACAAGATGGATTTACTTGATCGGCTCTTGCGCGAGAAGTTGTCACAGATCGATGCGGTGCGTATTTGGTGGGACAACGTAGAGTACGAGGTGGAGCAGTTGCTGCCTTGGCTCATTAAGCGGGTACACCGTCACGAGGCGCTAGGTAAGCCCGACGTTACCTTCTATGTAGACTTGCCCTTTTCTGCGGTAGAACCCACACTCAAAGAACTGCAAAATCATTACGGCAAGACTGGTCTCAAGCTCCTGGTTTCGACCCAAGCAGACAAGGTACTAAACACGCAGGTCTGTATAAGCTGGTGAGACTTATTAAAAACGACAAAAATAAATTTCGTGTGCTCACAGAGGAAAACTACGGGGGTAGGTTTTGTCCCGAGGCTAGGACACATAAACTTCATTATTTTAACTGTGCAGTGTGTTCGATACTTGTCGAGGTGCAGGAAGAAGGAAAACCAGATCTCAATTACCCTGCCGAAATCTTATGTCACAACGACTCTAAAATGCTGGAGGCTATCGTTCTTGCGTTTAAATCGCGGGGAATGCTGCCACCGCGTTCGAGTAACCTTGCAGAATGGTTCAAGCGCAATGCGTGGATTTTGGACATCGACAGGTCGGTGGATAAAAATAAATCACAAGAAGCATTTCTCGTAGGCACAACCCAAGCTCTTCCCATACAATACGCGGAAATTACCACTGGTCCTTTTTTTGTTGATACCTCTAGGGGTCGGCAAATAGGGCAAACGGGTGACTACCTCATCATTTTGTCGAGCGGCGAGCGCACGATCTGTAAAAGAGATATGTTCGCACTCTTATTCCAAGGAACCTAACATGGCCGACTACCACTTACTTATGCGACTTTACGGCGACCTGTCGGATTTAACTGAAGAAAAATGCGCTCAGTGCAACCCACCTTACAAGTGCTGTAGCGTGCAAAGGTGCAAGGACGCGCTTAAGGGTATGAACCGGGTTGTTTTGGAGATCGTGGAGGAGAACGTAGACGAGGATGGCAGTGGGGTTAACGGGATGAAGTTCCTTAGCCCGACGGGGTGTGTGTTGCGTGCAATCGACCGCAAGGCGTGCGCACTATGGATATGTCCCCAGCATTTTGAGGATGTGGAGTTTAGAGACCAGTATTTTGATTTAGTAAACCAAATTATGGAAGCGGAGAAGAAATGAGGAATCACAGTTTAGTTGAGTACATTTGGGTGGACGGTACGAAGGGCACGGCGATGCTGCGAAGCAAAACCAAAGTGTTTACTAAGGACGCCACACTTTTGTGGTTGGATAGTTTTCCTTGGTGGTCGTTCGACGGTAGCTCGACCCAACAAGCAACAGGTGACAACTCAGATTGTTTGCTGAAGCCCGTGAAGAAAGTTACGAACCCTGATGGCGGAGTTTTGCTGCTGTGTGAAGTTTACGTCGATAAAGATACCCCTCATCCGAGCAACACGAGGGCCAAGCTTAGAGCAACCATGGACAAGCTTCCTGCTGGGGTAGATCCTTGGATTGGCTACGAGCAAGAATATGTCCTGATGCGCAACGAGACGATCCTAGGCTGGCCAGAAAAAGGTTTTCCTACCGCCCAAGGCCCGTTCTATTGCGGCGTAGGTGGTGAGAACGTAAACGGCAGAGAAATTTCTGAAGAGCACATGGAGGTTTGCCTAAACTACGGCCTTCAACTTTACGGCACCAACGCTGAAGTGATGCTGGGTCAGTGGGAATATCAGATCGGCCCACGCGCTTATCCCGTGCTCGCGGTTAAGCCTAAGGAGGGCGACTGGAACGGTTCTGGTATGCACACCAATTTCTCGACAAGTTTGATGCGGGACGTCTCACAAGGTAGAGGTGCTATCGAGCAAGCCATCAACAGGCTTGGGCGCAAGCACGACGAGCACATTGCTGTTTACGGTGCGGATCTGGAGAAGCGTCTTACGGGCCGACACGAGACGTGCAGCATTCACGAGTTTAGAGCAGGAGTTTCCGACCGAGGCGCTTCCATCAGAATTCCTAAAGAAGTCGCTGCGCAGGGCTATGGTTACATTGAAGACCGTAGGCCAGGGGCAAACGCCGATCCTTACCAAGTGGCGGAAGCTCTTGTCCGTACCATTTGCCTTGCTTAAGTTTAGTCACGCGGGGGCGGTCCCCGCTTTTTTACCCGAAGGATTTTTAAATGAGTATCAAAAAAGGTCTTGCACCTCTTACAGCGGATCAAGACGTAGACAGCATAGAATATAAAACAGTCCAGCTTGATGACATCAAACTCGATATCGCAGATAACGCGCAGTTCTTGGTTACGGGTGTTTGTGACCCAGGTGTGGTCTTATCCGACGCTGGCCTCAAGGATTTATGCGAATGGTTAAAAGTGCCTTGGAATTTTGCAAACCGACTTAAGGAAAAAGGTCAAAGCCATATCATCTCGTACTTGCAGAGGCAGTTGTCGCAGGGCTGGCGCGAAGAGGTGGAGATGGTGACGAGCCATGCCGACAGGAAGATGCCTGAGGTCATTGCATTCTCCAAGAAGGAAGACATCCCGTTTCACGGCAGCGAAGTTTACCAAATCGACCGACGGCTGTTTGAAGAAGTAGAGGCGGATGGCCACCTGCTTGAGCTTACTGGGCGAACGGTGCATCAGACAGGCGTCCACTACGATTTTTTCTTGAAGCAGGAGCACGCCTTAGCAAACGATCCTGACCCGCTTTGGAAGTGGGGCTACTCACTCGACTTCAGTTTCACGGGAGCCAAAGCCCCTACGTTTACTTCGACCAGTTTACGTTTAGCTTGTGCAAACATGAACTACATACCAGAAGACACCTTCAATTTTCCGATTCTGTTTGAGCCTGAGTTTGAGCTGCAAGCTGAGGAAGTGATCAAGTTCTTCAAGGAGCTACCTACCCCGCAGTGGGCTTTGCTGGACAACTACATCAAACGCGCTCGCAAAATCCCTACCTCGTTAGGTGAGCTTAAGCGGACAAGAAGCACGCTGAGGAAAGCCTTAATGCTCAGCAAGCACGATACCGAGACGGGCACCAAAATCGACGAGGCTCTGCGTTGGAAAGAAGTCGAGCGCGAGTACGGGTTGGAGACGATGAAGGAAGAAGGTATTAAGCGTAGCGCCAAGTGGTACGCTAGAGCCACGACCCCGCTATCGATCTTCGACACCTACAATTTTATAACGCAATCGGCCACTAGATTGCCGAACGATTTTCCTTTCGACACGCGCATGAGTTTATTGATTGGTGCAGGTGGTCTTCTCGCAGGTAAGTCGGACCTGGTGGAGACGCCACCTTTGGTAACTTGGAAGCCTGCTAAGAAGGCTTAATATGAACATTCCCTATCGATTGATAGTCAGTGTTGATCCTCTTTTAGGGCTCCTTCCGTCTGAGATTTATTTCTTTGAAGGGGGGAGCATTTTCTCTTGCCCGCACGTGCTCAAGCTTATGGACCTACGGTTCTTCACCTACTCTGATTCGTCGCCGTTTATCCGCGTTATGTTCGCCGAAACCGCTAAGGTGTTAGACCTAAGCCCGAGGATGGCGCGTCAGGTGCTAACTAAGAAGGTGGAGAGCACCGTGTTAGAGGTAGAGAGCAGCGTTATGTTTGGTTTTGAATTTCTGGGCGTAGACGGCAAGGAAGACCTGTGGGGAGAGGGGTTATTTTTATCGCCTAAGTTTCCTAGGCAGGCTAACCCTAAATCAAAATACCATTACAAGTTCGACGCTTCTGGTGTTATGTTCGACTGGAGATCTGCAAAAACTGGTCATTGGTTCTGAGCCTTGCGGGGACGTAGCTTAAGGGTAGAGTTTTAACTCTGCTAGAAGGATTTGTGGAAACAGTATGTCAAAAACCGACATCCATTCTTTTTTAACGCGCACGCTTTTTCGCGACGAGATCGAGACGGAGTGGACCCCTAGGTTTCGAGGCTCTTCGTTACCTGTCTGCCCACGTCAGCTTATGCTGGGCAAGTTTATGGACAAGCCCCTTAAAAAGAAGTTGCCATTCGTAGCCGACTACCATATGTCCGTGGGCCACGCGATCCACGACTTGGTGCAGAAGCGTTGGGCGCGGCAGGGAATTTTGTGGGGCGACTGGAAATGCCGTAGGCTTGAGTGCGGTGTCTTTGCTAAAAACAAAATTATGACGCGCTGCCCGGTTTGTAATGACTATCTTCTGTACCAAGAAAAAGTCGTACACGACGAAGAATCAGGTTTTAACGGGCACTGTGACGGTGTGGTGTGGGTGGAAGAGCTGAAGGGTTTTGTGGTATGCGAGCTGAAGACAAGAAATTCCAACATTATCAAAAAATTCTCAAACGAGCGACCCTACGAATCCGACCGTTACCAGCTAGCCATGTATTCGTATCTTATCGAACGCGACTTCTGGCTGCCGATAGCAGGCCGTATGATCGTCTGGATCGGCAAGCCGCGACCCGAGCCCTTCCTTGAGTGGTTTTATCCGGGGAACGGCAAGAAGCTCTACGACGAGCAGGTGCGACTAAAAATGCAGGGGGATAAAATGCTAGCAGAAAAGAAACCACTTGAAGTTTACGGGCGCTGTAAGGAGCCTGAAGACGTGGGCTCTTGTCCTTTTGGTGGCATCTGCATGAGCCCTAAAAAGGACGACTTGATTATGGACATGTGGCAGCAATGGAATAATAAAATATGAGCGAACTCACCCAACAGCTACTCCAGAAACTACCGCCTTATTTTTTACTCGAACCGCGCTACGCACTTTCCCTTGACGACGAGAACGATACGCTACCTAGATCCACGAAGTCGCTCGACGACGCCACCATTTTCGGTTTCCGTTTCGCCTACATGGGCAACCTCCCCACCGAAGCAAATTTCAGAAAATTCCTAGGCATCCAACGAGCGGCGAAACTCATAGCTCGGTGGCCGTCGTTGTTTATCATCAAGACCAAAGGGTTTCATCAAGAGGGGCCTTTGAGCGAGTTGCTGGCGAACACCTACTTCTGGGATTTTATCATCCCCCAGGACTCGCACATTTTTTGTCTGAAGAACTGCAACCCACGCGGCATTAATTTCTCGCCCGTTCAACCTAGGTTGGAAGAGAGGTTTCTAGCGGGGGTTGAGGCGTGAATTTAGCTGCCCTACTGAACGCCCAGGAGCACATGCTGTACTTTCCCGCTGACCTGTCTCGGGGCTCAGCCTATTGGTTGGGGCAGTACGCTGGTGTGGGCGGTTGCGGCTATTGTAGCTTGCTGGGGGTTACGCTTTACGGCTTGGAGTATGAGCATTACGCCGCGCTGCTGGAAGGTCGTTATCTTTTCGACCCTGCTTACCCTTCCACACTTATAGACGTCAGGACGGGGATCAATTGGGGGCTCGACGGGCGCGAATATCATGTGGTGGGCAGCATGGCCGAGGGCAACCTTTCTCTGTTGTCAAGCTGGGGAGCACCGCTTTACGCCAAGATTCGCGACGTTCCTGTTTCAGAAGTGGTTATGGCGCAGTTAGGGCCTGGCGTGATCCGTCTCCTTGATGCCGTCCCTGATACTGTAGCCGATCACTGTGCTTTCGCAAGACGCTGGTTTCGCGGTAAGGGCCTTGTTCAGATCTACGATAAAACCGTAAGCTACATGGTGGGGGATGACCTCACAAGCTACACCTATACCGCTTTAGACGATCCGCATCTTTTGGCAGTTGTGACCGACGTTTTCGGCATTTCGCTCAATACCTGGCTTTCTAAAATTCCGCGCTGGAAAGAAAACCGTAGTGTATTGCCAGCAGGAACTGTAGAAAAGTGCTAGGATAAATTAATGAAAATAAAGAAAAATTTGAGCTTCCCGCCTGTCAACGGGAGATATATTAGAGGACGCCATGCGAAAGAACAGGGGCAGAATATTCAAATCATTATATATTGACGGATCGTTTTTATTCCACCATGCACAAAGCATCAAAGAGCGCATCGACTTCAAGAAATTGAAAAGTTTGTTTACCCGAGAAGAGGGCGATTACTTAGTTTGTGCGGCCTACTACACAGCACTGCCAAGCGATTCAGAGATTGAGGAAAAACACCGAAGATTTATCCGCATCCTCAAAAAAGAAGTCCGAGTCAAAGTAAAAAGTGTGCCTTTATTAAAGATCAATGGCTCTGCGCACAACTCGGAGTTCAACCCGCGCTACTCCAAAGGTGAAGACATTCTTCTGGCTTGTGATATGGTTAGGGGAGCAGCCCTAAATATGTATGACGAGGCGATCCTGATTTCAGGTGACGGGGACTTCATTCCTGCGGTTAGAATGGTGCAAGAGTTGGGCAAGCGGGTAACCATCGCGGCGTTTCGAGATTCGCTCAACAGGAATCTGGACATCGAGGCGTCAGATATTATTTACCTGGACGACTACCTCGAAGAGATCCGCTTGGTGGACGACTTCAACCAGCACCATCAGCCTTGAGTTGGTTGGCGACCGTGGCGAAAAGGTGTTTACACAGGTAGGGCCTTAGCGTCGGGTTTTTGATGCGCGGCAGGGCTCCGTTTGAGTCGTAGATCGACGACGAGCTTTTAAGCGTCAGGGCAACCTCGACGTTGTAGAGGAAGTAGGGGCACGAGCAGTGAACCCATAGAAGGCTCGACGGGCGGAACTTGTAGTCGTTCGGAAAGCGCTTTGTACCGAAATTTCGTATGATCAGTGTGTAAGAGTTCCCAGTTGAAACGGCATTGTAGAAGGCGGTTCTTGTGTATACGGCGCGGTATTTTTTCCCTGACTTATTTTCTTCTTTATCTTTGATGCGACGAATACGCGGATTTGCCGTCCGACGCCTAACGGCTGTCGGGGTTAGGTCTAGTAGTTGTTGTAGCGTCAGCATTTCGTCTCCTAGGGCTCTTTCTAATTGAATCTTTCAACGGGGGTAGACGGTGGGAAGAAAAAGGAAACTCAAGCAATTTACCGCGTTCATCGAAGGTGACGAGGACCTTAGGCAGGTCATTTTCAACGAGCCCGTTGCCACGCAGCAGGTTGTCTTCGACCTGTTCTCGCAACTTGACCATGTTTACTACGGGTTCTTTTCAGTTTACTCTTCGATGCCTTCGACGGTGCTCTGGGATCATTTCCTAGACCACCTTTCTGCTATAGCCTCCCGTGCAGCACGAAACCGCAATTACTGCGAAGACTACGCGCTGATGGAGGAAGTAGAGGAAGAGTGGGGGCGCTATGAGATTGGCAAGGACAAGGTGGTCAATCTGATCGGAGCCTCCCACGGCCTCTGGTACGACCTTGCAGACCCCAACTACGAAGAAGCCCCAAACCCCAGAAAAATCTGGCTGTCGCTTTACACGACCAACCCGAGTCGCATTGTGTGGGAGTGGTGGTTTGAGGAAAAAGCTAAAGAGGCTAAGAAGCTTCTAGAGGCTCACAAGCACGAGATGCTAGAGCCGGGGGTAGAAGCTATCTTTGAAGAGTGGGGGCAAAAAGAACTAGGCCTGCTGCGTCCTAGGGCGCACACGTTAGCTGCGATGCGTTGCCTGGTGACGACGTTCGAAGAAGCCCAAAGAATTAAACACAAGATAGCTGGTCCCTACCTCAGACTTGTTTATACAATCACAAAATCAATTGCTGCTTATAACCAACCATCCCACTTCTTCGACACGTTCAACATCGCCTGCACGGGGCTCATGCGAGCTATCGTGCGTTACGCGCCATCAATCGCTATGGCGTTCTCAAATTTTGCAGACCGGGAAATACGTTGTGAGGTATACTATCAGATACGCAACAGCTACAACCTTGTAAATTTACCACATGAAACTTGGAAAAAACGACGAAAGTTCGAGGATCTGAAGAAGGAGTATTTTGCTCAACACGGGCGGGAACCTTCCCTAGAAGACTTGATCGAAGTTTATAAATTAGACGGTGACGAGGTCTACGATATTTACAACCAGGTTATGATCCAAAGCCCACACTCGCTCGATCAGCAACTTTTCTCCTCCGAAGAGGAATCCCATTTAGCCACCTTCAAAGAAAAACTTGAGGACCCACAACTGCCCGAGCAGCGTGAGACCGAAGAGAACCAAGAGGTCATTGTTTTGTCGTTAGCACGGATGAGCCTAAGGGAAAAAAAGATGTTTGTTATGGCAAACAACCTTTGCGACGTCGGGCAAGATATTAAGCCAGACCAAGCCGAGCTTGATCGTTTTTTTAGTCTAGCAGCTCTGTGATCTTTGACCTTTTTTTAGCTTAGCAAAACCGGAAATCATCGAGATAAAATTTCCTAAATAAATCTAAAATATTTGCAAACAAACAACCAGTTTCAGGCTTTTAAAAAAGCGTCGTAAATAAAATTTAGAAGCTTTACGACGCTTAGCAGTCCATGTACCTTGATACAGAATCGAAAAAACGAAACGCAAAAATCACGAGAGGAGGCTGCCTATGAGATAAACTAAGCACGGTTATATTTTTTCTACTTCCTTCATTTAAGACGGCTACGAAGCATTAAGTGCGTTGACGCACAACAATATGCATACTGCTAAACTACACTTGAAAGGTAACGACGATGGCTAAGAGTTTTAGTGATTTTCAGTTTGGTAAAGAGCGCCGATGGTCAGATGGTCTTCAGGCGTTTGAGTGGGATAAAAACAATTGGCAACGAGTCCGCTTCTTCGGACCAGTTTACCAAGACCAAAAGCACAGATGCGAAACAAAAACAGGGAAGTTCTATCCTGAATTTTGTCATGCTTGGGACGTTGAAAACGACAAGTACTTTAAAGACAAAGAAGAGCGCTGTGAGTGCTGTCGGTTGGATCTGCCAGCGGCTAGCCGTTATTTTGTGAACGTCATCGACTTAGATGAGTGGGAAAACCCGCCGAAGAAAGTCAAAGCATCCTGGAGCCCCGTCTACATGATGGAGATGAGCTACTCCTTGTGCATGGCGATCCAAGACTTGGTTCCGCTCAATAACGGCAAAGACGTCGGTCATCCGGTGCATGGCGCAAACATATTGGTTAAGTACGATCCGACCAAACCACCTGCTAACATGTATACGGCTACCCTTGAGCTAAAAGATCAGCCGATCCCCAAAGAACTCCTGGACATGACGATGACGCAAGAAATTGACGGTCAGAAAAAAGTCCTAGAGCCTGACCTGGAAGCTGGTATCCCGGCTCACTTCATCTACAACCGTGCGATCTCGACCAGAGATAAGATGGAGCAAAGTCTACGACGAAACGGCTACTACGACGCCAAGAAGAAGGGCGGGGCTGTTCTAGACGATGAGGATGAAAGCGACGAAGACGAGTACGAAGAGAAAAAGCCCGCTGCTAAAAAAGCGGCGGTCGTGACCTCGAAGGTTTCCTCAGCCGCTAAAGCTATGCAGGATGCCCCCGTGGCAACGATGTCCTCCCCTAAAAAGGCTGCTAAGAAGCCGGTAGACGACGATGAAGATCTGGATGTGGATGACGATCTCGATCTAGGTGCAGACCTCACCGACGATGATGACGACGAGGCCTAAAACCTAGACACGAGGGTGAGATGGAGAAGATTGAAGATCCTGAGGTTTTTTTCTATAGAATTATCGAACGAAAAGAACCTTCGATTTTGGTTTTAGGTGAAAAAGGCGAGCATTGGACCGACCTTGTTCTGCGTTTTTTAGAACAAGATCAGTACTTGTTTTATCTTTTCCCTTGGCGCGAGATTGCGGAACTCCGTCTCACCCTTGAGGTCATACATTATCCAATTGTTCATCTTTGGAAAGAGGGGGCTCTTATCGAGGAATGCGTTGGCTACAACGTCGAAGCCTTGAAGACCCTCACTAGAAAATACTACCGACTTTCTTAGGGAGCCAAAAATCATGTCCTTAAAAGACCCGAAGATTTATGACCAGCTTGCTGGTTTGCAAACTATTTTGGATATCGACAAACTCCTCGACGACAACAGTCGGGAACTCGGTATCTATTTTACCGCGATGGAACCGGGCACTGTTATCCCTGGTGCGACCTCTAGCGGCATCCTCTGCTTCGATCTTATGCTAGGTGGTGGGTTTGCCCCTGGCAGATTTCATTACTTCTACGGCCCTACCGGGAGCTGTAAGACGACCACGTCGCTGCACGCCATCAAAGAGTCCTTGGACAAAAAAGCTATGATCATGATTCATGATCACGAGGGTTCCATGGAGCCCAACTACATGGCTGCCATCGGCATCGACATCGAGAAGGCGTTGGGCAAGCGGAATAAGAAAGGTGAGTGGGATGTTAAGCCCCAGCTCAGATATTCTTACGGTACCACGGCTGAAGACACGTTTAGATTCATGCACAGAACCTTGAAAGGTTTACCCGACAAGATCGCTTTCCATGATGAGACTACGGGTACGACGCGGTACTTTTTGGTAAAGAACGAGTACAAGACTTTTAGGCAAACGCCCATGCACATCAATGCTGGTCTCAAGTCTGGGCAAGTCGTTGAGGTGGAGGACTTCTCTCCGCAAACCATGTTCTTTATCGATTCGCTCAAAGCCATGCTGCCTGAGGCTAGGGACGAGGAAGACGACAAGGAGCCAATCGCTGTTTTAGCTCGTTGCTTCCACGCCTACTTCCCGATGATCAAGAGCTTATTGGCGCGTAAAAACTGCCTCTGGGTTGCGACCAACCATTTGACCATCAACCCGATGGCTAGGTTTGCCTCACCCGAAACTGAGCCCGGAGGAAACGCAGTTTTGTTTTGGCCTGACACCAAAATCAAGCTCAACGTGAACCGCGCTAGAAACAAAATCGTGAGCGAGCCGCATGTCTCGGGCACGGGCGACGACGAGTACTTGCCTGGTAAAGCGACCATTTTGAAGAACAAGAACGGAGCTGTGTTCCGCACGATGGATTACCGGATCTGGTTGTCGGAGCAAGGCAAGCCTGGTCGTGGTATCGACCCAGTGTTTGACACGTTCAACTTTTTAGATGAGTGCGGCTTGCTCGAAGAAGTCGAGACGAAGAAGTCGGAAGACGACAGGTGGGGCATTAAGTTGAAGGGGTTAGAAGATCGCAACTACTCCTACCCTGAGTTCAAGTTCATGGTTCTGACGGAAAAGAAGGGCGAGAAGCTGAGAGCAACTTGTAAGGAGCTTCTCAAGACGGGCAAGGCCCAAGAGATGTACTACGAGAACTACGCAGCCTCCTCCGCGAAGAAAGACAAGAAAAAGAAGGACGAGAGCGACGGTAAGAAAACAGTTTAGGCATAGACTGTTTTTGAGCCCCCGCAAGGGGGCTTTTCTTTCCCTAGGAGGTCCTTATGGCGATTATCAAACAAAAATTCCGTCTGCATAGCTGTAAAGAAGAAAATTTTACTCTGGGGGTACACTTAGGGTTAACAGGGCAGGCGTTAAAGGATTTTCAGTACACTTTGCATACGGTGGAGTTTGACGTTGCCGTGGACGTGGAGACGGGAAAGTCGGCGATAGAAAAAGTTAATGGGTACGAGTTAGCTAGAAATAAAGAAGTGTTTGAAACCCAGAAAGTGGATATGTGATGCGAATTTTATGGTTAGATTTAGAAACTACCTCTTTAGATAAAAATGTCGCTAACGTGCGAGAGATTGCTTACATCCCCGAGATCGATGGGGAGGCGTTAGCTCCTAGATCCTTCAAGGTCCGACCTTTGTTTCACAAGGAAGGGCCTTGTGATATGCCTCTGGCGGATTTTATTAAAGGCTATAACCACGACAGTATGGACCCTAAGTTGCAACTGCGGTCGTGCGTTACGCCCGAAGGGTCGTTTCATTATGCTCGCTCGACACTTACCTTTAATCTAGAACCTCCGCATATCATAGACCCTATGGATTGGGTGGGACCAGAGTACGTGTCGCCTAGCGTGGCTATTAAGCAGCTTTACAAGGATATGAAAACTTTGCCTGGGCAAGGACGGTGGCTTTTAGCGGGGCAAAACATTCAGTTTGATATCGATGTTTTGGAAGCGTGGACCAACCGTGCGCTATCGGAAAAAAACGCAGCCAAGTTCCGAGACCTGTATAATTGTTATTACGGCCTCGATACGCTGCCGCTTATCCGGTGGCTTGTTAGGCACCAGGGGGTGATTAAAACGGAACGGGCGGCTTGTACCCTAGGTGCTGCGGCAGAGGCACTAGGCTTTAAGGTAGAG
>Ga0163150_10006346_pt1 | contig 14536 bp, 9 predicted proteins | sample OliLakLV19P2IB_FD_148628 | JGI IMG/M metagenome (GOLD analysis project Ga0163150, IMG submission 148628) | Freshwater microbial mat bacterial communities from Lake Vanda, McMurdo Dry Valleys, Antarctica - Oligotrophic Lake LV.19.P2.IB | ecosystem: Environmental > Aquatic > Freshwater > Lake >...
GGGTTGTACCGGCCTGCAGCGGGCCGGCCGCTCCTCCGGCAGCCCCGCAGACCCTTTCAGCCCCGGCCCCCACCTTGACCCCAGCCGTCCGCGGCCTACAGTTGCCCCCTCGCTCGCTCGCATGCCGAAGTGGCGGAATTGGCAGACGCACTAGCTTCAGGAGCTAGCGGCTTTAACCGGCCTTCCGGGTTCAAGTCCCGGCTTCGGCACCATTCTCTTCTTGCCCCTCTGACTCCCTTTCCTTTCTGCGCCCGCTGCGGGCCCCGCGCTGGCCGTCGCAGTCCCTCCCCCGCGAGGATTTGCGGCGTGGCCCACGGCGGACCCGGCACGGGGGGCCGCAGCGTTACCTACCCGGACCGCCCACAGGGGTTCGCAGCGTTGGTTGCCTACCGCGGACCGCCCACGGCGGTCCGCAGCGCCACGTGCGCAGGATCCGCTGAGAGCGTGACCTGCCCGGAGCTTAGGCCCAGACCGAGCGCGGCGTAGAGGTCGTCTGTGGCGGGGAAATCGGACGAGGCCAGTGGACCCCGAACGCTGGCCACACAGGCACGCGTGCCCAGCGCGCGGTCGGCCTCCGCGAGCAGGTCAAGGCCGCGCCAGCCCCCGCGGCTCCGGATGGCCGAGCTCGCCCAGAGCCGCATCACGTCGTCCAGGGAATGGCGTCCAGCGGTCTCAGCGCGCAGCGCTAGATCGACGCGCAGGGCCAGGGCCGCACCGGCCCAGTACACCCGATGGTAGGCGTGCTGCGCGCGCATCGTGCGGCTGTCCTCGGCGATCGAGCGGTCACTGGCCTTGCGCCGACCGCGGGCGAAACCCTCTTCGAGCGCACTCCAGGGTCCAGCCGTGCCGAAGAAGCCGACCCGCCCGCGGAGCACCTCCTGGTAGTAGGTGACGAAGCCCTCGTTGAGCCAGGCGTCCTCGATCGTGATCGCGGGCATGCCGAGGTGGGTGAGCTCGTGCACGGCCACCCACTCGAGCGGCAGGTCTTCGTCGCGCGCCGAGGCGCTGAGGTAGAGCAAGACGGCGGCGCCGCCGGAGAGCAGCGCGCGACCGAAGTCCACCGGCTGTCTCGATGGGCCTACGGGCGCGATCAGCACCTGCACGTGGGACACGGGGAACTGTCCCGCATATAGCACGGCCACGGCCTCGCCGGCGGCGCGGATCCAACGCTCGATGCCCGCCTGCGTGGCCCGATGCGGGGCGTCGAGCAACGCGACGTCAAAGCTCGCCGCTGCCACCTCGAGCCGACGCGTCGCGAAGCGACCGAACGCCACGCGGCTCTCGAAGGCGAATGCCGAGGGCCCGACGGTGTGCTCGCCCGCCGTGAGCGCCGGCCAAGGCACGGAGGCGCTCACGCCCGGGGGCAGGGCGAGCAGCACGCGTGCCTCCTGGGCGGCGGTGAAGCGAGCCGGTACGAGCAGCCAGCCGCCCGGCTGGGTGAGCAGATCCTTGCCGACGCGCTCGGCCAGCCCGGCGGCGACGAGCGCGGCGACGTCCACGTCGTACTCCACGCACGGCGCGGCCTGGTCCAACGGATCCACCAGGCTCCACCCCTCCTGCGCCGCCACCAGGGAGGCCGTGCCGGCCGCCGCCGCGCGTGGGCGCAGCGCCGCACGGCCCAGAGCGAGGGGCAGGGTGAGGAGCCTGGGCCGGAAGGCGCGGAAGCACAGGCGCACCTGCAGGGTGGCGAGATCCGGCGTGGGCGCAACCACCCACGTCCAGCCCGGCCCGGGGAGGGCCGGGGGCGCCGCGCGCGCCATACCCAGAAGGCCTCCGAGACAGCAGATGGAGAGCAGCAGCCGCGCAAGGTACGCCATCGCGCCGAGTCTAGCGTGCGGGCGCACGCGTCATGGCCTATCGCACCCTCCCCGCAGGCAGCACGTCGTGCGTGGTCCGGTATGCTTCCCCGGCTTCCCCGGAGACACCCCGTGCGCACCTGTGCCACCCTCCTCTGCTTGCTAGCCCTCTTTTCTGTGACGGCCGTGGAGGCCGAAGCCGGCGCGCCCATCCCAGCCGACGGCGCCGCCCCCGTCAGGTTGCCCTCGGGCCTGATCTACAGCGTGCTCGCCCCCGGGGCCCCGGGTCAGTCACCCCGAAGAGGTGACATGGTCACGGTCCATTACACCGGCTGGCTCACGAACGGCACCGTGTTCGACTCGTCGCGCGAACGCGGTGCTCCGGCCTCCTTCGCCGTCGGCGACCTGATCGCCGCTTGGAACGAGGCGCTCACGCTGATGACGCCGGGCGCACGCTGGAAGCTCACCGTGCCCGCCGCGCTGGGCTACGGCGCAGCCGGCAGCCCGCCCACCATCCCGGCGGGCGCGACGCTCATTTTCGATGTCGAGCTGATCTCCGTGGTGCGCCTGCCCGACTTCCGCGCCGGCGACCCCGCCAAGCAGACGACCACCGCCTCCGGCCTGGTCTACGAGCTGCTCAAGACCGGCGAGGGGCCGACGGCCCAGCTCACGGACGTGGTCGAGTTCGATGTAGCGCTCTGGAACCCCAAGGGCAAGTTGATCCACAGCACCGGCTACGGCAGCGACCCGGTCCGAACGCCCGTGAACAAGCTCTCGCTGGCCTGCCTCAAGGAGGCGATCCAGCTCCTCAAGCAGGGCGGACGCATCTGGATGACGGCCCCGCCGGGGCTGGCGTTCGGCGCCCAGAGTCCGAGTCCCGAGCTGCCCCCCAACTCCCCCACCATCTGGGAGGTTGGGCTGCGGGCCATCGTCAAGCCTCTGCCCTCCCCGCCCTTCGCCCAGAGCCTGCCGGGAGCCGCACGCAAGCTGCCCAGCGGGCTGGAGATCGAGGTGCTGGCGGAAGGCACGGGCCTCTCGCCCAAGATCAACGATTCCGTCACGGTCCATTACGCCGGTTGGCTCACGAACGGCACGCTGTTCGACTCGTCGTTCGCCACGGGGTCTCCCGCTACGTTTCAGCTGGGCCGCGTGATCCAGGGCTGGAACGAAGGCCTGCAGCTGATGAAAGAGGGCGGCAAGGTGCGCCTGACCGTTCCCGGCGCGCTCGCCTACGGACCCGGCGGCGAACCGAAAGCGGGCATCGGGCCCAACGCCACGTTGATCTTCTACGTGGAGCTGCGCAAGGTCGGGAAGTAGCCCGCGCGCCAGGTGCTGTTTCGGTCCTCCCAGCGCACGGTGGGCGCGCTGGGCTGGGGGCGCCCGCGTCACGGCGCCACGCTTGCGTGGCGGCCAGCAGCTCGAGTCGTCGGCAGGTAGGCGACAAGCAGAAAGGCTGCCTACGATGCGCTCCTCCTCAGCGGCCCTCCGCACCCCAGCCAGCGCCCCGGTGTGCCCCAGTCCGATCCCCAGAGCCGTACCTGGGACGCTGGCGCGGGCCGCAGGGCGGTGCGCGCCGCCGTACGGTGCGCGCCAGAGTGCAGAGGCATGATCCAGGTCCGGGGCCTCAGCAAGACCTTCCACGTCCAGGTCAAGGAGCCCGGGCTCAAGGGCTCGCTCAAGGGCCTTTTCCGCCGCCGCGTCGTGGCCAAGCAGGCTGTCAAGCCGGTCACCTTCGAGGTGGGCGAGGGTGAGATCGTCGGTCTGGTGGGACCCAACGGCGCGGGCAAGACCACGCTGGTCAAGATGCTCGCCGGCATCGTGTTCCCCACGGCGGGCGACGCCTCCGTGCTCGGCTTCCGGCCCTGGGAGAGGCACAACGACTTACGCCGGCAGATCGCGCTCATCATGGGCCAGAAGGCGCAGCTGTGGTGGGACCTGCCGGCCTCGGACGGCTTCACCCTGCTGCGCGACATCTACGATGTGCCGCGGCCGGTCTTCGCCCAGCGCCTCGACGAGCTCACGAGCCTGCTCGACGTACGCGCCCTGCTCGATACGCCCGTACGGCGACTCTCGCTGGGCGAGCGCATGAAGATGGAGCTGATCGCGGCCCTGCTGCACGGCCCACGTGTGGTCTACCTCGACGAGCCCACCATCGGCCTCGACCTGATGGCGCAGCGGGCCGTGCGCGACTTCCTGCTGCGCTACCGGGAGCGCCACCGGCCCGCCATGCTGCTGACGAGCCACTACATGGAGGATATCGAGCGCCTCTGCAGCCGGCTGCTGCTCATCCGCGAGGGCGAGCTCATCTACGACGGTACGCTGGCCCGTATCACCGAGACGGCCGGCGACTTCAAGGTGCTGCGCGCGCACTTGAAGCCCGAGGCCGCTCCCCCGTCGGGCGAGGTGCGTGCGCTCATGGAGCGGCTGGGTGACGTGGTGGAGGCCACCAGCGGGCTGGCCGCCGTGCGCGTGCCGCGGGCGCGCGTGGCGGAGGCCGCCTCCGTGCTCCTGCAACGCCTGCCGGTGGCCGACCTGGCCATCGAGGCCGAGGATGTGGGCACGCTGATCGAGCGGCTGCTCAAGAATCGAGCGGGCGTCACGCCGTGAGCCCGCGCCTGTTCCTGCACGTAGCCAGCATGGAGGCGCGCCGCGCCCTTTCGTACCGGGCGAACTTCTGGATCCAGGCGTTGCTCACCTTCCTGGCTGAGCTGGCGCTCGCCTGGTTCCTCTGGCGCGGGGTGTTCGCAGCTTCGGGAGCGACGTTCGTCGCCGGCTTCTCCTTCGAGGGCCTGGTGCGCTACTCGGTGCTGGTCGCCCTGGTGGGTCGCGTCGTGCGTGGCACGGACCTCGAAGGCGCCATCGCCCAGGAGATCTACGACGGTGGGCTCTCGCGCTATCGGGTCTATCCCGTCTCGCATTACGCCTTCAAGTACGCCCAGCACCTGGGCGCCCTGCTCCCGGCCCTGATCCAACTGCTGCTCTTTGGGCTGACCTGGATCCTGATCCAGGGCCAGGCGGGGCTCGAGGGCATCACGCTGCTCTCCACGCTGGGCTTCGTGGCGGCGCTGGCCGCTGCCAACGTGCTGCAGTTCGCCTTGGCCTGGCCCATCCAGGGGGTGGCCTTCTGGGCCGAGAACGTGTGGAGCCTGATGGTGGCCCTGCGCTTCGTGAGCGCCATCCTGGGCGGCAGCATGCTCCCGCTGGCCGCGTTTCCCCCGGGCGCGCTGCCCTGGCTCGAGGCGTTGCCGTTCCGCTACCTCTACGCCTTCCCGGTCGAGGTCTTGACGGGGACTGTGAGCACGGCCGGCTTCGTGCGCGGTCTGGCTGTGGCGCTGGGGTGGATCCTCGTGCTGCGCTGGGTCGGGGCGCGCGTCTGGCGCCGCGGCGACCTCTCCTACAGCGGTGCGGGCATGTGATGCGGCGCTACCTCACCATCTACGCAGCCTGCGTGCGCTTCTCGTTTCGACGGGCGCTCGAGTTCCGCCTCGATTTCTTCTTCCGCGTGTTCATGGATGGCCTCTGGTACGTCATGAACCTGGCGTTCTTCAGCCTGCTCTACCTGCACACGCCGATGCTGGGAGGCTGGGACGAGGCGCAGGTGCGGATCTTCGCGGCGGGTCTCTTCGTGATGGACGCGGTCCACATGACGCTCTTCTCGAACAACGCGTTCTGGCTGCCGACCTTCGTGAACCGCGGCGACCTCGACTACCACCTGCTGCGCCCGGTCTCGAGCCTGTTCTTCCTCTCCATGCGCGACTTCGCCGTGAACTCGTTCCTCAACCTGCTGATGGCCCTGGGCATCCTCCTCTGGGCCCTCAACGCCTACCCCGGTGCGCTGCCGCTCGAGAACCTGGTGGCCTACGGGCTGGCGCTGCCGCTGGGCATGGCCATCCACTACTCCCTGCTGATGCTCTTCATCGTGCCGGTGTTCTGGCTGCACGGGAGCAGCGGCCTGCGCGATTTCTACTACGTGCTCGACCGCTTCGTCGGCCGTCCCGACGGGCTGTGGACGGGCTGGATGCGCCGCGTGCTCACCACCTTGCTGCCCTTGGCCCTGGTGGTCTCGTTCCCTACGCGCGCGCTGGTGGAGCCGGAGCCCTGGGGGCACGTGCTGCACCTGGCGATCGCCGCCGCGGCCTCGTTCGCGCTGCTCGTGCTTCTGTGGCGCCGGGGCCTGAGGGCCTACAGCTCGGCCTCGTCCTGAGCCGCCGCCAGGCGAGCGACCGCAACCTCCCTCCACAGGTCGGCAATCACGGACGCCGCTCGCAACCCGGGATCGCAGGCGCCCCGGAGGCTGCGACCTGAGGGGGCGAATCTGGCCGGGCCACGAGCACGCTGAACAGCGAGCCCCTCCGTGGTCCACGTGCATGCAGACGCGGATCGCCCAGGTGGGCCGTCGCCTCGCTCACGTCGAGGGTGGTCCAGCCCCAGCGTTTGCTGACAGGCTCGAGGCGCTTCTCGATGTCGCTGAGCCAGCGGCTGGCGCTGCGAAAGTGGTTGATGACGACCACCGTGCCCCCCGGCCTCAGGACCCGGCGCGCCTCATCGAGCAGACGTGCGTGGTCCGGCACGACCGTGATGACATGGAAGACCATCACGAAATCGAAGCTCTCCGCGGGGAACGGCAGCGCCAGGGCGTCGCCCTCGATCAGCTCGATGTGCTTGCCCCGCAGGCGCTCGATCTTGCGCTGGGCATGCTTGAGCATGTCCGCCGAGCGGTCCAACCCCACGACGTGGCAGTGGCGCGGGTAGGCCGAGAGGGACAGGCCCGTGCCCACACCGATCTCGAGCACGCGGCTCCCGGCCGGGAGGCGCAGCCCCCGGATGACGCGCGCGATACGCGGGTAGAAGACGCGCGCGAAGATCAGGTCGTAGACCTTGCTGAGATCTCCGTAAAGAAGGCTGTCGTGGGCGCCGGCGACGTCGTGTCCGCCGTGCCCCACCGAGCCGTTGCGCGCCGGGTTGGGCTGGGTGCCGAGAGGCTCGCCGAAGGGCGCGTGACCGCCCGTAACCTGGCCCGTCGCGCCGTGCCCTACGATCGGGGCACCGTTCAGATCGACCCGCGAACGGTCCAACGCCACGCCAAACCCTCGGGGTGGGCCGCACGGGGCTTCCGTACGGCGGCGGAGGGTAGCATCGCCTCCCCCAGCCCTCGGCGCAACCCTGGCCGGGTGCCGTCTTGGGCGGACCCCCCAGCGCACGATGGGCGCGCTGGGCTGGGAGCGCGCGGGTCCCTTCGTCGTCGGCAGGCAGGCGACAAGCAGAAAGGCCGCCTACGATGCGCACCTCCTCAGCGAACCTCCGCACCCATCCAGTCCAGCGTCCCGGTCTGCCCCAGCCCGAGTTTGGGATCCCACGCTGGGACACGACCCTGGGCCGGCACCGGGAGTGGCCCTGGGGAGGGAGGCGGCCCTTGTGCTGCGCAGAGCCCGCACGCCTGAGTTCCGGGGGCCTCCCCGGTGGGCGCGGGCCCCGCGTAGGCACGCCCTTTCGGGGCCGAGGGGCGCGCCCGTGAGCCGCCGACAGTCCTGCGCCGGACGGCCCTGAGACCCATGGCCCTCTTGGCCCTCGACCGCGTGAGCATGCACTATGGAGGCCCCGTCCTGCTGGACGGGGTCACGCTCGAGGTACACCCGGGCGCCCGCATCGGGATCGTGGGCCCCAACGGCTCGGGCAAGTCCACGCTGCTCAACCTCCTCGCCAGCGCCCTCGAGCCGGTCCAGGGCCTGGTCACGCGCGCCCGTGGGGCGCGCATCGCCATGCAGGAGCAGGAGCCCAAGGGCGCCCGGCCAGGGATCCCCGTGCGCGAAGAGATGCGGGGCGTCTTCGGCGATGCCACCGCGCGCGAACGCCGGCTGGGCGTGCTCGCGGAGCGCATCGCCGTCTCCGTGGAGCCGCACGAGCGTGCGGGCCTGCTGGAGGACTACGCCCGCCTGCAGCGCGAGCACGAGCACGGTGGAGGCTACGACGTCGAGCGTCGCATCGAGACGGTGCTCAGCCACCTGGGCGTGCCTGCCGCCGCGTGGGACCGTCCCTTCGAGTCCTTCTCCGGCGGCGAGCGCAGCGTGCTGGGCCTGGCTCGGGTGCTGCTCGCCGAGCCCGACGTGCTGCTGCTCGACGAACCCTCCAACCACCTCGACATGGAAGGGGTGGAGTGGTTCATCGAGTTCCTGGCGGAGCACCCTGGCGCCGTCGTGATGGTGAGCCACAACCGCCACCTGCTGGACGCCTCCGTGGACTCGATCTGGGAGGTGGGCGGCGGCCGCGTGACCGTCTGGACCGGGTCCTACGCGGACTACGTGCGCCAGAAGGAGCAGGCGCGCGCGCTGCAGGAGCGACAGTTCGAGGTGCAGCAGCGCCTGATCCGGCGCATCGAGTTCCAGGCCCGACGCCTCAACGACATGGCCAACGCCTACGACGACCCTGGTCAGGCGCGCCGAGCGCGCAGCATGCTCAAGCGCCTCGAGCGGCTCGACAAGGTCGAGCGTCCCGATGCCGGACAGCGGCGCTTCCACGCCAACCTGCAAGGCGGGGGCACAGCGGGGCGCATCGCGCTCTCCGTCAAGGATCTGACGCTCACGCGCGGCGACCGCACGCTCTTCGAGCACGCCTCGGTGGAGCTCGAGCAAGGCGAGCGCGTCGCTCTGGTGGGTCCCAACGGCAGCGGCAAGACCTCGCTCCTGAGGGCCGTGCTCGAGCAAGGCTCGTGGGACAATCCCACCCTACGTCTGGGCAAGAGCGTGGTGCTGGGCGAGTACCGCCAGTTCCACGACGCCTTCGATCCTGCGCTGCCGGTGCAAGAGTGGCTGTGGCGTGAGACCAAGATGGACGACCGCGACACGGCGGCCGTGCTGCACCGCTTCCTGTTCACACGCGAGGATCTCGCGCGCCCGATCGGGACCCTCTCGGGCGGCGAGAAGAGTCGCCTGCAGCTGGCGCGCCTGGTGACCTCCAAGATCAGCTTCCTGATCCTGGACGAGCCCACCAACCACCTCGACATCCCTTCCTGCGAGCAGCTCGAGGAGATGCTGGAGGAGTTCGACGGCACCCTGCTGGTCGTGAGCCACGACCGCTACTTCCTCGATCGTCTCGTGACACGGGTGATCGAGGTCGAGAATCGCGGCCTGGTCTCGCACCCCATGGGCTTCACCGAGTGGTGGCGCGCCAAGCGCGATGCCGGCCGACGCCGTCGCCGCGCCCTGGCGGAGCACGGTCCCCTGGGCGGCGCCACCCTCCCGGGCGGTGGCAGCGCAACGATCGCTGCCACCAAGGAGCGCGAGCGCGAGCAGCGCAAGCGCCGCTCGCGCCTGCAGGCGGTCGAGAAGGACATCACGCAGCTGGAGGCGCGTCAGAGCGAGGCGCTGCGGGCATTGGAGGCGGCCGCGACCGCCTCCTACGATCGCGAGCGCATGCAGCGGCTGGAGACCGACTACGCGGATGCGCGCGCGCGCCTGGCGGCTCTCTACGCCGAGTGGGAGGCTCTCGCGGCGGCCCTGGAGGGCGCGTGAAGATCCTGGCCCACCGCGGCCTGACGAGCCGCAAGCGCGAGAACACGCTCGAAGCCTTCGCCGAGGCCGCGGCAGCCGGGGTGGACGGCATCGAGACCGACGTGCGCCTCACGGCCGACGGCGTGCTGGTCCTCCACCACGACCGGCTCGTGCGTGACGGGCGGCCCCTGGCGGGGCTCAAGGCTCGCGAGCTCGACCAGGCCCTGGCGCCGCTCAGGGCGCCGCGGGTGGAGGAGGCCCTGGCAGCTTTCCCCGACCTGCTCTGGAACCTGGAGATCAAGGCCGTGACTGCGATCCCCCCCCTGCTCGCCCTGCTCGCGCGCTCTCCTCCGCGCGGCGAGGTCGTGTTGACCTCCTTCGATCATGCAGGGCTGCTGGAGGCGACGACGAAGGGCTCTCTGCGTCGCGGCGCCTTGATCGCCCACCGACCCGAGGACCCGTTCGAAGCGAGACTGCTCGACGCCGGCCGGCCGCCGAGCCTCTTCGAGATCGTCGTCTGGGCCTTCGAGACCTTGGACCCCTGGCACATGGAGTGCCTGGCGGCCTGCGGCATCAAGAACTGGGTCTACGGCCCCCAGACGCTCGAGGAGCACCGTTCGCTGTCCGAGCTGCCGCTCGAGGCGGTGATCACCGACCACCCCGATCGCGCCCATTGCCTGCGCCGGGCTACTCGCTGACGAGCTCGGGCTTGGGGAGTCCCAGACCCTCGAGCTGGGCCAGAATGGTCGCCTTGTCTCCCACCAGCACCAGCACCGCGTCCTTGAGCGCGAGATGGCGCTTGGCCAGCTCGTTGAGCTGCGCGGGGGTGAAGCCCTGGTTGATGCGCTGCACGTCGGCCGCGAAGCCGGAGGGTTCGCGACCGCGGACGGCGAGCTCGCCGTAGCGCGACAGCAGCCCACTGAGGGTGCTGATCGAGTCGACCATCTCGTGGCGTCGCGTGGCGGAGGCCTTCTGCGCCTCCTCGGGCGTCACGTCACCCGTGGCGATGCGCGCGAACTCCTTCAAGAACTCGCCCAGCGCCGGGCCCGTGACGCCGCTACGGACCGACGAGGAGGCGATCAAGGAGCCGCCGTGCCGCAAGGCGGCCAGGGCGCTGCCGGCGCCGTAGGTGTAGCCCTTGTCCTCTCGCAGGTTGCCGTTCAGGCGGCTCGTGAAGGAGGCGCCGAACATGGTATTGAGCGCTTCCAACGCCAGACGCTCCGGTGCGGCGTAGGTGGGCGCCGGAAGCACGAAGCGGATCACGGTCTGCGGCGCGTCGGGACGGTCCGCCACGAACACACGCAGCCCGCGCCCCTGGCCCGCGGGGGCGCCTGCCGTCGCGGCCTCGGGCGAGGGGCCCACGCGTTTCCATGTGCCGAGGGCCTCCTCCAGCAACGGTTCGAGCTCGGCCCGCGTCACGTCGCCCGCGCTCAAGAGCACGCAACGCTCGGGCCGGTAGCGAGCCGCCACGAAGGCACGCACCTCCTCCGAGGTCAACGTGGCGAGGCTGGCAGGCCGCCCTTCCACCGGAGAGCCGTAGGGGTGTCCCGCGCCGAACCACACCTCCCACCCCAGGCGGCGAGCGGCGGCGGTCGGGTCGGCCTCCTGCTGCTCCAACCCCGCCTTGCGCAGCGCCTTGACGCGCTCGACGTCGGCGTCTGCCAAAGTCGGCGCGCTGGCAGCCGACGCGAAGAGCGCGAGGGCCGGCGCGAGGTTGCGCTTGAGCACCTCCATGGACAGCGCTGCACCGTCACGGTCGGGCGATCCGGTGAGACTCGCGCCCAGGTCCGAGACCGCCTGGGCGAAGCCCAGCGCGTCCCGCCCGCCGGCCCCCTCGTCGAGCATGTCGTTGGCCAACGCGGCCAGCCCACTCTTGCCGGCCGGGTCGTGCAGCGAGCCCGCGTCCGCCTCGAGCCTCAGGGAGACCAGGGGCAGCCCCTCGCGACGCACGTGCCAGACTCTGAGGCCGTTTCGCAACGCGAAGACCTCAGGCACGGGGACTGTGAAGGAGCTGCCGGGCGCGTCGACGGGTCGCTCTTCTCGCGTCCCTTGGGCGAGCTTGGGCGGAGTGAGGGTGCGCGCGACAAGGCTCTGCCTGCGGGGCAGGATCCGATCCGCCCACATCCGCACGGCGGCCTGCGTGATGTTGCGGTAGCGCGCCAGATCCTGCGCGAGACCATCCGGGTGCCCGTACCAGAATTGGTAGAAGTTGAGCAGGTCGGCGCGTTCGGCCACGGACTCCAGATCGGCGATGCGCTGCGTCTCGATGCGGTTGACGATGCGCTTGAGCTCCTCCACACGCGGCCCCTCGTTGCGCAGACGCAGGAGCTCTTCCCAGACGACCTTCTCGAGCGCCTCGAGCGAGGCCTCGGGAGCCGCCGTGACGTCGATCTGGAACAGCGATCCCAGTGCCATGCTCTGCTGGAAGGCGCTCACGTCGGAGGCCAACCGTTCTTCGTAGACCAGCCGCTTGTAGAGCCGGCTGGTCTTGCCCTCGGTGAGCACCCCGGCCACCAGATCCATCTCGGCGTCGCCATCCGCGAAGAACGCCGGGCTGTGAAAGACGAACGAGAGCCGCTCCAGCTCGATGTTGGGGTCCACCACCGTGATGCGCCGCGGGCCGGGGAGGGTGACGGCGGCGATGACGTTGCGCGCGGGGTCCTCGCCCCGGGGGAGGGAGCCGAAGAGGCTCTCGATGAGCGGCTTGACCGCCGTGGAGGCGAAGTCGCCCGCCACCACCAGCGAGGCGTTGTTGGGCACGTAGAAGCGCTTGTGGAAGGCGCGAACGTCCTCGACGGTCACGGCTTCGATGTCTTCATGCGAGCCGATCAGGGCTCCGCGGTAGGGATGGCCCGCGGGATACATGTTCTCGAAGATGGCCAGCTCGGTCATGCCGTACGGCGCGATCTCGTTGGTCTGCCGGCGTTCGTTACGCACCACATCCTGCTGCAAACGCAGCTTCTCCGGCGTCATCGTCGGGCCCAGAGCCTCCATGCGATCGGCCTCGAGCCACAGCAGGGTCGGCAGCAGGGAGCTGGGTCCCGAGTCGTAGTAGTTCGTGCGGTCGAAGGAGGTGCTGGCGTTGTTGCTGCCGCCCGCCCCCTCCATCAGCGTGTCGAACTGGCCGGTGGGCACGCGTTGTGTGCCCATGAACATGAGGTGCTCGAAGAGGTGCGCGAACCCGCTGCGCCCGGGGACCTCGTCCTTCCCGCCGACGTAGTACCAGAGGTTCACCGTGGCTACCGGCAGCCGATGATCTTCATGCAGGATGACCCTGAGCCCGTTGGCCAGCGTGTAGGTCTCGAAGGGCAGGACAGGGGTGGAGGGGTCCTCGGCAGCGACGCCGACGGACGGCAGGAGCAGGAGCAGGGCGAGCAGCGTGGTGAACCTGGTCACGGGACCTCCTGAGGTCAGAAAATCGATGGCCGCCCCTTGGACAGCGGAGCGAAGCAGCGGATTCTAGGGGACTTCCCCCAGGCCCCCCCGGAGGCGCGGAGCCCTCTGCCGGAGCCGGGACCCAGGCCCCGGAGTCCTCCTCCCGTGCGCACCTCCCCGCTCGCTCGCTCCGCCTGGGTGGTCGGTTTCGCGCTCGCCCTGCCCGCCGGCGCCGGGGGCGAGGAGCCCGCGCCCTCCGCCGAGACGATCCGGCTCGCCGAGTCGCCTTCGCTCTCTCCCGACGGCGCGCAGCTGACCTTCGCCTGGCGCGGCGACATCTGGCTGGCCTCCAGCAAGGGAGGCGCGGCGCAGCGTCTCACCAACCATCCAGCCAACGACCGCGGTCCGCGCTTCGCGCCGGACGGCAGGCGTCTGGCCTTCACCAGCAACCGCACGGGGGCCGACCAGACGTTCACCCTCGACCTCGCGGGCGGCGAGCCGGTGCAGATCACGCGGCACAGCGAGGGCTCAGTCTGCCAGGGTTGGTTCCCGGAGGGCCGCGAGCTCCTGGTCTTGGGCCGTCGCGACCACGACCACGAGCGCCCTGAACGCTTCTTCCGTGTCGCGGCCTCACCAGGGGCTCCGCAACGGCTGCTGTTCGACGACTGGGGCTACGACGGTGCGCTCTCGCCGGACGGCAAGCGCCTGGCGTTCGTGCGCCAAGGCACGGGCTGGAGTCGCAAGGGCTATCGCGGCTCGCAGGCCGCGCAGGTCTGGGTGCACGACCTCGCCGACGGCTCGTTTCAGCGCCTCTCCAAGGGCCCGCACGAGGAGCGTTGGCCGCTGTGGAGCCCTGACGGCAGCAGCCTGCGCCTGGTGAGCGGCGAGGACAGCACCCGCAACCTGGTGAGCGTGGATGTGGTTCACGGTTCACGCGCCTGCCTGACATCATTCGTGGACGACGGGGTGGTCTCGCCCACCGCGAGCGCCGACGGGCGCCTGTGGGTCTTCCGCGTGCTCTTCGACCTCTACCGCCTCGAGCTGGGAAGCGGCCAACCCCCCGTGCCACTCACGTTCACGGCCTCCGGGGAGCCGACCGCGGAGCCGCAGCGACGCGATGAGCTGGCCAAGGCGTCGCAGGTGGCCTTCAGCGCCGACGGCCGCGAGGTGGCCTTCACCGCGGGCGGCGACCTGTGGGTCATGGACACCGAGCTGCGCGAGCCCAAGCGCGTCACGAGCACGCCGGAGGAGGAACGCGACCCGGTCTTCAGCCCGGACTACCAGACGCTCGTCTTCGTCAGCGACGCGGACGGGCGGACGGACCTGTGGAAGGCTGTGCGCTCCCAGCCGGAGCGCTGGTGGTGGCAGAACGAGGCCTTCACGCTGACGCGCATCACGGACGACGGTGTGGCCGAGAGCACCCCGCGCCTCACCCCTGACGGCGCCACCTTGCTCTACGCGCGTGCGCCGGGCGAGCTGTGGAAGCGGCCGCTGTCCGGGGGCGAAGCGCTGCGGCTCACGACCTGCTTTGACGAGCCCGAGTACGAGATCTCCCCCGACGGCCGCTGGCTGGCCTACGTGCAGCCGGACGCGGACTTCAACTACGACCTTTGGCTGTTGCCCCTCGACCTCTCGAGGCCGGCGTTCAACCTCTCGCTGCACCCTGACAACGAGTCTTCGCCGGCCTGGTCGCCTGATGGCCGGCTGCTGGCGTTCACCGGCCGGCGCTGGGACCGGGAGAGCGACATCTGCTACGTCTGGTTGCGGCGCGAGGACGACGAGAAGGACGCGCGCGAGCGCAAGCTCGAGAAGGCCGTCGAGAAGATGAAGGGCCGCAAGCGGGCCAAGGCCGAGCCGGGCAAGGCCGGGCCCAACGAG
>Ga0163150_10006347_pt1 | contig 14535 bp, 14 predicted proteins | sample OliLakLV19P2IB_FD_148628 | JGI IMG/M metagenome (GOLD analysis project Ga0163150, IMG submission 148628) | Freshwater microbial mat bacterial communities from Lake Vanda, McMurdo Dry Valleys, Antarctica - Oligotrophic Lake LV.19.P2.IB | ecosystem: Environmental > Aquatic > Freshwater > Lake >...
AGCTGGGTGCGGGCGGGGGGAGGCGATGGGCGACAGGCGATAGGCGATGGGGAGTAGGAAGTAGGAAATAGGGAGTAGCGAGTATGGATCGAATCCTTCGCGTGGTAGGGCAGGCGTCCCGCCTGCCCCACGCACCATGAGGGGGTAAGCCATGGAGGCCCCACCCACCTTTTTTCCTTGCGAAACATTTCACAAGCGGGTAGTTTCTCCCCGGTTATGAAGCCCCAGCAGCCGCCAGATTCGGGGTCGGGAGCGCGGTCCGATTCGCTCGGGTTGGGGCTCGCCTTTGCCGGTGGGATCCTGGCCTTCATGGCTCTGGGTTTCCTGCTGGATCGCTGGCTGGGTCTGCTGCCGTTCCTCACCATTCTGGGCACAATCGTTGGATCGGTCGTGAGCTTCCTCTGGGTCTACCAGCGGGTTCGCGAGGATGAAGCGCGGTACGAGGCCGATCATCCACCCAGGCGGCGGCCGGAGGGCGAGTGAAAGTCGCGATACTGGGCGCGGCACTGACGATCCTGGTCACGGCGGTGCTCTGGCGGGTCTGGGGCGAGAGCGCGCTCGTGCCCGGTGTGAGTTTCGGCCTGCTGGCCACGGTCATTCAGTGGGTGGCGGTGCGGGCGCTGGCCCGGACGTATCACGGGACCCTCACCGAGTTCTTCCGCGGCTTCGGCACTGGCCTGATCCTGCGGGCGGGGGGCGTGCTGCTCCTCGTGATCGCCATCCTGGCTGATGCGGAGCGATTCCCGCCGCTGCCGACGGCGTTCGGATATCTGGGTGTGGTGATTCCGCTGCTCTTTCTCGAGGCACGATTGGTCCGATGATGCTGATGCTTCAGGAATCGCTGGACTTGGGCGAGATGATTTTCCATCATACCGCCGACGCCTGCACCCTCAATTTCTACCCGATTGGCGCCTGGCGGATCCCGGGCTGCCATCTCACCTATCCGATGGCGGCGACGCTGTCACCGACCAAGCACGTGGTCTGGATGATCATCGCCGCGGTGCTGGTACTGGTGACGATGCTGACTGCCGCGCGGAGCATCGCCCGACAGCAGCCCGGCTCGCCGCCGAAGGGCTTTTCCGGGGCGGTGGAGGGGATGGTGCTGTTCGTCCGCAACGATATCGCGATCGCCAACATCGGGCATGATGGCGCCAGGTTCGCCCCACTGATCATCACGCTGTTCTTCTTCATTCTCTACTGCAACCTGCTGGGCCTGATGCCCTGGGGCAGCTCCGCGACCGGCAATCTGGGGGTGACGGCGGCGCTCGCGATCGTGGTCTTCCTGGTGGTCGAAATCGGGGGCCTCATCAAGCTTGGACCCAAGGGCTACTTCGGGACGGTCTTCCCCCATGTGGAGGGACTGCACGGCGCCGGGGCGGTAGCGATGTCCATCTTCATGGCGCCGATCGAGATCCTGGGCAAGCTGGTCAAGCCGTTCGCCCTGGCGGTCCGTCTCTTCGGCAACATGACGGCGGGGCACTTCGTCATCCTGGCGCTGTTCGGCATCATCTTCCTGTTTGGCCAGCTGGGGGTGGCGAGCTGGGGGATCGGCATTGTCACCGCGCTGGTGGTGGTCGGGGTGATGATGCTGGAACTGATCGTCGCCCTGCTGCAGGCCTATGTGTTTGCGCTGCTGAGCTCGGTGTTCATCGGGCTGATGCAGCACGAGCACTAGGCGGTTGGGCGGTTGGGCGGTTAGGCGGTTGGGCGGTTCGAGGATAGGAACATCGGCAGGGCGGGGAAGCATTCGGTCCCACCCCTCCGGTAGCCCAGCCGAATGGCGGGCGATATCCGCTGTCCCTCGGGACACTGGCGGATCACGGTGACGGCGCCGAGCCGGGAGACTCGGCGGCGGCCGGCGAATGCAGGGACCGGCACAACCGCCGAGCCCACCCCTAAAATCTCCCAGGACTTTCCGGAGAAACACATGCTGAACATGCTCATGCTGTTGCAGGAAGCGGTCGCGGCGGTCCCGAACTACGGCCGGCTCGGCGCCGGTATCGGCATCGGTCTGGCGATCATCGGCGCCGGTCTGGGCCTGGGCCGCATCGGTGGCTCGGTGGCGGAGTCGATCGCGCGTCAGCCCGAGGCGGGTGGTGACATTCGCGGCGCCGGTCTGCTCATCGCGGTCCTGCTCGAAGGCGCCACGATCATCGCCCTCGTGTTCGCGCTGCTCTTCCTGTTCGTCAAGTAAGGCGGTTCTATGGCGCTGCTATCGCTGCTCGCGGTCGCTGCGGAGGAAGGGGGAGGCGATATCTCACCGTTCGCGGTGAACTTCGGCATCTTCTTCTGGACCTGGATCGTCTTCGGCATCCTGCTGTTCGTGCTGTGGAAGTATGCGTTCCCGGCCATCCTCAAGGCCACCGAGGACCGGGAACGGGCGATCGCCAAGCAGCTGGATGAAGCATCGAAGGCGAACACCGACGCCAAGGCGATGCTGGACGAGAATCGCCGGTTGCTCGCCGAGGCGCGGTCCCAGTCGCAGGCGATGATGGCCGACGCGAAGCTCGCCTCGGAGAAGGAGCGGACCAGCGCGATCGAGAAGACGCGGCATGAGTCAGAGGAGCTGCTGGCGCGGGCCCGGCGCGAAATCGGCGCGGAGCGGGACAAGGCCGTCGCCGACCTGCGCCGTGAGGCCGTCGACCTCTCCCTCGCCGCCGCCGGCAAGCTGATCGGCCAGCGGCTGGATGCCAGCACCGACCGGGCGCTGGTCGAGGGCTATCTCGCCTCACTGGAGAAGTCGAAGTGAGATCCGAGACGATCGCACGCAACTACGCCGAGGCGCTGTTCGACCTCGGCGTAAAGAGCGGGCGGGCGCAGGAGTATGCCGAGCTGATGGACGCGGTGGCCCATGGTATCGCCACCGCGCCCAAGGTGCAGGCGGTGCTGATGTCGCCCCGGATCACCAAGGCCAAGAAATCGGCGCTGCTGGCCGCGGCACTCGCCACTGTACCGAGGGAATTCGTGCTGTTTCTGCAGGCGGTGGTGAAGCGCGGGCGCCAGGGGCTGTTCGGCGAGATTGCGCTGGAGTATCTCGGCCTGCTGGATATCAAGCTGAACCGGGTGCGTGCGACGGTCACGGTGGCGCGTCCGGCGGATGCGGCCATGCGCCAGGCGATCACCGCCCAGCTCTGCCAGGTCATGGGCAAGGAAGTCGTCACCCATTTCCACGAAGACGCCGGTATCCTCGGCGGAGTGATCGTGCGGGTCGGCGACCGGGTGTTTGACGGCTCGATCCGCCGGCGGATGACCGTGCTGCGACGGACGCTGCTGGCGCGGTAGGAAGCGATTGGGTGATTGGGCGAATGGGCGATTGGCGGGTCTCGGAGCTGATCCGAGGCCCGTTTTCCGTTTGCTATGGCCCTCCTTCGGTACGAGTTTTGCCTAAGTCATCTGCCTCCCCAGACCGGTCAGCCTGAATGATTCTGCACCCGCCGCGCTGCCTCGCCATCCTGGCCTCCTGCTGCCTCCTGGCCCCCGCTGCAGCGGCCCAGGCGCCGTCACCCACCCCGAAGCCAGCCTTCAGCTACTACGGCTCGCTGCGGGTGCGCTACGAGGGGTGGAACTGGTTCGATCCAGGCTCCGCCGCCCCGTCGGGAGCCAACAACAACAGCTATGGATACGCGGCCGGCCTGCTGAAGGCGGGGCTGCGGTACGACAGCCGCCGCTGGTTTGATGCCACGGTCGAGTTCCAGAACACCTCCCTGCTTGGCCTGCCCGACGACGCGAAGGGCCCGGCGCCGATCGGCGAAATGGGCGGTGGCGCCTCGCACTTTTCCCCGCATCAGAAGTCCAACGACACCCGGGTCTTCCTGAACCAGGGGTTCGTGACGTTCAAGCGACCGGGACATGGGGCCACCTTCGTCCGCGCCGGCCGGTTCGACTACATGGACGGCACCGAGGCGATCACCACCGATCCCACGATCGAGTGGATCCGCCGCGCGCGGGTGTCGGGGCGGCTGATTGCCAATTTCGGCTTCAGCCAGGTGCAGCGGACCTTCGACGGAGCGAGCGCCGCGCTCGACGGTACCCGGTCCAACCTCACGCTCTTCGCGGCCCATCCGCGTCAGGGTGGCTTCGAGCTGGATGGCTGGAAGGACATGACGGAAGTGGACATCGCCGCCGCCACCCTCACGCTCAAGCCCGCGCTGCTCGGCGGCACCGGCGAGGCGCGGCTCTTCGTGATGTACTACGGCGACCGGCGCAACCCGGCGGACTCGGTCTTCAAGGTGGACAATCGGCCGAGCGCGGTGCGCAACATCGACTCCGCGTCCATCTCGATGCCGATGATCGGCGGGCATTACATCCGCCACGGCACGCTGGGGAAGGGTCAGTGGGACGCGATGCTCTGGGGAGTCTACCAGGGCGGTTCGTGGGGCGGGCTCGATCACCGGGCGTGGGCCATGGCCGCCGAGGGTGGCTACCAGTTCAGCGGGACCGGGTGGAAGCCGTGGCTGCGGGTCGGCTACAATCGCTCCTCGGGCGACGACAATGCCGCTGACGGCAAGCATGCGACCTTCTTCCAGGCGCTGACGACGGTGCGCCCCTTCGCCCAGTTCCCCTTCTTCAACTTGATGAATAACGAGGACCGCTTCGCGCAACTGGTGGTCCGGCCGGTACCCGGGAAGCTGCTGGTCCGCACCGAGGTGCATTCGATCCGCCTCGCCGAGAAGAACGATCTCTGGTACGGCGGGTCCGGCGCCTACCAGCGGCGGGGGAGCTTTGGCTTCGGTGGTCGCCCCAGCAACGGCGAGACCAGTCTGGCGACGCTGGCAGATCTATCAGTGGACTGGACGGTGCGCCCGTGGTGGGGGGTGTACGGCTATGTGGGTCATGCGTGGGGTTCCAAGGTCGTGCGGGCTATCTATGCCGGTGACTCGGCGACTCTCGCGTACCTGGAGATGACCTTCCGGCGGCCGTAGAGGGGGGGGGCGAAGACCCGCCCCTACACGCCGCTGCGGGTCCGTCCGACACCGCGTGGGCGGTGCCACTCAACCCGAGCCCTTTCACTGCCTGCGCCGAGCCTCCCGACTCGGCGCAGTTTGTCTTGCGGCACTTGTGCCCGGTCGACATGCGGCCCACCCTTGGCGATCTCCCAACAGGATATTCCATGTTTCTTGCCGGGCATATGTTCCTCGTCCTGGTCCTCCTGCTGGGCTCCAGTCTCCCGGTCACGGCTCAGCGTGTGCCGGCGCCGGCGCCGGCTCCCGCCTCGCTGGAGCGAGACCTGGATCAGTTCATCCGCCGCGGGATGAAGGAGTGGGAAGTCCCGGGGCTCTCCGTGGCGGTGGTGCAGGGGGACAGCGTGGTCTTCCTCCGGGGCTATGGGGTGCGGCGGCTGGGCGATTCCGTCCCGGTTGATGTACAGACCCGATTCGGGATCATGTCCACCACCAAGGCGATGACCGCACTGGCGATCGCCCTCCTGGTGGACGACGGCAAGCTGCGCTGGACCGACCCGGTGTCCCGCTGGGTGCCGGAGTTCGAGATGCCCGATCCCTACGTGAGCCGTGACCTCCGGGTCGTCGATCTGCTCACGCATAACGCCGGGCTGGGCAATGCCGATCTCCTGTGGGTCCGGGCCGATCTCGACGCACCGGAGATCTTCCGCCGGGTCCGCCTCCTCACGCCGGCCTACCCGCTTCGCAGCGATTTCCTCTATCAGAACGTCATGTACGGCCTGGCGGGTGAGGTCATCGCCCGTGTTTCGGGCCTGAGCTACGGCGAGTTCCTGCGTCGCCGGGTGTTCAACCCTCTGGGGATGACGGAGAGCTACCCGAGTCACGCGGCGATGGTGTCAGCCGGCAGCGACAATGTCTCGGCGCCGCACTTCCGGATCCGGGATACCATTCGGGTGATCGACGAGAGCCTGGTCGATGTGCTCCCGGCGGCGGGCGCCGTCTGGTCCTCGGCGTCGGACATGGCGACCTGGCTTCGGTTCCTGACCGGCGGTGGTGTCATTGCCGGCCGGCGCATCGTGAGCGACTCATCGTTCCAGATGCTGTTCGCCCCCCATGCTCTCATCGGTGCCGATGAGTTCTATCCCATTGCGGAGCTGACCCAGCCGCACTGGAGGAGCTACGGGGTGGGCTGGTTCCAGCAGGATTATCGCGGCCACTTCGTCGCCTTTCATACCGGCAGCCTCGACGGGCGGACGACGATCGTCGGGCTGCTGCCCGATCTCAAGCTCGGGGTCTATGTCTTCGGGAATCTCGATCACGCCGAGCTCCGGCATGCGGTGATGCTCAAGGTGTTCGATCTGTTCATCGGCGGACCGCCGCGCGACTGGAGCACGGATCTCCTCAAGCTCTATGGCGATATTCGCGCCCGGGGCAAGGCGGCACAGCTGGCGATCGAGCAGGCGCGGGTGCCGAACACCCGGCCGACGCTGCCGCTCGCGAGCTACGCCGGGAGTTACTCGCACGCCGTCTGGGGCGACCTGGTGATCGAGGCCGCCGGCGACTCGCTGGTCCTGCACATGGGGACCGCGCCGGAGCTCAGGGGGCCGCTCCACCACTGGAATTACGACACGTTCAGCGCCGAGCTCGGCGATGGGCGGTCTACGCCGACGCTAGTGCAGTTCCTGGTGGATCCGGCGGGGCGGGTCTCCGAACTGCGCGTGCCCGACTTCGACGGCGCATCGTTCCATCGGGCATGGTAGACCCGCTGTTCGGGCTGGTTGGTTCCCCGGCCGCGGGGTACCGTCTACCTTTTCCAGCCCTATGACTCCAGCACTCCTCGCCCTCGCCGTTCTGCTGCAGGCGCCGCCGCCGAATCCCGCCCCGGCCTATTGGCAGCAGGGCGTCCGTTATGAGATCCGGGCCCATCTCGACGAAGCTGCCGGCGTGCTCTCGGGCACGGAGCAGGTGGTCTACCTCAACCACTCGCCGGATACGCTGACGACCTTCGCGCTGCACCTGCATCTCAATGCCTTCCGGCCCGGGTCGAAGTGGGCCGACGCCGACTCGGTGGAGCGCCGGCGGCGATTCAACGACCTGCGTGATCCCGACTACGCCTTCAATCACGTCCGTAATGTCCGGATCATGGGACAGCCGGTCGAGGCGGTGTGGCCGGTCGCCCGGGACAGCACCATCGTGCGCTTCGTGCTGCCGGCGCCGCTGGCGCCCGGCGATTCGATGGTGGTCGAGATGGAGTGGGATGCGCGGCCATCCACCGTGCCGCGCCGGCAGGGGCGTCGTGGCCGGCAGTTCGATTTTGCCCAGTGGTATCCCAAGGTGGTGGTCTACGACAAGCACGGCTGGCAGGAGCACCCGCTCTATCCGGGCGGCGAATTCTATGGCGAGTTTGCCACCTACCTCTTTGACCTGGACGTACCCGAGGACCAGGTGCTCGCGGCCACCGGTGTCCCGCTCTGCGGCGACCCCGGCTGGGAGCGCGCCAACCAGGTGCCGGACCGCCCGGTGCAGTACCGCCGGGACGTCTACCCAGACGCGCCGCGCTACCGCACCGTGGGGTCGGACTGCGTCGCTGAGCGGCCGACCAGTGTCGCCACGCCCCTGGCGGCCGGCCGGAAGCGGGTCGTGTGGTATGCGGAGCAGGTGCACCACGTCGCGCTGACGCTGAATCCGGAGTATCGCTACGAGGGCGGGGCCTGGGGCAACGTCGCCATTCACGTCCTCTGGCGTGCGGGCGACGAGGAGAGCTGGGGCCGGGGGATCGCGGTGCAGCGGACCGCCAAGGCACTGGCGTGGCTGGATGGGTTCTTCGGGCCGTTTGCGTGGCCGCAGATCAGCAACATCCATCGGATCGACGGTGGCGGTACCGAGTTCCCGATGATGATCCACAACGGCTCCGCCTCGCAGGGGCTGATCGTCCACGAGCTGGGCCACAATTACGTGATGGGGATTCTGGCCAACAACGAGTGGCGCGAGGGCTGGCTGGACGAGGGCTTCACCAGTTTTCAGGGGTCGCTGTTCGATGAAGCGGAGCAGCGGGGCTACGACGCGTTTTCAGTCGATGAGCCGTTCATCACCGGGCTGGATCTCGACGGGATGAGCGAGCCGGCGAGCCTCCCGGGCGAGGCCTACGACGACTTCGCCAGCTACAACACCAGCATCTACACCCGCGGCGAGCTGTTCTTCCACCAGCTGCGCTACATCGTGGGCGACGCGGCGCTCGCGCAGATCATGCGCACCTTTTACGACCGCTGGAAGCTGAAGCATGTGGACGAGGCCGCGTTCCGCTCGGTGGCGGAGGAGGTATCGGGCCAGGACCTGAGCGGGTTCTTTGCCCAGGGGCTGCACGGGACGGCGCTGGTGGACTATGCGGTGGGGAAGGTGAAGACGGTCAGGCGAACGGGCGGCGACCGAGCGGCCCTTGGGAGCGGCGTGCCGCGACCCGGTCGCGAGGAAGTGGCGGACGGGCCGGCGTGGGAAACACGGGTCGAAGTTCTCCGCAAGGCGGAGGGGCGTCTGCCGGTCGAGGTCTGGGTGATCGGTGGGTCAGATACGGCGGTGGTACGGACCGATGGGCAGGCGGTGCGCGAGTGGGCAACGGTCATCACGCGCAGCCGGCCCCGGCAGGTCCTGCTCGATCCACGCCTGCGGACCCGCGACTGGAATATGCTCAACAACGTCTGGCGGCGCGGCTGGCTCTGGCCGGTGCGGTCGCCGAAGGTCGAGAATTATCCTGACACCTGGTTCACCGAGCGGGTGGCGCGGGATCATCGGACGCGGGGGATCTCGCCCACCGCCTGGTTCAACGATGCCGGCGGGATCACGCTGGGCGTCCGGATCCGGCAGAACTACTTCGGACGCTTTGAACAGAACCTGATGCAGCGGAACTTCAGCACGGGGTGGGCGACCGACGGCAAGGTGAAGGACCGGGACTTCCTGATGCGATTCAGGAATCCAGTCGCACTGCAGCATCCGGGGATGTCGCAGCAGCTCGAGGCCTACAACGTCGAAGGCCGCTTCGGCGCCTCGCTCGCCCTCGACTGGGCCCGGCGTGATCACCTCGGGCTTGGCCCGCGACGGAAATGGGGCCTGCAGCTGACATGGCTCCAGCCGGATGACTTCCGCTATCTCGATCGCGGTTACTACGACGACGCCGGCACGGTGGAGCTCGAGCTCCATACCGCGGTGCAGGACCGGCGCGGGCCGTGGGCGCTGGCCGCGGAGCTGCGCGGTGGTGGCGGGCTGGCCTACAACCGGCGCGGGCTCGCCACGGCCACCGGCCGGGCCGACCTTGATCAGTTTTACGGCCGCGCCAGCCTGACGACCACTGCTGCGCGTCCGCTGGGGGCGCGGGCCAGCTTCCGGCTCCGGTTCTTCACCGCGATCAGCACCAGCGGTGACGCGACGGTGAAACAGCGCCAGGTCTATCTCGCCGGGGCGGACCCGCTCCAGCAGTTCGGCAATCCCTTTCTGCGTTCCAACGGGGCGCTGTTCGTCCGGCCGGATCTGTACTACCAGGCGCCGGGTGGCGGGATGCTGCGGGGCTTCGATCCGCGGCTGTCGGCCGAAGGCGTCGTGGCGCTGAATGCCGAAGTCGAGCGGACGCTCGTGTCGCGCACCCAGGCGAAACTGTTCCGGCGGGTCCGGCTCGCAGCGTTCGGCGATGTCGGCCACACCATTGGCGACAGCGTTGATCCGACGGGCTCGAGCCAGTTGCGCTGGCTGGCCGACGCCGGAGTGGGGCTGAGGGTGGATCATCAGATCGGCGCCACGGCGTTCACCACCCGGGTCGATCTACCGCTCTACGTCAGCCGCCCCGCGGTGGCGCAGGACACCGATCCGGGGAGCGACCGGGTCGGTTTCCGCTGGACCGTCTCGTTCCAGCCCTCATGGTGAATGGGGTGAGTGCTGCCAAGCGCGCGCCGGATCCGGGATGATGATCCCCGACCGCCGCGACCTGTTCCGCAGCACCGTCGGCCGCTGGCTGCAGCAGGTGGTGGAGAAGGCCGAGCTCCGGGTCGCGCCGGAACGCTACCTCCGTCCGCCCGGGTCGCTTCCAGAGATGGCGTTTCTCACCGCCTGTACCCGCTGCGGCGAGTGTGTGCGGGTCTGCCCGCCGATGGCGATCCGGAAAGCACCGGCCGACGCGGGACTGCAGGGCGGGACACCCTACATCGATCCGGCCATCCAGGCCTGTGTGGTCTGCCCCACCATGCCGTGCGTCACGGCCTGCCCGACCGACGCCCTGACCCTCCCCCCCGGGGGCTGGGATGGGTATCGTCTTGCGGTCGTGGAGCTGGTGCCGGAGCGGTGTGTGACCTTCGCCGGCACGCCGTGCCGAGCCTGCGTGGACATCTGCCCGGTCGGCGAGCGCGCGCTCGCCATCGATGACACCGGGCATCCGTCGCTCAAGATCGAGGGGTGTGTGGGCTGCGGCGCCTGCGTCCGCGGCTGCATCACGTCGCCCTCGTCATTCACACTTCGCCCGCTGGAGGGCTGATGCCGGAGGTCCCCTACCGTGTCGACAAGCCCTGGGGGTACGAGCTCATCTGGGCCCGGACCGATCGGTACGTCGGCAAGATCCTGCACGTGAAGGCGGGGCAGGTGCTCAGCCTGCAGTATCACAACCGGAAGGATGAGACGATGCATGTCTTGAGCGGCGAACTGATTCTCCGCACCCGGCCGGGCGACACGCTGGTGGAGCGGGCGTTTCGGGCCGGCGAGAGCGCGCACATTCCGCCCCTCCTCGTGCACCAGATCGAAGCGGTGGTGGATAGTGATGTGCTGGAAGCCTCGACGCCGGAACTGGACGATCTCGTCCGCCTGAACGACCGCTACGGGAGAAGCTGACCATGCAGGTAATCGTCCCCCTCGCCGGCAAGGGCACCCGGCTCCGGCCCCACACCCACCTCATCCCCAAGCCGATGCTCAAGGTGGCCGGACGTCCGGTCATGGATTGGGTCATGGACCGGCTCGACGGGCTCGGTGTGTCGGAGATGATCTACATCACCGGGCATCTGAAGGAGCAGGTCGAGGCCTACAGCCGGAAGCGCTATCCCTATCCCGGGCGCTACATCGAACAGAAAGTCCAGGACGGCACCGCCGGCGCGGTGAACCTGGCGCGGCCGTTCGTGAAGGAGCCGGTGCTCATCGTCTTCGTCGATACCGTGTTCGAAGCCGATCTGGGACTGATCAAGCGCACCACCGCGGATGGAATCATCTGGGCCAAGGAGGTGGAGGACTACCAGCGCTTCGGCGTGGTGGTGACGGACAAGGACGGCTACATGACGAAGATCGTCGAGAAGCCATCCACCCCGATCTCCAAGCTGGCCAATATCGGGCTGTACTACATCAAGGATGTCGAGGCGCTCTGGCGCGGGATCGACCATGTGCTGCAGAGTCCGACGAACAAGGGCGAGTACTATCTCACCGACGCCTTCCAGCACATGATCGAGCATGGACGCAAGATCCTCACCGCCGAGGTCGGGGGCTGGTACGACTGCGGCAAGCTCGACACGCTGCTCGAGACCAATGAGATTCTGTTGCGGAAGGGCTCGGCCCGCCGCCGGGACTTCCCGGGCGTCACCATCCACGATCCGGTGCTGATCCAGGACGACGTCGTGGTGGAGAACAGTGTGATCGGGCCCAACGTGACACTGGAGGCCGGCACGAAAGTGAGCGGCAGCACGCTGGCGCATGTGATCGTGGGTCAGAAGAGCATCATCCGCGACAGCCAGCTGCACCACTCGATGCTGGGCGACCGGGTGACGGTGCAGGGCCTGCGCGGCACCGCGACGCTCGGCGACGACTCCGAGGTCGTGGGCGACGCGTCGTAGCAGCGGGCCGACCGCAGGTCGGCCCTTCCGGCGCGCAGGTCGGGATCTGCGACGCCTCAACCATCACTTCGCCGCCATGTCCGCAACCACCGACCTCTACCGCTCCTACCTCGACCTCCGCTGGCATTTCGACCCGGCCGCGGGGAGCGCGGCCGGGCTCACGACGTACGATGAGCGGCTGGGCGACTTCTCGGTCGAGCGGATGCGGGAGCATCTCGTGGCCTACAAGGCGATGGCGGCCGCGGTGGAGGCACTGGACGTCGAGGACCAGGAGGAGGAGATCGACCGCACCGCCTTCCTCGATGAGGTGCGGGTCACGATCTCCCGCTTCGAGCGGGAACGGCCCCACATCCACGATCCCGCCTTCTGGCTGGCCCATCTCTACCGGGCGTTCCACTCCATTCTCCGCCGCCGCCACGCCACCCCGGCGGACCGGGCCCGCGCCCTGCTCGGTCGGTTGCGGGCGACGCCGGCCTTCCTGCGCAGTGCCAGGGAGACGGTCGCGGAGCCGCCGCAGGTCTTCCTCGATACGGCGGTGCAGCTGGTCGGCGCCGGCCCACCGCTGCTGCACGAGGCGGCCGACGCGATCCGGGCCGCCGATCCCGAAGCCGGCGTGGTGGTGGATGACGTGATGGCCGAGGCGCTGTCGGCCCTGGCCCGCTTCGGGCTGGCGCTGAAGGGTGAGTGCCGGGCGCATCACGACGATCAGTCGTTTGCCATCGGCGAGGAACAGTTCAACCGCCGGTTGCATCACGAGCACGCACTGGGCGCCAATGCGCCGATGCTCTACCGCTATGGGCTCCACCTCGCCGATGAAGTGGAGGCCGAGTTGATCGTGCTCGCCCGGCAGATTGATCCGTCGGTGCCGTGGCGCACGGTTGTCGAGCGGCTGCGGCTCCATGCGCCTCCGGGCCCCGATCTGGTCGACGCCTTCCAGCAGAATGTGGATCGGGCCCGGGCGTTCGTCCTCGAGCGGAACCTCGTGGCCATCCCCGATGGCACACTGCTGGTGCGGGAGACGCCGTCCTTTCTCCGTCCCCTGATGCCCTTTGCCGCCTACATCCCGCCGGCGGTGCTCTCCGGCGACGCGACGGGGACCTTCTACGTCACCTCCCCCGCGGCGGGCCACAATCCCGGTACGCATTCGATCCACGAGATCGCCGCCACCGCGATTCACGAAGCGTGGCCCGGCCATCACCTGCAGATGGTCACGGCCCAGAGCAGTGCTTCGCTGGTGCGGCAGGTGAGCTGGACGCCCGTCACCGTGGAGGGCTGGGCACTCTACTGCGAAGAACTGATGCTCGAGGAGGGCTTCTACGCCACGCTCGAGGAACGCCTCTTCCAGCGCCTGCACCTGCTGTGGCGCGCCATCCGGATCGTGCTCGACATCGGGTTGCACACCCGCGGCATGACCCCTGAACAGGCGGTCGACATGCTGGTCGATCGGGTGGCGATGGACCGGCCTCGCGCCGAGGCCGAGGTGAGCCGCTACTGCGCCTGGCCGACGTATCAGTTGAGCTATGCCGTTGGGCGGCGCGAGCTGCTGCGGCTGCGGGAGTCGTGGCGTGCCGAGGTGGGGCCCGACGTGCCGATCCGCGAGTTCCACACCCGGGTGCTCGCGTACGGTGGCTTGCCGGTGTCGTTGATCCGGTGGGGGATGGGGTTGGGGATCGATGAGTAAAGGGGGCGGTTGGGCGAATAGGCGAATAGGCGAATACATGGCGCAAATCCTGGGGTCTCAGCGGGGCAGGGATCGACTGGCTCGGGTTGGAGCGATCGTCGCGCTGATGCTTGGCGCGTCGCCCGCCGCCGCCCAGGTGCAGGTTCGCCTCGGCGATCCCACCCGCACGACCTATTCCGAGCTCCACGAGGCGCTGCGTCCCGCCACGGCGACGGCAGATTCGGTCCTGGTTATCCTCCGCGCGGGCGACTCACGGATGCTGTGGCCGCTGGTACGGCGGGCCGTGGCGGGGCAGGGCGACTGGAACAGCGGTCTGCTCGCGCTCAACCGTATCGCCGAGCTGCGGGAGCCGGCCAGTCAGGACAGCGCGCGCCGGTGGCGCGAGCGGATCGAAAGTGGCGCCCTCACGCCGCCGCCAGAGACTGATCTCCGCGACCTCCTGCCGGGCCTGCATGCCGTCGACCTGGAACTCCAGCGCGGCCGGGCATCCGATCTCGCCGTGCTCGCAGACCTCCTGCCCCGCATCCCGGGTGGCGACTACGATCTGGGCGATGCCTGGGTCTTCGGCCGACTGGGCGAGGGCGCGGCGGACACCGTGGCCCGCCGCCTGCTCGAAGCCACTGATTCCCGGCTCCGGATCCGCTACCTGACGCTGCTCTCGTTTTCGAGCGACACGGCGCTGATCCCGCTGATGGCCCGCATCTACGTCGCCCCCGACAGCTTCAACCTCCCGCTCAGAATTGGGGCCCGCGCCTCCGATGGGCTACTCTGGATCGGCACCCGGGCCAGTGTCGTCGCCCTGCTCGGCGCGCGCGCCGGCGCGAAAGCGCGCGGCACCTACGCCGACCCGCGCCTGGGCCACGCCGATCTCGATTTCCTGGGGAATGACAGCTCGCTGGTGATCAGCCGGACGGGGAAATGGCTGACCGACTGGGCGGCGGTGCTCCCAATTGGCAAGTAAGGCGGAACGGGGAAGCGGGAACGGGAAGCAGCTGATCGTCGGAGGTTGCCTGGTCAGGCTGCTCTCGTATTTTCGCCCCGTTCCCCGTTCCGCCTTACTTGCCAATTGGGAGCACCGCCGCCCAGTCGGTCAGCCATTTCC
>Ga0163150_10006350_pt1 | contig 14520 bp, 7 predicted proteins | sample OliLakLV19P2IB_FD_148628 | JGI IMG/M metagenome (GOLD analysis project Ga0163150, IMG submission 148628) | Freshwater microbial mat bacterial communities from Lake Vanda, McMurdo Dry Valleys, Antarctica - Oligotrophic Lake LV.19.P2.IB | ecosystem: Environmental > Aquatic > Freshwater > Lake >...
GCCTGAAGGACTCCGTCCGACACCCCTACCACAAATTGCGTACCCCTCGATCGGCCGTACAGTACGTGGCTCGCAGGAGAGTTCCTGCGGAGATCGACCGACCGCCACCGATCGAGCACGTCCTTTGGCCGGGGACGTGCTGCAGCACGGGGCGGTCCGTCTCGCGGCCCGACCGTCCGAGCCCCCTTCGTCCGCAAGTTTGCACCGAAGGGCCGTCCCGTCGGAGTCCTTGGCCGCGAGCCCACGGCGTCCCACGCCGCGCGCGCGACCGTCGCTCCGTCGGCCGAGCCCCCAGGGAGGAGTGATCGATGACGTCCTCGTCTTCGAACGGCAACGTCTACGGCGCCGGGTCCCATGCCAAGGGACTCGAGGCCCTGCCGATCACGCGATTCGGGTCCCAGCGCGACTTCGAGGTCCCCGACCTCGTCGAGCTGCAGACGAGCTCCTACGAGGTCTTCCTGCAGGAGGAGGTGCCGCCGGAGCACCGGACCGACACGGGCCTCGAGTCGATCCTGCGCGAGGTGTTCCCGATCCCGTCCTACGACGGGACCATGGAGCTCGAGTACCTCGGCTACGAGCTCGGCGCGCCCCGCTACACGCCCGACGAGTGCCGCGAGCTGCGCATCACGTACGGCCGCCCCTTCAAGATCCGCGTGCGCCTCAAGAAGGAGACGCCGGTGGAGGAGGAGGTCTACCTCGGCGAGATCCCGATCATGGTCGGGGGCGGCGAGTTCATCGTGAACGGCACCGAGCGCGTGATCGTCACGCAGCTCCACCGGTCGCCCGGCGTCGACTTCTCGGTGGACGTCCACAGCTCGGACAAGAAGCTCCACTCGTGCTGGGTGATCCCCGAGCGCGGCAGCTGGATCGAGCTCAACGTCACGAACAAGGACGTGCTCGCGGTCCGCATCGACCAGTCGGGCAAGTTCCCGGCGACCGCGCTCCTGCGCGCGATGTCGGAGGAGTTCGGCGAGGACGCGCAGATCGTTCGTACGTTCTATTCGACGGCGAAGGTGCCGACCTCGTCGCGCACGTTCCGCAAGCAGGTGACGGGCAAGCACGCCGTCTCCGAGATCCGGCTCGACGGGGACGACAAGCCCATCGTCGAGGCCCTCGAGCCCATCTCGGCCGAGGCCGCCGAGCGCATCGCGAAGTCGGGGCTCGAGAGCGTCGAGGTGATCGAGGACATGGAGGACGCGCTCCTCCTGAACACGCTCCTCGAGGACACGACCGAGAGCCACGAGGAGGCGCTCCTCAAGATCTACGGGCGCCTGCGCCCGGGCAACCCGCCCCAGATCGAGAAGGCGAAGGAGCTCTTCAAGGAGAAGTTCTTCGACCCCGCCCGCTACCGCCTCGGCAAGGTCGGCCGCTTCCGTCTGAACCGCAAGTTCGGCACGGAGTTCAGCGAGGACGACCAGGTGCTCCGCAAGGAGGACCTCGTCAACGCGATGCGCTACCTGACCGGGCTCCGCGCCGGCAAGGGCGAGATCGACGACATCGACCACCTCGGCAACCGCCGGATCCGCCCCATCAGCGAGCTGGCGGGCGACGAGTTCCGCAAGGGCTTCCTCAAGCTCCGGCGCACGGCCCAGGAGCGCATGAACATCGAGGACCGCACCACGGTCACTCCGCGGACGGTCATCAACAGCAAGACGATCTCGTCGTCGATCGAGTACTTCTTCGGGCGCGGCGAGCTGTCGCAGGTCGTCGACCAGACGAACCCGCTCTCGCAGCTCACGCACGAGCGGCGCCTCTCCGCCCTCGGACCAGGCGGGCTCAACCGCAAGCGCGCCGGCTTCGAGGTGCGCGACGTCCACATCTCGCACTACGGGCGCATCTGCCCGATCGAGACGCCCGAAGGCACGAACATCGGCCTCATCTCGTCGCTCGGGATCTACTCCGGCGTCGACGAGTACGGCTTCCTCACGGCCCCGTACCGGGTCGTGAAGAACGGCAAGGTGACCGAGGAGATCGTGCGCCTGCGCGCCGACCAGGAGCTCGACGCGGTGCTCGCCCCGGCGGACACCTCCGTGGACGCGGCCTCGCGGCTCGTCGGCGACCTCATCCTGGCCCGCCGCAACGACGACTTCCTGCTCGTCAAGCCCGGCGACGTCCAGTACATGGACGTCTCGCCGATGCAGCTGGTGGGCGTCTCGGCCGCCCTCATCCCGTTCCTCGAGCACGACGACGCCAACCGCGCCCTCATGGGCTCGAACATGCAGCGCCAGGCGGTGCCGCTGATCGAGACCGAGCCGGCCTACGTCGGCACGGGCATGGAGCGGCCCGTCGCGATGAACTCCGGCATGCTCGTCAAGAGCCGCCACGGGGGCAAGGTCGTCGCGGTCGACGCGACCAAGATCGTGATCGACGGCGACGCCGCCTACGAGCTGCGCAAGTTCACGGGGCTCAACGAGCGGACCTGCCTGAACCAGCGCCCGCTGGTCCACCTGGGCCAGACGGTCAAGGCCGGGCAGGCCATCGCCGACGGCGCAGGGACGCACCACGGCGAGCTCGCGCTCGGCAAGAACGTGCTCGTCGCGTTCATGCCGTGGGACGGCTACAACTTCGAGGACGCCATCCTGGTGTCCGAGGACCTCGTCCGCCGCGACACGTACACGTCGATCCACATCGACGTGTACGAGATCGAGATCCGCGAGACGAAGCTCGGCCGCGAGGAGTTCACGAACGACATCCCGAACGTCTCCGAGCGCGCCCTGCGCAACCTCGACGAGACGGGCGTGGTGCGGGTCGGGACGCGCGTCTACCCCGGCGACATCCTCGTGGGCAAGGTGGCGCCGAAGAGCAAGAGCGAGCTCTCCCCCGAGGAGAAGCTGCTCCACGCCATCTTCGGCCGCGCCGGCGAGGACGTGAAGAACGACTCGCTCGAGGTGCCGCCCGGCACCGAGGGCATCGTCATCGCGACGAAGAAGTTCTCGCGCAAGGTGAACCTCTCCGAGGAGGAGCGCCAGGAGAACAACCGCAGCATCCGCGAGTCCGAGAAGGAGTTCGAGACGATCTACCGGCAGGAGCTCGACGCGCTCGTCGAGGCCCTGAAGGACGGCGTAGGCCTCAAGCTCATGGACCCGGCCACCCGGAAGCCCTTCTCGACCAACGGCATCGAGAACGTCCACGCGCTCAAGGAGCTGCGCGACCGCCTGACCGCGGCCGTGCGCGGCGCCGGCCTGCGCAAGGACGATCCGATCCACCGCGTCCTGCGCAAGCACCTCTGCGTGGTCGACGAGGCCGAGGCGCGGAAGAACAAGCTCGTGAACCGGCTGTCGCGCGGCGACGAGCTGCCGACGGGCGTGCTCGAGCTGGTCAAGATCTACGTCTCGACCCGCCGCAACCTCTCGGTCGGCGACAAGATGGCCGGCCGCCACGGCAACAAGGGCGTGATCAGCCGCATCCTCCCCATCGAGGACATGCCGTTCCTCGAGGACGGGACGCCGGTCGAGATCGTCCTGAATCCGCTGGGCGTGCCCAGCCGCATGAACGTCGGCCAGATCCTCGAGACCCACCTGGGGTTCGCCGCCAAGCGCCTCGGCACGCGCGTGATCACGCCGGTGTTCGACGGGGCGAAGGAGGACGACATCAACGGCATGCTGACGAAGGCCGGCCTGCCCACGGATGGGAAGGTGCTGCTCCACGACGGGCGCACCGGCCAGCCGTTCGACCAGAAGGTCACCGTCGGCTACCTGTACATGATGAAGCTCCACCACCTGGTGGACGAGAAGATCCACGCGCGGGCGACGGGCCCGTACAGCCTGATCACGCAGCAGCCGCTCGGCGGCAAGGCGCGCTTCGGCGGCCAGCGCTTCGGCGAGATGGAGGTCTGGGCCCTCGAGGCCTACGGCGCCGCCTCGGTCCTCCAGGAGCAGCTGACCGTGAAGTCCGACGACGTCGACGGCCGCATGAAGATCTACGAGGCGATGGTCAAGGGGGAGAACATCCTCGAGGCCGGGACCCCCGTCTCCTTCGACGTGCTCTGCAACGAGATCCGCGGGCTCGCCATCAACATCGAGCTCGAGAAGGCCCAGCTCTAGCCCCGACCCGGGAATAGGAGGACGCACCGATGATCGAATCCATGTTCAACCGGGTCAACGACTACACGGCCGTGAAGGCCTCGCTCTCGAGCCCGGAGACGATCCGCTCCTGGTCCTACGGCGAGGTCAAGAAGCCGGAGACCATCAACTACCGGACCTACCGGTCCGAGAAGGACGGCCTCTTCTGCGAGAAGATCTTCGGTCCCGAGCGGGACTGGGAGTGCTTCTGCGGCAAGTACAAGGGCATCAAGCACAAGGGCATCATCTGCGACCGCTGCGGCGTCAAGGTGACCCACAGCCGCGTCCGCCGCAAGCGGATGGGCCACATCAACCTGGCCGCGCCCGTGGCGCACATCTGGTTCTTCAAGGCGATGCCGTCCCGCATCGGGACCCTGCTCGCGATGAAGACGAGCAGCCTCGAGCGCGTCATCTACTTCCAGGACTACGTGGTCGTCGACGCCGGGGACACCCCGCTGAAGGAGCGCCAGCTCCTCACCGAGGAGCAGTTCCGCGAGGCCCGGGACAAGTACGGCGACGCCTTCAAGGCCGCCATGGGCGCCGAGGCGGTCAAGGCCATGCTGACCAAGCTCGACCTCGTGAAGCTCTCGCGCGAGCTGCGCGCCGACCTCGCCGCCACGAAGTCGAAGCAGAAGGGCAAGGACATCCTCAAGCGCCTCCGCACGGTCGAGTCGCTGCGCGACTCGGGCAACCGCCCGGAGTGGATGGTGCTCGACGTGATCCCCGTGATCCCGCCGGACCTGCGCCCCCTGGTGCTCCTCGACAGCGGCAACTTCGCGACGTCGGACCTCAACGACCTCTACCGCCGCCTGATCAACCGCAACAACCGCCTGAAGAAGCTGCTCGACCTCAACGCCCCCGAGGTCATCATCCGCAACGAGAAGCGGATGCTGCAGCAGTCGGTGGACGCCCTCTTCGACAACGCCCGGTGCCGCCGCAGCGTGCTCGGCTCGTCGAACCGCCCGCTCAAGTCCCTCACGGACATGATCAAGGGCAAGCAGGGCCGGTTCCGCGAGAACCTGCTCGGCAAGCGCGTCGACTACTCGGCCCGCTCGGTGATCGTCGTGGGCCCGGACCTGAAGCTGCACCAGTGCGGCCTGCCCAAGAAGATCGCCCTCGAGCTCTTCCAGCCCTTCATCATCCGGCGCCTCAAGGAGCTCGGCTACGCCGACACGATCAAGTCGGCGAAGAAGATGCTCGAGCGCAAGGACAAGGAGGTCTGGGACATCCTCGAGGAGGTCATCCACGAGCACCCCGTCCTCCTCAACCGCGCGCCCACGCTCCACCGCATGGGCATCCAGGCGTTCGAGCCGATCCTGATCGAGGGCAACGCGATCCGGATCCACCCGCTGGTCTGCACGGGCTTCAACGCCGACTTCGACGGCGACCAGATGGCCGTCCATCTGCCGCTCTCGTTCGAGGCGCAGATCGAGGCGACCACGCTGATGCTGTCGACGAACAACGTGTTCTCGCCGGCGCACGGCGGCCCGATCATCTCGCCTTCGCAGGACATCGTTCTCGGCATCTACTACCTGACCGTCGACCACGACACGAAGCAGAAGCGCGTCCCCGCGTGCACCCACCGCAACGAGGTCTTCCTCGCCTACGCGTCGGGCAAGCTCCGCGTCCACGACAAGGTCACGCTGAAGCTGTCCGAGGGCACGATCGTCGCCCGCGCCCCGGGCAAGTGGGAGCCCCTGTCCCGCGTCGACACGACCGTCGGCCGCGTGCTCTTCAACGACATCCTCCCGCACGGGATGCCGTTCTACAACTACAGCCTCACGAAGAAGGCCATCGGCGGCGTCATCAGCGACTGCCACAAGCTGCTCGGCAAGGGCAGCACGCTTCGGCTCCTCGACGACATCAAGGAGCTGGGGTTCAAGTCCGCGACGCGCTCGGGCATGTCGTTCGGCAAGAACGACATGAAGGTGCCGGCCGAGAAAGTCGGGATCCTCCAGGAGGCCGAGACGCAGGTCCAGGGCATCGAGGCCAACCTGCGCAAGGGCGTGATCACCCAGGGCGAGCGCTACAACCAGATCATCGACTGCTGGACCGCCGCCCGCGAGCGCATCGGCGCCCGCATGATGGACTCGCTCCGCCGCGACGAGCGCGACGGCAAGCCCTACCTGAACCCGATCTTCGCGATGGCGGAGTCGGGCGCACGCGGCTCGATCGAGCAGATCCGCCAGCTGGCCGGCATGCGCGGCCTGATGGCGAAGCCGAGCGGCCGGATCATCGAGACGCCCATCAAGGCCAACTTCCGCGAGGGCCTGCACGTCCTCGAGTACTTCAGCTCGACCCACGGCGCCCGCAAGGGCCTCGCGGACACCGCGCTCAAGACGGCCGACTCGGGCTACCTGACCCGCAAGCTGGCGGACGTGGCCCAGAACGTCGTCGTGAGCGAGGACGACTGCGGCACGCTGAACGGCATCAGCAAGTCGGTGATCTACAAGGGCGACAAGCTCGAGGTGAGCCTCGCGCAGGCCATCAAGGGCCGCACCGCCCGCGACACGATCATCGACGTCGTCACCGACGAGGTGATCGTCCGCGAGAACGACCTGATCACCGAGGAGACGGCGCGCCGCGTCGAGGACATGGGCTACGAGAAGGTCCGCGTCCGGTCGCCGCTGACGTGCGAGGCCGAGCAGGGCATCTGCACGCGGTGCTACGGCATGGACCTCTCGCGGTCGCGCACGGTCGAGTCGGGCCTCGCGGTGGGCATCATCGCGGCCCAGTCGATCGGCGAGCCGGGCACCCAGCTCACGATGCGCACGTTCCACATCGGCGGCACCGCGAGCCGCACGGTCGAGGAGTCCGAGATCCGGGCGGGCGGCGCCGGCAAGATCCGCTTCCAGGGCCTCACGGTCGTCGTCGGGCCGACGGGCGAGTCCATCAGCATCAGCCGCAACGGCGAGGTGATCCTCACCGACGCGAAGGACCGCGAGATCGACCGCTACGTGATCCCGCTGGGAGCCGTGCTCCGCGTGGTCGACGGCGACACGGTCAAGGAGAAGGCGGTCCTCTGCAAGTGGGACCCCCACAACGTGCCGATCCTCGCCGAGCGCGACGGTCTGGTGCGCTTCGACGACGTCGTCGAGGGCAAGACGATGCGCGAGGAGATGGACCCGGGCTCCGGCGTCCGCCGTCGCGTCATCATGGAGCACAAGGGCGACCTGCACCCGCAGATCGTCATCGAGGACGAGCGCGGCACGCCCATCGCCCTCTACCCCATGCCCGAGAAGGCGCACATCGAGGTCGAGGCCGGCGCGAAGGTGAAGGCCGGCTCGCTGCTCGCCAAGACCCCCCGCGAGATCAAGGGCACCCAGGACATCGTCGGCGGCCTGCCGCGCGTGACGGAGGTCTACGAGGCCCGTCGTCCGCGCGACCCGTCCGTGATGAGCGAGATCGACGGCATCATCGAGCTCGGCGAGAAGCGGCGCGGCAAGCGCACGATCCTGATCAAGAGCGAGGGTGGCCAGGTCGTCGAGCACCTGGTGCCCCACGGAAAGCACATGCGCGTCCACTCCGGCGACCGCGTCCGCGCGGGCGACCCGCTCGTGGACGGCCCGCTCGTGCCGCACGACATCCTGCGCATCTCGGGCGTCGAGGCCCTCCAGTCGTACCTGCTCCGCGAGGTGCAGAACGTCTACCGGAGCCAGAACGTCACGATCGACGACAAGCACCACGAGATCATCATCGCGCAGATGCTGCGCAAGGTGCGCGTGGAGGACCCGGGCGACACCGACCTGCTGCCGGGCGCCGTCGTCGACAAGTTCCGCTTCCGCAAGAAGAACCGGAAGGTGATCGACTCGGGCGGCAAGCCGGCGCGCGCGGAGCCCCTGCTCCTCGGCATCACGAAGGCCTCGCTGCAGAGCGAGTCGTTCATCTCGGCGGCGAGCTTCCAGGAGACGACGAAGGTCCTCACGCAGGCCGCCCTCTCGGGCCGCATCGACCACCTCGTCGGCCTCAAGGAGAACGTGATCCTCGGGCACCTGATCCCCGCGGGCACGGGCTTCAAGACGTACGTCAAGACGCGCGTCCGCAAGAACATCCCCCTCGAGGAGTCCATCGCCGGCTACGCCGAGATGCCCGAGGACCTCGAGGCGCTCAAGGAGCTCAAGGAGCTCCTCGGCGGCGGCGGCGCGGAGGCCTCGGCTCCCGCCTCCTGACCGTCTCCCCCCCCGTGTCCGCCACCCGCTCCGCCGGTCCCCGGCGGGGGGGAGGGGCTGCCCGGCCGTGGAATCGCTTCCCCGGCCGGCCGCCCCGAGGTACGTTTGCCCTTCCTCGTCCGGAATCCCGAATGCCGACCATCAACCAGCTCGTCCGCAGGGGCCGTCGCAAGGTCCCGAACCGGTCCAAGAGCCCGGTCCTCGAGTCCTGCCCGCAGAAGCGTGGCGTCTGCCTGGTCGTCAAGACGACGACCCCGAAGAAGCCGAACTCCGCGCTCCGCAAGATCGCGCGTGTCCGCCTCTCGAACGGGCGCGAGGTCACGGCGTACATCCCGGGCGAAGGCCACAACCTGCAGGAACACAGCATCGTCCTGATCCGCGGCGGTCGCGTGCGCGATCTCCCCGGCGTCCGGTACCACATCATCCGCGGCACCATGGACTCGGCCGGCGTCGACGGCCGCAAGCAGCAGCGGTCCAAGTACGGCGTGAAGAAGGGCAAGTAAGCGATGGCCGGCAAGTATTTCGAGTCGTTCGAGCACCTCCAGAAGCCCGACCCCGTCTACAAGAACGGGAACGTGAGCAAGCTGGTCAACTGCATCATGCGCGAGGGCAAGCGCACGCTGGCGCAGCGCATCGTCTACGGCGCCTTCGACCTGATGAAAAAGCGCGTCGCCGACAAGGACCCCCTCGAGGTGTTCGAGGTCGCGGTCGAGAACGTGAAGCCGATGGTCGAGGTGCGCAGCAAGCGCGTCGGCGGCGCCAACTACCAGGTGCCCGTCGAGGTTTCGCGCAAGCGCCAGCGCGCGCTCGCGTACCGCTGGATCCTCGAGTCCGCCCGCGAGAAGAAGGGCAAGCCCCTCCACGTCTCGCTCGCCGACGAGCTGGTCGCCGCCTTCAACCGCGAGGGCGGTGCGATGGCGAAGCGAGACAACACCCATAAGATGGCTGAGGCCAACAAGGCCTTCGCGCACTTCGCTTGGTAGAGACGCCTTCGTCGACCCGACACGGTCGATGGGTGTATTCATCCCTTGCGCGGCTCGATCCTCGGGCGCTGGCTGACGGCGTCACGGGGGTCGGGCCACTCGTGTTGCAGGGGACCTGTGGGGGCGACGCGTCCCGGGCGCCCTCGGCGCCGCGCCGGAGGCCGCCGGGGACGGCCCAGGGGCCGCGGCGGGCGCGGGCCCTCAAGGCCTTCGCGCACTTCGCTTGGTAGAGACGCCTTCGTCGACCCGACACGGTCGATGGGTGTATTCCCTACCTTTCCGTTCCTCTGCAAGTCTACTTTTCGCCACCATAGGTAGTGCCTACCCCCCGACCAGCCGCTTTGCCGGGTTCGCGTGGCGGTACTCGCCAGAAGTAGAGGCCCTTGTAGATCGGGCCGAACACCCTGGGTGCGATCCCCAGCAGCGTCTCAAACGCGGCGTGGAGGTTCCCCCGGCGGTTGAACCTGAGCGATGACGCCGCGGAATCTGATCAGGACTGGGAGCCGCGGTTGGGGTACGCCCGCGAGGCGCGATCGCGGTCTCGCGGCGGGCCCGCGGGGCCAGCGGAGGTCACGCCGGCGAGCCTGTGGGGCACGTCAACCCTAAAACTCGGCCGACCCACAGGGTGGGCGATCGCCCGTCACGGCGCCAATTGCGCAACGCGACCCCCTCGGCTGATCGCCGGGGGGGCAGACGCTTGTTTTGGGACTAGTTTTGCAAAGGAACGGAAAGGTAGTGTGTATTCATCCCTTGCGCGGCTCGATCCTCGGGCGCTGGCTGACGGCGTCACGGGGGTCGGGCCGCTCGTGTTGCAGGGGACATTCATGGGGGATGCGTCCCGGGCGCCCTCGGCGCCGCGCCGGAGGCCGACTCCAGCGGCCCACGCGCCGAGGGGGGGCGGCCCCCCGGGGTGTTCGCCCAGGCTCGGGTTCCCTTCTGGACCTCGTAAGGGCCTGTCCGGAAACAACATGCATCATTTCGGACGGCGGCGGGGACCGCCTCGCGGCGTCACTCGTCGTCTGCGTGTCAGGAACACGCGATCCTCCTCGTTCCTACCGATCCGGCTCCCCGGCGCTCGCCCGAAATGGCACAGCTTATTCCCGGACAGGCCCTAACGTCTCGCCACGCCCGCGCCGGGCTCGCAGCCTCGCCTCAGCGCTTCGTGGCGAGCAGGAGGGGGGAGGCGGCGGCCGCCGGCATCTCGACCACGTCGCGGAAGCCCGCCGCCTCGCACCAGGCGGTCATCTGCGGCGCCGTGAACGTGTCGCCGTCCGTCGTATGTACGAGCATGTTCAGGGCGAACAGGAGCGGCATCGGAGGGCCGTTGCGATCGGGCGCGGGGACGAACTCCGCGATGACGAGGGTCCCGCCTGGGCGGATTGCGCGCCCCACGCGCTCGACGAGCCGCTTCGCGTGCTCCGGGCCCTCCGAGTGCAGGATGTGGCCGAGCACGGCCGCGTCGTAGCGCGCGACCCCGAGATCGAGCGTGCGCAGGTCTCCGGGCAGGAGCTCGGTGCGCGCGCCGAGGCCCGTCCGCTCGACGAAGCGCTTCGTGTGCTCGAGGGTGGGGGCGAGGTCGGTGGCGGTCACGCGGATGCCCGGATTCGCGAGCGCGGCGCCGAGCCCCCACACGCCGGAGCCCGCCGCCACGTCGAGCAGCGCCAGGGCCTTCCCCGGGTACCGGCGCGCGAGCTCCTCGCCCACCTGCATCGCGGCGCGCACGTTCAGGGCGAACAGCGCGTCGACGAGGCGGTCCCAGAACGGCTGCGCCTCGCTCGGCTTGTCGAGGGCGATCGGCGGACGACCCGAGCGGATCGTCTCCGTGAGCGAGCGCCATCCGTCCATCAAGGGACCGGCGTGGAAGACGATGAAGTCGCCCAGGTACGCGGGCGAGCCCTTCGCGAGAAAAACAGCCGCATCCGGCGCGAGCCCGAGGGGGCCGGCGGCGCCCGTGCGCGTGAGCAGCCCGAGCCCCACGAGTGCGTCGCACAGCATGCGCACGGGGCGCTCCTCGCCGCCGACGGCCCGGGCGAGGGCCGCGGGCGAGGTCTTCCCCTGCGCGACGTGGGAGAAGACGTCGAGCTCGACCGCGGACCCGAGCGCGTGCGTCGCCGCGAAGCCCCACGCGTACTGGAGGATCCGCTCCGGGGTCGGGGCCGCGGCGGACGGGAGAGGGGACGAAGGCGAAGGCGTTGCCATGGAGGAGCTCCGGGGGCGGGGGGGCCCCGGCCCGAGAGGCTACAGCAGGTCCTCGGCCTCGTCCTTCAGCCCGCGCAGCATGAGGGCCTCGACCACGTCCCTGGGCTCCTTGCCCTCGCGCAGGACGCGGTCCACCTCCTCCACGATGGGGAGCGGGACGCCGAGCCGGTGGCCCAGCTCACGCACGGGGGCGGCGGTCTTGACGCCCTCCGCGACCTGTGCCATGGACGCGACGACGTCTTCGGGGCGTTCGCCCCGCCCGATGCGCTCGCCGACGGTGCGGTTGCGGCTCGTCGGGCTGTAGCACGTCGTCATGAGGTCGCCGATGCCCGAGAGGCCGAAGAAGGTCCTCCGCTCGCCTCCGAGGGCGGCGCCCAGGCGCGCGATCTCGACGATGCCGCGCGTGAGGAGCGCCGCCTTCGCGTTGTGGCCGAGCCCCAGCCCGTCGCAGAGGCCCGCGGCGAGCGCGATCACGTTCTTGAGGGCGCCACCGAGCTCGACGCCGATCGCGTCGCGGTTCCCGTACACGCGGACCTTCCCGTTGCTGAACGCCGTCCGCACCGCGTGGACCGCCCCGGCGTCGTCGCCCGCGGCCACGATGGCGGCGGGGAACCCTTTCGCCACCTCCCACGCGATGTTGGGGCCCGACATGACGACCACGGGCCGGTCGGGGACGAGCTCGTGGAGGATCTCCGACGGCCGACGCATGGTGCCCTGCTCGACGCCCTTCGTGAGGCTGACGACGGGGATCGACGGGGGGAGCAGGGCCCCGTGGCGCGTCCAGACGTCCCGGAGGAACTCCGTGGGGATCGCCGAGACCACGGCGTCGGCCCGAGGCAGCAGCGCGCGGAGGTCGGCGGAGATCTCGACGGCCCGGGGGATCTCGTAGCCGGCAGGAACCGCGGGTTCGTGCGGTTGGTCGCGGAGATGCTCCGCGTAGGCCGCGTCGTGCGACCACAGGCCGACCTCGAGGCCCTTGCGCGCGAGGTGGATCGCGACGGCCGTGCCCCAGCCGCCGTCTCCGACGATGACGATGCGTCGCATGGTGTCAGGCGGCGGGAGGGGGCGTCCGGGCGCCGATCTTGCGCTCCCGGCCTTCGAGCAGCCGGCGGATGTTGTCGCGATGGCGCCAGACCACCATCGCGGCGCAGGCCGTCAGGAAGAGGAAGATCCCGATCCGCGCGTGGAACGTGTCGGACTTGTAGCGGAGCCAGTACGTGAACGGGATCGACGTCATCGCGATGATGCTGCCGAGCGAGACGTAGCGCGTGACGAGGACGAGCAGGCCCCAGGCGCCCACCGCGTAGATGGCGGGCCACGTCGCGAGCGCCGTGACGACCCCGAGCGCGGTCGCGACGCCCTTGCCGCCCCGGAAGGAGAGGTAGGGCGTGAAGACGTGTCCGAGGATCGCGGAGGAGCCGCACACCACCATCATCGTGTTCTCGGTGCCCTGGCCGCCGAGCCAGATGCCGAGCTCGGGGGAGAACCACGCGGCGGCGAAGCCCTTGAAGCAGTCGAGGAGGAAGATGCCGAGGAAGCAGAGGACGGCCTTCCGCCCCGTGTACAGGCGGGCCGCGTTCGTCGCGCCGACGTTGCCGCTGCCGACGGTCCGAAGGTCGATCCCCTTCACGAGACGTGCATAGACCCAGCCGAAGGGGATCCCGCCGATCAAGAAGGCGAGGAGTGCGGAGAAGACTTCGGCGAGGGGACTGTCGACGGACACGGCGAACTCCGAGGTGCCACCGAGCATACCCCCTCGGGGCGCGGGGCGCTCCCCCCGCGGTCCGGGGGGCTCGGGTCCGACCGTACGGGGGACGAGCGAGCCATGTCATCATCCCCCGACATGTCCGTCCTCGGCGTCGACACCGGCGGGACGTTCACCGACGTCGTGGCGAGAACGCCCTCGGGCCTCGTCGCGCGAAAGGTGGCCAGCGACCCGAGCGATCCGTCCCGGGCCGTTGCGGCGGCCGTCGAGGCCGTCGGGGGCCTCGGCGCGGACGGGCGGGTCCACCACGGGACCACCGTCGCGACGAACGCGGTGCTGACACGGACCGGGGCCCGCACGGCGCTCGTCACCACGGCGGGCTTCGAGGATCTCCTCGAGGTCGGGCGAGGAGCCCGGGTCGCCCTCCACGACCTCACGCCGCGCCGCACGGCCCCGCTCGTCCGCCGGGGCGACGTGTTCGGGTTCGGGGAGCGTCGCGCGGCCGACGGCCGCGTGCTGCGGCCCGCGACGCCCTCCGAGCTTCGACGGCTCGCCGCGCGCGTCGCGTCGAGCGGGGCGCAGGCGGTGGCGGTGTGCCTTCTGCACGCCGGTGCGTGCGGCGACGGCGAGGAGACCGTCGAGCGCGCGCTGCGCGCGTCGGGGCTTCCGGTCCATCGGAGCCACCGCGTCGCCGCGGACCCACGCGAGGTCGAGCGGGCCGAGACGACGGTGCTCGATGCGTACGTCGGCCCGAGGATGCGTGCGTACGTCGCGAGGCTCGCGGCGGCCCTGCCGGCGCGGGCCCTGTCGATCCTGCGCTCCGACGGCACGCGGATGGCGCCCGAGGACGTGGAGCGCGAGCCCGTGCGCACGCTGCTCTCGGGGCCCGCGGCGGGAGCCGCCGCCGCGCTGTCCCTCGCGCGGCGCGCGGGGCTTCCGCGGGCGCTGGCGTTCGACGTGGGGGGCACGAGCACGGACGTCACCTGGATCGAGGGGCACGCGCTGCCCGTCACCACGGGGCTCACGCTGGGCGGCTTCGCGCTCGGCGTGCCCTCCCTCGACGTGCACTCCGTCGGCGCCGGCGGCGGCTCGATCGCGCGCCTCGACGCCGGCGGCGCGCTCCAGGTGGGCCCCGACAGCGCGGGGGCGCGGCCGGGACCCGCGTGCTACGGGCAGGGCGGGCCGTTCACGCTGACGGACGCGCACCTGCTGCTCGGACGCCTTCCGCCGGCGCTCCTCGGCGGCGCGTTCGTGCTCGACGTCGACGCCGCGCGTCGGGCGGGAGAGGCGCTCGCGAAGGAGGCGGGCCTGCCCCTCGTGCGCCTATGCGACGGCATCGTGCGCGTGGCCGAGACCACCACGTCGCGCGCCCTCCGCGTGGCGAGCGCCGCGGCGGGCGCGCG
>Ga0163150_10006351_pt1 | contig 14519 bp, 8 predicted proteins | sample OliLakLV19P2IB_FD_148628 | JGI IMG/M metagenome (GOLD analysis project Ga0163150, IMG submission 148628) | Freshwater microbial mat bacterial communities from Lake Vanda, McMurdo Dry Valleys, Antarctica - Oligotrophic Lake LV.19.P2.IB | ecosystem: Environmental > Aquatic > Freshwater > Lake >...
TACCTAGGCCGAGGGAGCTTCCCCCCCAGGCGGCGGGTACCTATACCCCTCGGCCTAGGTACGTCAAGTGCGCCCCGGCAGAACCGTGGCCCCGGAACCGGGCGCCCCCCCCCGAGAGCCCGAGCGTTGGGCACCACGGTTCCCAAGTGCCCTGGGCGGCGCTGGAGGCAAGCCGAGGACGCGGGCCCGCCCCCGGTAGGCTGGGCCGCGTGCGCGTCGCCCTGGCCCAGATCGACACGACCGCGGGGGACGTGCCCGGGAACCGTGAGCGGATCCTCGGGGCCTGGCGACGAGCCCGGGAGGCGGGGGCCTCGCTGGTGGTGCTCCCGGAGCTGGCCGTGGTCGGCTACCCCCCGCGGGATCTGCTGCTGCGCGAAGGCGTCGTGCGGGCGGCGCTGGAGGCGACGGAGGAGCTGGCGCGCCGCACGGCCGAGGGCCCCCCGCTCGTGGTGGGCACGCTGGCGAGGAACCCCGCACCCAGCGGGCCGGCGCTGCTCAACGCCGCGGTCCTGCTGCGCGGCGGACGCGTCGAGGCCTGCTACGCCAAGCGGCTGCTGCCTACCTACGACGTCTTCGACGAGCGCCGCTACTTCGCCCCCGGCGACCGGCCGCTGCGGGTCGAGATCGACGGTCTACGCGTGGGACTGCTCGTGTGCGAGGACCTCTGGTCGGCGGACCGGCCGCAGGGGCGCCGGCTCTACGACGCCGACCCGCCCGGCGACCTGGCGCGCCTGGGCGTGGACCTGCTGGTGGCCGTCTCGGCCTCGCCCTACCACGGGGGCAAGGACGAACAGCGCCTCGCGCTCTTCGCCGGCGAGGCGCGGCGAGCAGGCGTGCCCCTGGTGGCCGTGAACCTCGTCGGCGGCAACGACGACGTGCTCTTCGACGGCCGCAGCCGCCTGCTGGACGCCCAGGGCCGCGAGCGGGCGCGACTGAAGGCCTTCGAGGAGGATCTGCAGGTGCTCGACCTTGCGGAGGCGCTCGCCGGCCCGACGCTGGCGCCCGAGGGTCTGACGCCCGCCGTCGAGCTGCGCCGCGCGCTCGTGATGGGGCTCGCGGGCTATGCGCGCAAGACCGGCTTCCGGCGCGCGCTCGTCGGACTCTCCGGCGGCGTGGACTCGGCCGTGACGGCCTGCCTGGCGGCCGAGGCGCTGGGGCCCGAGAACGTGCTCGGCGTGGGGATGCCCAGCCGCTACACGGCTGACATGAGCCGCGAAGACGGCCGCGAGCTGGCGCGGCGCTTGGGCATCGGCTGGCGCGAGATCTCCATCGAGGGTCCCTTCACCGCGTTCCTGGATGTGCTGGCGCCCGCCTTCGCAGGCCTCCCCGTCGATGTGACCGAGGAGAACCTGCAAGCTCGCATCCGTGGCGCGCTCCTCATGGCGCTCTCCAACAAACACGGCCACCTGCTGCTGGCCACGGGCAACAAGAGCGAGGTCTCCGTGGGCTATTGCACGCTCTACGGCGACACCAACGGGGGGCTGGCGATCCTTTCCGACGTGTGGAAGACCGCGGTCTACGGGCTGGCGCGTCTCTACGAGGCCGAGGGCCGGCTGCCCGCGCGCTCCATCACGCGCCCCCCCAGCGCCGAGCTGCGCGAGAACCAGCAGGACAGCGACTCGCTGCCCCCCTACCCGGTTCTCGACCGCATCCTGGCGTTGCGCATCGAACAGGGTTTGTCGCTCAAGGAGATCGTCGCGCGCGGCGAGGAGCTCCCCACCGTCGAACGCGTGCTGCGCCTGGTCGAGAAGAACGAGTACAAGCGCCGCCAGCTGGCCCCCGGGCTCAAGGTGACGCCGGTGTCCTTCGGCGTAGGTTGGCGCATGCCCATTGCACGGCCCTACGACCTGAGCGGAGAAGCGTAGCACCATGCGCGTCTACTTCGTCCATCACGCCTCCGACGCCGCGCTTGCCGTCCAGGTGACCGAGGCCATGGAGCGCCACGAGCTCACGCGGGCCGAGACCCTGCCCGAGGCCGACGTGGCGCTGGTCCTCGCCAGCCGCACGGCCCTCGCCCGCGGCTTGGGTCGAGAACCCCAGGAGGCGCTCGCGGCAGGCCGCACCGTCCTCACCGTCCTGTGGGGCGACGACGCGCTCCCGCCGGGCTTCCCCGTCGCCAAGAAGCACGCGCCGCTGGCCAAGGACGTGGCCGGGGTGCTCAAGCTGCTGCTCGAGCACCGCGCTCAGCGCGGCGCCCACCAGATCGAGGGCAAGCGTGAGCTCTTCGGCTACGGCGTCCTCCTCGCCCTCGTCCACCGCAGCTGAATCGCCGTCCGTTCCGCCTCTTCTGAAGATGGCCTCGCCCTTGCATGTTGCGAGCTCCGAACGGGCTCGCGTCGCCAGTCACCAGCGATCGCCGCGCTGGATGGGGTGCGGAGGGCCGCCGCGGAGGACGCCGTGTAGTCCTCTTACATCAGGACGACGCGGTGGCCCGAGCGCCCCCAGCCCAGCGCGGCGCACGGCGGCAGACAGGAGCGTCCGACGCACGCAATTGGACGACGCGGTGGCCCGAGCGCCTCAGCCCAGCGCGGCGCAAGTTAGAGGTCGCGCAGGCTCGCAATAAGCGTGGTGTCGTGAGCGGTCTCGCGGGACGTGACGGACTGGGCCTCGACCGTGAGCCGCAGCCACACCTTGCGCTGCGAGGAGGTGCCCACGATCTTGAGCTCGAAGCCGTCCGGGACCCACTCGGCGGCGGTCTCGGCGGTCAGCACCGCGCGCCGCTGGTGGATCGTCCCGTCGGTACGCGCCAGCTGCAGCTTGGTCTGGATCAGCCGGCTTCCGGGCGACACGGCGAGATCCTCCGGCATCTCGTGGCCGCTCTCCGGCGTGCCGGCGATGGTGCCCGCGGCGTCGATGGCGAAGAAGGCCTGGTCGGCGGGCGCGTCGGGGTTCCACAGGTAGCGACAGCCGTGCGTCGAGTAGAGCGCGCGCACGACGAGCGTGCGCTGGGCGAGGCTCACGATGCCTGAGACCTGCACATGGCTGGGGTAGGCCGCACTGGCCCACACGACCAGGTCGAGGCCGTTCTCGGCACGCCGCACGACCACCTTCGTGGCTGACTCGCTCGGGTAGACGCACAGCATGCGGTAGAGATCGACGTACAGGAGCTTGCTCGTGGCCGCGTCGGCCAAACAGGTGACCGGATCGGTCTCGGTGGCGAGCAGCATGACGTTTCCGGTCTGGGGTACGCCGACTTCGTCGCGTCCCAGCGACTCGTACTCCTCGGTCAGCGGCAGGCGTGCGTTGGGCGCCGGCATCCGGCGGGTGAGGTCGAGCGCCGCCAGGTAGTCGTTGCCGCTGGTGCCGCGCACGTAGAGCTTGCGCGCGGTGGAGACCAGACCGTGGATCTGGTAGGCAAGGCGCTCGCCGCCGCGCTGCGCGCGGCGGTAGGAGGCCAGGGTGTCGGTGCTGTCGCGCACCGAGGTGAGCGTCTGCGCGGTCAGCGCGCTCAGCCCGCCGATGACGGCGATCACCAGGGCCATCTCGATGAACGTATGGCCACGCGTGCCGTGCTGGCGAACGCGGTGCTCAGCGGTCCACATGGATCTTCTCCTGGTGCTGGGCGTAGTGGAGCGGCTGAGAGGCGCGGTACGCCTCGATGCGGAGCAGGTAGACGCCGCCCGGGAAGCCGGCTGCCGGCGTGGCCCAGAGGTAGGTCTCGTCACCGGTGGGTACCAGGTCGCGCAGGGTGCGCGCCGGATCCGCCGCGCCCGCCGCGTCGAGCGGCAGCTCGCCCGCTTGCGCCCGACTGTCGTCGCGCATGTTGAACCACGTCAGGCCGCCGTCGCGCGAGTACAGGGGCACGTAGCGCAGCTCACTCTCCGCCTCGGCGAAGGTGGTCGGGAAGTTGGTCGTGTACGGCAGGCCGTCCCAGCGCTTCCAGGTGCTCGACCACCGCACGGCGAGCTGGACAGGGCTCGTGATCTCGGTGGTGAGCATAGGCGCGATGATCTCCACCTGGGGCAGCTGCGGCACGCGGTTGGGCAAGCCCGGGGCGCCCGCCGCCAGGAAGCCGTGCAGCAGCGAGAGCACCGAGTAGCGCGCGATGAAGGAGGAGCCTGAGCCCATCGTGCGGTCCACGCCGTTGACCACGATGTGGCAGCCGCGCGGCGCGGCGCCGGGCTCCTGCAGGCGCACGAGGCCGCTGCCTGTCACGTTCCCGCGCTGGTGGTCGTAGAAGCGCCGGACCATGGTTGCCGTGAACCGCGGGTACGCGTCGGTGAAGGGGAACTCGGGGCCCTCGACGCCCGAGACGTTCGTCGCCAGGCTGAAGGGACGGCTGATGGGCGCCGTCACCGGCAGGCTCAGGCCGTAGTTGGCAGCCAGCTGCGGGCCGTCATCGACCAGGTTCCCGGTCTGTCCGTTGGCGCCCTGGTGGTGGAACGTGCTGCTCACTACGCCGATGCTGAACATGCTCGTGCAGCCTTCGGCGGCCAGGCGCGCGTACAGGTTCACGAGCGCCGTGCCTGTCGGCTGTTGCACGATGGGGAGGTCGCCGCGGCGGACCAGCCGGAAGGTGCCCGCCGCCGAGCCGGTGGCGGCTCGTAGGTTGCCCCAGGCCGCCCACTGCGAGGCATACGCCGAGTCGGGACAGAGCTCGCCCAGCCAGGGCTTGGACCACCAGGCGCCGCCGGCGCGGATGCCCGTAGTGAGCGAGCCGGAGTTGGAGCGCACGTGCTTGATGCTGCCGCGGATGGTGGCCGTGCCCACGCCGTCGATGATCGTGTTCTCGTCCACCGGGCCCGTGAGGCCGAAGGGCGTGCCGTCCATGGGGATGCCGTTGGGGAAGCCGTTGGCCGAGTCGTAGCCGATGTCCCCGCCCAGCGAGAGGTAGTAGTAGGACCAGCCGGTCAAGGTGGTGTAGAGCGCCTCACTCTTGGTGAGGGCGGTGCGCAGCCACTGGAACAGGCGCGGCACGTCGTGCCCGCTGCCGCGGGCCATCCAGCCGGCACGCAGTCGCGCCGAGTCGAAGGCGAGCCAGTTCGCCGTCGCCGAGCTGGCGCCGCTGGCGAAGTTGTCGAAGAACCAGTTGTAGCCGTGCACGGCCGTGGTCCCCTGGCGATCGGTGTCGGCGTAGGGGCTGTGGCGGGGGTCGCCCAGGAACTGATAGCGCTCGCTGAACGGGATGCTCAGCGGGTCGGCGTAGAAGTAGGCGTAGGTGACCGAGCGGTTGGCCGGCTTGCTGCGCGCGGGCCACATGACGCCCGTCGTGAGGTCACGCCCCAAGCGCGTCTCGAGCGAGACGATCCGGTCCGCACGGTCGCCGTCGGCGGCGCCCGGGGCGCTCTCGAAAGCCGTGCGCAGGGCGGCAACCGGCAGCTGGACCGTCCAGCGTGCCGTATTCTTCGGGAAGCCGTTGCCCGCCGTGTAGAGGTCGCGGTCGAAACGGTTGGTCACCGTCGCCGTGCTCGGTGTCGGGCAGGGGATGTAGTCCAGGTCGTAGAGGCGCTGCGTGGTGGCCAGGCCGCGATTCGTGCTGCTTTCGAAGGGCGTCTGCAGCGGCGTGCCGTGCAGCGTGACCCGCGTGCCCCGGGCCGCGGCATCGTAGGCTGCCTGAAACCACATCTGACCACGGCTGAAGCCTCCGTCGCAGACGCGGTTGGCGTTGAGGTCGGTGAAGACCTCGGCGGCGTCCCAGCGGCTGTCGCCGTCCAGGTCGCGGAAGGGCTCGCCGTACCTGGCAATGTAGACGTTGGTCTGGCCGCTGCTGCTGCCATCGGCCGGAGTCCAGGGCAGCCACGGCAGCAAGGGAGACGTCGCGGCATCGCGGACGCCGTTGGCGTTCCTGTCCCAGTAGGGCTCAGCCGCATCCCAGCGGCCGTTGGTGTTGCTGTCGGTGAAGGCCTCGGCGGGCAGGTTTGTGTCCCAGCGGAGGTTGCCGTTGCCGTCCGTGAGCGCCTCGGCAACGGCGCTGAACACGCCGTCTCCGTCGCTCTCTTGGTAGGGCTCCGTCGCCTCGCGGACGCCGTTGCCGTTGAGGTCGAGCCACGACTCGGCGCGCTGGCAGATGCCGTCGCGGTTCACGTCGTTGAAGATCTCGGGCAGGTGCGGAGCGTTGTCCCAGGGCTGGTAGAGGTCGGCCGCACCGTTGGCGTCGGCGTCGATGCCGCCGCGCAGCCGGCGCACGAGCAGCGAGGGGTTCGTGGCCGCGTTCGGGGCCTGCGAGAGGTCGCCGCCCGGGATCAGGAGGGTGATCGGCATGCCCGCGTCCCACGCCGCGTTGCCGTTCCAGTCGGTGAAGGCCTCGCCCGCATCCCACACTCCGTTCCGGTTGGCGTCGTTCAAGGGCTCGCGTTGCGTCGTCAACGGCTCGGTGCCGACGATCTCGGACTGGTAGGCGTAGACGCGAAAGCGCGGCGCCACCGAGAGCGCGGGGCTGGCGGTGTTGCGCGCCGGACGCAACAGCTCGGGGTGCGCTACCACGCGCCAGCCCGGCTTGAGCTCGGGGTCGCGAGCGGCGTCGCTCACGTTGCGCACCGGCGGCAGGGGCAGGAGCTCGCCGTGCAGGTTCACCAGGATGGCGTTGTGGAAGCGGTTGGGTTCCGAGATCATGCGGTCGAGCAGCAGGCGCCAGGTGGGCGTGCTCACCTCCTCGATCCCCGCTGCCACGCGTGCATCGAAGCGAGCCTTCTCCTGGGGCCAGCGCATGCAGTGGTTGTGGACGTCGGCCAGGGCGTAGGGGATGGCGTTGCCCGCGTCGCGCGAGTCGTCGCCGTTGACGTCGTCGAACTCCTCGCCCGCGTCGTAGCGCCCGTCGCCGTCACCGTCGGTGAACGCCTCCGAGGGACGCGGGCCGTTGACGACCACCGGCGCGGTCACGCCGTCCAGGTTGATGCGGCCGGTGAACCGCTCGGACACGTAGTAGCGTGCGGCCGCCAGGCCGGCAGGCATCTTGCCCGGGTAGACGTAGGCCCAGGCCGTGGCGTCGGTGCTGAGGCGCGCCTCGTTGGTGTAGGGGGCGTACTCCTCGTCGCGGCCGTAGCCCAGCTTGGTGATCCAGTGCGTCCGGAAGCTCAAGCCCGGGTTGAGCAGCTCCAGCTCGCTGAGCGTGGACTCCACGAAGGGCTGGATGGCGTCCATGTTGACCCACCAGCCGGGCACGTTCTCGAGCGCCAGCAGGTAGAGGTCGTAGACCTGGGTGGTCGGGTAGGCCTCGCCCAGGGTGCGGATGATCGACGAGACCTCCGCCACCTTCTCCCCCGGCTCCGCCAGCCCCTCGCGGGCGTGGTAGACGCGCACCGTCGCGATGCGCAGGTCGCGCGAGGTCGCGCCGGGGATCGGGCGCACGGAGATCGCGCGGCGCCAGATCCAATCCCCCCGATGACGCAGGTTGCCCGAGATCGGATGGTCGGGATCGACGAGGTCGCCCGGCGTGTCCGAGTTCTGCGTGATGGTCAGGACCGGGCTGGAGCCCTCCCCGTCGTCCAAGTCGTCGAGCGCCTCGGCCTGGGTCCCCTCGCCCTCGACGAAGGCCTTGAGCTCGCCCAGGATCGAGACCGCACGCTGGCGAGCGAACGCCGTGTCGCGTGACCAGGTGACATCCTGCGCGCTGCGCGAGGTGTGCATCGCTCCCAGCATGGACGCCAGCACGAGCACCAGCGAGGCGCACAGCAGCTCGATGAACGTGAAGCCCCCCTCGCAGCCGTGGAGGGGCCGGCGAGGAAACCGCGTCAGTGTGTTCGGGCGTCCCATGTGCGAAAGACCTCCTGCAAACCTTCCTGATCGACCAAAGGAGCCTGGCCGCTGGAGAGCGGCCGGACGCCGATGCGTCCCGACGCAGCTCAACGATCGCCTCGGCGCCGAGGCGCGCGGTCGTTGTCCTCGTTCGCGTCGCCGTAGGTGGGCGGCGGGCCGCCAACACCGCCGCCGCCAACACCGCCGCCGCCACCGCCCCGGTCCGGGGCAGGCGCCCACGGGTCGGAGAGCGTCAGAGCGGTGTCCAGCAGACGGCGGTCCGGGGTGTAGACGGCGCGCGAGAAGCGGTACTGCGACATCGAGCCCAGGATGCGGCTCACGGTGGCAGGCTCGTTCTCGAGCTCGACGTAGTCGCCCGCCGAACCCTGCAGGTTGACGCGCCCGGTGGCGATGATCGTGCCGCGGATGAGGGCCGGCCCGTAGATGGTCACGTCGCCGTCCACGTACAGGACGCCACTGAAGTACGACTTCGAGTCGGCCGCGATCATGAGGTTTCCCTTGACCACCAGCACTCCGCTCCCCAGCAGGGGCAGCTCGGCGTCGTAGGTGACGTCGCGCTCGAGCACGACCAACCAGCCATCCGGGATGTCGTCGGGCGTGCCGGCCAGCCGACTGCTGCTGATGTCGGCCAGCGACTTGAGCTGGGCCCACTCCACGCCGAAGACGCGCTTGATCGAGGCGTCGTAGCCGGGCACGGCGGCGTAGCGCGTGGTAGCGAACACCTCAGCGCCCGCGGATTGAGTCAGCGTGCCCACCGCGGACCCCACGCCGACGGCCAAGCCGCCCGTCGCGCGCAGGCGCACGCGGTCGCCCAGGGTCACGGAGCCCGTCGTCGGGGCGCAGATCGCGGCCGCCGCCGGGGGGGTCAGCACCAGGCGGGATACCTCTGAGGCAGCCGTCACGGTGGCGAGCAGGGTGTTGGGATCCCGGCCGAGCGCAAAGTCGGCGCGCTCGCGGCGGTAGATCATGCCCCGGCTCTCCAGGCGCCACACCGTGCCGCGCGCAGCCCAGCCCCGCTCGGAGGAGACGTCGCGCGTCCAGCGGCTCGGCGTCCATTTGCCGTCGCCGTACCCGTCGCTGACCCGGCCGGCGACGAACTCCGTAGGCTGGGTCACGGCGCCGGTCCGACGCAGGTCGGTGAAGACCTCGCCCGCGTCGTAGACCCCGTTGGCGTTGGCGTCCACGAACGGGTCCATGGGACGGCCGGCACGCACCTCGTAGCGGCCCCAGATGCCGGGCGAGATCTCGTACTCGCGCACCAGCCCGACCGCCGCGTCGTCCGTCTCGTTGACCGGCGGGTCGGCCGAGAGGTCGCGGCGCGGAGCAAACGTCGTGACGGGCTGGACGCGCTGACGGCGCAGCCAGGCGAAGGCGTCGCTCAGGCCCGCCTGGGCCACGCCCGCAGCCTGACCGTTCTCGGCGAAGGCGACAGACTGCTCCTGGGCGCCAGCGCGCATGAGGTCGATGTCGGAGAAGACCAGGGCCACCGTGGCCGACATCAGGCCTACGGCCCACAGCAGGGCGCTGCCGCGCTCCTGGCCGGAGGTCGTAGGAGCGGAGAGCGGGTGGCTAGAGGTGGTGCTCGGCGCAGAGCTGCGCCGAACGCGGGAAGGGGTACGGGTCATGGCGCCGCCGTGCATCCATCACGTGCGCCTAACGCTCACAAGTCCGGGCAAGAGTAGCCCAGCACGGCGACTCGGCAACACGACCCGCGCGAAAAACGTGAACGTGGGCGCGCGCAACCCAGGCGCCGCCGCTCGGGATGCCCGGAAAGCTGCCGACGAGACGATCTGGCGTGCGGCGTTCGCTCGCTGTTGGGCGCCGAAGCCGCACGCGGCGGCCCGTGGGCGTCGATGTTCACGACGAACGACGCGCGCCGGGGCACCGGCTCAACGCGCCGGGTCCTCCGTGGACATCGGCCGACCCCACTCGGGACGTGGGCGGGACGCCGTCCCCTCGGAGCGACCGGGACCCGATCCGGGAGCGCCCACGGCGATGAACACCGCTTTGAGGTAGCGCCCCTCGGGGAAGGCCCCGGCCACCGGGTGGTCGGCCGCTGCACCGCTGACAGCCAGCAGGCGCACCTCGCGTCGGACGTCGAGCGCGGCCTCACGCAGCACCCCGAGGTACATCTCCTCCGAGACCAGGCCCGAGCAGGAGCAGGTGAGCAGCAGTCCGCCGGGCCTCACGGCCTCCAGCGCCAGACGGTTCAGATCCCGGTACTTGGCCATGGCGGCGCCCAGGCCAGCCCGATCCCGCGCCCACTTGGCCGGATCGACCACCAGCACCTCGGGTCGCTCCCCCACCGGGCCGGCAGCGTAGGCGCGCAGCGCGTCGAAGACGTCGCCGTGGTCGAACCGCACGCTCACGCCCTCAGGGAGGCGGTTGAGGGCCAGGTTGCGTTGGGCCTGCGCGACGGCCTCCTCGTCGAGATCCATGCCCCGCACGCTCTGCGCCCCGGCCAAGGCGGCCGCAAGCGCGAAGCCGCCGGTGTAGGTCATGCCGTCGAAGACACTGCGCCCGCGGGCGAGCCCGGCCAGGCGCGCGCGGTTCTCCCGCTGGTCGAGGAAGAAGCCCGTCTTGTGGCCGCCGGCCGGATCGACCTCGAAGGCCACCTCGCGCTCGTGGATGCGGACGCGCTTGACGCGCGGCGGCGGCGGAGCGCTGAAGCCCTCCTGGCGCTCGGTCTTGTCGTCGGCGCGCAAGACGACCTGCTTCACGCCCAGCACGTCCTTGAGCACGCGCGTGAGCTCGTCGGCCCGACGCAGCCAACCCAGGCTGAAGAGGCCCACGACGGCGGTGTCGGCGTAGCGGTCCACCACCAGTCCCGAGAGCCCGTCACCCTCGGCGTTCACCGAACGCCAGGCGTTCGTGGTCTCGGGCAGACGAAGCACATCGCGTCGCAGCGCCTCGGCGGCCCGCACCCTCCCCGCCAGCCAGGCCTCGTCGGGCACGATGGCCGGGTCGTAGCTCAATACGCGCACGCCGATCTGGCTCTGGCTGTGCGCGAAACCGTAGCCGCACGGCTTGCCCTCACGCGTGAGCAGCCGCACCACGTCACCGTCCTTCGCGTTGCGATCGACGCGCAGCACGCGCTTGCTGTAGACGTAGGGGTGCACGGGCGGGCCGCCGCGCAGGGTCAGGGAGGGGAGGGGAGGCGCCATGGGGCGCCCGAGCATACGGCTCGGGATGTCGGTGGACGCGTAGTGCTACGCAGGTTCCATGCCCCAGACGGCGGCCAGCCCCTCGAGGCGCCGCGCGAAGTCGGCGGCGTTGGGCCGCTGGGCGGGCTGGCGCGCCAGCCCCTCGAGCAGCAGGTGCTTGAGCTCCGCGGGCGTGCCCGCACCCAGGTCCGCCAGCCGCGGCGGGGCCCGCCCCAGGCGGGTCTGCTGCTCCAGCCGAACGGCGCCCGTGCCGCCCCAGCCCCCGACGAGCAGGGCGTAGCCGACGGCGCACAGGCCGTAGAGGTCCACAGCGGCCGTGATCGCTGGCCCGCCGTCAGGCCCCTCCTCCGGCGCCGCACCTTGGATCAGGCCCATGCTCTCGCTGGCCGACGAGATGCCGTGGCGCCACACGCGCGCGTCCAGGTAGCCACCCAGCACCGCGCCCCCGGTCGGCGTCAGCACGAGCCGCTCGGGCGACACATGGCGCAGCAGGCAGCCGCGCCGGTGCAGCCAGGCCAACCCGCGCGCGGCCTGGGCCATCACGCGCAGCCACGCGCCCAGGCCCAGGGGCGGCCCCGCGGCGACCTCCGCCGCGCTGCGGCCCTCCACCTCACGCGCGACGATCCAAGGCCGTGGGCCAGCCTCGCCCGCCCACACCCCCGCGTCGATCACCTGCGCCAGGCTCGGATGCGGCGCCCCAGCCACGGACACGGCGGCCTCCAGGGTCCGCTCGCACTCGAGGGGCTGCGCGAGCGCCGCGCCCACCTCGACCAGACAGGCGCCGCTGCCCGCGGGCAGGCGCCCCCGCGCCACGACCCGCTGCGTCCCCAGAGCGCCCGGATCTACGCCGTAGCGTGCCGGACCGGCCTGCGCCGCGCGTGACGCGGGCTGCGCCAGCCAGGCCTCCAGTCGCGACGTGCCCGGGCGCACGAACGTGCCCACGAGTCCGTCCTCCAGCACGAAGCCCGGGGCCCCCGGGGAACGCGGGTCGGCCAGCTCGATCCGATCGCCGTGGCGCAACGTGAAGAGCGGCACCTCCTGGCCGTTGACGAACAGCGGCGCGTCGCCCTGGGCCGCCACCACCCACTCGCCCTTGAGCGAACGCAGGCGGGCGTGCACGGGGCGCACGCGTGGATCGTCGATCACCACCTCGAGCTCGGGATCCCGGCCCAGGCGCAATCGGTCGCCCAGCACGAGGATGCGGCCACCCGCGGGCCCCAGCCGGCGCAGGGCAAGCGGCATCCTAGTCGCCCCGCCGTACACAGGGCCAGGCGATCAGCGCGCAGCTCGTGACGTCAGGCGTGGGCACCTGGCCTCCCGCCGACTACCGTACCCCACGCCGACGCATGTCCTCGACCCGAGCCCACCCCCACGAGCCCGACGCACGCGGCCCGGGCGTGCTGTGGGCGCCACTGCCGCCCTCGCTGGGCGAGGGCACGCCCGCCTCGCCGCGCCTGGTGGTGGACGTCCTGCTGGCCGTACCCGCGCCCGGGGCCTGGCGGCTCCTGCTGCTGCTGCGCCGGCCGGAGCAAGGCGGCTTCTGGCAAGGGGTCTCGGGTCGCGTGGAGACCTTCGACACGCACCTCGAGGCGGCCGCACGCCGGGAGATCGGCGAGGAGACGGGCTATACGGAGGGCGTGGAGATCTTCGACCTGGATCGCTGGGTCGAGTTCGTCAGCCCCCTCTCCGGCCGCTCCTTCCGCAAGCGCTGCCTGGGCGCCTTCCTTCCGTCCCACGCCGGGCCGGCCACCGTACGACTCTCCCACGAGCACTCGGAAGCGCGCCTGACCACCTTCGAGGAAGCGCTGGCCCTGGTGCGCTTCCCAGAGAACAGGGAGGAGCTGCGCGCCCTGCAGGCACGTTTGAGCGCCGGCCCTCCCCGGGTGTAGCGTACGCCCCCATGCGTCGCGCCATGTGCAAGTCGCCCGGCGGAAGCATGCTGCCCGTGGCCGACGAAGCAGAGGTCGTGGCCGCGATGAAGGCCCCCGACAAGGTGCTGTGGGTCGACATCGAACGGCCCGACGGCGCGGACCTGCGACTCCTGGAAGAAGGCTTCGGCTTCCACCCGCTCTCGGTGCGCGACGTGGCAGAGGCGCACAGCGTGCCCAAGCTCGACGAGTACGACGGCTACGTCTTCCAGATCGTGATGGTGCCCAAGGGCTGCACGGAAGGCCGTGTCGAGCTGATCGAGCTCTCCATGTACTACCTGCAAGGCACGTTCGTCACGGTGCGCGACGAGCCCTGGCCGACGATCGATGCGCTCTGGGAAGCCGTGATGCGCGACCCGGTGCGCGAGCTGGGCAAGGGCGCGCAGACCGTCTACCACAACGTGGTGGACCGGGCCGTGCAGGCCTACGAGCCGGTGCTCAACTTCGTCGAGGAGGAGATCGACGACCTCGAGCGCGAGGTGCTCGACGTGGACGACGGCGTGGACAGCTTGGGGCCCATCTTCCGCCTGCGCCGCACGGTACGCAGCCTCATGCGCCTGGTGCGCGCCCAGCACGAGAGCGTCACGCGTCTGGCGACCGGGCACGTGAAATCGCTGCGCAAGGAGACGTGCTACCTGTTCCGCGACGTGGCCGACCACCTGACCCTCTACCACGGGCTGCTCGACGACCACCGCGAGACGCTGGCGGGCCTGCGCGACACCTACATCGGCGTGGCCTCCAACCGCTTGAACGAGATCATGAAGAGGATGACCGCCTTCAGCGCCCTGCTGCTGCCCTTGACCTTCTTGACCGGGCTGTGGGGCATGAACTTCGACTTCCTGCCGTTTTCGCATCACGGGCTGGGCTTCTGGATCTTCCTGGGCATCTGCACCGTCGTGATCGGCGGCCTGCTCTGGATCATGGCCCGCGCCGGCTGGCTCAAGCGCGTGCAGTAGCCGCGTGACGCGTACGCTCCTGGTCACCGGCGCCACCGACGGCATCGGGCTGGCGCTGGCACGCCTCTACGACGGCCGCGGTGAGCGCCTGGTGCTGACGGGCAGGCGGGAGCGAAGCACGCTCGACGACCCGCTCTTCACCCGCCACCTCTACGTGGAAGCCGACCTGTCGCGCCCGCTGGAAGCCTCGGGGGCTCTGGGGGCGGCGCTCGCCCTGGCCGGCATCGAGCGCCTCGACGTGTTGGTCCACAACGCCGCCGGGGGCTCCTTCGGAGCGCTCGAGCAAGAACGTGCGGCGCGCGCCGACCTGCAGCTGACGGTCAACCTCGAGGCCTCCATCGCGCTTACGCACGCGCTGCTGCCGCGCGTGCTGGCGGCGCGCGGGCGCATCGTCTTCGTCAGCAGCGTGGCGGCGCAGATGGCCTGCCCCGACTACGCCGTCTACGCGGCCTCGAAGCGCGCGCTCGAGGGCTTCGCGCGCGCGTTGCGCGTGGAGCTCGAGGGCCGCGCCAGCGTGCTGGTAGCCGCCCCCGGAGCCACACGTACCGGCATCCACGTCAAATCAGGCGCGGCGGCCGTGGACGTCGCGCGCGTCTCGATGCGCTGGCCCTCGGCCGAGCAGGTCGCCGCCGCGCTCGCGCGCGCCATCGACGGCCGGGCCCGCTTCAGGACCCTCGGCCTCGCGAACAAGCTGGGTGGCTGGCTCGGCCGACACGCCCCGCGCCTGGCCGATCGCGCGCTGGGTCGCGTGCAGCCGACGAGCGTGGCTCCGCCCC
>Ga0163150_10006352_pt1 | contig 14519 bp, 12 predicted proteins | sample OliLakLV19P2IB_FD_148628 | JGI IMG/M metagenome (GOLD analysis project Ga0163150, IMG submission 148628) | Freshwater microbial mat bacterial communities from Lake Vanda, McMurdo Dry Valleys, Antarctica - Oligotrophic Lake LV.19.P2.IB | ecosystem: Environmental > Aquatic > Freshwater > Lake >...
TTTACCGAAGTGCACAATGAAGCCAACGACGATGACAGGCGAGCTATCGACGTGAAAGTCAGGGCTGAAGATTTACGATCATTCAGGACGCTAAGCGGTCAAGAATTGACTTCCAATATGGCCGAGTCTAAATTTGGCCTAATAAAAGTGGGAACGACAACTAGTTGATTCAGTATCTTTGATGGCAGTGAATTTCGTAACTGCTCAATAACCCAATGGTTTGGGTGGAAAAGCGGGGAAATTGGTCTTTCCACGGTAGGGCATTTTAGCGCTTTCTATGGGGATGAGCAATTCAGGACCCCATGCAGATCGACCGTCGCCGCAGCCGTTGAAGGTCGCGGGCATAGAGATTCCCGTGGCCGAGCAGACGCCTTTGGTGCTGGCACTGGTGGCTGTGATTCAGCGGATGGAACGCGAGATTCAGGCTTTGCGGGATGAGATTCAGCGGATGAAAGGGACGACCGTGCGGCCGAAGATCGCACCGATTCTCATTTTGGGCCGGGCTTGCGGCAGCACATTTTGTGGCAAGTTCATCAGAACCATGTCACCCAGGGACGGTTGCTTGAGGAGCTGCGGGAACTGGGGATCGACATTTCGGCTGGCCAAATCTCGAATATTCTGCTCCAGGGACACGGGGCTTTTCACGAGGAAAAAGCCCAACTCTTGCCGACGGCCCGGGAAATCAGCGGACACCTGCATTGCGACGACACGTCGGCGCGACACCAAGGCAAGTCGGCGGTTTGCACACACATCGGCAACGAACTGTTTGCCAGTTTCAGCACCACCGATTCCAAGTCCCGGCTGAACTTCTTGCGATTGTTGTGCCAACCGCAGGAACAGTATCGCTGGTGCGAGGAAGCCGTCTCCTGGCTGGCGTGGTTGGGTGCTGGCAAGAAGCTGCAACAACTTCTGGAGGAAAAAGACGATGGCCGCTGGCTGGGCCGAGCCGCCTGGGAACAACAACTCGATCAGTGGAAACTCACCAACCCCGATCATCGGTCGCTCGTTTCCGAAGCGGCGCTGTGCGGGACTTTGCTCACCGAGTCGTGGTACGACGAACTCGGATTGATCAGCGACGACGCGCCCCAGTTCAAGATTTTCGGCTTTATCCACGGCCTGTGCTGGGTGCATGGCGAACGGAAGATCGATCGGCTGATCCCGCTGACGGCTTCCCACCGTCGCGCCAAAGAGCGGGCTCAAGCCGCGTTCTGGGAGATCTACAAACGCCTCAAAGCCTGGCGAGCGAGCCCTACGCCCAAGCGCCGCAAAACGATCGAAGCCCGGTTCGATGCGCTCTGCCTGGCCAGGACCAGCTATCCCGAATTGAACGCGGCCCTAAAACTGTTGCACGCCAAACGCGATCCGTTCCTTGCGGTGCTGGACTATCCCCACCTGCCGCTGCACAACAACCTGGCGGAAAACGACATCCGCGAGTATGCCCGGCTGCGAAAGATCAGTGCCGGAACTCGCAGCGACCTCGGCCGCCGTTGCCGGGACACGTTCCTGAGTTTGAAAAAGACCTGCCGCAAACTGGGAGTCAGCTTCCGCCAATACCTTCACGACCGACTGACCGCCGCCCACCAAATTCCACTGCTCGCCAACTTGATGCGGGCCAAAGCCAACCCCAACCCGCCTCGCCCAGCCACACCCACGAATTGTTAAACCCAACCCGCCTGCTCTCAAAATCCAATCCCCAATTTCCCTGCAAATCCCCTCGTTTGGGTAGCTGCCAACGGGTTATTGAGCAGTTACAATGGATCCCTGGAATTCGGACCTGCCGCTGGGCGGCTTGCAAGCCATTTCTACAGGACGTACTGGCAATTTAGCGTGCGTTTTCTAAAACGAAGACGCCTTGCCGGAAATCACCAGGAGATCCATCAGCATTTGCCGGGCCCGTTCGGCATCCACAGAAACTGCGACGTCCATGTTGGCTCTCCATTCGCGACGGGATCTGCGATCGAAAACCGTGACGCCCCGGGTCATTTCACCCTGCGTTTCCACGTCACATGCCATCTCGTCGAACTGAAAAAGTTCCGGTTCCAGCAGGGCCAGTGCCCCCACTGCGTCATTCAGGGTGATTGCCTCCTGCCCCAAATGCTGCCGGAATGAACGAAATGCATGCGGCAACATCTGCCGGAGAAAGAACCCGGCACGGGTTGTTTCTTCGGGCAATTCTCCCAACAGATCCAGTCCAAACGAGACTTCGCTGGTCACGTCCAGCGGCACCAGCGTCCTGGCGACCGACGAACGGATTACTTCGCGGGCACTATGCGGATCAAAGTAAAAATTGAACTCAGCCATCGGCGAGATGTTGCCGATCCCGGAAATGCTGCCGCCGACAATGACCAGACGGTTGATCATCTGCGCTATCGCAGGATCGCGCCGCAAAGCCCTGGCAATGTTCGTCAACGGGCCAAGACAGACAATGGTGACTTCGCCCGGATCCTTCCGGACGGCATCGATGATCACCTTTTCGGCCGGCGCGACATGCTGTTTGGACGAAACTTCCAAATGGCAATTCCCCAGACCATCTTCGCCATAAAGATAGGCTGTATTGACCGGTGGGGCATTCTCTGTCGGTACTGCCAGGCCCAGTCTCGGATATCGCTGGGGGTCCAGCTCCCCCAAAATCGCCTGCAAATTTGAATTCGCCTGTTCCGCCGTGACGCACCCCTCGACGGCCGTCAGCGCTGCAACTTCCAGCCGTTGGTCAAACAGCAACATGCACAACGCCACTGCGTCGTCGGTTCCCATGTCACAGTCAATGATCACTTTGCGTAACATCGAACTCTCGCAGTATGTTGCGTTTGGAATGGCAGCGGGCCAGGTCCGGCACCCCGAAAATCACGGCATTCAATGCCCGGCTGCAGTGCGGATTGTAGGCTCCGGAACAGCAAATCTCAAGCAAATCTGCTAGTTTGGGGAAATCAATCCGTAGGGGTTGAATCGCCACCCAAACTGCCCACTTTCCAGAACAATTCATGCCTGAAACCATTCGCCAACTGACCGACGCAGTCCGGGCCGGGCATGAACTCTCGCGGGAACAGATGCAATCGGTCACGGACCTGCTGATGTCGGGCCAGACACTTCGCGACGACATGGCCGGACTGTTGTCAGCCCTGCACGAACGTGGAGAGACTGTGGAAGAGCTGGTAGGAGCGGCACTCAGCCTTCGCAAACACATGCACCCGATCCGCAGCAGCCGAACTGGGATCGTCGACACCTGCGGGACAGGTGGAAGCGGCATCAGCACGTTCAATATCAGTACTGCCTCGGCACTGGTTGCAGCTGCAGCCGGCGCGACTGTTGCCAAGCATGGCAACCGGCGGTCCACCAGCCGCAGCGGTTCGTCGGATGTACTGGTCGAGCTGGGAGTCAATATTCAGGCCGGGTTGCCGGTTGTTGAGCGATGTCTGGACGAGCTGGGAATCTGTTTCTGTTTCGCTCCACTGCATCATCCTTCCGTTCGACATGTTATGGAGGTGCGCCGGTCATTGCCCCATCCAACCATCTTCAACCTGCTGGGCCCGTTGTGCAATCCGGCCGCTGCCGGGTTCCAGCTGCTGGGATCGGGGCGGCGGGCGACCCTGGAGATTTTGGCCCAGGCCCTGGCCGGTCTTGGAGTCACCCGTGCCGCAGTCGTGCATTCGCGGGACGGAATCGGCGAAGTCTCTGCAGGGGAGATCACCGATGGTTTTCTGGTCCAGGGCGGCTCGCTAACTCCTGTGAAGTTCTCCCCTGAAGAGTTTGGCGCCGAAACCGGCACCGTCGAAAATATCCTGACGGATGATCCGGCCCACAGTGCCCAGATGATCCGTGACGTCCTGGCTGGCACAACGGGTCCGGCTCGTTCGTTTGTATTGGTTAACGCAGCGACCGTATTGTGGGTTTGCGGAATCGCCAGTGATTTGGCCAGCGGTTACGTTGCGGCAGCCGAAGCGGTGCACAGCGGCCGTGCGGCTGGCCTCCTTCGCCGCCTGGCAGAAATGACGCATCAGGCCTGATTCGGGCATTTTCCTTATTCAAAACCCGCCGGTCGCATTTCCCAAAAAGCCCTTCCGGGGCTATAATCTGACCCTTGCGAAACGGGTCGTTGGTGGCTGGTATTCGCTGACAAAAAAATCTCCCTTCCAGTCCGAAAGAGAACGTCCGATGGCCAAGCCACATCGCAAACTAAAAAAAGCCAATCACGGTGCCCGGCCGGCTAACGCCAAAGCCAAGCGCAGCAAACGGCGCAAAGTCAAAACCTAGACTCGCCTGGGTGAGCAATGCTCACCTTTTTCTTTTGGCGATTGGAATACAACGATTCGACAGTTTTTTGGGCGATAGCCTCATGCGTCGCCCCTGTGATGTTCATTCATGGGCCGCCGTGCACTTCCAAAAATTGATCCGTCGGTCGACTTCAGCCAGCACCTGTTTGAACTGGTTGAACTTCCTTCTCCCTGGGACAGGACTGCCTGGTTTCCCGACGGCGATTCCCGTCCGCTGGAAATCGAGATCGGCAGTGGCAAAGGCCTGTTTATGCTGAACGAGTCGGGTGCCCGCACCGACACCGACTTCGTTGGCCTCGAGATTTCGAGAAAATACTGTGGCTTTGCCGCCTACAAACTTGCCTCTGCCGGCCGCACCAACGCCCGGATGATTCGCGGTGACGCCATCGACTTTATACGCCGGTGGGTCGCCGACGCTTCGGTCCAGGCGATTCACATCTACTTTCCCGATCCCTGGTGGAAAGAACGGCACCGCCGCCGTCGGGTGGTCCGCGACGACTCCCTGGAACAAATCGCACGGGTCCTGGTCCCCGGTGGACGGCTGCACTTCTGGACCGACGTCGAAGAGTATTTTGAGACCGGTTGCGACATCATCCAGGCCAGCTCAGCGTTCGATGGACCAATTCCCGACACCCACTCCGGTTCCAGCGACACAACCGGATCCGGCGACCAGTTTCACACTCATTTCGAACGCCGGATGCTGGTCAACGAACACGACGTCTTCCGCTGCAAATTCGTCCGCCGGCAAGCCATTCTGGCCACGTCCGGTTGACCGGTGTGACTGTTATCCGGAATACCGGGCTGGAATCGCAACTACCCCCTCCCCTTCTCCCGCGCATGGCGGATCGATTCCTTCATGCTGATAAAGTCCGAGAGCAGGAAAATTACGGTCGAGAATGCCGTGACAATTTCGGTCAGGACGATGACTTTCGCCGCGACGTTGGCGGGCATGATTTCGCCATATCCGAAATACGAAAAATTCAGCACGCTGAAATAAAAGCACTCGAACAGCAACAGACCGCCTGAAAGCGATGGATCGACACCCATCAGGCTGCCGGCGTCGATGCTGAGCAGGCAAAAGTAATCGACGGCAAAGCTGAATGTGACTTCGGCCATATTGTAGGCGATCAACAGCACCAACCGGTGATACGGCAGGTCGGCGGCGATTGCCTGATGCAAATGCCAAAGCGTTTCGAAAATGAAATAGGCCGTTTTGGTCACGCTGAAAACCACGACCAGCCCCGACAGCCAGGGACGCCAGGCATCACCCGTCCACGATCCAGCTGCCAGCACAATGGCCGCCATTGCCGCAATCGTCACCAGTTCCAAAACTTCTCGAAACGGAATTTTCATGAATTCATGTACTTTGCAATGTCGATCTGACTTCAGGTCAATACCTGCCCCTCACGCCGCTTCCGTCAAACTGTTGAAAACCCGATGCACCCTATCAACGTATGTAGTTTGGCAATTCTTCAATTAAGCGCTAAGGTCGCTATGGCGCAGAGGGAAGAGAGGAATCGACTGAAATCAGACGCATCCTGGGCATCGGCTTCAATTGACCAAAACTACACATTCTCTTGCGCTCTCTGCGCCTTCGCGTCCTCTGCGTTGAAATCCACTCCGGAAATTCTTGCCGCAGTACCACAAACGGCCTCAAGCGGGACTTTTTGCCAGGTCCAATAACAGCTCGATTCCACGATCAAGGACTTCGTCGGCGACCGCGATGGAGATCCGGAAATGGGTGTCGGAGGCGCTGAAGATGTTGCCGGGGATGACCAGCAACTCCCGGTCGATGGCTGCCCGCATGAATTGCTCGCCGGTCCCCCAGGGCAATCGCGGGTAGATGTAAAACGCTCCACCCGGGGTCACGATGTCATAGGCCGGCGACAAAGCCCGGATGGCCCGGTCGCGACGTTGACGAAAATGGTCGATCTGCGGCTGCATGCCGGTTTCCAGTGCAGCCAGTGCCGCCCATTGGGCCGGTGCCGGAGCACAGACAAACGTAAATTGCTGGATCCGGGCCATGGCGTCGATGATCTGTGACGGTCCGTGTGCCCACCCGACGCGCCAACCGGTCATTCCCCACGATTTCGAGAACCCGTCAATCACGAGGACCTGGTCGTTGAACGGGGCGGGCGAGCGGTGGGGTTCGTCGTAGACAAACAGGCTGTAGATTTCATCGCTGATCAGACAGACATTATGCCGTGCTGCAAGTTCCGCCAGACCACGCAAAATGTTTTCGTCCAGGCATGCGCCGCTGGGATTGCAGGGACTATTGACGATAATCACCCGCGTTTTTGCAGTGATCGCGTTTTCGACTGCGTTCAGATCGATCTGAAAACCGGGCGTTGTCGGGACGGGGACACAAACTCCGCCCGTCATTTCGACCAGGGCCGGATACATCACAAACCACGGATCGAAAAAAATGACTTCGTCACCCGGATTGACCATCGCCATCAGGGCCAGCGACAGGGCTCCACTGGTCCCGCTCGTAACCATCACCCTGCGGTCCGACTGACCCAGTTGTGCATCAATCCGGCTTTGCAACCGGTCGATCAGCGGCGGAATGCCTTCGGTCGAGGTGTAGCCATTTTTGTTTTCCGCAATCGCCCGGGTCATGGCTTCTTTCACCGCATCGGGCACGGGAAAATCAGGCTGTCCAATCGACAGGTTCACCGGATTTTTCAATTGGCGGGCCAGATCGAACATCCGGCGAATCCCGCTGCTGTCAAACCGGTTGGCCCGATCGGCGATCCACGGATGGGATTGAATGGTGGCTGGTGTCATGTCAGGCGTGCAAAAAAATATTCTGGACGGAATACTGCCAAATCAGGTGCGACGAATTGCCGGAAACGGATCGCACTGTCGGCTGCCCTGTTCTTCGAATCGACAGGCGAGGATAGAATGGGACAGACGCCGGGAATTGCCGGTCACCGCACCTTCTTCTCGCCAGGCTCCGATGAGCGAATTGCATCACGAATGTGGCGTCGCCGCAATCTACCATCTTCCCGGACGTGAAATCAGTCCGCTCGTCACCGGGGATTCGGCCACGATGGCGTCGAGGCTGATTCCGCGGATGCTGTTGGACATGCAAAATCGCGGTCAGCTTTCGGCTGGCATGTCCCGCTTCCATCCGGCACCCGAAAACCGGCAATTGATCGACACTTACCGGGACCTGGGCTCGGTACAGGAAGTCTTCCGGATGTCACACGCCGGCAAGGCCGAAAGCCTGATGCAGCAGTTCGCCGGACACGCTGCGATCGGGCATGTCCGCTACGCCACCTGCGGGAAAAACGACAAAAGTTACGCCCAGCCGTTTGAGTCTCATCATTTTGACCGTCGTCAGTGGTTTACGTTTGCCTTCAATGGGCAACTGGCCAATTTCCCCGAACTGGCTGACGAGTTGCGGGCCGATCCGAACAACCACCTCGTCCGGTCGACGGATACGGAAATTCTGCTCCACCAGTTCGCCAGTGAGCTGCATGCCAATCCGGCAACGTCGCTGCTGGAGCTGATCCGGACGGTTGGAGCGCGGCTGGATGGTGCCTGGTCACTGGCGCTGATGAATGCAGCCGGCGAGATGCTGGTCGCCCGCGATCCATTGGGGATCAAACCGTTGTGCTATGCCATCGAAGGCCCCTTGTTTGCCGCTGCCAGCGAAAGTGTCGCGCTGGTCAATCTCGGTTTTGACCGAAAGAGCATTCATTCACTGGCACCCGGTCACGCGATCGTTGTCAGCGACGGCAAAATCACGATCGAACAATTTGCCAGCCGCACTGGACGGGCCCACTGTTTTTTCGAGTACGTCTACTTCGCCAACGTGGCCAGTACGCTGGACAATCGCAGCGTCTACCTTTCGCGGAACGAACAGGGAGCCGAACTTGCCCGGCTGGAAAAGGCTGACCCGCTGTTTGATATCGACAATGAGACGATCGTGGTTCCGGTTCCCGACACCAGCAAGGCCGCAGCCGACTCGATGGCCTACCACCTCGGCTTGCGATCGGTCGAGGGTCTGATCAGGAACCGTTACAGCGGCAGGACGTTTATCGAACACTCGCAGACAGCCCGCACGGAAAAGGCCCGCATCAAATACACTCCCCTTCGTGAAATCCTCGAAGGCCGCCGGGTGATTCTGGTCGAAGACTCGATTGTCCGTTCGACAACCATGAAAGCACTCCTGCATCGCATCCGCGAGGAAGGGGGAGCGAAAGAGATTCACGTGCGGGTCGCCTGCCCGCCGATTCTGGCCCCCTGTTTCTACGGCATCGACATGTCTTCGATCCGTCAGTTGTTTGCACCCAGGTTCATGAAGGTTGGCGAACCGTTGACGCGCGAAATCCAGAACCGGATGGCCGTCGAGTTGAAAGCCGACACACTTCGGTACCTGCCAGTTTCCTCGATCGCCAAATCAATCGGCTTCACCGAATCCGATTTGTGCCAGGCTTGTGTCACCGGAAAATATCCCACTCCGGCCGGTCAAAGACTGTATCAGATCGATCTGGAAGCGGTCGGCGACAGCGTTCTTTCTGCCGACGATGATGATCGCCTGGCCCGGGCCTACGAAACGCGCCGGACACCAGCTTCAACAACCTGATGTCCCTGGATTTTTCTGCCAGGCCGTTGCCGACTTGTTTCGGCGATTGTTTTCTACTCTGGTCAAAATCCCTGATAGGGTATGACCCGCGCGCCGTTGTTTCGGAAATCTGTCTGGCTTTTCTCGGCTTCGGCCATGGGGCGGTCAAAACCGAGCGGCCTTCCACCCATGATTGGTGGAGCAATGTCATTGTCAGGGAACGGATCGTGAACGACTGCGCGGTTCCTCTGCACTTCGAATGTGCCAGGCGGTCCAAAGTCGGGAGTCAGGTAACAGCCCGAGGCCAGAATGACCACCAACAGGGCGACGAGCACTGCTTCAGCATTTCTTCGACGATTAAAAAATCGAAAATCCATTTCCGCCCTTTTTGCAACCATCCCGCATTGTGTCATGCGGGAGTGAAACAACAGTCTTGCAATCCAGTCATCGCTGGGAAATCGTCCATTGGGGCCGGAACACTAGCGGGAATCGCCGCTTGTCAGCAATGGCAATAACAGGCAGTCAGATGCGGACAACCCCGAATTTGGCTGGAATTTGTCGAGAATCCAGGCCTTACCAAGGTCTGACAGGGTTGAAAAATGGCTCAAATCGACTAATTTCGGTTCTTGCCGCCAGTGCTGTTGGTGCATTCAAAAGCCCGGAATTCCGCTCCTTGCCCGAAAGTCCGCAATGTCACTCGTGAATCGTTTTGGCTTCTCCATTTGCGTGGGCCTGATAGCTTTGGCACTTGCCAATCCCTGCACCGCCCAAATGAATGTCCGGTTGCTGTTTGAAGCGAACTGGGAAGCGCGAATGGACGGTCTGGCCTCAAATATTGGCGGCGGCTTTGTCACGTTTTCGGCGGCCGAACGGATCACCATTCGCAACAATATCGAGTCGCAACTGAACACGATGTTCAGCAGTTTTACCGTCAATTTTTCGCAGACCAATCCGGGCGGATCGTTTGCAACGATTGATTTTGGTTCGACCTCGGGTGCCCTTGGCCAGGCTCCACTTGATTTCATGAACCTCACACTGGTTCAAACGGCTCAGGTGAATCCGGCCAATTTTGGATTTATCCTGGACGAGTTTTCCGGACTTGCCAATCGATCGTTGCAGATCTCCCAGATCAGCACCGCGCTTGCCGGAACGGCTGGACACGAACTGGGGCATTCGGTGGGTCTGCATCATTACAACTCGTATGGCACCCAGGGCATTTCGCCTGCCACGTATAGCAACACTCTCGGTCTTCAGAATAATCACGTGATGGCAACCGGCCCAACCGGGCTGGGTGAATCGGGAAGGGAAACCGAACGGACTTTTTCCAACTGGTCTAATTTGCTTCTGGAATCTGCAGGCGGGGCAAATTTCGCGTTGAGAGGAAACACGGGAACCGCTTTGGCAAGCACGGTCCTGCAAGAACAGAATTTTACGGCAGCCGATGTGGGTGGGACGCTGGCAACGGCTCAGGCCCTCGCTCTCAGCCTTATGCCAATCTCCGGTTTGCATGCGGTCAATCTCGCAAGTGTGATCGGTACCGGAACCGACGTCGACATGTTTTCGTTTACGATGACCAGCCCCGGAACGGTGACCGCCGAAACCCGAAGTAGCGGGTTCTATGCCAGTTCAATCAATTCTGTTCTGCGACTTCTTGACTCCAGTGGAAACCTCGTTTTTGGCGATGACGATATCCGCTTTGGTGCCACCACTTTTAATTCCGGAGGCGGGTCCATCGACACAACGGACACGTTTCTGATCAACGTTCCCCTGCTGGCAGCCGGCACCTACTTTGTCGAAGTCACAAGTTTTTCGACCACCGATACGGGCAGCTACAATCTGCTGATTGGTGCTTCGATGGCGATTCCCGAGCCATCGTCGCTAGTCCTGCTTTCCCTGGCAGGCGGGGTCGCCTGTTTCCGCCGAAAGCGGAATGCCGGATCCGGCAACCGGCAATTTTAACCGTCCGAAATGTCAATCAGTTCGGAATCTGTACCTGACTCAAAAACCATCTGGTTCGCGGAAGCCGGAATCAGCCGTGAAGATCCCCGGCCAAGCGATTGGGTGCAGTCCTTCGCGACCAGGTTGAAATTGCCTTCAGTTACCGCAACGATGTGCATTCTGCCGTCACCACCCAGTTTGACGGACTGGTCCGCTTCGAGTCGTTTCCGGCTCAGGTTGAAGTATTCACACACTACCAGCTGATCCCATCCTCCGGCATTTGTCACCGGTTCACAGGGATTCATCGGTCCGGACAGAAAGTCGATTGCCCCGATTGCCCGTTCAATATGCAACTCACGGCCCTTTCCATCTTTGTCCACCCGATCCCAGTCGAATATGCGCCAGGTCGTATTGCTCGCCTGCTGGATTTCGAGAATCAGAAGCCCCGATCCAATTGCATGTACGGTTCCGGCGGGGATGAAAATGCAGTCTCCCCGTTTGGGTTGAAACGAGTGCAACAGGTCCCCAGTTTTGCCCGTTGCGACAGCCGTTGAAAACTCCTGGCAGTTCACGCCACTTTTCAGGCCAGCGTAAACCGTTGCCCCGGGCATCGCGTCCATCACGTACCAGGCCTCGGTCTTGCCCAAATCGGGAGGATCGAGACGGGCAGCGAGGAGGTCGTTGGGATGTACCTGTACAGACAGGTCCTTTGCTGCATCCAGGAATTTCAGCAACAGAGGGAATCGCCCGCGAAGGTCCTGGGGAACGCCAGGATCGGAAATTCGAAGCCAGGTTTTGTTTCCGACAATTTTTGGGCCATAACCATGCATCAACTCTCCCAAGGTAAGCCCCTCCCCTTCCTGACTTACAACAACGCTTTGGGCAGATTGATGATCAACAATCTCCCAGCTCTCCGCCCAAACTCCTGGACCCGTTGCCTTTCCCAGTTGCCTCGCAAGCCGGTCTCCGCCCCACAAATAATCGCGGAATACCGGCTGGAACTGGATTGGCCCGGAAAAATTCATGGGATTGCCACGGGTTCTGGATGAAGTGCCTGTCTGCAAAGGGAGCCTGCCCCCTTTTGAAGCCGGCAGCGAGTCGCAAACGTCGCATCCGATTATGTTGCGGTGGCGGCGATTCTGTCGATACTATCTGAATTGTTCGCTGCAGGGGAATGGCCGGCTTTTGATTGAGGTGCACCCGCAGTTACCATGTACATCGCCACTACGTTACAAACCAACAATCCTGGAGTCCCCTTTGTCGTCGTCCAGCTCCCAGAGAAAAGAACGAAGCAGTGACGACCTGTTCGAAAAGACACGGATGTCGTTCGGTGAGCATCTGGACGAGTTGCGAAAGACCCTGATCCGGGCCCTGATTGGTGTCGCCATCGGTTCGGCATTCGGGTTCAGTTTGGCTACACCGGTGGTCAAAATCCTGACCGGACCTTTGGAACGGGCCATCATCAAGTTCAACCAGGAACGGGCGGCGGACCAGATTCTGGCTGATCAGGGTTGGGTCGGTCCGGAAACACAGGCCATGCTGAACCGGCGCGAACGGACTCCGCGTGCTGTTCTGGTCGATCCCGGGCAACTCGTTACGGCCCTTCGAAATGTGAGCCCCAGTTTTCTGGAGGGACTCGATCTTCAGCCGTGGCGGTTTTCCATCGACTCCATTCCCGAGACAGAAGCCGAAACCATCGTGCGGATGCTGGTCGAACCCGGAACGGTACAGAACGATCCGGCTGGTCGCATTTCCCTGGTCACCAGCCGCCTGTCCGGTTCCAGCCCCGACTTGATCGCCAAACTCAAAACGGCCGGAAAGGCTGCGGAGGCAAGGGGTGTAATTGCCGAGGCTCTGAACAGCCTGCTCGACGACCGGAGCCTGAGCGGCGACCCCGCCTTTGCCGAAGTTGTCACTGTGCCAGAACAGGGGTGGATGACAAGTATGTTTTCCACTCCCAAAACCACACCGCTGCAGCAAATGAAATCGGCGCTGGACAAGGCCTTCCAGCCCGACCTCAATCGCCGGCTGAACCGGGCACTGATCACCGTTGCATTCCAGGGAAAGATCCTGCCGCAACAACTCGATCTGGTCCCGATGGAAATCTGGGAACGGACCGACGCCCGCCCCCAATCGCTCAATCCGATCGAAGGGTTCATGATCTGGCTGAAGGCCGGCCTGATTACGGGCCTGGTAATTTCCGGCCCGTGGGTGTTTTATCAGGTTTGGTCATTCGTTGCCGCCGGCCTTTATCCGCATGAAAAGAAACAGGTCCATGTGTTCTTGCCGATCAGCCTGCTTCTGTTCGTGTTGGGTGTGTTGCTCGTGTTCCTGTTCGTGTTCGATACTGTCCTCGGGTTCTTTCTGGGCGTGAACTTCAGCCTCGGAATCGACATGCAGCCACGGATCAACGAATGGCTGAGCTTTGTTCTGTTCCTGCCGCTCGGCTTTGGTTTGGCATTCCAGCTTCCCCTGGTGATGTTGTTCCTGAACCGGATCAACGTCTTCAGCGTTTCGTCCTACATGTCGAAATGGCGCATCGCGATCATGGTGATTTTCGTATTGGCGATGATTCTGACGCCGGCCGATCCGCTGAGCATGATCATGCTGGCCGTGCCATTGACTTTCCTTTATTTCTTTGGTGTCCTGCTCTGCCAATGGTTCCCGGGCAGGAAAGACCCGTTCGCTTCGCATTACACGGAATAGGGACAGTCGGGACCGGAATGGGGTGAGGGGGAACTACTTGCCGCGAATGCTACCCGGTTGTTCCCGCAATTCGCCCAGTCGCTGCTGCATCTCCTGGGCCCGCTCCCGGTTCGCGGTGTACAGGTTCTTTTTTTGCCCAATATCTTCTGCCAGATTGAACAACGCGTAGGGTTCCCCCGATTCGTCCCAGCCTTCCTGGGCCGCGAACCACGCCGGTGCCTTCCTGGCATCTCCGTCCGGCCCATCGAAAAACAGCCAGTCACCCTGACGCAAGGCATACCGGCCCTTATACGTGTTGTGAATCGTCCAGGAACGGATCAGCGGTCCATCCGGCTCCCGCAGCAGGGGCAACTGGCTGATGCTATCTTCGGCATGGGAGACCTCGAGCGGGCTCCCAATCGCTTCGGCAATCGTTGCAAACAGGTCGGTCTGGACCACGAGCCGGTCACACGTTTTGCCAGCGGGCACGGTCCCCGGCCATTTGACAATCATCGGCACGCGATGCCCTCCTTCCCAGACATCCCGTTTGATTCCGCGCAGCGGACCCATGCTGCGATGTTCAAATTTTTTCAGCCGTTCATAGCAATAGATTTCCGGCCCGTTGTCACTGGAAAAAACTACCAGCGTATTGCCCTCCAACCCCAGCCGTTTCAAACAGTCGATCACCGCCCCGCAGGCGGCATCGGTTTGAACAACGAAGTCGCCATAGCCACCCGCTTTCGATGTTCCCAGGTATACATCCGTCGGAACGATCGGTGCGTGGGGTGAAGTCAACGGAAAATACAGAAACAGCGGATCGCCCGACGGAGCATTATTTTCGAGCCAGGCCACAGCTTTCTGTGTGATCGTTGGCACAACTGCATCCAGCTTCCAGCCGGGAACCATCGGACCCGGCCGGGCTTCCCAATTCCCCTCGGCAGTCGGCGGCGTCGCCATCAGTGGCTCCGTCGGTGCCTCAACGACCCGGTCATTTTCAATCCATGCATAAGGCGGAAAGTTGGGTACGTCGTCGCCAAAGTAATAATCAAAAC
>Ga0163150_10006353_pt1 | contig 14517 bp, 11 predicted proteins | sample OliLakLV19P2IB_FD_148628 | JGI IMG/M metagenome (GOLD analysis project Ga0163150, IMG submission 148628) | Freshwater microbial mat bacterial communities from Lake Vanda, McMurdo Dry Valleys, Antarctica - Oligotrophic Lake LV.19.P2.IB | ecosystem: Environmental > Aquatic > Freshwater > Lake >...
AGCAAGCACGACCTGAGCAAGGGCGTGCGCATCAGCGTGATGGATGGCGACACGCCGCGCTTTATCTTCCTCGAGATGAGCAAGCACTGATCTTCAGGACCCCATCAACACACTCACAGGCACGGGACCTGATTGGTTCCGTGCCTTTTGTCTATATGCGCGTAACGCCCTATGATACCCTTCCCGCTAATGGAAATTGAACGCAGGAGTCCGCAGATGTCCGTGACCAAAGAACAGATACTTGAACAACTCAAAAAGGTGAAGGATCCCGAGCTTCATCGCGATATCGTCACGCTCAACATGGTCAAGAATATCGCTGTCTGCGATGGCGTTGCGAGCATCAAGATCGAGCTGACCACGCCTGCCTGCCCGATGAAGGATGTCATTCAGAAAGACGTCACCGCAGCCGTGATGGCGCTGCCCGGCATGACGCAGGTGAATATCGAGTTCACCGCCAACGTAGCCCAAAAAGCACCACAGCAGCGCGCTGCTGAAAGCAATCCGCTGCCCAATGTGAAGCACATCATTGCGGTGGGCGCGGGCAAAGGTGGCGTGGGTAAATCGACTGTCGCGGTGAATCTGGCTGTGGGTCTGGCGCGCGAAGGGGCAGCCGTGGGCCTGATGGATGGCGATGTCTATGGCCCGTCGCTGCCGACCATGCTGGGCATCGGCGGCAAGCAACCCGTCGCTGATGGCAGTCGCCTGCTCCCCTTTGAAGTGCATGGCGTCAGCGCCATGTCCATCGGCTCGCTCGTCCCCGCTGAAAAGCCTCTGATCTGGCGCGGCCCGATGGCGCAAGGTGCATTCAAACAACTCATCGAACAAACCGAATGGGGCAACCTCGACTATCTGATTATCGATCTGCCACCAGGCACCGGCGATGTCCCGCTGACCATGGCGCAGATGTTGCCGCTGACCGGTGCGGTGGTTGTCTGCACGCCGCAGCGCGTGGCGCAGGATGATGCTCGCCGTGCGATTCGCATGTTCCAGCAGCTTCAGGTGGATGTGCTGGGCGTCGTGGAAAATATGAGCTACTTCATTGGCGACGACGGCAAGGAATACGACATCTTCGGCAAGGGCGGCGCTGCGCTGATGGCTGAAGATATGGGAGTGCACCTGCTGGGCACGCTGCCGATCAATATGGCCATTCGCAAGAACAGCGACAGCGGCAACCCGACCGCGAACTTCGAAGGCGACCCGCTGCTCGCCAAGGAGATCATGGACTTCGTGCGCAGCGTCGCAGGCCAGGTGAGCGTCAAGGCGCTGGGGGCATCTAATGTGCCGACGCTGAGTATTTCGTGATACTCGTATTGCGATACCCCACGATTCGCCCCCGGAACAATGCCTCACCATCGGGCTTGATGACACTTGATCTCGCTTGGGCATCCTGAACAACCTCTACAACGGTTCGGAATGACCTCTAAGGAAGGCAGGAAAGCAGGAAGGTAGGAGATGTCCCTCGTTTTTATGCAGTTCTTTTCCTGCATTCCTGCTTTCCTTAGAGGCAATACGGTTTTTCAGTAGGCACTCTTGATTATTCATACACAACCGACTGACAAGCCCTTCGCTACAATCCCAAAACCATGACCCAACCCATTGCCAAAAAACCTGTCCTCGAAACCGTTGAGCCCCTGGGAAAGCGCGTCCTCATCCGCAAGGATGAAGACAAGAAGCAGACCAAGTCCGGCATCCACTTGCCTGACAAAGTAGAAATCCCCACGCTGACTGGCCGCATCGTTTCGGTCTCCGTCGAAGTTGCTTCCGATTCCAACTACCCCATCGAACAGTACGACCGCGTGCTGTTTCATCCCAAGGATGTAGTACCCGTCGATTTCGAAGACGACAACCGCTTGTTCGTCGTGCCTGTCGAGAATGTCGTCGCTGTCTTCCGCAAAGCGAAATAATTTTCAGTGTCTGATTCCATCACCATCTCGCCCACGAAAGCCTTCCGCGCCACGGTGACACCGCCGGGCAGCAAGAGTTTGACCAATCGTGCGCTGCTGCTGGCGGCGTTGGCAGAAGGCACTTCGACGCTCACGGGTGTGCTCTTTGCTGATGACAGTCGGCGCATGCTCGAAGCGATGAAGGCCCTGGGCTTTGAGCTTCACATTGATGAAGCAGCGCACACCGTGCGCATCACCGGCCAGGGCGGCCGCATTCCTTCACGCGACTGTCGATTGAATCTGGGCAACGCGGGCACTGCTTACCGCTTTCTCACTGCGGCCCTTTGTCTGGGCGATGGCATATACGTGCTCGATGGCATTGATCGCATGAGGCAGCGGCCCATTGGTCAACTCGTCAATGCCTTGCGCGCTATCGGGGCCGACATCGATTACCTGATGAGCGATGATTGTCCGCCCGTGGAAATCACTGCGAGTGGCCACCTGCGCGGCGGCAAGCTCACCATGCCGCCCACACTATCGAGTCAGTACATCAGCGCTCTTTTACAAGTGGGCCCTTACTGCAAAGAAGGGTTTCAGTTGCACTTTGATGGTGCAGTCACCTCGCGCCCTTATGTTGAGATGACCCTTGGCCTGATGCACGCCTTCGGCATCACCGCCCAAGTCGATCAAGCCTTCACTACCATCACGCTCGCGCCCGGCAAGTACCGCGCCCTTGATTACGCCATCGAACCTGATGCCTCCAATGCCAGCTATTTTCTTGCCGCTGCCGCGATCACGCCGGGCAGTTCGTGCACCATTGAAAACTTGGGCAAACGCAGCCTGCAAGGCGACATCGGCTTCGCTGATCTGCTCCATCAAATGGGCGCAGGCCTGACCTTCGGCGGCGACTTCATCACCATCATCGCCCCGCCAACTGGCCAATTTCTTCGCGCCATCGATGTCGATCTGAATCACATGCCAGACATGGCGCAGACGCTGGCCATCGTCGCACTCTTCGCCCAAGGCACGACGACGATTCGTAACATCGGCAACCTGCGCGTCAAGGAAACCGACAGACTCGCAGCGCTGAAAACAGAACTGACCAAGCTGGGCGCTCAAGTGGAAGTGGAAGGCGATGACCTTACCATCACCCCGCCTGTGAGTGGCAAGCTTGAACCTGCTGCGATCGACACGTACGACGATCACCGCATGGCGATGAGCTTCGCCGTCGCAGGCCTTCGCAGCGAAGGTGTAACGATCAATGATCCTTCCTGCGTGAACAAGACCTTCCCCGACTACTTCAAGCATCTGCAAAGGATGTGCGACAGCCATAGCTGAGCCTGTTCATTAATCGCGGCTGCATTTCCGCCTGCCCTCGATTCATTACACTACCCGCCGATGCAGAATCCGTTTTGGAAATCCGCCCGCATTCTTCTCCACTACAAGCGCCCGCTCATTCTGGCGATGGCTGGAGCACTTCTCTCTGCAATTTGCTTTGGTGCCGGGCTGAGCATGATGCTCCCCTTCTTTCACCTCATGCTTCAGAATGGGCAGACCATCGCGGACATCATCCGAGAGTATCTGCTCAAGGAGAGCAATCCTGCTTTTGTTCATGCCATCGGCAACTGGCTCATCAACATTGTCCCGACAGATCCGTTTATCTCGTTCATCGTGGTCATGGCTGCGGTTGCAGTTTTCAGTGTGGTGGGAAGCTTCGGTCGCTACATCCACATGCTGGTGACCAACACCGTCGTCATTCATTCGGTCATGCGCTGGCGGCGGCGCATCTTTCGGCGAATGATTCACGCGCCGCTGATCGATGTCATGCGCGATGGCACCGCTGATCGCATCAGCCGATTTTCATCCGACATCATGGTGATGGCGCAGGGCTACCGCTCGGTGCTGGGCAAGTCGGCTCATGCGGCGCTGCATGGCATCGTCGCGCTCATCTTCGCCGTCATCCTCAACTGGCAACTGTTCATTCTCGTCGTCGGCGGCGGCTTGGTACTGGGCATCATGCTTCGCAAGTTCGGCAAGTCCATCCGCAAGGCCACCAAACTCGCCATGCACGGACGCGGCAAGATGCTGGGCGCTCTCACCGAATCGCTCTCGGGCATTCGCGTGGTCAAAGTCCACGATGCCGAGGGCTATGAACGCAGACGATTCGCCCGGGTTAATCGTGAGCTTTTCAAGCAGGAAATGAAGGCTCGATCCATTCGCGCGCTCGCCTCGCCACTGGTCGAAGTGCTCGCGCTGCTGGGCGTGATGGTCGTCGCCTGCATCGCGGCTTACATGATCTTCCGCGAAGGTCACAAGCCAGAAGAGTTCATGACCACGCTCATCATGCTCGTGGGCGGCGGCCTGAGTCTGCGCCCGCTCACCGCACTGCACAACGAACTCAACGAAGCGGGTGCCGCCGCTCAGCGACTGATGGAACTGACCGAGTTACCTGTCGAACCCACCGGCATCGACACACCCAAAGACGTGACCTATCTGCCCAGGCATCACCAATCGATCACTTGCAAGGATGTTGAATTTCGTTATTCCGCCAATCGCGATCCAGCCTTGAACGGCGTGAGCTTCACCATTGCGCACGGCTCCATCGCCGCCATCGTCGGCACCAACGGCTCGGGTAAAACCACCCTGCTCTCCATGCTCCCGCGCCTGATCGTGCCTACTGCAGGCTCAATTGAAATCGATGGCCACGACATCGCTCATGTGAACCTGCGAAGCCTGCGCAGACAGATCGCAGTCGTCACGCAGCAGACCGTGCTCTTTGAAGGCACCATCGCGCAGAACATCGCCTACGGCAGACGCCACGAATCAAGAGAGCGCATCATCGAGAGCGCCAAGGCCGGCCACGCTCACAGCTTCATCACCTCGCTGCCTGATGGCTATGACACGCAGCTTGGCGAAGGCGGCGTCGGACTCTCGGGCGGACAGATGCAGCGCATCGCCATTGCACGTGCTGTGCTACGCGATCCTGCGATTCTGATTCTCGATGAAGCGACCAGCCAAATTGATTCTGAATCCGAAGCCGAGATCGCCAAGGCGCTGATGGAAATCAGCAAAGGCCGAACCACGTTCGTCATCGCGCATCGGCTGAGCACCGTCGTCAACTCCGACATCATCATGGTCATGCAAGATGGCAAACTGCTGGATCAAGGTAAACACAACGAACTGATCGCACGCTGCGATACCTACCGCACACTGGTGCAGACGCAGATGCTCTCGGCGGGGTGATGCGCGGTAGACAAAAGCGCGAAAGCGGAAACGCGGAAACGCGAGAAATCCAAACCGTTTATATTCTCGCCTCTTCTGATTTTTCGCTTTCCCGCTTTTCCGCTCTCTGCCTTACACTTCCCACATGTCCACGCGTACCGCCAGTTTGGGGCCTCGTTTCAATCTGCTTGGCAAAGCCGCCTTTGCTGTCAGCTATGGCATGGCGCGGCTGGCTGGTCGCTTGGCGAAGTTTCATGCGCCGCACAGTGCGTTCGCTCAGGAGCGCATCAGCTCGATGCGCGACAAACTTGAACGCGGCGAGACTGTGTATGTTCTGGGCATCGGACCGGGCGGACATAACGCTGGTGCCGGTCTGGTCAGCGCATCCAAAGCGCAAGGCATCACGATCATCGGGAATCACGAGGAAGAACGCTTCCGAGCCGAGAAACATTTCCAGCGATATCCCAAGCAGAGCGTGAACATTCTGCTTGAGCAGATGAAGCGACTCTCCATCAAGCCATCGCAGATTCATGCCGCTTGCGCCAGTTGGGACTATCCGCTCTGGGCGGGAAAAGCAGTGGAAAGCGTCGCGCAGGAGCTACCCGGATCATGGCGACTGCTGACGCGTGAAGCTTCGCCACAGATGAATGCTCGCTGCGTGCTCGATGCTTTCACTGCACCCAAGCGACTTGGCCGAAAGCTGCGCGAAGATGGCAAGCGGATGGGCGTGATCAATCTAAGGCATCACGACAATCACGCCTGGTTTTCCTGGGGCGTTTCGCCGTTTGCTAAAAGCGATGAGCCGACGATCGTGCTGGTGATCGATGGCGCTGGTGATGATGGGGCGATCTCTTCCTACGTCGCTCGCAACGGCAAGCTCGAACTGCTTTACAAGAACGATTCCATCTGGGATTCGCTGGGCATGATGTACGGCATCATCAGTTCATCACAAGGCGGCTGGCCGCTGATGAGCAGTGAAGGTCGCTACATGGGGGCTGCTGCCTGGGGTGATTCCAATCGCCTGACCAATCGCTACTACAGTCAGCTTCGCGATGTCTTCATCTTTGAAAGCGAAGGTCGCATCTTCCTGAATCGTTCACTGGCCAACTGGCATCGCGGTGGATGCCGTGCGCCATATTCGAAGCGACTATCGAAGATGATCGGCCAGCCCATTCTGCCCAAGGGCATGTGGCATCCCGATGCAGTGCTCAAAGTCGAAGACATCAAACACGCACCGATCACCATCGACCGCGTCGATAAGGCAGCTGCCGTGCAGCTTGTTTTTGAAGATGCACTCTTCCACATCACGCAGCACCTGATCCGCGCCACCGGCGCCACCCGTCTGGTCATGACCGGCGGCACCGCGCTCAACTGCGTCGCCAACATGCGGCTGATGGAACAGTTCAACAGCGACTGGTACGAACGCAATCTCCAGAAGAAAGACACCAGGCTTGAACTTTGGGTGCCTCCAATTCCTGGCGATGCGGGTGTCGCAGTCGGCGCTGCTTATCACTTTGCCTGCCTCAGTGGAGCCAAGCCTGGCCCGTCGTTACAACACGCTTTCTACTGCGGTTTGCCGCCGCAAAAAGATGAGATCGAAGAAGCATTGAAGAGCGTGCCGGAGATTGCGCATCGCGCGGTAGGGAATGTTTCATCAGCCGGTGAATGCGAACGACTGGCGGATTTGCTCGCGTTCATCATTGCCAATGACGGTGTCGTAGGCATTTATCAAGGCGCTGCTGAGACTGGCCCGCGTGCGCTGGGCCATCGCTCGATTCTGGCGAATCCGACAAATCCAAAGACGCTTGAGACGCTCAACAAGCTGGTGAAGTTTCGCGAGCTGATTCGCCCGTTGGCACCGATGGCGACGCTGGAGGCGGCACAGAAATGGTTTAATCTTTCTGAAGGCGCACAGGCGGATGATTTCAATGCCTACAATTACATGGTGTTGACCAGCCGCGCCCGGCCTGAAGCGCACAAGACCATCCCCGCTGTGATTCACTTCGATTCCACCTGTCGCGTGCAGATCGTCAGGCAGCACGTGGACCCCTTCATTCACGCCTACCTCAAAGCGATGGGCAGACGCGTCGGAGCAGAGGTAAGCGTCAATACCTCGCTCAATGTCGGTGCACCGATCGCGCAGACGCCGGTACAGGCACTGGAGACGCTCAAGAAAAGCAAGGGCATGCACGCCCTGTTCATGATCGCGGAGAGTGGTGAGTTGTATGTCGTCTGGCACGACATCCAGAGCGAACATAAAGATGGTGGACGAAAACTGTGCGAATGGATGGATCAGTGGATGGCAACTCAAAGCAGCGCTACCCGCGCGATTTGAGCACTTAGTAAAGGATGACAACCGTGATTGATTTTGAAGATGTATTCAACAACAGCTACAAGCGTATTCTGGGCAGTTCCACTTCCCGCGAAAACGATTTCTTCGATTATTTTTATGAGCTGTTCATTGGATCCTCACCCCTGGTTGAGGAGAAGTTTCTTGATGTGAATATGGCTGCACAGAAGATGATGCTCAAGCAGTCACTGATTCATTTGCTCAACATGTTCGCAACCAAGCGGATTCCCGATGGGCTTGACGACATTGCCGCCAAGCACAGCCGTAAAGGCGCTGACATACCGCCGTCGCTTTATCAGAACTGGCTTGAATGCCTTCTTGCCACGGTGAAGAAATTCGATCCTCGCTACAACGATGAAGTCGAATTGGCTTGGCGGATGATCTGCTCGCAAGGCATCGCATTCATGACGTTCAAATATGAACGCTGATTCCGACCATCATCACACCCGCGCGACTGCTGCCACCTGCTCGGCAGCGCGCTGACGCAGCACATCGAGCATGCCGCGAACTTCCTCGGCCATCTTCGAGTTGGGGAACTCGCGGATGATCTGTTCGCCCACGCGTGAGGCAGCGGTCCACTCCTTGTCGTGCACCGCGAGCTTGAACTGCACACCCAGGTTCTGGCGCTTCTTGCCGATGACGCCGCGTGCTGTTTCCAGGAACGGTGCCGCATCGCCTTCGGTCAAATACATATCCAGTTCTTTCATCAGCTCCATCGCCACTTCAATGTCATCGCGTCCCGCAGCATCAAGGAACTTGCGTTCCAGTTCGTGCTTGTACCGATCACGAGCATCGCGAACGCGCTTGCGCAGGTTCTGCACGCGATCGCTCTCGGCATAGACGCGCTCAATGCGTCCAGCTTCGAGCACCGCTTTTTCAAACTCGTGGCGCGACACCATCTGATCGATGCCGCGGATGGCATCGTCGATTTTCTTTTCCTGTTCAGCAGCGCGGGCTGCTTCGATTTCGCTGCGGAATTGTTCCGCTTCCAGGCGGTAGCCATAGACCTGGCTCATTTGGCTGACGAGAGTGAGGGCTGCTTCGTAGTCTCGTTTGTCGATGTCTTCGCGAATGGCTTTGCGAAGGGCCTGGCGATCGCGCTCGCGGTAAAGAATTCGCTTGGCGGTTTCGGAGAGCATGAGCGCTTCGCGCAGAGAGCCGAGCGATTCGCCGCTGCCGCCGCTTGCGGAGGGGCGATCAGCGAGCCTGTTGAGTGCAGCGATGAGCAGATACAAGCCTGCCGTGAGAATGAGCGCGAGTACGCCTAGGCCCAGCAAGGTGCCATCGTTGAACTTGGTGTGATTGAAGATGAGCGCACCTTGGACGATCATCCAGATGCTGCCGCCGAACATGATGAGGAAGACGAGCGCGGTTGCACCATCGGTGGAACCATCGCTTGATGTGGGAGAAGGATGGTGACTTTCGTTACCTCGGGGATCGTTGTCCTGGGCCATGATGTCCCTCGCTTTCATTGAAATGAACTACTTTTGCATCTGCGGTTGCATCTGCATTGCGCATCAGCATGCTGCGTCAGTGAGCCGGGAAGACTCTCATTCCCTGCCAGCCCGCTGTCGCCACGAATCCAAGCGTAACCCCTGACGACTCATGACACAGGTATTCTACCACGCCGATGTTAACTTGGGGAGTTTGTGGCGCGATCAAAAGTGAAAATGAGTCGTGCATCCGCCGCACTGATGTAGTTCCACGTCTGAGCTACAATCGCGATCATGGCAGTGAAGCGATCTCGATCCCCCAGTCCTAAAGCGAAAAAGTTCGCCGACGAACTCTACAGCCAATTGAAGGCGCTCTATCCCGATGCCAGATGCGCTCTGACTTATCGCAATCCGTTTGAGCTGCTGATTGCCACGATCCTGTCCGCCCAGTGCACCGATGTGAGGGTGAACATGGTCACGCCTGGTCTCTTCAAAAAATATCCGACACCTGCCGCGTTCGCCGTTGCTCCACTGCAAGACATCGAAGCGATGGTTCGCTCCACCGGCTTCTACCGCAACAAGGCCAAGTCAATTCAAGGTGCATCGCGCCTCCTTGTCGAACATCATCAAGGCGTTGTCCCCCGCACCATGGAAGAGTTGCTCCTCCTGCCCGGCGTCGCCCGCAAGACTGCCAACGTCGTGCTCGGCAACGCTTTCAACATCAACATAGGCATGGTCGTGGACACGCACATCGGCCGCCTCTCCCGAAGGCTGGGGTTATCCAGACACGATGATCCTCAAAAGGTCGAACGAGACCTGATGGCCCTGTTCCCGCAGGCGCTGTGGACCATGCTCGCACACCTGCTGATCTACCACGGCAGGCAAGTCTGTGCTGCTCGCAAACCGGCGTGTCAGCGGTGCACACTGTCGGACATCTGCCCCAAGAAAGGCGTGTCCTGCGATGCTGCCAACAAATAGTGCGTCATACCATCACATAGTCAACGAAAGTGCGATCAAGTGACGCTTTGACTTGGCACCATTGCGTCGTCGCTTCCTAATTCAACTACGCCTGCCAGACGATGAATGTTATATGAGCGAACCCATGAATACCCCTGAAAAACCCTCAGACATCGCTGCACGAGAGGCCGAAATTCGCTCGACAGTGGACGAGATTTATCGGCAACAGAACTTTTCGCTGGTTGGGCGCAGTGAGGGCTTGAATATGGCAGTCAGTCCTGAAGAGGCTCGACTACTTCAAAAAATCGTCGAGCAGTTCGGGTGTCGCAACACGATCGAAACGGGCATGGGCACGGGCCTCAGCGCGGTACACATGATGTTGGGGATCACCAAGAACGGTGGTGGCACTCACTCCGCCATCGATCCTTATCAAAAGGGTGTTTTGTGGAACGGCCTTGGCCTCCATGTCATCGAGCACTTTGGTTTCAAGGATATGTTCACCTGGGTATGTGATAAGAGCGACATCGCGCTACCCGCCATGGTCGCGCAAGGCAAGCGAGTCGATCTGGCATTCATCGATGGCAATCATCGGTTTGAAGGTGCGCTGGTCGATTTTTACTACATTGATCAGATGCTGGATGTCAACGGCATCGTGGTGTTTGATGATTCCGATTGGCCTTCAGTCCGCCGGGCTGTCAACTTTGCAATGCGTCATCGCGACTACGAATTCATCGATGGTTCTAAAGTCAATCTCGGTCCCCTGACTCGCCCTTGGGGCTGGCAGATGAGGCGAGCACGAAAGGCGCGATATCGCAAACTCCTCTGGCCCGCGAGCGAAGCGAATCATCCAGTTCCTTATGAGACCATGGTGCTGCGCAAGACGAAAGAAGACGAACGGCCTTGGACCTTCTGGAACACTCTTGACTGAGATCGTAAAGCCGTGGGAACGAGACCCGGGATCCACTGAAACTCCCCAAAAATCGAGTGAACGACCCGTTCCACTATCGCGTACGAGCATTGCACAAAGTGCCTGATCTCGATCAACGTAGAGACGATTTAGCCGTGCGTAGAGCCAGAATGCATTGCGCTATCACCAGAAACACCCCTATCGTTATGACCGGCATAAAAGTTGACGATAGTTAGATACCTTGATGAACCTTTCAATGCGAACGCAACGATGCCACAAGGCGAAACCTGCTTGGATTATCGGTATTGACTCATGATGATCGCGGATGCCAATCCTATAGCCTTTGAACTGCCCCACGCACTTATGCTGCTTTGGCTACTGGCTGGTGCGTTGGCACTTTGGCTGACCAAGCGATTTCATCTGCCGCGCTATCAGTCGGTTTCCATTTTGCTTCCGATGGCACTGGGGCTGGTGATCTTTGCTACGTATGTGACCACTCGATTCAACTACGATTTTCTCATTGATGATATCGACATCATCCAGCACAATCCGCGCATCATCGAAGCCGATGGCTGGAAAACGCTCTGGACAAGTGACTATTGGTACGGGCAGTCCACCGATGACAACCTCTATCGTCCCATCACGACGCTCAGCTACTGGGTCAATGCCAGGTTGCCGTTGTGTGGCACGATCGTCGATGGGCGGGCGGTCGAAATGTTTCCGCGCTATTTCCGTGGCGTGAACATCGTGCTGCTGACCGCACTGGCCTGGTTGATTGCCGTGTGGCTTTCGCATTACGTGCAGATGACGGCTGCGTGGATCGTGGCTTTTCTCTTTGCCCTTCATGCGGCTCATGGCGAGATGGTCAACTACATCGTCTGCCGCGCTGATCTGCTGGCGATGCTGGGCATCGTCGGGTTTCTGTATGTTCAGCGGTTGTCCATTGAAGCGGGCCGGTGGCGCTGGTGGAGTGCGCTGCTGGCGATTCTCAGCGCAGTCGTTGCCTTTGGCTCCAAAGAGACCGGGCTGATACTGATCCCCGCCGCCATTGTGCAAGCATGGATCGGGCCTCGCCATGCCAATACCGAAGTCAATGATGATCTGCCGATCGTGCCACGCTCGGTGCATCTGGGCTGGATGGTGATGCTGCTCTTGCCGCTCGTCCTATTTCTGGCAGCTCGCTTTGCAGTGGTCGGTACAGGTGTGGACTACACCGCTCAGTTCATGGATGACCTGCGCGACAATCCGCTGCGTCGCGTTTCGTTCATCGAGCGACTCCCCGCAGCCTTCGCCATTGCGTGGTTCTATTTCAGTCAATTGTTCAGTCCCAGCACTGCGTACTATCACCTGCCCATCGAACTGCCCACCTTTGCGTCACAGGAAACCATCCTCGGCATCACGTTGGTAACTGTTCTGACACTGACGTTGATTCACACCCTGCGGCGGCACCGCTGGGTAGCCATCGGCATTGTAATTGCGATGGGGCAGTACTTCCTCGTGGGCAATCTGCTTTTGCCCGTGGGTGTTTATGCTGCCAACCGGCTGATCCTCCCCTTTTCTCTTGGGGCTGCGATCGTAGGGGCTGGCCTGCTCCATCAGTTTTGTCACAACTCCACACGCCGCCGCGCCGTCGCCCTATTGCCTACGGTGGCTGCTCTGATTCTGATGGCGTTTCAGCTTCAGCATGTGAACCACGTCTGGCGCACCGAAGCTCGCCTGATGGGGCACGACTTGACGCTGACTCCCGATCATCCCGTCGCCATTTATAACTTTGGAACGGTGCGAGCTCGCGAGGCTGTTTTCAGCGATCGCCACCTGCATGCGCTGAGCCAGGCCATGGAAGTCGTGAATCAAGCTGAAGCATGGGTGCAATCTGGCACCGCTCCCACTGCCGATGCCAGGGCCAAATTCGCCGATGCTATCGATCGCTTACGCACAGCGATGACCATACTCCACGAAACCGGCCCGGGATTGGATCAAACACAAGCCCTGCGCGGCGTGGTCGCGCTACTGGATCGCACCATTCTCAAAGAAGGCCCCGCGCTGACAGCACAGGACTTGACTGATGCAAGACGAAACCTCGACAGTGCGATTGAGGAAAGTCTGCTGCTCTCGTCGCAGTATTGGAGTGAAGCGCTGGCGATGCTCGCGCGCGTGCAAATGCTCCGCCCGGATTCGCTCAGTGGTGCCATCGAGTTTGGTCGCATCATGGAACTGCGCGGGATGAAGGAGCAAGCCCTCAAGCAGTATCGCGATCTGGTCAATAGCGCCACCGATGACACCGATCTGCGCGTGCTCGAAGCGCGGGTGCGCTATGCCAAGCTTTGCATCGAACTGAGTGTGGATTCCGATGGCGCGGAAAAGAGTGTGTTCATCGTCGCCAAGCTGCTCGATGTGATTCTTGCTCAGAATCCGAAGCTGGCTCCGGGTGTACGCAATGATCTGATCGCGCTGCACCAGAACGCCATGCGGTACTACGGCATCATCGCATGGAAGAAAGGCAACATACCACTGGCGATTCGCAGACACGATGAGCTACTGCTCAAGTACCCCGATTTTGCAGCGGCGAAAACAGACAAGGCTCAGTGGATCGATCAGCTCACACCGCACGATGCACGTCAGCCCGAGCAAGCGCCGCCAGCGATTCACGGCGCGCCCCAGCGCTGATTCACACGCTCACTTGATGCCTGAGCCATTAGGCACCGGCTTGCCGGGCGTCAGCAGCACCACATCCCTCAGCTCTTCGCCTTCCATCGCGCTGGCTGCCAGCAGCATGCCGTTGCTCTCTTCGCCGCGAATCTTGCGAGGCTCCAGATTGGTCACGACGACGATCTGCTTGCCCACGAGTTCCTCAGGCTGGTAATAGCCCTTGATTCCCGCACAAATCTGCCGCTGGCTGTCGCCCAAGTCGATCTGCATCTTGAACAGGCGATCGGCATTGGGGTGAAACTCCGCCGCTATGATGGTGGCCACGCGAAGATCGATCTTCGCGAAATCGTCGTAATTGATCATTGGTTTGTCGGACATTTGAATGCTCCTTGAATGCGGGGAGCAGAGGATAGGGGTGAACGCACAGCGAGACAAGCGGAGCGCGCCAATGACCTTCGCTGGACTACTAAGAACCAATGACCTTCGCCGGTACCCCGCCCACCTTGGCACCTGCGGGCACAGGCTTGACCACGACAGCGCCCGCGCCGACGATCGCCCCTTCGCCCACATCAGCCATGATGATCGCTCCTGCGCCCAGCCATGCGCCCTTGCCGATGGTGACTTTGCTAAAGGTCTGTTCGTTGTCGCGGAGGGTTTCGCCATCGCGCATGTCGCTGCCGTGCTGATGGCGACCGGAGAGGATTTGAACTGCGTCTGCGAGCATGACATCATCGCCGATGTCAGCCCAGCCGATGGTGCAGAACCTGCCGATATAGACGCGGTTGCCCAGCGTGGCCTGCTTCTTACTGAAGAGCGACATGAAACCGAAGTGTACATCTTCGCCCACATGTTCGAGCGCGTGTTTGTAGAACGATTGCCTGATGAAATTGCCCAACGGCCCAGTCCAACGCGCGATCGATTCGCTGATGCAGATGAAGGCTCGCTCGGGGCCTACGACAGATTTCCATATCCAATGCCGCACGCGGTAAGGCAGTGCGAAGATGGACCCCAGAACACGCGCGATGGATTTGGCTTTGCTCACTGAAGAACTATCGGCTGAGGAAGAGGGAAAAGCGAAAAAGCGATAAAGCGGGAAAGCGGGAAAGCGAGAAATCA
>Ga0163150_10006356_pt1 | contig 14510 bp, 13 predicted proteins | sample OliLakLV19P2IB_FD_148628 | JGI IMG/M metagenome (GOLD analysis project Ga0163150, IMG submission 148628) | Freshwater microbial mat bacterial communities from Lake Vanda, McMurdo Dry Valleys, Antarctica - Oligotrophic Lake LV.19.P2.IB | ecosystem: Environmental > Aquatic > Freshwater > Lake >...
TACCCGCGCTGTGGGCTTCGTTGGTCCCGCCGATCGCGTTGACGCCGTTATAGCGTCGATTCGCGCTTGCCTGTATGCCGGGAACCAGCTTGATCAGCATCAGCGGGCTGTTGTTGAACGTAGGCAGATCGGTAACGCTGCGGTTGTCCATCACGCGCCCTGCGCTGACGCTGCTGGTATCCAGCAGTGGAGCCTCGGCGGTTACCTGGACGCTTTCGCTCACGCCACCCACTTCCAGCCGTACGTCGACCTCAGATCGTGAGCTGACCGGAAGCACAATTCCCGCGCGAATCGATTTCTTAAAACCCCGCATCTCCGCCGTAACCGTATACTTGCCGGCCAGCAGAAGGTTTGCTTCGTAATAGCCGGTTTCATTGGTCACCAGCGACATGGTGGTGCCGTTTTCGGTGTTGGCGATACGTACGGCGGCTCCGGCAACGACCGCGTCCTGCGGATCCGTAACCAGTCCAAAGATGACACTGCGCGTTTCCTGAGCGCACAAACAGGATGCGGCGAGCAGCGCGAGCAACGTGGCATGCACGATTCGGGCTTTCATCGAATTACCTCTTCTTTGTCCAAAGCAGGTATCGGAGCAGGTTCTCCCCGATCCGGGTGTTGTCGGCGGTCGCAATATACTCGTCGTACAGCCACGGGTCGCCCAGTGCGAACACGGAGCCTTTGCCGTGTTTCAGAACGGCCATCAGAGCGACGTTGCTTTCTGACAGCAGGATTTCGGGCCTGGCGTGCGTGATTTTCAGCGGCGCCACGTCCACCGCGTAAAACTCCAGCGAGCCTTCGAACACCGGGTTGGCGGGTCCCTTCAGGCGGAGCCTGGTCACCCCGGTTGCGGTGGCGTGCCTGCCTTCCACGAACGTGACCCCGAACTTTGTTGCGAGCTCGTTGAAATGCTCGAACTCGGCGTTGCCTTTATCGTTACCCAGCAGGAGCAGTGTGCCGCCGCCTTTCACCCACTTGTCGACCGCGGCGATCTCGGCCGCATTCCAGTACTGTGGGTTGGCGGTCTCAGTGGGCGTGTCGGGGTCGACTGCGATGAGGCAGTCCACGCCCTTAAGGTTCGCGGCCGTGACGGATTCGGTGATGGTGCGGAGTTCGCCGCCGAGCCCTTTCAGCATGGTGCCGAGCTTTGAAAAACCACCGTTGTAAGCACCGTCCCACCGGTAGTGAGGCTGCTTTTCGTTGTTGTGCCAGCCGTCGACGGCGATCACTCGCCGGGGGCCCGGATCGGCGGCCCAAACCGCGGGTAAGCAAAGGAGGACAGGAAGGAAACGCATGTCAGTAGAGGCTCCCGGGTGCGACAGGGTCCATGTCGGCGAAACTCTGGTTTTCGCCCGCCATGGCCCAGATAAACGAGTAGGCTGCGGTCCCGGCCGCGGTATGGATGGACCACGGCGGAGAGAGGGCCGCCTCGCGGTCGCGGACAATGAGGCTGCGTGTGTTGGACGGCTCGCCCATCAGGTGCACGGCAATGCCCCCGCCGAGCCCGTTGTACAGATACACCTCGCTGCGCCGCGAGTGGGTGTGGGGCGGCATGGTGTTCCAGACCGAGCCAGTCTCCAGTTCGGTAAATCCCATCACGAGCTGGCAACTGGAGATGCCGTCCTCGTGTATAAACTTCGTGATGCGGCGGCGCGAGGCGGCGGCGGATTCGCCGATCCACTCTGAGACTGCCTCGGCAGGAGTGCTTTTCTCGGTGGGGTAGTGTTTGTGGGCCGGGCAGCTGACCAGATAGAACACGGGCTGTCCAGGACCGTCCTGGGCGAACGTGATCTTCGGATTTCCGGTGCCCACGTACAGGCACTCCATTGCCTCCAGCTTCCACGCTTTGCCGCCGACGTCGACGACGCCAGGGCCGCCGAGGTTGATGATTCCCAGCTCGCGGCGCTCGGTGAAGTAGCTGGTACCGAAATCGGGTATGCCGGGGAGTCGCGCTTCACCGGCGGGGACAACGCCCGCCATGGTCATGCGATCCAGGTCGGTGCAGCAGATGCGCATCTCGCCTGGTTCGAACAGATCCCGCAGGAGAAAGCTCTCACGCAGCTCGCGCCCACTCATCCGGTCGACAGCCGCAGCCGCCGGCATCGAGCGGGTGGACGTGGACACAGTGGTTACCGACGCTGTAATGCTGAACATGGGCAAACGCAGATAAATCTATTCCCGGCAGCGAGGATTGTCAAGGAATATATTTGCGTTTCGAACCCTGCTGTTTCACAATGTGAAATGACTATGGCGGAAACGGGTCAAGGCGTCAAGGTACTTCACAAGAGTCTCGATGTTCTGGAAGCGCTGCGCAGCCGCCCGGAAGGTATTGGCCTGGCTGAAGTTGCATCGGCAGCCGGACTGCCCAGGGCGACCGCATACCGGATTTTGGCAACGCTGGAAGCGCGTGGCTACGCAGGCCGAAAAAATGCTGGCGCGTACGTGTTGGCGAAGAAACTGTTCGACCAGCCCGGAGAGGATGCCATCGAACAACTGCTGCTGAAGATCGCTCCCACGGCGATGGAGCAACTGGTTCAGAACTGCCGGGAGACCGTGAACCTGGGCCGGTTAGACGGCGGCGAGGTGCTGGTAGTGCATACCGTGGAGAGCCCCCAATCCGTGCGCATGACCTCTAAAGCGGGCAACCGGCGCTATCTTCACACCACGGCGCTGGGCAAGGTACTGCTTTCGGGCATGACGGACGCGGAGATTCGCAGGCTGCTGCGGGTGAAGGGACTCGCGAGGCTGACGGCGGGCTCGCTGACTGATGAAGCGGCGGTTCTGGCGGAAATAGGGCGAGTGCGGCGGCGTGGTTATTCCGTCGATAATCAGGAGAACGAACTCGACGGCCGATGCATTGGCGCGGCGATTCGAGACCGCGAGGGCCGTGTGATCGCGGGCCTCAGCATCTCCGTCCCAGCGTTTCGTATTGACCTGACCAGGCTCCGGGCTCTGTCGGGTCCGCTGCGCGAATCGTGCGAGGCGATCTCACGCAGCCTGGGAGCGTAAACGCGGCTGTCGTTTCACAATGTGAAACGGCATTTCTCATTTCTTCTTGACGCGGCGGATTTCATTTGCATATACTCGAACGCGTCCGGGAAGAAATCCATGCGAACTCTCGTCTTTTTCACCTGTCTCTGTGCCGGCTTGTTGCACGCTGTCGATATCGATGTGTCGGGCGTCCGCCCCGGTCCCGTCAAGGTGACCAAACAAGCCGAATCCGTAACAATCGACTGGCCGGACGAGCAGGGCCAGCCGTGGCAGGCCGAGTTCAGCCTGAACCCGGCGAGGCCACTGATCACGCGCATGGGACCGGCGGCTGGAAAGCCTGTAATTAGTGGCGGCGATCCGCTGTATGACGTTGAGGTGGGCATACGGCGCGGCGGATTCGACGAGTTCTTTGATAACCCGTCGCTGCATCCTGACGGCACCAGGCGGCACCTGGGCGTGTTTCGCATGACAGCGGCGACTGCGAAATCGGTTGGCGATCGGGTGGAGTTGCTCTTCGACGGACTGAAGATGGGTCCGTTCAGCGGCGGTGTGGCCATCACGATATTTCCCGGCAGCCGGTTGATCCAGCAGGAGGCGCTGGTGACGACGACGCAGGAGAATACGGCGTACTACTACAACGCCGGCATTCGTATGAAATCGCCGGCCGACGCTGGCGAAGTGATGAATGTACCGGTCAGCTATTACGATACGGCAGGGCAGTTCCAGACCATCCGCTCGCGCGGGCCGGAACGGGCTCCGCTGAGGGTGCGCCATCGCGCGACCGCGATGCAGAGTCCAGACGGCACCGTAGTCGCGTTCCCTGCTCCGCACCAGTACTTCATGCCTCGCGATTTCAGCTCAAATATGGGCTTTTCGTGGCACTTCGCGTGGCGCGGCAACGCAGCGGTCGGCATCCGGCAGTATCCGGACGACAACACGCGATTCTATCCGTGGATGAATGCGCCTCCCCACACGCTCCAGCGCATGTCGTTGTTCTACACCGTCGACAGCCGCGGCCCGAAGCCAGCCGTGGACGCGGTGTTGCGGTACACGAACAATGACCGCTTCCCCGATGTCGCGGGTTTCAGGAAAGTGGCCGCACACTGGCACCTGAATTTCACCGTCCAGGCGATGCAGAACGGTCCGGACTGGGTTCCGCCGTTCAAGGCAGTGATGAAGAATCTGGGCATCGACGCGGCATTCATCATGGACTTCCATGGCGACGGGCACCCTGGTTCCATTGAAGACGTCCGGCTGAAGGAACTGGATGCGATGCAGAAATTCTCCCGGATGCACTCGGACAAGGACTACCTGATTGTGCCTGGCGAGGAAGCCAACGTGTGGCTCGGCGGGCATTATTGCGTGATGTTCCCGAAGGCGGTGAACTGGTTCATGAAGCGGCCTGAAGGGACGCCGCTAAAGAGCACCGACGCGAAGGGTGGAACCGTCTGGCACACCGGCAGCGCGGACGATGTGCTGCAGATGTTGCGCGAGGAAAAGGGGATCGTGTGGCAGGCGCACCCTCGCAACAAAGGATCGCTGGGGTACCCGGACAAGATCAAGGACACGGAACACTTCAAGGATCGTCAGTTCTTCGCAGCCGGATGGAAGGCGATGCCGACCGATACGTCCAGGTATTACTTGTCAGACCGGTCCTTCCGCACGCTCGACGACTTCAACAACTGGGGCTTTCACAAGATCTGGGTCGGGGAAGCCGACATGTTCCAGATCGACACGACGCACGAGTTGTACGCGCACCTGAACATCAACTACGTGAAACTGCCGCAGCTGCCCGATTACGACCATTACGGCGAGGCGCTGAAAGCGCTGGTGAAGGGCGATGGCTTCATCTCCACTGGTGAGATTCTGCTGCCCGAAGTGAAGCTCGGCGCCGCGGGGACCGGGCGGATCTCGGCGAAGGCGAATGTGTCATGGACCTTCCCGCTGCGGGTAGCCGAAGTGGTGTGGGGCGACGGTACACAGACGCACCGCAAGGTGGTCCCGATGGACACTTCCCGCGAGTTCGGAAAACAATCGCTCGATCTGACCGTGGATGCCCCGAACTGGAAATGGGTTCGTTTCGCAGTTTGGGACGTGGCGGGCAACGGCGCGTTTACGCAGCCAGTCTGGAACGGCACCACGCGGCCGATTCCAGCCCTGTAGTTGCAAAGAAGCACTGCGCGCGCAGTGCTACTTCCGCTTCATCACCGATGCGCTGTCCGGCGTGTAAAGCACGGCCTCGATCACGGCGCCTGAGGCGTCCTGCCGGAACTCGAGGCTGACTCCGGTCAGATCCTGCAAGTCGAACCGGGTGCCGCGGCGCGGTATCAGTCTGCGCGGCGACTGGCCCGGGAATACCACCTGCAGGTGACCCGAGGGCGCGAGGTTGATGGTCCACGGGCGGCCAGGGGCATCGTACTCGCCGGCGAATCTCGACAGAAATGCCGGCTCACGTTGCCTTCGAGCGTGGTGGTGAGCGAGGAGACCTCGCCCTGCGGGTCCGTCTGAAACGTGATCTTCAACTTTTCGAACGGGTGTCCTTCTTCTGTCCTGTATAGCCTTTCGATTCCGCGGCCAGCTCCTGCTCCTTCGCCTTCTTGCGGCGCTCGAGAAAGCGGCTGGACCAGTCGATGGGTTCCAGGCCAAGGGCACGGTTGAAAATGTTCCAGGGCACGAAGTCGCGCACAGAGGCGCCGTCGAGGTTGGTCAGCACCACCACGCCCGTGCGAGTTTCGGGCATCATGGCGAGATTCAGGCTGAAGCCGTCCAGGTTCCCGCCGTGGCTCACGATTTTGTACCCGCGATAACTTTGGATGAAGAAGCCCATGCCGTAGCTTTGGTCGCCGAGCTCGGAGTCGGGCGAGATGCCGCGCAGTACCATCTGCGGCGTCTGCATCTGTTCGGCGTTGTTCTTTGAAAGCAGTGTTCGGCCCTCGAACGTACCTTTGTTCACGTGCATGAGGAGGTACTTCGCCATGTCCTCAATGTTGGAGTTGATGGAGCCGGCCGGGCCGACGTCGCCCCAGTTAGGAAACTCGATCACACTGACATCGTCGGTGTGCAGGTTGCGGCGGTAGGGGAGCGCGTAGTCGTTGCCTTTGCGCGCCTCTGCGGAGGTGAGCATGGTGCGTGTCATGCCGAGCGGCTGGAGGATCTTTTTGCGAACAAGTTCCTCCCACGTCGACCCGGCGACCTTGCCGCCCAGATAGCCCGCTGTGACGAACATCAGATTGTTGTACTGGAAGGTGGACCGCAGAGGCTTGTTCGGTTCGAGGTAGCGGAGGCGGTCCACGAGTTGTTCGCGGGTGAAGCTGCTGCTGTACCAGATGATGTCGTGCCGGGGCAAACCGGAGCGGTGCGTTACCAGGTCGCGGGGCGAAAGCTGGTCCGTGGCCACGGGGTCGTACATGCGGAAGCCAGGCAGGTACTCGCGCACCGGCTTGTCCCATTCGAGCTTGCCCTCGTCGACCAGGGCTCCGAGCGCGGTGACTGTAAAAGACTTGGTGATGGACGCGATGGGGAAGACGGTGGTCGGTGTTACGGGCAGATGCTGGGCGACATCGCGAAAGCCGTAGCCCTTCATCAGAACCAGCTTGCCTTCATGTACCACGGCCACCGCGGCGCCGTTGACGCCGTGGTCGCGCATGGCCTGCTCCATGAACAAATCGAAGCCATTCAGGAGTTCGCTCGCCGGGGCGGTGAGAGCCGCGAGGGAGAGACACACCAAGCCTGAGAAAACGAGCCGACGCATGCGGTGAATGGTAGCATGGAGGTTGGCGTGAAGAAATACGACGAGCAACTGGAACGGCTGCATGCCCTGAAGGATGAACCGCCGACCCCGGCGCTGACGGCTGAGGTGCGGAAGGCGCTCGGGAACAAGAGCAATTACCTGGTGGGGAAGGCTGCGAACGTGGCGGCACACCACCGGACCGGCGACCTGATCCCGGACCTCATCGCGGCGTTCGAGCGGTTCCTGCTGAACCCCGTCAAGACGGACCCGCAGTGCTGGGCGAAGAAGGCAATCGTGAAGGCGCTGTCGGAGCTGGGTCACGACGACCCGCGGGTCTACCTGGCCGGGCTTCGGCATGTGCAAAACGAACCCATCTGGGGCGGAGTGGCAGACACGGCGGGTCCGGTTCGGGCGCAGTGCGCGTTTGCACTTGTGCAGTGCCGGTCTCTGCCTGACGTCACGCTGCTCTCGCACCTGCTGCATACGCTGGTCGATGGTGAAAAGGAAGTTCGAGTGGAGGGTGCGCGAGCCATTGCGAACGTGGGCCGGATGGAGGCGTCGCTGCTGCTACGGCTGAAGGCGCTGACCGGTGACACAGAGCCCGAAGTGACGGGCGCGTGTCTGGCCGCGGTGTTGAGTGTGGAACGCGAGGCCGCGGTCGATTTTGTATGCACGTTTCTGGAACGCGAGGGTGACCTGGCCGCCGAGGCGGCACTCGCACTGGGGCTGGCAAAACTGCCGGAGACCGTCGCTCCGCTGGCGGCTCGGTACCGTCGCGAGCGCGACAACGCTCTGGCCACGATGCTGCTGACCGCACTCGCGGTGTCGCACCAAAACAAAGCCATTGAGGTGCTGCTGGACGTCATCGAAACGGAAGACACGCCCCGGGCTGTCGCGGCGCTGGAGGCGATCTTCTCGGCGAGGGTGCAGGGAGACGGACTGTTGACGCGCATCAGGAGTGCCGCAAGCCTGAATCCCGATCCGAAAGTGGAGCAGGCTTGCGGGCGGCTTTTCCCGGCGGACCATTAATTCACATACACTGAACGGGTATGGCCCCCGGTCTGCGAGAGCAACGCCGCGAATTCACGCGATCCCAGATTCTGTCGGCAGCAGTGGACCTGCTGGCCGAAAGAGGACCCACCGAGTTGACGATCCGCAATCTGGCGGCGAGGGTTAACTACAGCCCGATGGCGCTGTACGCCTATTTCCCCGCGAAGTCGGATTTGTTAACGGCGGTAACCGCGGTAATTGCCGAGCAATTTGAGAAAACGCTGGCCCAGGCCGGACCACGGCTGGAGACGGCGGCCGCGGCATGGGTTCGTTTCGCATGCGACGATCCAAAACGCTACCGGCTACTTTTCGCTCCGGGAGCCGCCGGCTCGCACGCCACAGCCGAACGCGTGCTTGGGGCTCTGGTCTCTGCGCGCATTCCGGAGGCTCGGCGAACCGAAGCCAAAGTACAGCGCGTCACTCTTGCCGTCTGGGCAGGACTGCATGGACTGGCAACTCTTATGACGGACGCTCCGGATGTCCCGTTTGCTCAGACCGGTGTCGCCGACGCGTTGATTCCCGCTATGCTTCGGGGCTTCCTGCTGGATTAGTCCTTTTTGCTCCTCTTGTCGAGCGCGTACAACTCTTCCCAGATGTTGTCGGCGTCGTGCGCCTTCCAGCTGTCGGGCTCGCGGGTACCGATGTGAAGTTCGGGCGACACCAGGGTGCCGTGGCCGTAGGCGCAGATGTACTCGGTTCGGGGACGCCCGAAGAGCAGGATCTGGCCGTAGCGGCCGTGCGATACCGGCATTCGGAGCAGCCGGCCGCAGGTTCGGCAGCGCCGGCGCTGATCCCAAACTACGAGAAACAATGCCCCAAAGACGAGCAGGTTGAACAAAAACATCACCGTCGTCCAGCCCAGATCGTGCAGGAACGCTTCCTGCTTTAAGCGCACGATATGAGCGGGCGGGGTGTAGAACATCCACAGCAGGCGATAGATGCCAAACAGCAAGACGGCCGCGGCCGCGAGTTTGGCGGCGAGGATTCCCCAGTAGCGCATCACTCCTATTGGACTGATGCTCAAGGCCGAAAGTTGCCGAGAGTTATGATGACGCTCAGAGCCACTCAAACATGGAACCTATTCCAGCAAACCAGCAGCAGACCCTTGTAGACCGTCTGACCTCGGCCTGTGGAGGTGCGTACACCCCGGAAGTTCGGCGCAAATACTTCATCACCGGACCGCAGTGGGCCGCCGCTTATGAAGGCCACGCGCTGTTTCACGCCCCCACCCGGCGCCCCGTCGGCTACGCCGAAGTGATTGAGCAGTATGCGCAGATCGGGATTGGGTACTGGTGCTCTCACGATACCGATGTGATCCCGGCCGCTGCGCTGGGCACCGCGAAGCAGGACGAAATCGTCGCTGGCATCCAGTCTTCGCTGAAGACCAACGGACTGCAATGTTCCATGGTCACGACCGAGACGTTCCACCACGCCGTTTTCGCCGCCAGCCCGGCAGCCGAATCGCCGGATGTCCGCTCCTATGCGAATGAGCGGCTGCGGAACACCGTTCGGATTGGGCATGAGCTGGGGGCGCAGTTCGCTGTGTACTGGCCGGGCTCGCTCGGCTACCAGGTGCAGGGCGCAATCGACGAGATGCAGATGCTGGAGCGCTACGCCGGCGGATTGAACGCCGCGTGCGAAGAGGACATCAAGGTCGCTGCGGCAAAGGGCCGTCCCACGCTGAAGCACTGCCTGGAAGCCAAGCCATTCGAGCCGGCGGCGCAGATCCTGCTGCCGTCGAGCGATGCGATGCTGGCGCTGATTTACTCCGGCAAGCTGACCCACCCGGAGATGGTCGGGCTGAATCCGGAGTACCTGCACGAACTGATGTGGGGAGGCGCGGTCCGTGCGTCACTGGCCCGCGCGATGATGTGCGGCAAGCTGTGGCACTTCGATATTAATGACGGCTATCCGCTGAAGCATGACGTCGACATCGCGGTCGGTCTGGTGAATCCGCTCGACTGGCTCAACGTGCTGGTTCTGCTGCGGACGTACGGGTATAACGGACCGTTCAACCTCGACTTCAAACCGCCTCGCACCACCAGCAACTCGGGTGTGTTTAAGTTCAGCTTCCCGACGGCGGTGGACCGGTTCATCACGCTGTGGGAGATGGCGGGCGATGTGTCGACGGATCCGATCATCAGCGAAGCGCAGGCTGCGTTGAACGCGGGCGGGCTGGTTCCCGCAGGTGGCGATGTGGAGGCAATTACCGAGGCGAATCGGGAACTGCTGACGCTGCATGAAGTGATCGCGCACCGGCTGTTCCAGATCCTTATCGGACAGCACAAAGGCCGCGTTTACTCCATCGGGTAAGACCGATTGTCTATTCAGGTGCCAGGGCCACTTCGATGGTGGTCCTGGTCACCGGACCGGCGAGCCGGACAACCAGCCGCCTGGTGCCAGCATTTTGCTTCTGTGGCTTTTCCATTTCCGAAGAAACTACTTCGAATTTCGCGTCGGCCGGGGATTTAAGTGTCGCGATTACGGTTCGTCCGTCTTTGCGGAGCGTGGCTTTGCGGCCGTCGACATCGACGGATGCCTCTGTGATAAAACCCCAGAGCGGCTCTACTGGCTGCGCGGCTTCGATATCGTCCTGAATGGTGAACGTAATCCCGTTCAACTCCGCTGTGCGGTGCCATTTCTTAGTCTTTGCGCCGTTGGCTTTGCTGAGGTCGATGATGGCGCGTCCCGCTTTGGCGTCGAAAGATACCAGCGGCGCTTCAGCCTTCGGATCCTGGCTCTGGTTGTCGAAAACCACGGTGTTGTGTGAAAGCGTGTTGAGGCGGTAATATGTCCAGCGCAATTTCCCGAAATATTGCGGCAAATTATAGTCGTCACCGCCGAGGTCGGTGGCAAACCGGGTGGTGCCGACATCGTAGACGAACGAGCCGAGATCGAGGTGAGAGTGGTTGGCTTTGTTGTCACCGCCTTTGATTCCGACAAACACGGCGTTGGGATCGACCCATGAGCTGCGCAGGAACGCCACATCGACGCCGCGGAACATCGCATTGCGCGGCCAGTTTGCTTCGGCCGGGCTGGTGGTCTTCGACTGAAACCAGACCAGATCGAGCGCATGGGGCCGGGTGGTGCGTTCCAGCTGCTGATGCTCCTGCCACGCATACACAGGCTGACTGAATCGCTTCGCAAGCCAGAACATCGACTCCGCCGCACCCAGTCCGTCGCCGGCGTCCGCGTAGTTAAACGTGCGGCTGGTGGGGCTGGAGAAATAAATGCGGAATGTGCCCGCGCGGTCGAACCCCTCAATGCCGGACAGTCCGAAATCCGTACCGAGCGCCGATTCGAGCGCGGCCAGAAACACCACGTTGTAACGCGTCGCATAGGCCCAGTAGCCGGGACCTTCATTCCACCCGCCTTCCGGGCCATAGGACTGCATGGCAAGCGGGATCGACTTCACCGCCTCCTTTATGACACGCGCGGCAAGCGCCGGCTCTTCCGATGCGATTGCAAGGGCGCCGATTCCGATGCCACCGTTGCAGACCTGATTCCAGTTGTGGTGGGCGATGGTCCACCAGCGCTTCGCGTCGTAGATGGGCAAGGCCTGGTTGATGCCCTTTTCGACGATGGCTTTGCGCATCCATTGGCGCTCCTCGTCGGAGAGTGCTGAGAATAACCAGTCGTATCCAATGGCGAATGCGTGTGTCATTTCGGCGGTGTCGAGGAAATGCGAAGGGTTCCAGTCCGGGAATTCCGCGGCTGCCTTCAGTTCTTTCACGGCGCGATCACGGTAACGTTTTTCGCCGGTGATGCGGAACATGAGGGCGAGGGTGTAGACACGGTCGAGGGCTCGGCGGCTCTGGTCGAGGAGGCGCGGGCCGATGAGTTTATGCACGACAGGCGCGGCCGTCTCCAGCTTCGCGGCTTCGGCCGTAAGCTGGTCGAACATGCGTTTGGCGCGGGGATCGGACGCTATGGTCTTGCGCAGCGTGTCGATCTCGGCATCGGTTGCCAGCAGTCGCGGGTGAGCGCTGCGAAGTGTGGAGAGGGGGTTGTCGGGCACCGTGACGGCGGGACCTGCGAGTGCAACGAACGACGTCGCTGCAAGCACGAAGAGGCGGGCATGCATCTGTCACAAGGTATATCAAATTTCTGAGAACCTGGTACGCGAAAGCGCACTTCGTAACTAGAGTTGTAATCCTGACGTCTTTATGCCAGGATGTCGGAAACACCTGACGACCCTGTTTGTCGATGCTGCTGGACACTCGGAGGAAGTTGTGGACATAATCGGCGATCGAAGATTTGTGGAGATACCCGGAAGCAGGCTGCATGAGCTTCCTCCATTGCTGGTACGGAGTGCTCCCGCCGTCAGGCGAATGGACAAGGTGATGAACATGGCGAATGAGATCGTCCAGAGCGAAGAGCTTCTGGCCGATTCCGCGTTCGACGATGTGAACTGCGAGATGGAGGTAGCCCGCCGCAAGATGGACCTGGCGCTCAACCTTGTGGAGCAGTACATGGACTTTGTGTCGCACTGGCAATGGGGCGACGGAATACTGGAGTGGATTCGTCAGTGCGAGACGACGTTCCAGTTTTCCGCGGACCTGCGGCCGGTACTGCGGCCTGACGTCTGGCCACATGCGGGCCGGTGCAGTTTCGTTAACCTGCTGACCGACAAATCCGTCAGGCCGGAAGCCGTTGATTTGCAGCGTGCGGTGGGAATGCGACTGACATTTCGTCAGCCCCCGCCGATCGGCTGCTTCTCAAATCAGTTCCTTTTCTATTTGAATTCCACCGTCGCGAATTCCGCGTATCAGACGTGGTCGCACATGGCTCCGGATCCCATCTCGTCCCTGCCACCGGAGCGGTTCACGTTCCAGGTAGTGAACATGTAGTTCAGCGTCGCGTACCGTACCGGAAGTGCCTGGGATCGTCGTCCTCGCGATAGTCGGCAGGGACTGAGAAGAGGCTCCGGTGCGGTTCGCCCGCCTCCACCTGAGTGGTTTCCATCGTCTCTGTCAGCACGGGAAATCCGAAGCTTTCCTTCTCCACACGTTTGCTGCGCAGCGTTGTGCGATCGAGCGCCGGGGCATTCCACAAGTCGGCGGAACCGCCACGCGGAAGGTCGGTGCGCCAGTGGAATGCGTCGAATCCGAGAATCTTTTCCACGCCGATTTTTCGATACTTGTCCCTTTAGATACCAAAAGCGGCTGACATTCCGCATTGATCCGCGGAGGGCGGGGCGGCCGGGGTGCGATGTGCGGCTGGTTGCGGACCCACGTCTTCTTCACTGGAGCCAGCCAGTAGCGCAAGTTGGCCGAGCCGTCGTAGAATTCGCGTTCTCTGCGCTGGTAACGGCCCTGCAGCGTGACCGATGAATACTCGGTGATCACGGCAAACGATCCGTCGGAGGCCTGGGCGCGCGTTTTGATCGCCGTGTAGGAGCCGAGGTCGGCGATACCGTCGCGGAACAGATACGTCTGCTCGCGTTTGGTGACGATGCTGAAGCACGGCGCGCCCAGCGGCGTCCGGCAGACCGGCTCAGCGAACAGACAGGCGGCGGCGAGGAGAAGCGGAATCGTGAGGCGCAACGATGAACCTGGACCCTCTTACAGGTTAGGATAGGCTCACAACATATGCGAATTGGCGTGATCGGTTTGGGATTCATGGGAACGACGCACCTGCAGGCCTGGCGCAAGGTTGCGGGCGCGGAAATCGTGGCGGTTTGCAGCGATGAACCGGAGAAGCTGACGGGCGATTTGTCGGCGGTAAAGGGCAATCTTGGAGGGTCGGGCGAGAAGTTCGATTTCTCACAGATGGGTCGCTATACGGAGGTTGCCGGCATTCTCGCGGACGAGAACGTACAGGCGGTCGACATTTGTCTGCCGACGCATTTGCACGGTCCGGTCGCGACGGCGGCGCTACAAGCGGGCAAGCACGTGCTCGTGGAAAAGCCGATAGCGCTGGTGCCGGACGAAGCCGACGCAATGGTCGCGCTGGCCAGGTCGTCGGGTCTCATGTTGATGGTCGGTCAGGTGCTGCGGTTCCTGCCGCAGTACCGGGCGCTGGCCGAGGCTGTGCGATCCGGCGAGTATGGTCCGGTTCGCAGCGCGATGTTTCGCCGTCGCTGCGCGGCTCCGTTCTGGAGCACGTGGCTGGGGAACGCTGCGCAGAGCGGCGGCGGAGTGGTGGATCTGCTGATCCATGACATCGACTTTGTGCTGAGCGTGTTTGGGTCTCCGGTGCGGCAATCGGCCTCGGGGTTCGAGGACATGGCAAATGGCGTCGACACGCTGCACGCGGTACTCGGATATGGGGACGGGCTTGAGGTAGTGGTCACCGGCGGCTGGCACCATCGCAAGGCGTACCCGTTTTCGATGGAGTTTACGGTGGTGTGCGAAGGAGGGACGTTCGAGTTCAGTTCCGGCGTTGCTGGCGGGGCGTTGACGCTGTATGGGAAGGACGGCGAGGCTCGGGTGCTGCCGGTTTCGGAGCAGGACGGGTTTGAGGCGGAGCTGACGTACTTCCACGAGTGCTGCTCGAAGGGCGAGGCGCCGTTGCTGTGTCCGCCGGAGGATTCGGCTAAGGCTTTGCGGCTGGCACTGGAGTTGTCGGCGGAGCGGGGCAAGGCGTAGCTGTACGCGCGTGGCGTCGCAGCGAACGGCCGGCCGTTAGCCCAAGTTCGTCACGACATTGGTAGTTTCGAGCTTATTTGACCAAATCGCTGGAGGCAAGTCCTGTCGCCTCAATGGGAGTTTTTAAGACTGCGATGTAGTGTAGACCTACC
>Ga0163150_10006357_pt1 | contig 14510 bp, 10 predicted proteins | sample OliLakLV19P2IB_FD_148628 | JGI IMG/M metagenome (GOLD analysis project Ga0163150, IMG submission 148628) | Freshwater microbial mat bacterial communities from Lake Vanda, McMurdo Dry Valleys, Antarctica - Oligotrophic Lake LV.19.P2.IB | ecosystem: Environmental > Aquatic > Freshwater > Lake >...
TTTGGCGCCCTTGGTCGCCAGCGTACGCGACCTGCGTGACTGGAGTCCGCCGGAGCGGGCTGCGCTGATCGCCATGCTGCGCGCCAAGGGCGCGCCGCAAGAGCGTGACTTTGCCTTGGCGGCGCGGCAGGTGCCACGTTTTTTCCACGATCTTGCGGCGACATTGCGACAGCTTCCCGGCAAGTGCTGACGGCCAGGTTCACCAGCGCAGGGGGTGCAGTTGGTGCCCAACCATTGATCCGCGTCAATCACGGGTGGGCTCATCGCGTCTAAACTTGAACCAATGAGCAATCCCAAGCAATGGAGTCTGGGTGCCAAGCTGATGCTGGTGGGCACGCCGTTCCTGCTGCTGGCGTTGATGTCGATCGCACTCACCCTGTGGGTGTCCTGGCAGCTCGATGGTGGCGCGGCGGCGGTCAACGAGGCGGGCCGGATGCGCATGCAGACCTACCGGATGGCGTTGGCAGTGGGGACCGGCGAACACGCGGCATTGCCGCCGCTGGTCAACGAGTTCGAACGCAGCCTCGATGTCTTGCGGCATGGCGACCTCGAGCGGCCACTCTTCGTCCCGTGGGACGATGCCGTGCGTGCCCGGTTTGCGAGCGTCGAGCGCGATTGGGCGCGGTTTCGCGCGCAATTGACGCCTAGTGGGGCAGTCGCGACATCGGGATCGAATGGCGGTGCCGCTGCCTTCGTGGCGGACATCGACGCCCTGGTCACCGCCATCGAACATCACATGTCGCGCTGGACCACGCTGCTGCATCTGTTGCAGATGGCGATGATGGCCTTTGCGGTGCTCGCCGCCGCGCTGCTGCTCTACACGGGCTACTTGTTCGTGCTGGAGCCGGTCGGGCAACTGAAGCAGGGCATCGAACGCATTCAGCGCGGCGACTTCGCGGCGCGCGTGGATCGTGTGACCAGTGACGAGTTTGGCACACTGGCCGAGGGCTTCAATGGCATGGCAGAGCACCTGCAGTCGATGTACCGCGACCTCGAGGCCAGGGTGGCGGAAAAAACATCGCAACTGGAGGAGAAGCGCGAGCGATTGGAGGCGTTGTACGATGTCACGCGGCTGGTCGCCAAGGCCACGACATTGAACGAACTCGCGGGTGGCTTTGCCACGAGCATTGGCCGGGCGGCACGGGCCGATGGTGTGGCCGTGCGTTGGTCCGATGAAGCGAATGAACGCTATCTGATGCTGGCGGCAGTAGGTCTGCCGGCCGTCATGGCTGCGGGCGAGCATTGCCTGCATGCCGGGACGTGTCATTGCGGCACGCAGGTTCCGGAGCCGGGAGCGCGCGTGATCCCGATCAACACGATGCGTCCGCAGGCGATGACGCATTGCACTGACGCCGGCTTCGAGACGCTGGTGTCGATTCCCATCCGACTGCATGAGCGGGTCATGGGCGAGGTGGACCTCTTTTTCCACGCTCGAATCATTCCATCGCCGACGGAGCGCTCGCTGCTGGAAGCGCTGACCGCGCACCTGGCGGCAGCGATGGAAAATTTGCGGCTCAATGCGCTGGAGAAGGAGGCGGCGGTGTCGCAGGAGCGCACATTCCTCGCCCGGGAACTCCACGATTCGATCGCCCAGTCGCTGGCCTTTCTGCGCATTCAGGTGCAGCTGATGCGTGATGCGATCGACCATGGCAACGCGGACGAGGTCGAGCGCACGCTGGCCGAGATCGACGCCGGCGTGCGCGAAAGTTACGGCGATGTGCGCGAGTTGCTCGTGCATTTCCGCACCCGCGCCAATGCGGAGGACATCGAACCCGCATTGCAGACCACGCTGCGCAAATTCGAGCATCAGAGTGGTTTGAAAACGATCATGCAAATGCAGGGCCACGGAATTGCACTGGCACCGGATCTTCAGATTCAGGTGTTGCATATCGTGCAGGAAGCGCTCTCCAATATCCGCAAACACGCTGAAGCCACCACGGTCTGGCTTGACGTGCAGCAGCAGCCCCAGTGGCGCTTCGAGGTGCGCGACAACGGCACCGGCTTTGCAGGGGATGTGGAGAACGTCGATGAGACCCACGTGGGATTGCGGATCATGGCCGAGCGCGCCGAACGCGTTAATGCAACACTCGACGTGATGTCGCGTCCGGGGTACGGTACGTCGGTGGTGCTGACGTTGCCACTTGGCCTTCGTTCAGCGGTTGCGGCCGCGCCGACCGACGTCGACATCGCCACCACCCATTGACCACGATGCTGCCACATCCGGTGCCTGCGACCCGCATCCTCGTCGTCGACGATCACACGCTGTTTCGGCGGGGCCTGATCGCGTTGCTGGCGCGCGATTCACAGCTCAAGGTGGTGGGCGACGCGGCCGACGCGGGCGAGGCGCTGCGTCGGGCCAAGGAGCTGCAGCCCGACCTCATCCTGCTCGACAATCATCTTCCAGGCGTCAGCGGGGTCGATGCGCTGCCTGCGCTGCGCGATGCGGTGGCTGGTGTGCGCGTGCTGATGCTGACGGTTAGCGAGGATGAACAGGATCTTGCGGCGGCGCTTCGCGGTGGCGCATGCGGCTACCTGCTCAAGACCATCGAAGGTGATGCGCTGGTGCACGCCATTGCCCGCGCCATGCGCGGCGAATCGGTCGTGGCACCCGAAATGACCGGCAAGCTGTTTGCGGCGGTTCGCGACGCAGCGTCGGCCGGCGGTCGGGATGCCCCGGGCCGCAACGTGTCACCGCTGGCGACGCTGTCGCCGCGCGAGCAGGAGATCCTGCGCGGTATCGCGAGGGGCTCCAGTAACAAGGAAATCGGGCGCGATCTCGGCATTGCCGAAACGACCGTCAAGATTCATGTCCAGCACGTGCTGCGCAAGCTCGATGTCGCGTCACGCGTCCAGGCGGCCGTGATTGCCACTGAACAGGGACTTGCCTGATGGGCTGACTTCCTGCGTTTGCGCCGTGACTGGCGACTAGTTCCAAAGGAGGATGCCGACCCCCAGGGCATCCTCCTTTTGCATTGGCGGCACACCTCTACCGCAGGATGGTGTGTCGTGGTGCCCCTTCCTACACTGGTGGGTGTGTACAGGGAGGGACTACCGTCATGAGCAACAAGCGACAGGCTTTGTCAGTGCTGATCGTCAGCACGCTCGCCTTTACCGTCTGCTTCATGGTGTGGATGATGTTTGGCGTGATCGGTATCCCGATCAAGAAGGCGCTGAACCTCAACGCCACCCAGTTCGGTCTGCTCACCGCCACGCCGATCCTGACCGGCTCGTTGATTCGCGTGCCGCTCGGGATGTGGACCGACAAGTACGGCGGACGCATCGTGATGTTCGTGCTGATGCTCTCCTGCGTCATACCGATCTGGTTGATCAGTTATGCGACCGAATACTGGCAATTTCTGGTGCTGGGTCTTTTCGCCGGCATCGCTGGTGGCTCGTTTTCGGTGGGCACGCCCTACGTCGCACGCTGGTACCCCCGCAATCAGCAGGGTTTCGCGATGGGGATTTACGGGGCCGGCAACTCTGGGGCCGCCGTCAACAAATTCGTGGCCCCCGCGCTGCTGGTGGCGTTTGGCTGGGCGGTGGTGCCGCAAGTGTACGCCGCGATCATGTTCGGTACGGCGCTGCTCTTCTGGTTCTTCAGCTACTCCGATCCCACCCATCTGGTGGATTCGAAAATAACGTGGCGCGAGCAGTTGGTGGCCCTCAAGGATCCCAAGGTCTGGAAGTACTGCCAGTACTACTCGATCGTGTTCGGCGGCTACGTCGCGCTGAGTTTGTGGATGGTCCAGTACTACGTGGGTGAATACGGCATGGACATTCGGGCGGCCGCGCTCCTTGCCGCCTGTTTCTCGCTGCCCGGGGGAGTGCTGCGCGCGATGGGCGGATGGATGTCCGACAAGGTCGGTGCGCATGCGCTGACCTGGTGGGTGCTGTGGGTGAGCTGGATCTGCCTCTTCATCCTGTCCTACCCGCAGACCGATTTCACGATTCTGACGATCGACGGTCCCAAGACGTTCCACGTCGGCCTCAACGTCTGGGTATTCACGCTGCTGATTTTCATTCTTGGCATCGCGTGGGCGTTCGGCAAAGCCTCGGTATTCAAATACATCGCTGACGATTATCCGCAGAACATCGGGGTGATCTCCGGCATCGTCGGACTGGCGGGAGGTCTTGGCGGATTCGTGTTGCCGATCATGTTCGGCGCGCTGATGGACCTGACCGGTATCCGTTCGAGCGCCTTCATGCTGATGTACGGCGTGGTCTGGGTCTCGCTGATCTGGATGTACTGGACCGAAGTGCGCGGCGCGGAACTGATGGGCAGCAAGGCCAAGCAATTCCGGCTTCACGGCTGAACGCAGCGAAACTACCAAGGACATTCATGAACGCATCCTCCCGATCCGCCGCCAGCACGCCCAAGGCCGGTAACCGCGTTGACATCGCCGACTGGCGCCCGGAAGACAACGACTTCTGGGAACGCACGGGCAGCAGGATTGCCAGCCGCAACCTGTGGATCTCAATTCCCAACCTGCTGTGCGCATTTGCGGTATGGCTGATGTGGGGCATCATCACCGTGCAGATGCTGAATCTGGGCTTTCCGTTCAAGCCTGCCGAGTTGTTCACGCTGACCGCGATCGCCGGATTGATGGGCGCCACGTTTCGAATCCCGGCCTCGTTCTTCATACGGTTATCGGGCGGGCGCAACACGGTGTTCCTGACCAGCGTGCTGCTCATCGTACCTGCCATCTGGACCGGCGTCGCGCTGCAGGACAAGGCCACCCCCCTGTGGGTGTTTCAGGCTTGTGCGTTCCTGTCCGGCATCGGTGGCGGCAACTTCGCGTGCTCGATGTCCAACATCAGCACCTTTTTCCCCAAGCGGCTGCAGGGTACGGCCCTTGGGCTGAACGCCGGTTTGGGCAATTTTGGGGTCACGACGATGCAGATCCTGATTCCGCTGGCGATGACCGTCGGCGTGTTCGGGGCATTCGGCGGCGGTTCGATGGTGCTGCTGAAGGATTCGGGATGGATCTTCGGCAAGATCCTGGCGGGTACCCCGACGTGGATCCAGAACGCCGGGTACATCTGGGGCGCGATCCTGGTTCCACTGGTGATCGCGGCGTGGTTCGGCATGAACAACCTTCTGCCAATCACCCCCAACCATGGCGGCACCCTGGCCGCGTTCGGGAAGATTCTCTACCTCTACGGCCTGGCCTTGGTGGTGGGAGCCGCAGGACTGTATCTGTACCTGCCCGCACCCACGGGACTCGGCCTGCTCAACATGTGGGCGGCATTGCCGTTGATCATCGTCGTGGCCGTCGTGGTAATGAAACTCGGTGCCTTTGGCGACATGAAGGGCAACCTGGCCAAGCAATACGAGATTTTTCAGAACAAGCACACGTGGTCGATGACCGCGCTGTACATCGTGACCTTCGGCTCGTTCATCGGCTTCTCGATGGCGCTGCCGCTGTCGATCACGGTGATTTTCGGCTTCAGCCACGTGCCGGATGCCGCTGGCGTCATGCAGCACACGCTGAAGAATCCGAATGCGCCTTCGGCGTTGACCTACGCATGGATCGGTCCCTTCGTGGGTGCGCTGATTCGCCCGGTCGGTGGCTGGATTTCCGACAAATTGGGCGGCTCCATCGTCACCCAGGTGATTTCGGCGGTGATGGTTGTCGCCTCCGCCGCGGTCGGCTACATGATGCTCCTGGCCTACAACTCGAGAACGCCGGAACAGTACTTCACGGTGTTCATGCTGCTGTTCGTGCTGTTGTTCGCCGCAACCGGCATCGGCAACGGCTCGACCTTCCGCACGATCGGGATGATCTTCGACCGGCAGCAGGCGGGCCCGGTGCTTGGCTGGACCTCGGCCGTTGCGGCTTACGGCGCGTTCATCGCCCCCGTGGTCATCGGCGAACAGATCAAGGCCGGCACGCCTGAGTACGCGATGTACGGCTTCGCCATGTTTTACGCGCTGTGTCTCGTCCTCAACTGGTGGTTCTACCTGCGTCGCAATGCCTACGTGAAGAACCCTTGAGCTGCCGCACCCACCGCATTCCTGCTGAGAGCCATCCATGAGCCACTTTATCGATCGCCTGACCTTCTTTGCCAAACCGAAAGAGACCTTCGCCAACGCCCATGGCGTGGTGACCGGCGAAGATCGTACTTGGGAAGACGCGTATCGCAATCGATGGGCCCACGACAAGATCGTGCGTTCAACGCATGGCGTGAACTGCACCGGCTCCTGCTCGTGGAAGATCTACGTCAAGGGCGGCATCGTCACGTGGGAGACCCAGCAGACCGACTACCCGCGCACGCGCTGGGACATGCCCAACCATGAGCCGCGCGGCTGTTCACGCGGCGCGTCTTACAGCTGGTACCTGTACAGCGCCAACCGGGTCAAGTATCCGATGGTGCGGGGCCGTCTGCTCAAACTCTGGCGCGAGGCACGCCTGGCGCACGATCCGGTCGGTGCATGGGCGTCGATCGTCGAGGACGACGGCAAGCGCCGCGACTACCAGAAGATCCGCGGGCTGGGCGGCTTTGTCCGCTCGGGCTGGGACGAGGTCAACGAGATCATAGCCGCCGCCAACGTCTATACGATCAAGAAGCACGGTCCGGACCGCGTGATCGGCTTCTCGCCGATCCCCGCGATGTCGATGGTGAGCTACGCAGCCGGCAGCCGGTACTTGAGCCTCATCGGCGGCGTGTGCATGAGCTTCTACGACTGGTATTGCGACCTGCCGCCGGCCAGCCCGCAAGTGTGGGGCGAGCAGACCGACGTGCCGGAGTCGGCCGACTGGTACAACTCGACGTACATCATCGCCTGGGGCTCCAACGTGCCGCAAACGCGCACGCCCGACGCCCACTTCTTCACCGAGGTGCGTTACAAGGGCGCGAAGACCGTCGCGGTGACGCCGGACTACTCCGAAGTCGCCAAGCTGGCCGACCTGTGGATGCATCCGAAGCAGGGGACCGACGCCGCGGTCGCCATGGCGTTCGGCCACGTGATCCTGAAGGAATTCTACGTCGACAAGCGCTCGACCTACTTCGACGACTACGCGCGTCGCTACACCGACCTGCCGATGCTGGTGATGCTGAAGGAACACCAGCTCGCCGACGGCCGCACCGTGATGGTCCCGGACCGCTATGTGCGCGCATCGGACTTCAACGGCAAGCTGGGCGCCGCCAACAATCCCGAGTGGAAGACGGTTGCCTTCGCAGAAGACGGCAAGGTCGTGCTGCCCAACGGCGCCATCGGCTTCCGCTGGGGTCCTGATGGCCGCGCTGATACCGGCCAGTGGAATCTCGAGGCGAAGGAAGCGCGGCATGGCCATGAGGTCAAGCTGAAACTGTCGTCGCTGGAAGGCGCCCAGGATGCCGCCACCGTGGCCCAGGTTGGGTTCCCGTACTTCGGTGGCGTGGTTGGCCCGCACTTCGCGGGCAATACACAGAGTGACGTGCTGGTGCGCGGCGTGCCGGTACAGCGGATTGCATTGGGCAAGGCCGGCGAGGAGCGGCATGCCGTCGTCGCTACGGTATTCGACCTGCAGATGGCGCAGTACGGGGTCGGTCGCGGCGTCGCGGGCGAAAACTGCGCCACCAACTACGATGACGACGTGCCCTACACGCCGGCGTGGCAGGAAGCCATCACCGGCGTGCCGCGCGAGCAGATCATCACGGTTGCGCGCCAATTTGCCGACAACGCCGACAAAACGCAGGGCAAGTCGATGGTGATCATCGGCGCGGCCATGAATCATTGGTACCACAGCGACATGAATTACCGCGGCGTCATCAACATGCTGATGCTGTGCGGCTGCGTCGGCAAGAGCGGCGGCGGCTGGGCGCATTACGTCGGCCAGGAAAAGCTGCGTCCGCAGACCGGCTGGACGCCGCTTGCTTTCGCGCTTGACTGGATTCGCCCGCCGCGGCAGATGAATTCGACCAGCTTCTTCTACGCGCACACGGACCAGTGGCGCTACGAGAAGCTGGGCATGGAGGAGGTGCTGTCGCCGCTGGCCGATCCCACGCTCTACGCGGGCAGCATGATCGACTACAACGTGCGTGCCGAACGCATGGGTTGGCTGCCCTCGGCGCCGCAGCTGCAGACCAATCCGCTGCAGGTGGTGCGCGACGCGCAGGCCGCGGGGATGGATCCCAAGGACTATGCAATCAGGAGTCTGAAGGACGGGTCGCTCAAGATGAGCTGCACCGACCCCGACCACAAGAGCAATTGGCCGCGCAACATGTTCGTCTGGCGGTCCAACCTGCTGGGATCGAGCGGCAAGGGGCACGAATACTTTCTCAAGCACCTGCTCGGCACCAGCAATGGCGTCCAGGGCAAGGATCTCGGGCATGAGTTGGACGCCCCCGAAGCGCTGCGCGCTTCCCCCACTGAGGGCACGGCCGACTTGGGGCGGCCCGGCATCGGCCGGGGTGCCAAGCCGACGGAAGTGGTCTGGCATGACGAGGCGCCCGAGGGCAAGCTCGACCTGCTGGTGACGCTCGACTTCCGGATGAGCACCACGTGCCTCTACTCGGACATCGTGCTGCCCACCGCCACCTGGTACGAGAAGAACGACCTCAACACCAGCGACATGCATCCGTTTATCCATCCGCTCTCCACCGCGGTGGACCCGGCATGGCAGGCGCGCAGCGACTGGGACATCTACAAGGGCTTCGCGAAGAAATTCAGCGAAGTCTGCGTCGGTCACCTGGGCCTCGAGAAGGAACTGGTACTGACGCCGCTGATGCACGACAGTCCCGGCGAGTTGGGCCAGCCCTTCGAGGTGAAAGACTGGAAGCGCGGCGAGTGCGAGCTGATCCCCGGCAAGACCGCGCCGCAGATGGTGGTGGTCGAGCGCGACTATCCGAACGTGTTCAAGCGCTTCACGGCGCTGGGACCGTTGATGAACAAGGTGGGCAATGGCGGCAAGGGCATCGCCTGGAACACGCAGACCGAGGTCAAGCAGCTGGGTGAGTTGAACGGCCTGGTGCGCACCGAGGGCGCGACCAAAGGGATGCCACGCATCGAGTCCGACATCGACGCCTGCGAAGTGGTGCTGCAATTGGCCCCCGAGACTAATGGCCACGTCGCAGTGAAGGCCTGGCAAGCGCTGGGCAAGCAGACCGGACGCGACCACGTGCACCTGGCACTGCATCGCGAGGACGAGAAGATCCGCTTCCGCGATATCCAGGCGCAGCCGCGCAAGATCATCAGTTCGCCGACGTGGAGCGGCATCGAGAGCGAGACCGTCTCCTACAACGCCGGCTACACCAACGTGCACGAGCTGATTCCCTGGCGCACGCTGACCGGCCGCCAGCAGTTCTACCAGGATCACCCGTGGATGCGTGCGTTCGGCGAGGGCCTCGCGAGCTATCGGCCGCCAGTGGACTTGAAGGCCACGGCGGGCATCCATAACATCCGCTCCAACGGCAATCCGGAGATCCTGCTCAACTTCATCACGCCGCACCAGAAGTGGGGCATTCACTCGACGTACACCGACAACCTGCTGATGCTGACGCTGAGTCGCGGGGGCCCCTGCGTCTGGCTGTCCGAGGACGACGCCACGAAGGCAGGCATCGTCGACAACGACTGGATTGAGCTCTTCAACATCAACGGCGCCATCGCGGCGCGGGCGGTAGTCAGCCAGCGCGTCAATCCGGGCATGGTGATGATGTATCACGCACAGGAGAAGATCGTGAACACGCCCGGCTCGGAAATCACCGGCGTGCGTGGCGGCATCCACAACTCGGTGACCCGCATCGTGCTGAAACCCACGCACATGATTGGCGGCTACGCGCAGTTGAGCTACGGCTTCAACTACTACGGCACGATCGGCACCAACCGCGACGAGTTCGTCATTGTGCGCAAGATGGACAAGATCGACTGGCTCGATACGCCGGTGGCTGCCGAGCGCGTCGAACGCGTGCAGTCGCAAGGAGAGAATGCATGAACATCCACGCTCGCAAGGAGGCCGCATGAAAATCCGTGCGCAGATCGGCATGGTGCTGAACCTCGACAAGTGCATCGGCTGCCATACCTGTTCGGTTACCTGCAAGAACGTGTGGACCAGCCGGCCGGGTATGGAATACGCATGGTTCAACAACGTCGAGACCAAGCCCGGCATCGGCTATCCCAAGGAGTGGGAGAACCAGGACAAGTGGAACGGCGGCTGGGTGCGCAAGGCCGACGGCTCGATCGTGCCGCGGCAGGGCGGCAAGTGGTCGCTGCTGATGAAGATCTTTGCCAACCCCAACATGCCGCAGATCGACGACTACTACGAGCCCTTCACCTTTGACTACGACCACCTGCAGAGCGCGCCGGAAATGAAAACGTCGCCGACGGCGCGTCCACGCAGCCTCATCACCGGCAAGCAGATGGACAAGATCGTCTGGGGTCCCAACTGGGAGGAGATTCTCGGCGGCGAGTTCAGCAAGCGGAGTGCGGACAAGAACTTCGACGACATCCAGAAAGAGATGTACGGCGAGTTCGAGAACACGTTCATGATGTATCTGCCGCGGCTGTGCGAGCACTGCCTCAATCCCTCGTGCGTGGCGTCGTGTCCGTCGGGCTCGATCTACAAGCGCGAGGAAGACGGCATTGTCCTGATCGATCAGGACAAGTGCCGTGGCTGGCGCATGTGCACCAGCGGCTGCCCGTACAAGAAGATTTATTACAACTGGAAGAGCGGCAAGGCCGAAAAGTGCATCTTCTGCTATCCGCGCATCGAGGCCGGCCAGCCCACGGTGTGCGCGGAGACCTGTGTCGGCCGCATCCGCTACCTCGGCGTGCTGCTCTACGATGCCGACCGCATCCAGGAAGCCGCCAGCGTCGAGCACGATCGGGACCTCTACCAGGCGCAGCTCGACATCTTTCTCGACCCCCACGATCCCAAGGTGATCGAGCAGGCGCGCAAGGATGGCATCCCCGACCAATGGATGGAGGCCGCACGGTCCAGTCCGGTCTACAAGATGGCGGTGGACTGGAAGGTGGCACTGCCGCTTCACCCGGAATACCGGACGCTGCCGATGGTGTGGTACGTGCCGCCACTGTCGCCGATCACGGCGGCGGCCAACGCCGGCAATCTTGGAATCAATGGCGAGATTCCCGATGTCAAGCAATTGCGCATCCCGGTCAAGTATCTGGCCAACCTGCTGACGGCGGGTGACACGGTACCGGTGGAGCGCGCGTTGGAGCGCATGTTGGCGATGCGCGCCTATCAGCGCGACAAACACGTGGAAGGGCGCACCAATCTCAAGGTCCTGGAGCAGGTCGGCATGACCGAAGCCGACGTCGAGGACATGTACCACGTGATGGCCATCGCCAATTACGAGGACCGCTTCGTCATCCCGAGCACGCACCGCGAGTATGCGGAGAACACGTTCAATGTGCGCGGCGGCTGCGGCTTCTCGTTCGGCAACGGCTGTTCCGAGGGCACGAGCGAGGTCAGCCTCTTCGGCAGCGAGAAGCGCCGCACCATCCCGATCAAGGCGGAGATCTAACGCATGGGCATCCTCGAACAACCAAAGAGCGCCTCCCGCACGCTTCGGGTGCTGGCGCGGCTTCTCGTGTATCCGGACGCCGGGCTGCGCGACCATCTGCCCGCGATGCGCGAAGTGCTGCACGCCGAGCGCGCGCTAAGTGCTGCGCGCCTGGCCGAGCTGGACGCACTGGCCCGCTCGCTGGCCCGGCAGGATGCGCTCGACGCCGAAAGCAACTACGTGCATCTGTTCGACACCGGTCGCTCCACCGCGCTGCATCTCTTCGAGCACGTGCACGGCGACTCCCGTGACCGCGGTCCGGCGATGATCGACCTCGCGCAAACCTACGAGAAGGCGGGCCTCTATCTGGCCGACGGCCAGTTGCCCGACTACCTGCCGGTGGTGCTCGAGTTCACATCGTCGCAGCCGCCGCGCGAGGCGCGCGCCTTCCTGGGCGAGATCGCGCACATCCTCAACGCGATCTTCGGCGCGCTGCAGAAGCGCGAAAGCGGCTATGCCGCCATCTTCGGCGCACTGCTCGAGCTCGCCGGCGAACGGCCGGAACCCGTCAAGCTGGCGCCCGAACCGCCGCTGGACGACGAATGGGCCGAGCCGGTCGTGTTCGACGGTTGCTCGACCAAAGGCCAGGCCCGGGCCGATCAGGCACAACCGATTCACCTCGTCCGCAAGCACAACCCCCGACAAGGAGCGCGGTCATGAGCGCACTGCACGGCTTCCTCTTTCAGGTCTATCCCTACGTCTGCTTCGTCGTGTTCCTCGTCGGCAGCCTCATCCGCTTCGACCAGAACCAGTACACGTGGAAGAGCGATTCGTCGCAACTGCTGCGCGCAGGCATGTTGCGCTGGGGCAGCAATCTCTTCCACGGCGGCATCCTCTTTCTCTTCTTCGGCCACCTGTTCGGGTTGTTTACGCCGCACAGCGTGTACGGGATCTTCATGAGCGCAGGGACGAAGCAGATGCTGGCCGTCGTCGCGGGCGGCATCGCCGGCATCGTGTGCTTCGTCGGGTTGTCGATGCTGCTGTATCGGCGGGTGTTCGACCCGCGAATAAGGTTGACGAGCCACTCCACCGACATCGCCATTCTGCTCGTGCTGTGGGTCCAGCTCGTGGTGGGGCTCATCACGCTGCCGTACTCCTACCAGCACGCCGATGGCAGCGTCATGCTGATACTGGCCGACTGGGCGCAGCGCATCGTCACGCTGCGGCCGGTGGATGCGAGCGCCTTGGCCACCTTGCCGTGGCCCTATCTCTTCCACGTGGTGTTCGGCATGACCATCTTCCTGCTGTTCCCGTTCAGCCGGCTCGTGCATGTCTGGAGCGGCTTTGCATCCATCGCGTACGTGTTCCGGCCCTACCAGATGGTGCGCTCACGCAAGCTCAATCTGCCGGCCGGCCACAACAAGCCGACGCGTGTGCTGTAAGGGGTAAACAATGACATCGCATGCGGAGTTCAAGGCAACGCAGGTAGCAGCAGCGGCTATGGCAAGCGTTAACGGCCGCGCATTGCACGACGCGGGGGTGACCCTGCCGGAGAGCGAATTGCGTCAGCGTGCGTGCACCGAGTTGCTGCGTCAGGCCGCGCAAGTCGAAGGCCTGCTGGGTGCCGGCGACGCGCCCTCGACCGATGGCGCGATCAGCGAAGCGGCGAGTGCGGCGATCGAAGCGTTGCTGGCGCGATCACTGAATATTCCGGAGCCTGGCGACGAGGCGTGCCGTCGGCATCACGCAGCCCATGCGGGCAAGTTTGCCGCGGGCGAGCGGGTACGGTTGCGTCACATCCTGTTCGCCGTCACGCCGGGCGTGGACGTCGTGGCGCTGCGCAAACGCGCCGAAGCCGCACTGCTGGAAGTCCGTTGCCATGATGGCGCTGACAGTGACCGCTTCGCCGATGCGGCGCGATCGCAGTCCAACTGTCCCAGCGGGGCCGAGGGCGGCGATCTGGGTGAGATCACTACCGCGGATTGCGCGCCGGAATTTGCACGCGAGATCTTCGGCAAGGTCGAGATTGGTGTTTTGCCCCGACTTGTGCACAGCCGTTTCGGACTGCATGTGGTGGAGGTTCTGGCGCGAACGCCAGGCGTTCAGCCGGCATTCGAGGAAGTACGCAGCGCTGTGGCATTGAGTCTGCGGCAGCAGGGGTTCGTAACGGCATTGCGCCAGTACCTGCAAGTGCTGGCGGGCACCGCCGTGATCGAAGGCATCGATCTTGCGGGTGCTGATTCACCGCTGGTCCAGTAGCGCGACGGCGCCGGAAGCCGTGCCATGCCCGATGAGTTATTGCAGCGTCTTCGCCAGTTTCACGACGATTATTTCCCGGGTGTAGCGGACCGGTTTCAAAACCTGGTCAAGGACGGCCAGCATCCGACCATCCTGTTCATCGGCTGCTCGGATTCGCGCCTCGTTCCGTACCTGCTGACGGGAACCGGACCCGGCGAATTGTTCATCATCCGCAATGTCGGTGCATTCGTGCCGCCGCACGATGGTTCGACGGGGTATCACGGCACGGCCGCTGCCATCGAATTTGCGGTACTCAATCTCGAAGTGACGCGCATCGTCGTATGCGGTCATTCGCATTGCGGAGGCATTCGCGCGCTCTATGAGGAGTTGTCACCCGAGGCGACCAATCTCGCCGCGTGGCTGGAACTGGGGCGCGAGGCCGCACTGCCGGTGCAGGTGACGCCCGAGGCGCTGCGGCGGACCGAGCAGCGCGCGATCGTGCTGCAGCTCGAGCGTTTGATGGGGTATCCGATGGTACGGCGTCGTGTCGAGTCCGGGCAATTGGCGCTGCACGGCTGGCACTATGTTCTGGAGGACGGCGAGGTGCATGTCTTCGATGTGAAGACCGGCGCCTTCGTGCCTGCCGCGCTGTCAGCGCACAGCGGCACCGGGCCCTTCCAGGATTACATTGACCAAGGTGCCGAGGAGAGCGGGGACACGACGGCGTAGGTTGCCGCCGCCGCGGTGAGATCGTAATCAGACCTTGCGGCGTATCGGAGCGCGAGTGGCTTTTTTCTGTGCCTGCCCGGCGCGAGCAAACACTTCGTGCA
>Ga0163150_10006358_pt1 | contig 14507 bp, 12 predicted proteins | sample OliLakLV19P2IB_FD_148628 | JGI IMG/M metagenome (GOLD analysis project Ga0163150, IMG submission 148628) | Freshwater microbial mat bacterial communities from Lake Vanda, McMurdo Dry Valleys, Antarctica - Oligotrophic Lake LV.19.P2.IB | ecosystem: Environmental > Aquatic > Freshwater > Lake >...
TTCTTTCACGGAGGCTCCTTCAAAGGCGGAGACAAGGCGGCGGTGCGAACGCGCCCCATTTTTAAGGAGTGTCTCGACGCCGGCATCTCCGTTATTTCGGTGAACTATCGATTTAGCACCGACGGCCCGTTTCCGGCGCCGATGCACGATGGCGCGCGTGCCGTGCAATTCGTCCGCTTCAAGGCGAAGGAATGGAATATCGATCCCGCGCGCGTCGCATTGAGCGGCAGCTCGGCCGGCGCCACCCTGGCGCTGTGGATCGCATTGCATGACGATCTCGCCGAACCCACCAGCGCCGATCCGGTGGCCCGGCTGTCGAGCCGCGTGACTTGCGCGAGTCCGCACAGCGGGACGGCGGGTTTGTCGTCGGATTACTTTCGACAGCATGCCGGCGTCACGAAACTCGGCGGAGCGCTGTGGCAGCTCTTTGGCGCCCGGTCGCAAGCCGAGTTCGAATCGGCGGAGAATCGCCGGCTGCAGCGGGATGCCTCCCCGCTGTCTCATGCCACCCGCGACGATCCTCCGTTGTTCCTTACCTACGCGGGCGAGCCGTCGGAAGCACCATTCGCGGCGGCTGCAGCCCAGCGGGATTGGATTCATCATGTCAGCCTCGGACTTCCCCTGAAGGCGCGCTACGACGCTCTCGGTCTCGAGTGCGAAATCAAACACCGTGGCACGCCGTCTGCCCCCGGCGCGGAGATTGCATTTCTGCAGCGGCACCTGCTCGACCAGAGACGCGGTCTTCGCCCGTAAAACTCCGGAGATCAGTCCGCGAGGGTCGGGTTTCAGCCTTTGATCATGGTTTCCAGAAACGACTGCACGCCTTTTGATCTACCCACGGGCTCCAGCATAAAGGTGCTCCCTGATCTGCATCCTACGCCGCCGGCGCCGGCACGAGTTTCAAACTCGGCGGGACGACGCGGCAGTTGATACCTCCGCCTCAGGGCCTAACCGCCGTGCCATCGCGCCGGCGCACCGGATCCCAATAGCCGGGCTGCTCGGGCAACGGATATTTTTTCGCCTTTTCCTCGTCGAAGTCCACGCCCCAGCCGGGCGCTTCGTTGATGATCGCGTAGCCGTTTTTCAGCGTGTGCGTGCCGGGGAAGACTTCACGCGTGGCGTTGTTGAAGTTGATCGATTCCTGGATGCCGAAGTTGTGGATGTTGAGATCGAGGTGGATCGAGGCGGCGTGGCCGAGCGGGCACAGGTCGCCGGGGCCGTGCCACGCGCTGCGCACGCCAAACCACTCGGCGAGTGCCGCGAGCTTGCGCGTGGGCGTGAACCCGCCGGCCTGCGTGAGATGCAAGCGCAGATAATCGATCAGCCGGTCCTTGATCAACGGCACCCATTCGCTTTCCTTCCGCCCCTCAGCCGTCCGCGTGCGCAGTTGAATCAGCGTTCAAGGTAGGTCGCGAAGGTATCGTGCATCCGAGAAATATTTGGCTCCACGCCCAAGAGGTGGCGAGGGCGTAGTCAACCCGCGCCGCTACAGCACGCCTTCGTAAATGCGCGCGAGGGGCAGCGACAGTTTCAGCGAACGAAATTCAACCGGAGCTTCAGGGGCGGTGACACTACGCGGAGCCCAGCCTTCGGCGCGGCGATGAAGAGTCACTTCCCGGGAGTCCTGCGCGATGAGCACGTATTCTTCGACGGTGGAAATCTGAGGGTAGTTGAGGAGCTTTTCTCGGCGGTCGGTATTTTCAGTCGACGGCGAGAGCACTTCGACGAGCAGCGTCGGGTAGCGCAGGTAGAATTGCTCCACGCCGACCCGTTGGCAGGCGACCATCACATCGGGATAATAAAAAATATCCGCGCGGTTGATTTCGAGGCGCACTTTGAAATCGGCCATGTAGGCTTTGCACGGGCCGCCGCGGAGATGGGTGTGGAAGGCGGCGAGAAGATTTCCCGAGACGAGGTTGTGCGCCTCGCTTGCGCCGGCCATCGCGTGAATCCGGCCGCCAATGAATTCGTGGCGCAGGGAACCTTCGGCTTCGTGGCGGAGGTAATCTTCCACAGAAAGGTGAAGCGTGGTTGCGCTGGTTTCCATGGGTCACGTAGGTAGTTTGATCGGGCGTGGACGCAAGCGCTGGCTGCTGGGGAGCGATGGGTGCAAAGGACGAGGCGGAGACCCGCGCTATGGGGGAATGATCAGCGCGGCTAGGGTTTTCTTGGGCAGACCGGCGAGTGCGCCCCCACGACAATCTTGCGCGAAATCGCACAACTCTCCTTGCCTCAGTGGTCATCAGTGAAAATCGGTGGTTCCTCGCGGTTTCCAGGGGAAGAGTGGAGCGGATTGTCCCCAATCCGCTGACGCGACTCGCCGCGCCCAGACGGCAATGGCTTTATGGGACCGCGGCCGCCCCCGGCCGCATCCGCGTTCCGAAATGGAAGCCAGGCCCCGTTCCGTCAGTGAAGATCAGTGGTTCGCCCGCTTGGGTCCGAGACGGCGTTTATTCTGTCATCTTGTCATCCTGTCATGATTGGAGATCGATCGCTGAAGACGGGAGACAGAATAAACACGATTTACAGGATGGATTCGACGCCTCGCCGGCGAAATCCTCAACCCAGCGCGTTAGGGACAACACGCTCCACCTTAAACCCCACTTGGGACCGCGGCCGCTCCCGGCCGCATCCGAGATCCTACATGGGCCAGGCCCCGTTCCGTCAGTGAAGATCAGTGGTTCGCCCGCTTGGGTCCGAGACGACGTTTATCCTGTCATCTTGTCATCCTGTCATGATTGAGATCGATCGCTGAAGACGGGAGCCAGGATGAACATGATTTACAGGATGGATTCGACGCCTCTTGACGCCTCACCGGCGAAATCCTCAACCCAGCGGCTTAGGGACAAGCCGCTCCACTTCGCGCATCTTTGAGGTCTTTCGTCGATGGGCACTTCAGCTCTCAACCGCTTTTTCAGGATGACATCATTTTGCAACGCGGGTGATTTCGCCAGGATGCTGCGGTTGCCCGGAGTCCGCGCTCGCCAGTGCGGCGAAGCAAACTGCAAGGCTGTCGAGGTTCGACCGCGCGCTGTGCGCGGGCGCGCGTTTCTCTTCGATGGCGCAAAGCAGTTCGCCCATCGCGCCCTGGAAGCCGCTGGTAAACCAAGTGCCTTCCAGGGCGGCTTGCGCGCGTCCGGCGGCGGTGTGCAGTGCCACCGACTGTTCCGACAGGCTGGGGCCGAAGCTGCGCAGCGTTCCTTCACTTCCGCCAATCACAGTGCGGTCTTCCTGACCGTGCCGCACGTGACCGTTGAAGTTCAAACGCACCTGCGCGCCGTCGTAGTCGATCGCCACGTGCGCGAGGATGGGCGGCTTCATCCGCTGCGCGCCCGTGCGCACCGCGCTGGCCCAGACGCGTCGGGCGCGACGTCCCCGGAGCCAGCGCGTCACGATGTCGAACCAGTGAATGCCGAAATCGAAAAGCACGAGGTGATGCACGTTTTCGAACGGCGTGCCGGTCGTCCACGTGTGATCCCACTGCAGGGTGCAATCGACACTCTCCACCGCACCGACCAAGCCGGCATCGATGGCCGCGGTAAGATAGCTGAAGTGCGGCGCCCAGCGCCCATTCTGGTTCACCGCGAGCATCACGCCTTGGGTTTCAGCGAGCGCAACAAGCTGTTCGCCGATGACCAGATCGAGCACGAACGGTTTCTGGCTCAGCACGTGTTTGCGGGCCCGGAGCGCGGCCTCGATCACGGCCACGCGCTCAGCCGGATGGAGCGCGATGTCCACAACCTCGATGTCGGCGACGGCCAACACGTCGCGATAGTCGGTAAACACGCGCGCGCCCGGATAGAATTCGGCGCGGCGCTTCTCGGCACGCGCCGGATCGCGATCGCAGAGCGCCACCACGTCGAGGCCCATCGCGAGGTAGGCGCGCAGGTGGTATTCGGAAATCCCGCCGCAACCGATCAGCGCGATCTTCGGCCGGTAGTGCCGTGGACGCGGTGGAAGATAGGAGAGAGTGGGCGCTGAAACCGTTGCGCCTGTCTCCATTGAACTCAGTCCGTAACTGCCTGCGGAGGTTGCGTCGCTCATGGTTAGTCGGCGAGCGGAACGGTCTTCTTGAGCCGGGCGCTGAGCACCGCGCTGTCAACGATCTGCTGGCCGATGCGCGCGATCTTGGGCGAGAGCGGCCCTTCGACCGGTTGCTCGTTTAAGATGCAGTGCACCAGATACTGGATCGGATTTTGAAATGGCGGCTGCAACGCATCGACCGGAATATCTTCACCATGAACGTTGGCGCGGGTTTGCAGGCGAATCGTAGGCTCGAAATCGTACGAGCTGATCGTGCCGTTTTCACCCTTGAGCACGAAACCGCACTTGGGCTGCGGCTGTTGCGTCCACGGATCGGAAAACGTGCCCCAACGCGTTTCGAACTTGGAGAGCCCGGTGGCGTAGCGCGCAATCGTCACGCTGTGTTCGTCGACTTCGAGTCCGCGTCCCTGATCAACTACGGCCGTCACCTCGAGCGGTTTTTTTTCGCTGTGATACCAGGTGCCGAGGGTCGTGCCGTAGCCGAGGTAGTCCAGGAGCGAGCCGCCGCCACGGGATTTTTTGTAGAACCAGCTTTTGCGTTTCATCGCCGGGGTGGGCGAGACCTCGATCTTGTCAGCGGCGTGCCACAACGGACCGCGGTTGCCGTCGTAGTAGTGGACTTCCTGCAAGGCGCCGATCCGTCCCTCCTGCAGCAGACGATGCGCCGTGACGTGCGCGGGATACCAGCGCAGCGGCCAGTTGATCGCGAGCAGCCGTCGCGCCTTCTTCGCCGCGGCGATCATCCGGTCCGCGTCGCGCAAGGTGGCGGCGAACGGCTTCTCTACAAGCAGGTGCACGCGGTGACGCGCGACGCGCTCGACGTAGTCGGCGTGCTCGGCGGTCGCGGGACAAAGCACCGCCAGATCGGGCGCGGTCTCGCGCAGACAGCGGTCGAGATCCGTGAAAACCCGCGCGCGCGGAATCTCAAAATTCGCGATCGCCGCCTGCATGCGGGCGGGGTCTTCGTCGCAGATGCCGACAATCTCGACGCCCGGATGCTCATGGCATTGGCGCAGGAGATCGCCCATGTGCATGTGGTCGAAATTCAGGCCAACGACTTTAATTTTTTTCATGGCTGGACGAAAGCGAAGGTGGCGGCCGGGTTCGAAACGAAGATGCGGTGCAAGGCAGCGGCGTCCACGCCGGCGCTGCGTAACACCTCAGAGAATTCCTGGAGTAGAAACGTCAAGCCCGGTGCGCCCCCGTAGCTGTGCCAGTAGGTCCGGCGGGCTGCATCCATCCCCAGCATGATCTGCGTGGGAAACTCGGGCAGCAGCGCGACGATCAGATTGAGCGTGGGGTTTCCTGGCGCGGGCGGTCGCCAACGGAACGCCCGGTCGAACTCCACGCCCACCCCGCGACTCAACAGTTCACGGTGATAACCGAGGTCGGGGTTGCCGTCGGTGTGAGACAGGCAGACGTGGCTCAAATCAACTCCGGCCTGCTGCAGACGCTCCACTTGCTCGTGCGCGAGCTCGCCTTGGTCGGTGTGAGTGAGGATCGGGCAGCCGGTGACGCGGTGCGCCGCCGCGGCCGCGGCGAAGATCTTTTCTTCCCGTGCGGTGAACGCGCGGCCGGTGGCGATTTTGATCAGACCGGCGCGATGCGCGGATCGGCGGATGAGCGGGCCGTTGTAGTCGCGCTCGTCGATGCCTGCTTCGATCTCGGCGATGAAAAGGCTGGCGAGTTCCTGCTCGGAGTAGCTGTTCCCCCAGTGGCCCGGATCGTAATATTTCGCGAGGTGAAGTCCGGTGGGGCAGACCAGGTGCACGCCGCTTCGGCGTGATAGCTCGGCCAGCTTGATCACGTTTCGTCCGCAATCGCACGGCATCGAATCGATCATCGCGCGGCCACCCGCGGCATGAAACGCCCTGAGCTCACGAGCGGCGAGTTCGACGTCATCGAGCAGGAATTCGGGATTCGCGTGGGTTGTGAAACTACGATCGATGATCACGTGCTCGTGCGCGTAACAAACGCCCAACGTCTCCGCGGGGATGTCGCCGAGCACGGTGCGAACAAAGCTCATGCCGTAGGGAAAATAGTCCAGCGTTCGCCGGCGCGCACGACGGCACCCGGCTGGTCGAGGCGGGCGCACTCCGCCACGAACGAGGCGGGCGACGCGGTGTTGAACTCAAACATTTCGTAGTGACACGGCACCACCCAGCGCGCGCTGATCGCGCGGGCGAGTTGCGCGGCTTCGACGCCGTTGAGATTCCCCGCCACGCGGCGCTCCGGTGCGCGGCCGTTAATCGGCAGCAGCGCGAGGTCCACGCCGAACGGCCGTAACCGCTCTATCATTCCGGGAAACAGCACCGTGTCGCCGCTGTGGTAAATGCGAAAGGGACCGACGCTCACCACAAAACCCGCGAAGGTCGGCGAAAGCGCTTCGTGCGCCGCCGGCACCGTTTCGATCGTGAAGGGCCCGACGGTCGCGCGCTGCCCGTCCGTCAAGAGCATCAACCGCGCTCGGGCCGCATCCCCGAGGCGTTCGACTGCGAAGTCCACGTTGGCCGCTGGCAGGACCAACTTCATGGCGGGTGAGGCGGCAAAGATCGGTGCGAGCGTCTCGGTGTCGAAGTGATCGGTGTGGTTGTGCGATGACGTGACAGCCGACAGGAAATCGAGCCGGGCCGGATCGATCACGCGCGCGGTCATGCGCACGTGCGGCTTGTCCGTCGCGGCATATTTCTTCGTCAGCGCATCACTGAGATAAGGATCGAAGAGCAGACAGTTGCCGCGATGGCAGATCAAAAAACCACTTTGCCCGAGCCACCAGACGAACATTTTCTCGCTGATGGCGTCGGCACGCGCGCGCGCCACGTCAGCGAGAAAGTCGTCGTCCTGAAGGGCGGGGGCGATCATCGCGTGCGGTTCAAAGGCCGATCTCTTTTTTCACCTGCCGGATGCCAGCGACCAGATGGCGCAGCTTCGGTTGCGCCGCCCAGCGCGCGGTCTGGCTGAGACCGCAATCCGGCGCGAACACGAGTTTATCCGCCGGCGCGTGGCGGAGACACCGCCGCACGCGGTCCGCGATGTCCTCGGGCGTTTCAATATAATAGCTCTTCACGTCGACGATGCCCACCGCCGCATCCATGCGCGTCGCGATCAACGCGAGGATCTCGATCTCGGCGAACTCGCGGCTCGCCATCTCCACGTGCATCTCGTCGGCCTTGAAGTCGAGAAACGCGGGGAACATCGGCGCGACGCGGCGGGGCCCGATGGCGCGACCCTTGTAATTGCCGAAGCACAGATGCGTGCAGAGTCGGGTGCGGCCGTGCACGGTTTCGACGGTGCGGTTGAAAATGTCGACGAACCGGCGCGGGTCTTCCTTGTGCGCGTAGCAACTCATGGACGGCTCATCCACACTGATCTCGCGGCAACCTGCGGCCACCAGGTCTTCGAGTTCCTTCCGCACGATCGGGAGCAGCGCCTCGGTGACGGCCCAACGGTCGGCATATTGGCGATTGGGCACGAGTCGTCCGCTTAAGGTATACGGTCCTGGAACGCTCGCCTTCAGGGTAGGTCCGGCAGGCGCCAGCCGCTGAAGGCGCTTGAACTCGTCGACGACTCCGAGTCCGCGCGGCGCTCGAAGCTCGGCGGTGATCGCGTGTTTGCCGCGTTGATCGTGGGCCGGCGGGCCGAATTTTCGCGGCGAATCCGCTTCGAGTTCGATTCCCTCGATGTAACCGTAGAACGATAAATTGAAATCGAGGCGCGTCTGCTCGCCGTCGGTGATCACGTCAAGGCCGGCGTCGACTTGATCGTGCACCGCCGCGATGACGGCGTCGTTCTGAATTTCACTCACGTCGGTGCGGCCGAACACGTCGAGGTGCTGGCTGGCGAACTCGAGCCAGCTGGGAAAAGGATAACTGCCGATAACGGAGCAGCGGAGAGGGCACGATTGCATGGCGGTGGAGTTAAGTTAATTTTGGAAGTTCGCTGATGCGGCCGAGGGCGGCCGCGGTCCCATCGATCCTCGATCCGGTGGCAGTTGTTGAGTGTGGCGCGACAGCGCCGGTAGGAGGCGGTATGAGATGGGATTAGACGGCGCGCGGGAAAACCGGGCGGAGATAATTCACGTCGTAGCGGATGCTTTCCTCAACGCCGAGGGGCGTCTTGATGCCCTCGATCCCCAGCCAGCCGCGATAGCCAATGGCGTCGAGTGCCGCGCGTACTTTCGGGAAATCCATCGAGCCTTTGCCGTAAAGGTCGTCGTAGTCCTTCAAGTGAATTTCGCAGATCCGCTCCCGGCCGAGACGGCGAATCGCGCTGCCAATATCTTCACTCACCTTCTGCATGTTACCGACATCGTAATAGACTTTGATCGCCGGTGAATTCACCGCATCGAGGATGTGCTCGAGTTCGGGTGCCTTGAGCCACGATTCGATCCCGTAGACCAGCCCGGCGGCCTCGGCCCGCGGGGCGAGTTTTTTCAGACGTCGAATCGTTTCGGCGACACCGGCCGCGTCGCCCACCAGATCGCCGTTGGAGAAGAAGGCGAGTAACGCCAACCGGATCTTCATGCGTTGCATCACGCTCACGCTGTCGAAGACCCATTGCTCGGCACTCGCTTCGCTTTTGTAGGCGACGTTGTTCAGCACGCCCAAGGCGAGCGACGCAATGGTCACATCGTGCTCTGCCGCGGCGGCGAGGATTTTATCCTGCTGCGCCGGATCGAAGAGGGGCAGGGTCGTGACGCCTTCCTTCAGACGACCGAAGTCAACCTGCACGCCGTCGAGACCGATGCGCGCGGCGAGCGCAAACGCGTCCGGGTTGCAGGTTTTCTGCAGTGTCCAATCACAGGCGAAAAGCCGGAAACCATTTCCGACCGGAGTCGCGATCGTTTTTGCCGAGCTTGGACTGGAGGCAACGTGCGCCGCGGCTCCGATCGCGCCCAGCGACTGTTTGAGGAAGGTGCGGCGAAGAATCTGTTTCATGGTTCGGTGGTTCAGAGCAGACGACAACGCGATGCTTACGTTTTCAGCCCCGAGAGATCGGGCTGCACGGATTTCTTCGACGTCTGCAATTCCTGCCACGTGACCGTGCGGCCTTCGTACGCCGCCATCCGGCCCATGATGGCCACCAGGTTGCTCGTGACGCTCGGTGCGACGGTCGCATTCGTGGCGTCGCGCTTCATGACCAGTTCGTGAAATGAGCGGATGTTGGCGACTGCACCCTCTTGATAGATGCCGCTCGTCTTGCCGCCGCGATAGAATGTTTCCGCGCCGCCCCGGATAAGCACGTCGCCACCGTAGGCGGTCATCAACACGCCGTTCGTGCCGAACATCCGATTCAGGATTCCACCCGGCGTGCCATGCGCATCAAATTGACGGGAGCTGAACGTGACGCCGACTTGATTGGGATATTCGTAAAGCAGCGCGAAGTGATCCCACGCGTTCCCGACATCGATGCGCACCCGGCGACCGCCCGTCCCGGTGCAGCGCACGGGTGGAGCGTCCTTCATGATCCAGCTCATCACATCCAGCGTGTGGATGTTCTGTTCGACGATGATGTCTCCGGAAAGCGCCTGATCGAAGACCCAGTTTTGGAGCCGCGCTTCCGGTGAGCCGGGTGGAGCTTTGATCGCGAGCCGGCCATCGTGATACGTGGCCTCGCCGAAACAGAGGTCGCCGATCGAGCCGGCATGGACGCGCCGAATGGCCTCAGTGAAAAACTCGTTGGTGCGCGTCTGGAAATCCACGTAAAAAACTTTTCCCTTTTCCCGCGCGACTGCGCTGCTCGCGGCGATCGACTGGCAGCCCGGCACGTCGACCGCGACGGGCTTGGCGAGATAGACATTCAATCCCGCGGCCACGGCGGCCTGCGCCTGGAGCGGGTGGAAATAGGGCGGGCTCACGATCGCAACGGCATCGAGACCGCCGTGCGCGATCATTTTTTCGGCGCACTGCAGTCCGGTGAACGTGGGCGTGGCCACGGGGAGCTTGAGTTTCTCGACCGCCGACTTCGCCGCCGCGTCGAAATAGTCGGCCACGCCGACGATCTCGTAGCCACCCTGTTGGGCGAACAAATTGGCGAGCCATTGACCGCGCTTGCCGCAGCCGACGACCCCGAGGCGAATTTTGCTGTTCGCGGCGCTGCCTTGGGCGACCGCCAGACTCAAGGTGGAGAGGGCGGCGAGACCGGCACTGGCTTGCGCGAGGAAATGACGGCGCGAGATCTCGGACGGATGCGAAGTCTTCATGAGAGGGGATGGGTTTGGGAAACAGTTATAGCCGGCGCGGCGTTTACTTCACGAGCACCTCATGTCTTTAGTCCACGCAGATCGACCTCGAGGCGTTTGTTCTCTTGTAGAATGGTCTCCATCGTGAGTCGCGTGCGACGGGCGGCGGCTTCGTAGCCGAGCACGCACGTGAGCACGCCGTCGACCGCGCGCTGGCAGGTATCGTTGGCGAAGACGCCTGAGGTAACTTCGCGGTGGAAACGCGCGATGTTGCGCTCGGCGCCCGCGGCATAAAGGCCATCGATGTTTCCACCGCCGAAATGCTTGGAGCCGCCACGCACGAAAGCCTTGCCCCAGTACGTGAGGAGCGCGCTGGCCTCCGTACCATGAAGCGCGGCACTCAGCTCAACGGGAGTGTTGTTCTTAAGAGCTTGTCCGGCGTGCTGGTGGATCAAACCGTCGGCATACTCGTAGGTGAGGGCGCAGATATCGCGCGCATCACCGTGTGGATCCGGGCGCTGAATACTCGATAAACCCAGCGCGGCGATGGGTCGCCGCTCGAGCGCCCACAAGGCGGCGTCGATCGCATGAATGTCGAAATTGCCGAGGTAGTCGCAACCCATCGCCACGTCGTTAACCCAGATGAGCTCGCGCAAACGATCCTCCATGGTGTTCGTCCTCGGCGGATCTTTCTGCGGCCCGCAGTGGCCGGTGGTGACCACGCGAACAATCCGGCCGAGACCGCCGTCGCGAATGCGGGTGGCGACCTCGATATTGATCGGGTCGGTGGGAAGCTGGTAGTCCACGAGGAAGCACCGGCGATCGTGGGTCGCGCGTTTTCCGGCGGCCTCGATGCGCAAGGCTCCGGGAACGTCGGACGCAACGGGCTTGGCCATGTAAACGTGCAGCCCCGCGTCCACTGCGGCCGTCACGTGCTCGGGAATAAAATACGGCGGCGTCTCCACCGCCACGGCTTCGACGCCGCTCTCGATGAGTTTCTTGTAGCCGGAAAGGGTGGAAAACCGGCGCGAACGGTCGATGCCGAGCTCGTCGCCGCATTTGTTGACCACATCAGGAAAATAGTCCGCGACCGACCACATGTCGTAACCGCCGTGAGCCTGGAACAGCTTCGCGATCCAGCCGCCGCGTCCGCCGTTGCCGATCACGCCGAGCTTGATCTTGCGCGCGAACGTCGGCTTAGCGGGAACTGCCGGGGTCGTGGCGGGAGCGCCTGCGTCCGCGGCGCCGAGCGGGAACGATAACATCGATGCGGCCGCGGCGGCCGTGGCCGCACCGCCCAGAAACCGACGCCGGGAAAGTTCAGAGTAAAGTGGCTTCATGCGGTGGGAAGGGATCGATTGCGCTGCCAGTCGTTACGACCGGTGGCGGCTGAAGTCGCGGGCGTCTCGAGCCTCGCCCCGTGGGCGCGCAGGTTCGATTGTAGTTCCGAAATTGATACTTCGCGAGCGCTGCAACCGGCGGCGAGACTGAGCGCGGCGGCCGTTCCCACGGCCTGTCCCATGGCCATCGTTTGCGCCATCGACCGACACGACGCATGGGCGTCGTGGGTCGCCGAAAAGCAGCGGCCCGCGACCCAAAGTTCGTCGCTTCCCCGGGGCACCAGCGTGCGATAAGGCACATCGTAAGCGGCGCCGCCCGGCACGTAGCCCCAGACCGTCTCCTCGCCGCCGTCCGGGGTTGCGCGATGATCTTCGATCGGTGCGCCGCAGAGGAGGACCCGATCGTCGAAACGCGCGACCGACATGCAGTCGGCTTTCGTCAGGCGATAATCGCCGAACACGCGTCGCGTCTCGCGCACGCCGATCTGATGGGAAAGACCGATGATGTTTGACGCCGCGAACCCCGGCACGCGGTCGCGGAAGAAACGCTCGTAGACAAACGCCTGCCGGCGGCCTTCGCGCTCGGCGAGCGTGAGCTGCTCGAAGTCCGTGGCGTCGACGTCGGCGACGCGCACCGCGACCGTGGAGATGCAGCCGGGCGCGTTCATCGCGTGCAGGCTCCCGCTCTTACGGGGCAGGGGATGGGTGCCGCGATCGACGGCTTCGGCCATCGCCTGCATCAGGAATTTATTGCCACCTGCGCGTTCGTAGGCGTCGAGGTCGACGTTGCTCATCCGGAACGTGGTGGTGAGGGTTTGTGCCGGCTCGTGCTCGCCCGCTTTTTCGTAGGGCACGTTGGCGAGGTGGCAGAGATCGGCGTCGCCTGAGGCGTCGACCAACCGGTGCGCCGCGATCCGAAAGAATCCGCGCTTGGTGGAAATCACCACTCCGGTGATTCGACCGGCGGAATCCTGTTCGGCGGCGACGAGCGTCGCGTGGAGCAGCACGCGCACGCCGGCGGACGCGAGCAGTTCGTCCCAAATGAGTTTCAAGCGCTCCGGATTGTAGTTCACGCCGGTGCCAGCGCCGTAGGTGTTCGGACGGAGAAAAACCGCGCCGGCGGCGTCCAACGCATCCACCACGCGGTCAGGCAGTCCGCCGACGACTTTCTTCGGCGTGTCTCCGGGAGTGAAGAAACCGTAGAACGTATCCAGCATCTGCGTACTTGAGCCACCCAGAAACCCATACCGCTCGACGAGCAGCACGGAAGCGACCCCCGACTCGCGCGCCGCGAGCGCGGCGCAGCACCCCGCCGAGCCGGCGCCGACGACGAGTACGTCGACCGTGGCGAGGACGGGGATGCGTTCGAGGATGAGGGGCGCAGTCGTCACGGGAAAACGGATACTAGCGGGCCAGGCTCAAGCGGGGCCGACGTTCGCGTAGAGCTGGGCGAGCCGGTGAGCATGTTCGTCGTAAGCGGCTTCGAAGAGGGTGGAGGCGCGCGCGCTTCCGACGATCGCCGCGGCGCTTAACACCTTGGGAGGGGCGCCCGCGGCGGTCAGCCGCGCTGCGACTTCGGCTTTGATCGCGTTCACCACGAGGCACCCGCCCACGGTGGATCCGGGTGCGACGGGCGTGTCCAGTCCCGGCACGGTAACCATCGCGTCACCGACGGGAGCGCCGGTGTCGAGAATGAGATCCGCGAAATCGGTGAGTTTCTTTCCGTCGGTCCGACGCGAAGTCGAGGCGTCCGCGTGAGCACGGCTGACGAGGGCGACGACGCGCACGCCGCGGCGTTGGAACTGCTCGGCCATTTCAATGGGGACGACGTTGCAGCCGCTGGACGAAACGACGAACGCAGTGTCGGTTTTCGCGAGATCGAAGTTGCGCAGGATGCGTTCGGCGAGCCCGCTGACGTTCTCGAGGAACATGGCCTGGCGCTGGCCGTTGGCCCCGACGACGAGATTGTGAAATGAAAGCGACAGCTCGACGATGGGATTGAAGCCGGCGAACGAACCGTAACGCGGCCACATTTCCTCCACCATGATGCGAGAGTGACCGGAGCCGAAAACGTGCACCATCCGCCCGGCCAGAATGGTGGCGGAAAACCAATCCGCGGCTTGGGCAATTTGCGGCAGTTGGTGACCGACGGCATCGATGAGACCGCGGGCGCGGTGAAGGTAAGTTTCGGCAGGAGTCATGGCGAAGATGAAATCTGGAGGGCGCGATACGCCGCGCCGAAAGCCCCGGCGCGGGAACCGAGCTGCGCGGGAACGAGGGCGACGCGGAAGTCGCCGATGCGCCACTCCATGGAATCGAGGGTGGCGCGCAGCGGGCCGAACAGGGCCTCGCCGGCCGCGGCAATCCCACCGCCGATCACGATGGTGTGCGGATCAAGAATGTTGATCAGGCTGGCCAGGGCCGCAGCGAGCGCGCGCACCGAGCGATGCCACACGTCCTGTGCGAAAGCATCGCCCGCCGTCGCGGCAGCCACGAGCTCGTGGGTCGTGGCAAATCGTCCCTGCGTCCGCTGGGCCACGGTGCAGTCGCCGATCGCGTCTTCGAGGCTTCCAGGCGTGCCCACGATATCAGCGGGCCCATCGGGATTGAGGGAGAGGTGTCCTAAGTGCCCAGCGCGTCCGAGGTGGCCGCGTAACAGCTTTCCGTCCACCAGCGCCGCGCCACCGACGCCGGTGCCCAAGGTGAGCAGCAGCGCATTTTCGACTCCGCGCGCAGCTCCGAGCCACGCTTCCCCGAGCAGCGCCGCATGCGCATCATTGAGCACCACGGTCGGCACTTTCAGCACGTCGCTCCAAACCAGGTTTTCCAGGCCTTGAAGACGCCCCGGCATGCTGCGGATGGCGCGCTCGTCGCGGCTCGCGAGACCGGGTGCACCGAGGCCGACGGCAGAAACCGTCGGGAAGCGCCGTTGCAAGGTGGCG
>Ga0163150_10006359_pt1 | contig 14507 bp, 12 predicted proteins | sample OliLakLV19P2IB_FD_148628 | JGI IMG/M metagenome (GOLD analysis project Ga0163150, IMG submission 148628) | Freshwater microbial mat bacterial communities from Lake Vanda, McMurdo Dry Valleys, Antarctica - Oligotrophic Lake LV.19.P2.IB | ecosystem: Environmental > Aquatic > Freshwater > Lake >...
TATCGCGTTTAGTTTTTTGCGGTTAAGTAGTTACTGCAGCTGCGTTGACGGATGGAAGTGCTTCCATGAGTGCCAGTATTCCTGGTGGACATTGATGGCACGCGAGGTGTCGACGGTGCCTGCGAGTTCTTCGTAGGCAACCATGCCATACGGATTCTTTACAAGGACAATGGCCACGGAGTGGACGGTGTCGCGCATGCATTGTTCGCGTTCGAAGATCTGCGCACGATAAGCTTTTGGATATCCGTTTACGACCACACCGTACACCATGCTGCGCCTGCTTATTGCGGATGCGGTGTCGCCTTTGTTTTTATCGTAGGACTTCATGTATGCAGGGTGATCGACGAATTTAGGATCGTCGATGAGCACCCTTGCATTTGGTTGCCTCGTGGCGAGTCCGGCCAGTGTCATCTGCGTATACGCAATCTCCTTCAGCATCTGTCCCTTGCGAGGTCCCGCAACACATTCGCCCGTTGCCTGATACCACCACGAGCCAGTCGTTGCATCTTCGATCATGGCGTTGTAGTTGTTGGCGCCTACGAGACGGAAGTGTTCTACGACACCTTCGATTACTGGAGAGAACACACGCGCTGTGTGACACATGGTGCAGTACGTAACGAGCACCGGTGTGCCCCCTACGTAGTCGAGCACCTTATGATGATATCCCATCATGTTCACGGGGTATGCCTTGGTATCGCCATTGATGGTGACAACCATGACTTCGTTGTTTTCTGAGTCTTTGTCGATGAGCGACTCAGCAGATTTGAACGCGATGGCGGATGGTTCCTGGAACATGATTTCGGCGGACATCTTCGTGGCGACCATGAATTGTGCGCCGATGACGATAAGGGTCAGCAGGGCCATAAGGGTCTTGCCTGGCCACTTGCTTGCGCGCCATACATACATGCCGCCCGCCGCAAGTAAGATGCCGCCCAGTATTAACAAGGGCCAACGCCACTGGTACAGAGCGTACGACGTCGAGACGGAGTCCATCTCCTGCCAACTCCGAATAATCGGCATGAGCAGTAGCGTGAGTAACACCGTAGGCACAAGTGCCAACAGAAACCCGACGAGAAAGATGAGCCAGCGGTAGCGATGCATATGCGTTATCTATTGTGAGCGATAAAAATAGGCAGTAGAAGCGTGAAAAATCGCGCTAAGACCCCTATATTTGAGGCTCTCAAGTTCTTGGGGTGTCGCCAAGCGGTAAGGCAGCGGTTTTTGGTGCCGCCATTCGCAGGTTCGATCCCTGCCGCCCCAGCAAAAAATGAATTCAGAGATCAAGATCGTCGCCGGACGTTCCAACGGTGCGATAGCAGAGAAAATTGCTCGAGCATCCCACCGTGAGTTGGCAGAAGTTGCTATTCGCAACTTTAGTGATGGCGAGATCTGGGTCAAGTACGAAGAAAACGTACGGGGCGTAGATCTGTATATCGTGCAGTCGACGTTTGCTCCGTCGGACAACCTGATGGAGTTGCTGCTCTTGATCGACGCAGCAAAGCGTGCTTCGGCAAAACGTATTACGGCAGTGATTCCGTATTTCGGATATGCACGGCAGGACAGAAAAGACCAGCCACGTGTTGCGATAACAGCGAAACTTGTTGCGAATCTGCTGACGCAAGCTGGCGCCAATCGTGTAATTACGATGGACCTGCATACGCCGCAGCTTCAAGGGTTCTTCGACATTCCACTCGATCACTTGTATTCGTCGCCTGTAAGTGTGCCGTTGCTCCTGAATCTCGGACTAACAAACCTTGCTGTGGCGTCGCCCGATGTTGGTGGTGTAAAAACCGCTCGCGCCTTTGCAAAAATGCTTGGTGATGCAGATCTGGTCGTCGTTGATAAACGCAGGCCAAATCACAACGAGTCCGAAATCATGAACATTATCGGCGACGTAAAGGGAAAGAACATTGTCATCGTCGACGATTTAATCGACACCGGAAGCACGTTTGTGAAATGCGCAGAGGCGCTGAAGGATGCCGGCGCTGAGACGATCGTAGGCGTATGTACACACGCTGTGTTTTCGGGTGAAGCAGTCGAAAAAATTGGCGATAGTGATGCGCTGACAAAACTATTCGTCACCGATACGATTCCGCTGGCAATGGAACATCCAAAGATTCAGGTCGTGAGCGTGGCTGGTTTGTTTGCAGAAGCAATCATCCGGACACATGAAAATCAGTCGATTAGCTCCTTGTTCGAAAGAGCACAGAGTTAAAAATAATCAGCCTTCAAATGGGCGGTCGGTTATCACCTCGCAAGAGGTGTTTGTTGTTCGGTTCAAGCAAATAGTAAACACAATTACAATGGTGAGATCATGACGGAAACAATTCTTCAGGCAGAAGCACGCACGCCAGGTCAGACGGCATCGAAGGCATTACGTCGCAACGGACGTGTCCCTGGTGTGTTCTACTCGCGCAACCACGAGCCTATTCACTTCAGCGTACCAGCACTTTCGCTTCGTAGCATTGTCTACACAGCCGAAGCGAAAATGGTAAAGCTCTCGGTTGATGGCGGTCAGGCGCTCGATTGCGTTCTTAAGGACGTAACGTTCGACCCTATCACTGATAAGCTCCTGCATTTCGACCTCCTTGGTGTAGCCGTTGGTGAAATGATTCTTGTTGACATTCCGATCCACCTTATCGGTCAGTCGGTAGGTGTTCGAGACGGCGGAATTCTCGAGCACGTCATGCACAAGGTTCGCGTGAAAGCCGATCCACACGTGATGCCTGAGCATGTCGACATCGACGTTACGAACCTCAAGGTTGGTGATGCAATCCACATCAGTGATCTTAAAATCGAAGGATGTGAACTCCTCGATCGTCCAGATGCTGTGATTGTGGCTTGTCAACAGCCAAGGACTATCGCCGACGCAGCCGTTGCCGGCGACGCAACTGCTACAGCAGCGTCAACAGCGGCTCCAAAGGCCGACTAAACCTCCTCACGGAGCTGGTGGTAACAATGCAACCCGCGCCTCTGACACGCAACGAAAACGCAAGATTGGCAGCACTACACAGTGCTGCCATCCTTGACACACCTCCCGAAGACGAATTCGACCAGGTGGTTGCGCTAGCGGCCGAGATATGCAACACTTCGATGGCGACCATCACGCTTATCGATAAAAACCGTCAATGGTTTAAGGCGCGAAAGGGGCTCGACGTACAGGAAACACATCGTGACACTTCACTCGACTCTCGCTTTGCCGACAACCCATTTGTTGTGGGTGAACCATACGTAAAATTTTATGCTGGTGTGCCGTTGTGTTTGTCGGACGGACATGCCGTTGGTGCGCTATGTGTTATGGACAAGCTGCCGCGCGATTTATCGGATCAAGAGGAACGTGCACTTCGTGTCCTCGCGCAACACGTTACCAATCTCATCGAACTACGCCGCGCTCGCAACGACACCCATCGTCTGCTTCGTGAACTCCGTGAACGCTCAATTACACACGAACGCGTTTCGCACACAGCTACGCGTCTACTGACTGTCGTCGCGCACGACGTGCGCGGCCCCTTAGCCGCAATTATTGGTGTACTCGAATTCGATGACTTTGAGTTAGCACCGTTACGCGATGAAATCAGGGCACAAGCAGTGCTCGCACGCGACTTGCTGGACCAGATTCTCGCATGGGCCCGCACCATGATGCGCGGAGGTCCGACCGTCGAATACAACGTCGACGTCAACCACATCGTAAACGATGTTATTGCTGGTGCGTCCATTTCCGCCGCACACAAAAACCTCACGATCTCTGCGGATATTCAGGTCTCGACACTCGACACCGATCCCAACCTTTTGCGCTTCATCCTGAACTCGCTTGTAACAAATGCAATCAAGTTCACTGACAACGGAAGCATTGACGTTCGCATGGTCCGTGACCGCACAGGCAACACCATCCTCGAAGTCGCAGATACTGGCGTTGGCATGTCGCCAAATACACTCAACGGACTGTTTGACTGGGGACGTCGCTCCATCAACGCAGGCACCAGCAATGAAAAAGGCGCCGGACTCGCCCTGCTCCTCGTCAATGACTTCCTGAATCTCATGGGATGCACCATCCGCATCGAATCGCAGATCGACAAGGGCACACGCGTGTTTGTGACGTGTCCGGAAGTAGCCGTAGGCACGTCGCTGTAGCCAGCATCGAAAAACAGTCACAACCTTCTTTGTGACCTGCCACGAATTACCGATATTTGCAACGAGTTGAGCGGTACTCTCTCCCCTGAGTGCCGCGCCAGATGCTCACACCTGGAGTACCCCTATTCTCCGGGTATTTTTTTGCGCGGTTGTGAAGCAAGCACACCACTACGTTCTGGTGCAGTCAAACTGGCCGCGAAGCGACCTTACCACTACGCTTTCTTTTATGCTCTAGCGTCCTCGCGCACAATCCACTTGTCGTCTTCTTTTATAATCGCAACGAGCTCCTGAAGCGCATCGCCCGAAGGAATGTTGCGACGGACGATGTCCTTGCCGCGGTAGAGGGTGATGCGGTCAGGACCCGACCCCACGTAGCCGTAATCGGCGTCGGCCATTTCGCCTGGACCGTTTACGATGCATCCCATGATGCCAATCTTAAGCCCCTTTAAATGATCGGTCTGCTCACGTATGAGCGAGGTGGTTTCCTGCAGGTCGAAGAGGGTGCGACCGCACGACGGACAGGATATGTACTCGGTCTTGGTGATGCGCGTGCGCGTTGCCTGAAGAATGTTGAAGGCAAGTGTGTTAAGCTCGTCAAGGCGAGGGTTGTCGGACGATAACATTACACCATTGCCAAAGCCATCGACAAGTAATCCACCAACATCAGTTGCTGCGTACAGCTGAAGCGACTCAGCATCGGCTTCGTTGCACATTCTGCGAATAATTACAGGCGCTGAAAGTCCATGCGCTGCCATCGTATAAAAGAAATTCCGTAAGGGAACAAGGGGCTGCGCATCTGCACATTCCGCAAGGATGACGACAGTGGCGTCGTTCGTAAACTTTTCTATTATTGGCGTCACGCGTTGACCCACTGCTGATTTAGGTCCTCCACTTAGATCTTCATCTGCTTTCTGTACATCTATGCGCACAACGTTCATGACTACATGATGCTCACTGGCACTTGCGTAGTCGGCAATCGACGCGAACACCGGCACCTTGTACAAACGCTCCTGCTGTTGCAGCCAAACGTCCGAGTCCATGAGTTCACGAATGCCGTTTGGCAACAGGTCGTGTGGTATCGGTTGCGAGCCGCTGTACACGTAGTCGCATCCTTGCTCGGCCGTTTGCCATTTGTCGGTGGCTTCGTCGTAGATGTGTCCGAGCGGAGCGAGGTCGCTCCGCGACGAAATGGCCACCATAGAAAGATCTGCGAGAACGCGAGGTACAAAATCGCGTCCGATGTTAGCAACGCGTAGCAGCTTATTCCGGGAATCATTATCTCCCGGAATAAATTCTGACGAGAATTCAGAAATCGCCCTCTCGGCCAGCACCAGAGCCACGGGCAACTCGGCTTCGGGTTCTTCGGTGAGGCTGACTCGAATGGTGTCGCCAAGGCCTTCCTGGAGGAGGGTGCCAATGCCGACCGCGCTCTTTACGCGGCCGTCTTCGGCTTCGCCGGCCTCGGTGACGCCGAGGTGGAGGGGGTACGGACGTAGCCCTTCTTCGTCGAGGCGCTTGACAAGCAGACGATAGGCTTCGACCATGACGAGCGGATTGCTCGACTTCATCGAGAGTACGATGTTGTAGTACTGCTCGTCCTCGGCAACGCGTAAAAATTCGAGTGCACTTTCGACCATGCCCAAGGGATTGTCGCCATAACGCGACATAATTCTATCGGAGAGCGAGCCGTGGTTTGTACCAATGCGCATCGCCGTGCCATGTTCTTTGCAGATGGCAAGCAGAGGAAGAAAACGCTCACGAATGCGGTCGAGTTCGGCAGCATACGTTGCGTCGTCGTATTCGATGACGTTGAAGTTTTTCTTGTCGACGTAGTTGCCCGGATTGATTCTAACCTTTTCCACTAAACGCGCAGCTACTTCGGCGGCGTTCGGAGTGTAGTGGATGTCGGCGCAAATCGGGACGTTATAGCCCCTTTCCTGGAGCCCCTTACGAATGTGCTCTAGGTTCTTGGCTTCGCGCAGACTTGGTGCTGTGATGCGGACTATTTCGCAGCCGGCTTCGATCATGCGAATCGATTGCGCAATCGTGGCCTCGGTGTCCATTGTCAATGTCGTCGTCATCGACTGCACACGCACGGGATACATCGAGCCAATGCCGAGCGCGCCGACCATTACCTCGGTTGTGGTGCGACGTATCACGATGTGGCGTTCGTCAGAACTACAGCCTTCATGAGAATTTGACGTTGTGCAGTTCTAAGCAGTTTCATTAAAGTTGTTTACTAACCTCGAAGAGGATGCGCTTTTCTTTTTCGGAGAGGCTGTGGTAGCCGTGCTGCGAGATTTTGTCGAGGATTTCATCGATTGCCTCTTGTGAAACACCTTCGCCGTCGATAACAAAGCGTGCGGGAGCTTCGGAAGACGGAATGCGGTGCAGGGCGACGGGTGCCTGACGGTCTCGGGGTACTTCGCGATACTCGACGTTTTGTGGTTCGGGTGTGCGTGCGAATGTGCGTTCGCCTCGTGATGCTGCTCGACGGTCAATCCAGTCGAAGAGCGACGCGCCAAATTTTATTAACAGGAATCCCGCAAGGGCACCACCAAGGTGGGCAAAGTGCGCCACGCCAGAATTCGAACGCATGAGTCCGTTAAAGAGATCGATGGCCGCGTAGATCATAACGAAGTACTTCGCCGGAATCGGAAAAAAGATCGGGAACATGAGAATCGGACGTGTGGGGAACGTCATACCGAAGGCGAGGAGAACGCCCATGATTGAGCCGCTGGCGCCGATGGTCGGACCCAATATGGGTGACAGCATGGGTGCGACAACGAGGTGTGCGATACCAGCGCCAATTCCGCACAGAATGTAATACACCGCAAACTTGCGTGAACCCCAAAGGTTTTCGATTTCGACACCAAACATCCAGAGCGCAAACATATTGAACAGCAAATGCAAAAAGCCCGTGTGCATAAACTGATACGACACCAGTTGCCACGGCAGAAATCCGAGGTCGAATGGCAGCAGCGCAAAGTATCGCATTGTAATCGTAGACAGCGACGCCTCGCCCTCATACGTGAGTCCGCCCACAAGATTCAACAGCGCAAAAACTGCAATGTTTGTTATGAGCAAGAACTTGATTACGGGAGGGAAGTTCAGGAAACCGGGACGTCGTTCGATAACTGGAGACATATAGAGGGGGCCCGAAAGGGCTCAGAATAATGACGTAAAGCAGTGCATCAGCACGAGTCGCCCTTGCATTAGCACCTGTCGCTCTTTATGCATCGACGTTCAGAGCTTCTACACCAGGCAAGGTCTTGCCCTCAAGGAATTCGAGCGAGGCACCACCGCCCGTTGAGACGTGTGTGATCTTGTCGTGATAACCGAATTGGACAATTGCGGACGCAGAATCGCCGCCTCCGACGATTGTGACGGCTCCATGTTGCGTTGCCTCGGCCATTGCCTTTGCAATTGCCTCTGTTCCTGCCGCAAACGACGGCATCTCGAAGACACCCATGGGTCCGTTCCACACAACTGTGCCCGCACGGCCGATGACGTCGGAGTACGTCGCAATGGTTTTCGGTCCTATATCGAGTCCCATCCATCCGTCCTCGATGTCTCCCACTCCAACAGTTTTGTGCTCTGCTTCGTTGTCGAATGCGCGAGCAACAACAACGTCAGATGGCAATACGAGCGCAACGTTCCGAGACTTCGCTTCGGCAATAAGGTCACGTGCAAGATCTACTTTGTCGGCCTCGAGCACCGACGACCCAATGTTCATGTCCATGGCTTTGTAAAACGTAAACATCATGCCACCACCAACCAGGATGGTTTCGCAGATGTCGAACAGCCGACGAATCACGTCAATCTTTCCAGAGATTTTCGATCCGCCCATGATTGCGATAAGGGGCTGTTTAGGGGTCTTTAATGCACCACCTAGATACTCGAGTTCCTTCTGCATAAGAAGTCCAGCGCAGCGCTCTTCAAACAACGCAGCAACACCCGCCGTACTTGCATGTGCACGATGTGCCGTTCCGAACGCATCGTTGCAGTACACATCACCGTTGTGCGCAAGCTCTTTTGCAAAGCCTTCGTCGTTTGCCTCTTCTTCGGCATGAAAGCGCAGGTTCTCGAGCAACACAATCTCACCTGGCTTTGCCTGCGCAATTACCGCTCGTGCGTTTTCGCCAATGCATTCAGGAACGAAGTGCACGGCAGTTTCGAGAGGGAAGTGAACCGCATTGTTTGAGTTGTCTTGCATGCCATCGACAAGCGCTTTGAGATGTTCTGCAACTGGCTTGAGCGAATATTTTTCGTTGACCTTGCCCTTTGGGCGTCCAAGGTGGGACATCAACACGGCAATGCCACCGCGCTCAACAATCGATTGAATGGTAGGCAACGATTCGCGTATGCGTGTGTCGTCGGCAATCGAACCATCGTCGTTTTGCGGCACGTTGAAATCGACGCGTGTAAGCACGCGCTTTCCGGCAACGTCGAAGTCTGTAATACTTTTTATCATTTCGACGACACCTTAATTCGACCCGTGCAATTTTTTATGCAAAGGTTATTAACGACGCACCTGTTCATTTCGACACAAGCATAATCAAATCGGCGATGCGACTCGAATAGCCGTATTCGTTGTCGTACCATCCTGCGACCTTCACCATCGAACCCATAGACATTGTAGAGAGCGAATCGAAGACACACGAATGCACGTTGCCAATGATGTCACTCGAGACAAGGGGCTCGTCGCTGTATTCAAGGATGCCCTTCATAGACCCTTCGGAAGCCCCCTTCATAGCAGCGTTTATCTCGTCTCTTGTAGCCGGACGTTTCAGCATTGCCGTGAAGTCGGTAATAGAGCCGTCTGGCACTGGCACGCGATACGCGCCGCCGTCGAGCTTGCCCTTGAGTTCAGGGATAACTTCTGTTACTGCTTTTGCAGCGCCGGTGCTTGTTGGAATAATGTTCACGGCTGCGGCACGTGCGCGACGTAAATCTTTGTGCGGTAAATCGAGAATGCGTTGGTCGTTTGTGTACGCGTGTACGGTGACCATGAAGCCTTGCTCTATGCCAAACGAATCGTTAAGAACTTTTACCATCGGCGCAAGACAGTTTGTTGTACACGATGCATTCGAAACCAATTTCTCTGCACCAGTTAACACACCTTCGTTTACACCAATAACAACGGTTGCATCGAGTGTGTCTTTTGCGGGTGACGTAAGAATTACTTTCTTCGACGAATTCGCAAGATGCATTTCCATCTCAGCGCGCTTCGTGAAATGTCCCGTGGCCTCGATCATTACATCAACATTCTGAAACGGAATTTTAGAGGGGTCTTTTTCTGCGCTGACGGGAATGCGATCGCCGTTCACGATTAGGTCGCTGCCTTCTACGCCAACGCTACCATCGAAGCGTCCGTGCGACGAATCGTATTTCAACAAGTGCGCCAGGGTGGCTGCATCTGTCAGATCGTTAATGCCAACGAAGTCGATGTCTAGTCCGCGCTTCTTCGCGGCCCTGAAAACAAGCCGTCCGATGCGGCCAAACCCATTGATTGCTACGCGTATTGCCATGTGTGTGCTGGTTTAGGTGGGTGATCTTCAGATGTTATTGCGTCTAGATCAAGTGCAGTGTAGAGCAACAAAACTACGAACTAGCGGCGGGGCCATAGACATGGCCACAGACATAGACATACCCATGGCCATAGGGGAGTCGAACGAAATCCTATTATTGCCTGTTGAATTGCGCTTTTGACAGAACCAAGAGAGATCCAATGAAAGACATGCTCCTCGAGCTTGCAGCCTATAACATCTGGGCAAATGAACAGCTAGGTGCCTGTATTGCCACAGTGTCAGAAAAAGATCTAAGAAGGGAACTACCAAGCAGTTTTAAATCGGTTCACGCAACACTTGCGCACATCCTCATGGCAGAGGACATCTGGTGGAAGCGACGTCACGAACCCGACGCAGTACGTACACGTGTCGGCAACGATGGCGAAACGTCCGCCGACCTCATAAGGGAACTAAAACAGCAAAACACCACATGGGCAACCTGGATTCAGGGCGCAACGAGCGAAGAGCTCGAACATGTATTCGAGTACCGTACGATAAAGGGCGACACATTTTCATCGCCCACGTACCAAATGCTTATGCATGTGTTTAATCATGGCACGTTTCATCGCGGACAAATCGTGAACATGCTGCGGCAATTGGACGTGGGGAACATTCCTGCAACAGACTTCATTGTGTGGTGCAGATAGGACTCTAATATTCATGGTGAAACGATGGCAGTAAAAGGACCCTTGAGGGAACCGAAGCCCCCTCTACCAGCACAACATCAGCGCAAGCCGGGCATTGAAAAGAAGCTCAAACCGCGTCCGAAATACAAGGCGCTGAGTTATCAAGCCGCAGGAAAACTAGAAGGAAAAATTGCACTCATCACCGGAGGCGATTCGGGCATCGGACGCGCCGTTGCTGTGTTGTATGCGCGCGAGGGTGCTGACATTGCATTCACGTATTTGCGTGTAGAACAAGTAGATGCTGACGAAACCGTTGCCGCGGTTGAAGCAGAGGGACGTCGGGCATTTGCAATCGAAGCAGACCTTCGTAAATCATCGGTGTGTGATAGCGTCGTAGCAAAGACCATAAAGAAGTTTAAGAAACTCGACATCCTTGTAAACAACGCCGCATTTCAGCAGCATCAGGAATCGCTCGAAGACATTACCGACGAGCAGCTCGAAACAACGTTTCGCACAAACATCTTCGCATACTTCTACATGGCACGTGCTGCGCTGCGACACATGAAAGCTGGCAGTTGCATCATCAATAACGGTTCTGTTACGGGGCTGCTAGGAAGCAAGGAGCTTTTGGATTATTCGGCGACGAAGGGCGCAGTACACACCTTCACGAAGTCGCTTGCACAAAACTTAATGGACAAGCACATTCGTGTGAATTGCGTTGCACCGGGTCCGGTATGGACGCCGCTCAACCCCAGCGACCGATCCGCAAAAGACGTCAAGAAATTCGGTGCCAACGTCCCCATGAAACGTCCGGCCCAACCCGAAGAAATGGCCCCAACGTTTGTATTCCTTGCAAGCGAAGCCGACAGCAGCTACATCACGGGAGAAATTGTAGCGTTGTTAGGTGGCGAGACAACAGGTTGATAAATGACTCGCATGACGGTAAAAAAGGTTAACGTATGACCTTCGTCGGGTTCTTATCGACGAAGTCTTTCCATGCAGTACGCACTGCCTTCTTCTTGCGTCCGCTTGCAACGTGTTCCGGTGGAGCACCGTTCACGGCGTGACATATCGCAACGGCTAGTGCATCGGTGACGTCGAAGAACTCTGGCGTTTCTTCGATCTTGAGAAGTCCGCGCACCATAAACTGCACCTGCTCCTTCGCGCTTTTGCCAGAACCCGTTACACTGCGCTTCACCTGCATGGGCGTGTATTCGACAGGCGCTAGGTCCGCACCCGCACAGGCAAGCATGGCTACGCCGCGGGCGTGGGCGAGCTGAACGATGGACTTCACATTCTTTGCGTAAAACACCATTTCCATTGCGCACTCATCAGGGTTGGTGCGTGCGATTACAGCGCACAAACGCTCATGTATTTCGCGCAATCGCAAGGGGAACGACGTGGTGCGTCGCTTCAAAGCCACGACGCCATATTCTACGAGGGTGATTTTCTTTCCTACAACATCAATCACACCGTAGCCGCATACAACAGAGCCGGGGTCGATTCCAAGAATTCGTGTTTTCTTTGCTGCTGCCATTCTTAGCTTTCGTCGAGTGCAGCGAGCACATCGTCAGCGATGTCAGCGTTATTGTAAACATTCTGAACATCGTCGTTGTCCTCGATGGCGTCGAGTAGTTTCAAAAGCTTTCGCGCCACATCGGCATCCGACACTGCAATTGTATTGATCGCCTCGTAGATAAACCGACTTTCCTGAATGTCGAGTCCGTTTGCCGTTAGAGCCACACTACACTGCGCAAGCACATCGGTTGCGCAATAGAATACCACACCTCGCGCATCTACCGGCGCACCTCTTTGAGGAGCTACTCGCGCATTTGCGTTTGCATTGCGATGATCAGCTTCTTGCCTAACGTCGTTCACCTGAACATCATCAGCGCCGGCATCGAGCGCAAGCTCTGTTAGCTGGTCTTCAGACAAAACACTTGTTGCACGCAGTTCGCCCTTACGGACAAAATTCCACGCAACAGAATTCGGCTCACCAAGATTGCCTTCGTTACGAGCCATAATGGCACGCAAATCTGCGACAGTACGATTCCGATTTTCCGACGTGCATTCAATAATCAGCGCCACGCCCCCTGGACCGTAGCCCTCGTACATCATTTCCTCGTAGTTAGCCCCCTCAACATCACCCGTGCCCCGGAGAATTGCTCGCTTGATGTTATCGGCAGGCATCGAAATTGACCTTGCATTCAGCACTGCCATGCGCAGGCGGGGATTGCCCTCGACATCGCCACCGCCCAGCCTTGCAGCCACGATAATTTCTTTCGACGCCTTGGTAAACGTCTTACCGCGCTTGGCATCGACAACTGCCTTGCGTCTCTTGATGTTCGCCCATTTACTGTGTCCGGCCATGCAGTGCGTCGAGGAGAGTGAAAATAAATGCCGTCGTTCGTACCATTAGCATCTTGGCCACCAGCAGAGCATCGCTACGTGATTCAAACGATATCGCATCTAAAATACGACGAAGGCACAACGACTGTCAGATGATCAATAAGGTTATCATACGACTTCGAGGCACGCAAGAACCGCGGATTGCCGATAACGATGATGTGCTGCTTTGCACGCGTGAGGGCAACATTAAGTTTTCTGTCGACAACGATGCCGTCGGCGAGCGTGATTTCTGATGCAATGCCTTGCATGTCGGCCATCGAGGCGGCAGAGACAGCGTAAATGATGACGTCGCGTTCGCTGCCTTGAAAACGCTCGACGGTGTCGACAGAAATGTGACGCCGTTCTTCATCGTGCAGCATCTGCAACACGAGATTGTTCTGAGCACGAAATGGCGTGATAATACCTATCGATGCCTCGATGCCAAGTGTATGTGCATCGATGAGTATTTGTTTTGCGAGGCGCGTTGCAAGAGTTGCTTCGCGGAGTTGTTGGTCGGTGTCGTCGATGGGGATGAATGTTGCACGTGTTTCGAGGACGCGTGCAAGGTAGTTGTCGGACGAAGTAATCCAGGGCTCTGAAGATTCTTGCCAGGGGGCAAGGGGCTCAAGTCGTCCGCCGTAAAACATGTTCGAAGGAAACGCCTGCACGTCTTTGTGCATGCGACCCTGATGTGTGAGATCTGCATACGCATCGTGCCAGCCGTTCTTCACGCATACGCGGTGGAGACGCTCGAACATAGACATACCGAGCGACGTGAAGCAGATGTCGCGCAGCATCGGCGCTTGCACGACGAGTCCGTCTGCCGGTTGCGACACAACTGCAGGCAACTGACACACATCACCGATGAGTATGAAGCGTCCCGTTTGCGCGAGCAGTCCCGTCAGCATCGGCTCGAGCACCTGCGATGCTTCGTCGACAATGGCAGTTGTGAAGTCACCGAACGAAAAAATATCGGACTGATTAATTGCCGAACTCACGGTCGAAACAATGCACTTGCATTCGCTGAGTATGCGCGCTGCATCCGACGGTGTGTGTTGTGCAAGCAACGAAGCAACCGAGTCGTCGCCCCTTGCGCCGTCGCGGCTTCCGTGACGAAGCAAGACCCCTTCACCAACATACCTACGAAGTACCGTGCAAATTTCGTCCGCCGCGCGGTTCGTGTACGCAAGCACGAGCAGACGTTCTTCCGGACGCAGCAATAACTCGGTAACGATAGATCGTAAAATAGTTGATGTTTTTCCGGTGCCGGGCGGACCCTGCACGAGAAAAAAATCGCGAGCCGATAGAGCGCGGTTGATGATGTCGCGCTGCTCGTCACGAATGGAGTCAGCACGACGAATTGAGTCGTGCAAAGCGTGAGCACGACGAGCGTGAGGGATCGAGTTACGCGAACCACTACGGTCTTGATAATCCTCAAACACTGGACGTAATTGTCCCAACAACATCTGGCGTTTCGCAGAGGGCGCTCGCATCCACATCGCCACACATCCATACGTGCGCTTGAGTGTGGTGTCCGACGCGTCTTGCTCGACCACCCAACGCCTGACTTCATCACCATTTACCTCTTTGTCAATGCTCTCATGTGTGTTAATGCGCGCATATGCACCATCGACATGGTCGTCGATCTGCGCATGTTTGTTGCGCAGCGAAATCTCGACTTTGTCGGCGGAGACTACCACAACATTCGCCTTGTACAGCACATCCTGGTAGGGGGCATTCGTTGGATGCTGCGGGTACAGAAAGACAGGGTCGCCCGAACGCAATGAGAACG
>Ga0163150_10006363_pt1 | contig 14500 bp, 16 predicted proteins | sample OliLakLV19P2IB_FD_148628 | JGI IMG/M metagenome (GOLD analysis project Ga0163150, IMG submission 148628) | Freshwater microbial mat bacterial communities from Lake Vanda, McMurdo Dry Valleys, Antarctica - Oligotrophic Lake LV.19.P2.IB | ecosystem: Environmental > Aquatic > Freshwater > Lake >...
GTAAAATGACAGCGAAAGCATGCGCTCCCTGATCCTGCTCGCCGTTGCCGCACTGTCCTTTGCGGCTGAGCCTCCTTCGGATTTCCGCAAGACGTTCAACGGACGCGACCTCACCGGCTGGCACATCAGCCAGACCAACTCCCACGGCAACACCCGAGCCTGGACTGTAAAGAGCGGCGTGCTCAGCGGTGCGCAAAATCCGACCGGAAACGGTGGAATCCTGCTCACGGACCGCAAGTACCACAACTTTGAAATCTCACTCGAAGTGCAGCCGGATTACGGCTGCGACGGAGGTCTCCTCCTCCGCTCCACCGAGAAGGGGGAGGCATACCAGGTAATGCTCGACTACCTGGACGGCGGCAACATCGGAGGGATTTACGGAGAGGGTCTGGCGCGCATCGAAGACGGTAGTGGAGCCCGGATGAACCGCGACTGGGAGAAATACTGGAAGCGTGGCGACTGGAACCGGATCCGCGCCCGCATCGAAGGCGAGATCCCGCACATCCAGGTCTGGCTGAACGACACCCGGATCGTCGACTGGACCGACACCCAGAACCGCCTGCCCAACGGGGCCACTGAAGGCTTTGTGGCTCTCCAGGTCCATCGAAACTCACCGGACTGGAAGAGTCAGCGCTGGACGGCAAACGGTGTCCACCGTTTCCGGAACATCGCCATCAGGGAGTTGCAATGATCGACAGACGAGATGTCCTCAAGACTGCCAGCCTGACCGCGCTGTCGTACTCGCGCGTGCTCGGCGCAAATGACCGAATCGGCCTCGGCGTGATCGGAGTCGGCAACCGCGGCAGCGGTGTGATGGCCAGTTTTCAGAAGAACCCCGACGTGGAAGTCCGAGCCATATGCGACGTCTGGGGCGACCGCACCGACAAAGCGCTGTCAAAGGCTCCCGGGGCGAAAGGCTTCGCCGACCATCGAAAACTGCTGGAACGCACAGAGGTGGACGCAGTGCTGGTCGCCACACCCGACCACTGGCACAAGGACCATTCCACAGACTGCATGGAAGCCGGCAAGGACGTCTACTGCGAAAAGCCAATGTGCCGCACGCGCGACGAAGCGCCCATGATGGTGCGCGCCGCGCGGAGCACAAAGCGCGTCCTGCAGATTGGCGTGCAGCAGCGTTCCGGCACGCCGTACCTGGAATCGCGAGACCTCTTCCTGAAGACCGGAGCCCTGGGACGGATCACCCACATCGACGCCATCTGGCACGGCGGACCCAGCGGCGCGGGTCGCCCACAGACGGCACCAGCCAGGCCCGATAACCTCGACTGGATCCGATTCCTCGGGAAAGTGCCCTACCGTGACTGGGCGCCCGCGCAATACTTCAATTTCCGAGCCTTCCTCGACTTCAACGGCGGCAAGATGACGGACTTCGGTCATCACTGGATGGACGCCGTGCATATGTTCATGGGCGAGCGAGCCCCCGTATCCGCGGTGTTCGCGGGAGGGAACTTCTTCCCACACAGCGACGGCCGGACCGCGCCCGACACCTGCAACGCGCTCTTCGAGTACGATGCCGGTTTTACCGTCATGTTCCAGTCCAACGCCTATCCCAGCGGGGCGGAGTACGGCATCACGTTCTATGGGGACAAAGGAAAGCTGTTCGTCAACCGCAACCGCTACGAATTCACACCCGCGGGTCTCGGCGCGCAAGCTGTCGGAAAGAAAATCCCAGGGGACATCACACTCCAGCACGTGCGCAACTTCCTCGACTGCGTGAAGTCCCGCCAGTTGCCGAACGGGGACTGCGCGCTTGCTGCCGTGTCCATCGTCGCCCCACTCCTCGCGGTCGAGTCTTACATTGCCCGTCAGCGCCTCCGCTTTGACCCGGATCGGATGGAAGTAGTCCCGTCCTGAAACCGGAACGCAACGTTTCAGAGGAAGTTCACGCAATTGTAATGCAATCGTAACTCCCGACGGTTAACGTCAGATAAGAACAATGCGCAAGATAGCCCTCATTGAAGACGACGTCGATCTGTATGCGCTCCTGAAGTACAACCTGGAGAAGGAAGGCTTCGCGCTGGTCGGCGCGCAGACGGGTAAAGGCGCCATCGAATTGTGCCGCCGCGAGCGTCCCGACCTGATCCTGCTGGACATCATGTTGCCGGATTCCGACGGGCTCGACATCTGTAAGGGGATTCGAAGCCATCCCGAACTCTCCCACATTCCGGTCATTTTTCTGACCGCACGCGCGTCGGAGACGGACCGCATTGTCGGGCTGGAGCTCGGCGCCAACGACTACATCGTCAAACCCTTCTTCATCCGAGAGCTCATCGCACGCATCAAGATCCAGTTTCGCGGTCAGACGACAACCAACCGCGTCCTGAAGTCGGGCAGCCTGGAGCTCGACCGGTCCAGCTGCCGCGTTCGGCTGAACGGGAATTCGCTGGCGCTGACCGCTACCGAGTTTCGTTTACTCGAATTTCTGATGAGCCGTCCCGGCGTGGTCTTCAGCCGCGAGCAGCTTCTGGACGCCGTCTGGGGACACGACCGTGCGGTTACGGACCGCACCGTCGACGTCTACATCCTGCGGCTCCGGCAAAAGACCGAGACCGACCCCGCCAATCCGACGCTCATCCGCTCCGTGCGAGGCTTCGGGTATAGCTTCAACGAAGCCGAAACGCCCATGGCTCTGGAAGCGCAAACCGCGACGTTTCAATAAGTGGCGAAGGGGCCGTTTACCAGCCCCGTCACCCACTCAGCCTGACTACCGCGGCATCGGTTCGGCCGCGGGCGACTGCGACGGACCGGCAGGTGTTTCCGTCTCCTTCCCGGTCACCTTCGACCGCGCCTGCTCATAGAGCGACTGCGCTTTCTCCATCACCTCGCTGCGGTTATCCCACATTTCGTGGCTGCGCTCGGCCAGTTGCGCCCGGCGCTTCCGCCCCCGGGACGGATCGAACATGTACATCAGCCCAGCGCCAAAGCCGACGCACAGAGCACCGATCGCGAGCGCGTGAACGGGATCCACACCTCGGCTGCGCATCCGGGCGACACCGAAGAACTCCCCGGAACCGAACGGCTGGGAAATGTCCTCCACCAGCTCGCCGACCTGCTCGTCATTGCCCATCAGCGCCAAATCCGCCTGCGCGATGATGCCGCAGAGACAGCCGTCCTCATCGACTACCGGGATGCGGCGGACCTGGTGCTCGGCCATCCGCTTCATCGCCTCTTCGATCTCGTCTTCCTCCTGGCAAGTCACCGGATCGCTGCTCATTACGCTGTCCACGCGGGTGCTGTACGGATCGCGACCGGCCGCAACCACCTCCAGCGCGATGTCCCTGTCCGTCACAATCCCCAGCAACTTCATCGTGCTGTGATCGTTAACGACCAGCACAGGCCCGACGTCCTGCTGTTTCATGATGCGCGCCGCTGTCGAAACCGAATCGCCCGCCAGGCAGCACGAAGGGTCCTTTGTCATCACACTTCCACAAGTCATGGCTGTTCTCCTCCGCTGTCGGACGCGGAATGCCGGTATGTTGTGACGTGGGGGATTAGAAAGCAGGTTAGTTGTCACCCCGCGGATCGCCCTTTAGGAAGTGGCCCGTCGCCTTCTTGAACGCGTCCGACGTCTTCTCGCCCGGAACGCCATCCACCAGCAGGAAAATCCCCGGCAGCTCATTCAGGGCGCGCTGCAGCTTTCTGGCCGCCTCGCTCTCGACAGTGCTTGAAAACAGCACCATCGGCTCATCCTCATCGACACCCTCCGGCGCGCCCAGCGAGATCATTCCCTTCTCCGCCATACGCCGCAAAATCACCGCGCAGCCGCACTGCTTCGACACCGCACTGGGGTCGAACGTGCCGTCGGACACGTACTTCCCGGCCGTGTAGTGATTCGAGTAGCTCCACAAATACGGCGACAGCACTTCCGGATGCAGCCGCCTGTAGCCGAACCCGTTGTACCCTTCCAGCCGGAACAGCAGCGCCGGTATCGACCAGTCCGTCACATCCTGCAGTTTCTTCAGCCGAAGCGCGTCGTCAGCGCTGGTCTCCCAGTCAAACGGCGGATTCCCGCTGAGAGGCCGGCCCGCCGGAACCTGCACCGTTCTCGCAGTAAGCGGGTCGCCGTTGTGCAGGTGCTTCTTAAAATTGAGAGAAGCTTCCATGCAGTGCGTCGCCCCGACAAAGTACCAGGGAGTGATCCCCAGCCCCGCGGACACGTGCTCATACCGAGCCCGGTTATTGTTGATCTTCGTCGCCAGATCGTCCACCTCGGCCAGTTTCGCCGGCCGGATGTCGCACGCATCGAACAGCCGCGCGTACTCCACGCGCAAGGCCGGAGTCAGTTCAAAAGCCATTGATTAATTCCTCCCAGTCAGAGTTAGCGAGAACGTGGACCGCCCTCGCGCATTTCCGATTCGGCTCGCCAGCAGAACGAAGTCCCCGTCCTCCTGCAACCGCGCCGTCCAGCGATCCCCGTCCACTTTCTTAAGCGGCACATCCCTGCCAGTGGAGCCAACAATTCGCAAACCAACCGAACGTAACGGTGAACTCCGGAGCCGGAACCCAACGGTCTGCCCCGTCTTCCCAGCAAACTCAAACTCCTTTTGCTGGCGGTCCCGCAGCGTTCCGCGCACGGTTGCGCCCTGCCGAACCGGCACCGGCTCCGCTTTCTGGAACAAGAGCGAAAATAGAAACGACCGCCGATCGAGGTGCAAGGTTCCATCATGACCGAAGAAGACCCCATCGAGCTACCCATCACGGATACGTTCGATCTCCACACCTTCCACCCTCGCGACGTAAAGGACGCGACGGAGGCCTGGCTCGATGAGGTCCACGCCCGCGGTTTCCGCTACGTGCGCCTCATCCATGGCCGCGGCATTGGCGTCCAGCGCGAAACCGTCCGCGCCATTCTCGCGCGCACTCCCTTCGTCGAGTCGTTTGAGGACGCCCCGGCCGAAGCGGGAGGATGGGGCGCCACCACCGTCACCCTGAAGATCGAAAACTAATTTTATTTGGCGGCAGCTCGCGCCACCTTCCCAAACACGTCCATCATTCTTACCCAACCCTCGTCGCCTAACTCCGCACGTAGCTTCTGCTGCGCACGCCGCCATCCGGGAGTTGCCTTCAAAATCACTTCCTCTCCAGCCGCTGTCAGCCGACTCCCCCGGGTGCGGCGGTCTTCCCCGGGAATGGACTCAATCCAGCCGTTCTTCGCCAGCACGCGCAGATTTCGTGAGAGCGTGGTCTTGTCGAATCCGAGAGCACCGCACGCGGCAGCCTGGCTGATACCGGGCCTCTGCTGCAGCATCTTTAGCAGGGCAAACTGGGCGGGCTCGACACAGAGCCCCATCTCGTCGCTGTACAACTGCGTCACAAGCCGCGCGACACGCCGAACGCTGGCGCACGCGCATTCCAGATCTGGCATCGAGCGAGACATTACTGCCCCGGCACCCCCAGCAGCAGCCGCAGCGGCATCAGTGGGCCCAGCGTCGGATACTCAAAGTTCGCGAGTTTCTCCTTGCTCAGCGGCAGCGCTTCCATCACCGCTTTGGCTTCTTCCACAGACTTGCAGTTCAGCAGGAACACCACGCCCCGCCCGTCCCCCTTCGAATACCACTGCTGAATCTTTCCATCCAGGTAGAGCTTGACCGTATCCCGAACCTCGGTCTGCATCACCTTCATGATCTGCTCGCGGGTAATGCCCTCCTTCACCGAAAGGGTCACCAGCACGTTGGTGATCGTTGGGGCGGCAGGCACGTTCTGCGCCAGCGCCGAATGGGACAGCAAAGCCACAGCCGCAAGCGGCAGCAGCAGGAATCGAGCCATGCTTGATAGTTGCATATGCAACTAGTCTGCACCCGGTGGAGAGCACCCGCAAGCGACAATGTTCTAATACCTTCTGATGAGCATACCCAGACGAGTCCTCGGACGTACCGGAGAAGAAGTGTCGATCCTCTGCCTCGGAGGCTGGCACATACGTTCCATTCAGGATGACAATGAGGCCATCCGCATCATGCACACCGCCATCGGCGAGGGCCTCACTTTCTTCGACAACGCGTGGGATTACCACTGGGGCGCCTCCGAGGAGCTGATGGGCCGAGCCCTGCAGGGCCGCCGCAACGACGTCTTCCTCATGACCAAGAACTGCGAGCGCGACTACGAAGGCTCAAAGCGCTGTCTCGAAGATTCCCTCCGCCGCCTCAACACCGATCGCATCGACCTCTGGCAGTTCCACGAGTTGATCTATGACAACGACCCCGACTGGATCTACGAGCGTGGCGGGCTCCGCGCCGCACTGGAAGCCCAAAAGGAAGGCAAGGTCCGATTCCTCGGTTTCACCGGCCACAAGCACCCCTCCATCCACCTCGACATGCTCAGCCGGTCCGATGACTGGGACGCCACGCTCGTGCCGATCAACGTGATGGACTCCGGTTACCGCAGCTTCATCAAACAGTTAATTCCAGCCGCTGAGGCCAAAAATGTCGCGGTATTAGGTATGAAAGGCATCGGAGGCGGAGCGGTGACTGGCAAACTTGTCGCCGATGCCGGTCTTGACGCCGCCGAGTGTTACCGATATTGTCTTTCTCAACGTATCGCTTCTCAGGTAGTTGGAATTTCTTCGATGGAGCAGTTGATGTTCGACATTGATGTGGCTCGCAGCCCTCTGATGAGCGAAGAGGAACAGGCGGAGTTCGTGGCGCGGGTGCGCGACGTAGCGGGCGACGGACGCTTTGAAACGTTCAAGTCCACCAACATGCACGATGGTCCCCACCATCGCCAACAGCACGGCTTTGCACTGGCCGCGTCTTGACGGGAAAAATCGAGGGTGTCATGAAGCTGTGGCTTACGACGTTGTTTCTGACCTGCGCACTGGTTCCAGGCGCCGAACCTGTTTCGGACCAAATCTATTCCGCCATCCGGGAGAATAATCTCCCAGAGCTTCAAAGGTTGCTCAAAGAACCGGGCGCCGCCGACGCTCGCGACCGCCGCGGCAACACGCCGCTGATGATGGCCTCCGGCTTCGGCACCGTCGACGCGATGCGTGTCCTGATCGACGCGGGAGCCGACGTCAATGCGGCCAACGGCATCGGCATCACAGCAATGATGTGGGGCGCCCAGGACCTGGCAAAGCTGCGGTTGCTGGCGGCGAAAGGCGCCGACGTAAACGCGAAGACCAAACTCGGCCGAACCGTCATGATGGTGGCCGCCGCAACCGCGAATTCCCTGCCCTCCATCCAGTTCCTCCTGAGCAAGGGTGCCGACCCGAACGTAGTGGCCACCGCACCACCAACCGTCGCCATGGTAGAGGCCATCTTCGGCGGAGAAACCGAAACAGCGACGCTGCTGCTGGAGAAGCTTCCGCCCCCCATGCTGAAATCGCCGCTGGGAGGCTTCGCCCTGCTGACAGCCGCCCAGACCAACGACATCTTCATGGTGAAAGCCCTGCTGGCCCGGGGTGTCGACCCCAACTTCACCAGCCCGCCGATGCTTGCCCCTCCGGTCAAGAATGGCAACATCGAGGTTGGTCTGCTGACTCCGCTGATTCTCGCCGTAGCCTACAGCAGCGCCGACCTCGTTGCGGTACTCCTCAACTCTGGCGCCAATCCCAACGCAAAGGACGTGCGCGGCATGTCTCCGCTCGGCCTGGCACTCAGCACAGACCGGCCGAACCTCAAAACCATCCGCATGCTCCTGGCAAAGGGCGCCGACCCGAAGAGCAAGGACAAGTACGGCGAGGACGTGCTGACATGGGCTCGTAAGTCGCAGCATAAGGACGTGATGGAAGCCCTCGGCCTGACCCCCGAGGCCCCGGCCATGGTCAAGCTGGCTGCAGCGCCGCCGAACCAGAGCGTCGGCACCGCGGCGGCCAAAACAATCGACCTGCTACAGCGCTCGATGCCTTCCTCCATGAGCGAAGGCGGCTGTCAGTCCTGCCACTCCGGGAACCTCCCGGCGATGGCGCTCAAATTGGCCCGTAGCGCCGGCCTGCCGGCGAATGAGTCCAACCTGCGGGATCAGGCCAACGGCGCGCTGAACACATTCCGGCAGTTTGACCCGGTGATGCCCCAGGGCATCAACAGCCCCGGCGCTCCCGACCTGGAGACGTATACGCTGCTGCAAATCTCCACCGGGAACATTCGACCAAATCTGACCACCGACACCATCGTGCTCAGCCTCCTGCGGCAGCAGCGCCCGAACGGCGCCTGGATGGTGGGCGGCATTCCGCGTCCGCCGTTTGAAGACTGCGACATTCACCGCACCGCGACCGCCATCCGCGCAATCCAGGAGTACGCCGCCCCGGCGCTGAAGCCGCTGGTTCAGACGCGCGTTGCGAGCGCCGCAAAGTGGCTGGCAGCGCAGCAGCCGGTCAATAATGACGACCGCAATATGCAGATACTTGGCCTGATCTGGGCTAAGGGCGACAGCGTCGCCACCCGCGCGAAGGACCTGGCCGCCATGCAGCGCGCCGACGGTGGATGGAGCCAGACTCCGTACCTCGCCAGCGACGCCTACGCCACTGGGCAGACGCTGCACGCCCTCCACTCCGCCGGGATGAAAGCATCCAGTCCGGTGTATCAGCGAGGCGTCCAGTTCCTGCTGGGCACCCAGAAAGCTGACGGTTCCTGGCACGTGAAGAGCCGGTCGCCGAAGTTCCAGCCCTACTTCCAGAGCGGCTTCCCGCACGGCCACGATCAGTGGATCTCAAACGCAGCAACCGCCTGGGCGCTGATGGGGCTCGCCCCCGCCGTCCAGCCTCCCCCACGGGCGGATTAGCTATCTGACCACGTGAAAAGGTCAGGGCGTGGGGGTTTACAGCTCAGTCCGGATTCAGAAGCGGCTACGTTTCGTTCCCGACCATCCTGTCCGGGGGCCGAGATTCCCAACCGTGACAGGTCGAAAGCCGCTTGAGCAGCCAACAACTTCTCCGCGCCTTCCGATAATCGGCACATTTTGGGAAAGCGTCCCCGAATCACCCGATTGAAGTAGCTGCCTTTGGAAGGAGCGCCCAGCAGGGCTTCATCCACCGCCGCGGGAACGCCGTAGTAATCATAGATTGCCCGGCTGCGGAACTCCAGCCGCAGCACCTCGTGGGCCAGGCGGTTCTGCAGATTCTGAAACTTCGCCTGGCGCACTATCGAGCGGAAGTCGAACTGGCTGCCGCAAGTACGGCCACGAGAACTGCGCCGGGACGGGGTCTTGAGCGGGACCCGGCGATATGAGCGAATGCGGGATACCCAGGAGAACTCAACTGGGCCCGGAAGAGATCGTCAGGCGTAGCTTGCTGGCCATTGCCGCCGGTGGTCTTCATCCGATTCCGTAACTCCGGCGTTAAGGGCCGCGCACCGGTTTCCAACAACGAGAGGCAGGGCTGAGAGACGCCGAGCAGAGACGCCGCATCCACCTGCGTCAGGCCGTTTCGTTTCCGCCATCGCAATGCCACCGCCATCCGCGCTTCTCTTCTCACCAGCGCAGCATGTAATATTACAACGCCATCCGGCATTGGCTTTTCCCCACCTTCTGTCACCGACGGGCGTCGTGCAAGAGGGCAACCGGGCACGGACAATTCTGTCTCGCCCCGGAAACCGAGTAGTATGGGGTCATGGCGGATGGAACTCTGACTCTCGTGCCAGTGGAAGAATACCTCCACTCGACGTACAAACCGTCTGCCGACTACCTCGACGGAGTGCTCCGGTCGAAACCGATGCCCACCAGAAAACACTCGCTGATCCAGTTACGGCTTGGGAGCCTGTTGCTGCAGATTCCTGGTTTCGAAGCCAGCAGTGAACTCACCGTCCGGATCCGCGACGGCCGATTCCTTGTCCCCGACCTCGCCGTGCAGGATGCCGCCGACATTCAGGATCCCTACCCGACGCGCCCGGTGGCCCTCTGCGTCGAGATCCTGTCGCCCGACGATCGTTTCTCCGAAACCCTGGCCAAGTGCGACGAGTACATCGACTGGGGCGTCCCCGTCACCTGGATTATCGACCCCGAAAACCGCAGGGCATGGCACTACGCGGGCAAGTTCCCCGAGGAAGTCGCCGCCGGGGGAACCCTCACCGCCCCCTCCGGGTTGTTGGTTCCGCTCGCGCAGGTGTTCTCCGTTCTCGACCGGTAAGATGGTTTCCGCGGCTGACTTCCGCCGAATTGCCCTCAGACGGCAACCTGATCGACGCGCAAACTCAGGCCGCATCCATCAGTGAAGCGCCGGACGTGTTCCTGCCCATCGCGGGTGGCTGAGGACGCATAAGCATAACCCACATCCGCTTCGACAGCGGTACTGAAGATGTCCTCGAAGGCGCTCTGCGAACCGCGTGGAGACTGCGCGTGGCGAAGAATGCGAAGCCGAAACGAAACCAGCCTCGTGGTGCGGCCCGGCCGCAAGGACGATGCCCCGGCCTGCGCCGCCATTGAAGCCGCCTGCTTCACCCCCTCCGAGGTCGCCTCCTTTGAGAAAATCCAGCGCCGCGCGGAGGTCTTCCCGCAGGGATTCCTGGTCGCCGAGCTGGGTAGAGAAGTCGTCGGTTTCATCAGCCGTCCGCCCGGACCATCAGGAACGCGGCTACTCCGTCCGCTGCTCACCGGATTCATCGCTCAGGCCCGTCCGCAGAACCGCAGCCGCATTCTCCTGCTCTGCAAGGACCACATGGTGCCCTATTACCTCCACTTCGGCTTCGAGGACGCCGGCCCTTCCGCTTCCACCCATGGCGGATACCATTGGCGGGAAATGCGCTTCATGCTGTAACCGCGGCTCGATTCCGGCCAATCGGCCTAACTTATTCCGGCTATTGCACTTTCCCGCCTCAAGCTCCATACCAGGTGCTGGAGGCAGGACCTCAATGCGTGTTCCTCTCAGCCTGATCGCTCTCGCCTTGCTGGTGCCCCAGTCGTTGTGGGCCAGCTACACCTACTCGATCTTTGAGCACTGGGCGTGGGACGGCTATTCCATCACCCCCAGTTCAGTTTCCTACGACTGCACAGGGTACATGGTGGACAGCAATTTCCAATCCACCGGGGTTCTGGTGGCTGGTACGTGCACCCAGGATGTCGAGGTGAGAGACTACACAGACTGGCGTTGGATAAACTTCGCCGGCGACTACACTTCGCTCTATCCCCCGGGGCCCTGGGTAGAAGGCCCGCTGGCTAACTGGACGATCCAGGAGACGATCACCACCCAGTCGTTTTCGTACTGGGATCCGACCCATACCATCTCGACGGGATACCAGGTGGGAGACATTGTGCTTGAGATCACGAAGCAGAATCACTCAGCTTACCGAACCCGGTCGCCGCTGATTCCGCCAGATCCGGATCCGCCCACCCCCGCTGAACCGGCCACAATAGTGCTGGTGGGCACCGCCGGGTTTCTGCGTGCCCAAAGACTCCGCAAGCTCCGCCCAACCCACGGGGTCCGGGGGCGGCTCGGCTAACTGCCTTGAAACCCGTGCACGGTCAGACCTGCCGTGTGGCTCATCAGCATCCGCAAGGTGACCGGCTTGCCAAACGAATTCGCGGGCACCTTCCACGACTTCAGCTTCAGATTCACGTCGTCGTCGAGCGACAGCTTGCCGTCAGCCACCAGCCGCAGCCAGGACAGCGAGGAACAGAAAACGCGTCATTCGATCTCCTCAATTCGCTTCGGCCAGTCCTCCCGCAGCAGCCTCGACAGGGAACGGTCGGCCAGCAGCTTACCGCCGGTCTGGCACCGCGGGCAGTAATTGGTCTCGTTACTGGCATAACGAATCCGCTGCACTTTGGTTCCGCAAACCGGGCACGGCTGACCGTATTTTCCGTGGACCGCCATGTCCGGACGGAACGCGGTCACCTTTTCCGGAACTTTCCCCGCCGCCTCAGCCCGCAGCCGCGCCGTCCAGTCCAGCAGCGCGTCGATGGTGGCCTGGTGCAGCCGCGCGATATCCTCGGGCTTCATCTTCTGGGTGAGCAGCACCGGGCTCATCTGCGCGCGGTGCAGGATCTCGTCCGAGTACGCATTGCCGATCCCACTGAACAGCTTCGGATCCGTCAGCGCGCGCTTCAGCGTGTGGTTCTCCGACGTCAACACCCTGGCGAACTCCTCGGCAGTCGCGTCCAGCACCTCCAGCCCACCCGGATTCAGCGCCGTCGCCGACGCCTCACTCGGCATCACGAACAGCCCGGCACGCCGCTCCGTCCCGGCCTCCGTCAACACCAGCGAACCTTCATCGCCGAAATCGAACGCCGCCAGGTTCCGCCTTCCCCCGAGCGGCGCGCCCGGCTTGCGCCAGTGCAGCCGCCCGGCGATCATCAGATGCAGCACCAGCCACAGATCGCCCTCCATCCCAAACCCAATTCGCTTCCCGATCCGCTTCAGCCGCTCCACTTTACGGCCCGTGGCCTCAGACACCGGTGGCTTCACCGTCCGCAATAAAAACGGGCTGTTCAGGCGCACGGAACTCAGGGTTCGGCCCACCACGCGCGACTCCAGCGCCTCAATGTAAACCACGATGTCGGGAAGCTCGGGCACCCTGTCAGAATAACCGTCCACCGTGTCCCAGTGAGCATCCTCTAAACTGATTCGAGAAGACATGAGCAGCGCAACCGCGACCGAAACTATCAAAACCAGGCTCGACGCCCACGTCAGGGAAATGATGGACTGGCACTTCAGTCCCGAAACCGGCTGTCCCTTCTGGCTGGAACGGGCCAAAACGTTCACCTTCGACCCCCGTAAGGACGTAAAGACCTACGAGGACCTCGACCTGTTCGGCAATTTTCAGGACGAGTGGCTGCGCGGCGGTCCCGTGCGACGCTGGGTGCCTAAGGGCCTTGCCGGCAAGCCGATCTTCGTGTTCGAAACGGGCGGCAGCACCGGCGTGCCGAAGTCGCGCATTTCATCCGAAGACTTCCGCATCGACTACGAGATGTTCTCAGAAACGCTGCCCGATGGCTACTTCCCGAAGGGCGCCAACTGGATCATGGTCGGCCCTACCGGTCCCCGCCGCCTGCGCTTTGCAGTCGAGCATCTCTGCCAGCACCGCGGCGGCATCTGCTTTCACCTCGACCTCGACCCGCGCTGGGTCATCAAGCTCATCAAAATGGGTGAGATGCGGATGATGGAGTTATACAAGCAGCATGTGGTCGACCAGGCGCTGACACTCCTCAAGGCGCATGAGATCGAGTGCATGTTCACCACCCCGAAGTTGCTGGAAGCCATCTGCGAAAAAGTGTCACTGAAGAAGATGGGCATCAGGGGCATCTTCTGCGGAGGCACGGAGATGACGCCGCAGTTCCACCGGTTCGCCGTGGAAGAACTGCTCGGCCCGGACATCTATTTCGCGCCCACCTACGGCAATACATTGATGGGTCTGGCCGTCCACAAACCGCGCGTGCCGGAAGACAACTGGGCCATCATCTACTACCCGCCGACTCCGCGCGCCATGGTGGAGGTGGTCGATTTCCAAGACACTGACAAGATCGTCGGCTACGGTGAGACCGGACGCACACGCCTCACCACGTTGACGAAAGAGTTCTTCATGCCCCGGTTCCTCGAACGCGATGAGTGCGAGCGTGAGCGTCCCTGCGAGCTCTACCCGTGGGACGGCGTGCGCAACGTCCGACCCTTCCGAGGCTTCGGCAAGACGGTTGTGGAAGGGGTGTACTAATGCTCCACATTCCCCTGATCCGCCGCGGCGACCCGTATGTCAGTGTCGACCGCGCCATCACCAGACACTTCGTCACCGGTGAGCCGGTCGTCGAGGTCAGTCAGGCCAACGTAGGTCTGATTCGCCGCGATCTGATGAAGCAGGCCGAGTCGCGGGCCGAACTGGCTCGCTACACGACCGCTGAGTTGATTGAGATGTCGCGCCGTGCAGCCGATTTCTTTCTCAATGACACGCTGCCGCTCGGCGATTCCACGCAGACGCCGCAGCAGTACCTGGAATCTCTGGCCCTGACCACGGGCATTCCGTGGTCGCTGGGCAAGCGCAACATGGCACGCATTCATGGCGCCATGTCGCAGGTGGATCAGGTGATCAAAGGGCTGACTCGCGGGCTGCCTCTGGCGGCGCTCGATCAGGGTTATGCGCCGGGCGATCCGCCGCTCAGCTTCTATCCCCGGGGCAACACGCTCGGCGTGGTGCTGCCGAACAACGCTCCCGGCGTGCACGCGCTCTGGGTGCCGACCATCGCGTTGAAGACCGCGCTGGTGCTGCGTCCGGGAAGCGCCGAATTGTGGACGCCCTACCGCATCATCCAGGCCATGATCAAGGCCAACGTTCCGAAGGAAGCATTCCACTACTATCCGTCGGACCATGCGGCGGGCGGCGAAATCCTCCGGTCCACCAGCCGAGGCATGATCTTCGGCGACGCATCGACCATGAAGCAGTGGCTCAACGATCCGCGCATCGAAATCCACGGCCCTGGCTTCAGCAAACTGGTGTTGGGCGAGGACGAGGCCGACAACTGGGAGCAGTATCTCGATCTGATGGCCGCTTCCATCTCCGCAAACTCGGGCCGCTCCTGCGTCAACGCCTCGGGCGTGTGGACGCCGCGCCACGGCCGCAAGATCGCC
>Ga0163150_10006365_pt1 | contig 14498 bp, 8 predicted proteins | sample OliLakLV19P2IB_FD_148628 | JGI IMG/M metagenome (GOLD analysis project Ga0163150, IMG submission 148628) | Freshwater microbial mat bacterial communities from Lake Vanda, McMurdo Dry Valleys, Antarctica - Oligotrophic Lake LV.19.P2.IB | ecosystem: Environmental > Aquatic > Freshwater > Lake >...
ATTAAAACATGGGCGCCGGCGGCGAGGAGCGGCAACGCAACCTCGGCGTGGAGATCGGTGGGTACGACGACCGAGACGGCCTCGCAGGCGGCCCCGAGTTCAGCGATCGTGGCGAAACGACGGCAGCCGTGGCGGGCGCAAATTTCCGCCGCACGGGCGTCGCTCGTCTCGTAAATTCCGACGAGTTCCGCGCCCGGAAGGCTGGCGTAGATACGCGCATGATGCTGCCCCAGCGAGCCGACGCCCGCCACACCGCAGCGAATCTTCTTGGATGCCATGGACGGCGAGTGTGGGAGTCGCACCGGTCTCGGCAACAACGGAGCGTGACCTATGGGGCTTGACCTACGACACCGGCCGAACGACCTCGGGCGAGGAAGGGCGCACGCGAACGACCCGTGCACCTCCAACCAGCGGGAGCCCGCTTACGCCGAAAAGTCAGGTCAGCACGCCGTCGTGCAGGAAGGCCTGCCGCTGCGTTTTCGCCGCGTGCGCCACATTGTGAGTCACGAGAACGAGGGCGGTGCCGGTTTCGCGGCAGAGCGTGAGCAGCATTTCAATCATGCTATCGCCGGTGTGTTCATCGAGGTTACCGGTGGGTTCGTCGGCGAGGACGAGCTTGGGGGAATTCATCAAGGCGCGGGCCACGGCCACGCGCTGGCGTTCGCCACCGGACAGCTGCATCGGCAGATGCGCGGCGCGTTCCGCCAAGCCCACGCGGGCGAGCAGATCGTGCGCGCGCTTGCGCTCGGCGGCTCCCGGGGCGCGTCGAATGCGCGCGGCCATGAGGACGTTTTGCAGGGCATCGAGTTCCGGGATGAGGTAGAAGGACTGGAAAACCATCCCGAGGAAATCCGCGCGGCGCTCGCCGCCTGCACCCGCGCCCGCCCAGCTGACCGTGCCCGCATCGGGGGCGTCCAAGCCGGCGAGAAGATGCAGCAACGTCGACTTGCCCGAGCCGGATTCGCCGCGAATCGAGATGCTCTCGCCGCGATGCACTTCGAGATTCACACCACGAAGCACCTCGATGCGGCGGTCACCACTGAGGTAGGTTTTCCGCACGTCATGCGCACTGAGGACCACGTTACTCACTGCGCAGCGCCTCCACCGGTTTGAGTTTGGCGGCGCGCCATGCCGGTACGAGTCCGGCCAGGGTGGATGCGACAATTGATCCAATAATGATGATGGTCAGATCCGAGCCAGTGGTGTGCGACGGCAGATCGACAAAGCCGTAGAACTGTTGAAACACCTCCGGGCCCACCGTGAGGCGCGCGAGGATTTGCACGATCTCATTGCGGAACGTGATGACGACCCAGGCGAGGCCGAGCCCGGCGACCGTGCCCACCACGCCTAGGATGAAACCCTGCGCGCAGAAACACGCCGCCACCGCGCGTGAACTCCCGCCCAAGGCGCCGAGCAGCCCGATCTCGCGCGTCTTCCGCACCACCGCGATCAGCAGCGAGCTCATGATGGAAAGCGCCGCCACGGCGACGATGAAGGTGAGGAGAAAGAAAACCATATACTTCTCGAACCGGATGATACTCTGAAAATCGGCCTCGGACTCGAACCAAGTGAGAGCGCGCTGATGAAACGGCAGCACGGCATTCATCGCCGCTGCGGCCTCGAATTCGTCAACGCCGGGTTTCAAGCGGACGTTGATGCCGTGGACCGTGTTCCCCAAGCCATACAGTTCCTGCATCAACCGAATCGGCGCGATCACCGTGCTGCGATCAAGATGCTGATGGCCGATCTGAAAAATACCGGCCACCCGCAGCGAGCGCGGCAGGATGATTTCGTCCTGCGTGATCTTCTCCAACGCGAGTGGCGAGACCACGTCGACCAGCGAACCGGTGCGCGCGCCCAAGGTTTGCGCAAGCATCACGCTAAGGAGAACGGAGTCGTCATCGAGGTCGTCCACCGTGCCCTGTACGAGGTAGCCCTGCAAAGGCATCACCTTGTCGACACGGGCGAGATCAACGCCGATGACGATGGGAAACGCGGGTTTGTTATTATAGGAAAGCATGACCACGCCCCGCGCAAACGGCGAGGCGGCGGCGACGCCCGGAAACGATTCGACCTGTTGGAGCAGCGCTGGAGCGTCCTCGATCACGGCCTGGCTCATGATCTGGATCTCGCCCTGCGTATCCACAATCATGGCACGAATCCCCTGGCCAAACCCGCCCATGATGGAGGTGGTCACCACCAGCAGCGCCACGCCGACCGCCACGCCCAAGCCCGACATGAAGGTGAAAAAAGGAAACCACCGTCCCGTCGGGAAAAGCTGCTTGAGAGCGAGGTAGAGAAACCAAGGCATGGGGTGAAAAATCGGAAAAGTGGAAAATCGGGAAAATCGGGAAAATCGGAAAATCGAGAAAGCGGGAAATTGGAAAATTGGGATAACCCGGAAGCGGCGTGAAACGGCGGGAAGCTGGTGGGTTTCAGGTGTTTTTGAACTCTCGGATGGTTTCGCTCAGACCAGAACGATCACCTTTGGTGGCCAATGTTTTTCGTTTCCCGACTTTACGCTTTTCCAATTTTCCGATTTCCCCCGGTTTTGATTTTTCCGCTTTTCCGCTTTTCCAATTTTCACCCCGCGCTGCCGGGGCGGAGCTGAGGGAAGAGAATGACGTCGCGGATGCTTTCGGCGCCGGTGAGAAGAATACAGAGCCGGTCGATGCCCACGCCCATGCCACCGGCTGGCGGCATGCCGTGCTCAAGGGCGAGGAGGAAGTCCTGATCGATGTTCTGTTTCTCTTCGCCGGCCTGCTGTTCAAACATCTGCCGCTGCGCGTCCGGATCGTTTTGCTCGGAATACGCGGGCGCGACTTCCATCCCGCCAATGGTGAGCTCGAACACATCAATCGTAGTCGGATCGTCGGGCGTGATCTTGGCCAGCGGGCACAGCTCACGCGGCAGATGCGTGACAAAGGTCGGCTGTATCAGCGTCGGCTCGATTTTCTTGGAGAAGATCTCGTTCGTGATCTCAAACTCTTCCCACGACGGATTCACGCCGAGTCCCATCGCTTCCGCCTTCGCGATCTTCTCGTCCTTCGAGCGCGCAAACCAGTCTGCGTCACCGGTCGCCTCTTTGATGAGATCCTTGTAACGAACTTCGCGCCACTCACCGGCAAACTCGATTTCCTGGCCGCTGGCTGCGTGCTTGATCCGCGTGGTGCCGAGCACATCGCGACAGAGCGTCGTGAAAAGATCACGAATCAGCGTCATCATCCCGCGGTAGTCACTGTAGGCCTGATACACCTCGAGCATGGTGAACTCGGGGTTATGACGGCGCGAGACGCCTTCATTGCGGAAAATGCGACCGATCTCGAAGACGCGGTCAAAGCCGCCGACGAGCATCCGCTTGAGCCGAAGTTCGGTGGCGATGCGCAGGAAGAAATCCACATCGAGCGCGTTATGATGCGTCACGAACGGGCGGGCGGCCGCGCCACCGGCGGTGTTCTCCAGTACCGGAGTTTCGACTTCGATAAACTTCCGTTCCTCGAGAAAGCGCCGGATGTGCGACACGATGCGCGAGCGCAACATCAGCCGGTAACGCGACTCCTGGTTCACGATCAGGTCCAGGTAGCGCTGGCGATACACCTGCTCCGGATCACTGAGGCCATGCCACTTTTCGGGCAACGGACGGAGCGCCTTCGCGACGAGGACATAGTGGGTGATGCGAACCGTGACCTCCCCGGTCTTGGTTTTAAAGAGCGTACCTTGGGCACCGATGATATCGCCCAGATCGAGTTTCTTGAAAGCGGCGTAGGCTTCGTCGCCAACGACATCCTTCTTCACGTAGAGCTGAATCTGGCCCTCTTGGTCCAGGATCTTCACGAACTGGCTCTTGCCCATGTCGCGGATGACGACGAGGCGTCCGGCGACGGCGATCGGAAGCGTGTTTTCCACGTCCTCAATATAGGCTTTCAGCGCTTCCCCCGAAAAATGCGTCGTCGCGAAATGTGCGCGGAAAGGATCGACGCCAGCCGCACGCATATCGGCGAGCTTCTGCCGACGGACTGCATGCTGATCGTGGGAGATGTCTGGAGAAATGTCGCTCATGGAAACAGAACCGTGGACCGTGGGGTCCGCCCGAACGCGGGGCAAACGGAAACTCGTTGCCGGTTGTCATGGATCTCATCGGCCCGAATCGAGTGAGTAACCGGAGATTGCTGTCTGGGGCGCAACCCCAGGCGGTTCTACGGGTCAATCCGCGGGAGAATGAAGGCCGACACCCTGCTCCCGCCAGTGATGATCGTCGACGACAACGAGGATGATTCGATGTTGTTGGTGCGTCATCTGAAGTCCGCCGGAGTACAAAACCCCCTCCTTCAATTTCGGAACGGCGGCGACGCCTTTATGTTTTTGAAGCAGTTTTGCGGTCCGGATGGCAGTAACGCCCACCTGCCGGTGGTGATGTTTCTCGACATCAACATGCACGGGCTCAGTGGGTTCGACGTGCTGGTGTGGGCGCGGAAGCAGTCGCAGCTCGATCGCATAAAAATCTATATGCTCTCGGGCGCGAACGAGCTTTGGGACGCCCAGATCGCGGCCAAGCTCGGGGCGGACGACTTTCTCGAGAAGTTTCCCGAGCCGGGGACCTTTCGCGAGTTACTCTCCCCGGTGTGTGCCCTTCCCGCGAACTGAGAGCGGGCGCGGCGGAGAGGGGACACAGGCATTCCTGCCTGTTGCGTTGGTACGGTCCTGAAATTCGGCAGAGAGTTAACAGACAGGAATGTCTGTTTCACTACGGGATCGCAGAGACAGACAGGAATGTCTGTTTCACCTTACTTCGCCGCCACGGGCTTGGTGATCATATCGAAGGTGTCTGTCCGGAACGGCGTCACCGGCAAACCGTCGGCGGAGTAAAGATTTGCCACCGGGTTATCGGCCCAGGCGTAGCGCACCGCGACCGGAGCGGCCACGCGATCGCTCGTCACCTCGATCTTGTCGGGCGCGATAACCTTGGCGGTCGCCCAGTGCCAGACCCGATCGGCGCCGCAGACCGCGAAGCCCCGGGCTTCCACCACGTCGAAGGCGCGCAGGGTGCTGCCGAAGCAATCGAGCGTCACCGTGGCGCGGTTCCCACTGATGGAAACGCTTTTGTATTCGGGACTCCGGTACGGGAGCTTCATCCCGTAATCCTGCACGAGGGCCCAACGAACCAACCGGGCCGCGACGTCGTACTTGTTGCGCGGATGGATGTCGCGGCCTTCGCCCACATCGATGATTACGGCTTGACCGGTATGCGGAAGACGAAGCGTCTTGGTCTGAGTTTCCCGCAGTTCCGCCCAGTCACTGTCACCGGGCTCCGCTTTCTCGGCTTTAAAATCCGCCAGCTGCACCCAGTAGAACGACAAGTCGGGCTGAGCCCATTCTTTGCGCCACTGCTCAATGAGAAAAGGAAACAACTCGGCGTGCTCGTGCGCGCGCCCGGCATTTGATTCACCCTGATACCAGATCACGCCCTTGATGCCGTATCCTAAAGTCGGATTCACCACGCCGGCGAAAATATTTCCCGGCCGGGCATTGCCGGTGAGCCACTGCACGGGAGCGCGCGGCGCCGACTTCTTTGCCGCTTTTGCCTTCGCGCTATCCACCTTCCACTTCGCCTGCGCATCCTCCGCGGTCTTTTTGCCGGAGGCCGATTGCAGTTCGGTTTCCCGCTTGCTCGTCGACGCCATCAAGGCGGCGAAACGCGGATCCTTTTCAATGGTCTCGCGGCGGATCCATGCTTCGGCCGCAGAGCCGCCCCACGCATTATCGATCAAGCCGACGGGCACGCCCACGATTTCGTGGATGTAACGACCGTAAAGCAGGCCGATGGCACTGAACGCTTTGACCGTTTCCGGCGTGGCCGCTTCCCACTTGCCCACGAAATCCGTTTTCAATTCCTGCGTGCCGACCTGGGGCACGGAAATCAGGCGGATATTCGGATGGTTCGACGCCGCCGCCTCAAGATCTCCCGTATAAGTCTGCGCCAGCGACCACTGCATATTGGACTGGCCGGAACACATCCAGACCTCGCCGACCAGCACGTCGCGGAGGTCCCGTTTGGTCGTGCCGGCAATGCTCAGCGTTTGCGCTGTCGCATTGGCCGGAACGGGCCGCAGCTTCACCATCCACTTGCCGTCCGCCCCCGCTTTCGCGGTGTGGGTCTGACTCGCAAAGGTCACCGTCACGGAGGTACCCGGCGTATCCCAGCCCCAAATGGGGTTGGAGTGCTTTTGCTGCAGCACCATGTGGTCGCCGATGATGGCAGGCAGCTTGAGTTCAGCGCGAAGCGCCCCGGCCAAGGCCAGAGCGAGAGAAACAAGGCGGACAAGTCTTTTCATGATGGGGTAAAAAAGCCGACGGATACGTGAATTCAATCGTGTTAGGGAAACTACACCGGTTATTCGGATGGCCGACAAGCCTTCGATGATCGGGATGGGGCGACTCCTCCGCGCGAATTGACTAAATTCGCCAGCTGTTCGGGACGAACCATCGTTAGGCTGTCGCGCTCTCTTCTTTTTAACGCACCCGCATTTCATGCTCCCACTCAGGTCTCTCGTCATCGCGCTGTTCCTCTCCGGAGGCCTTTCCGCCCACGCCCAAACGTATCAGTGGACCGCTTTCGCGGGACTGCCGCCGCAATCGGGAACCACCGACGGCGCCGCTTCCAATGCCCGATTCAATACGCCGCTTAACCTCATCGCGGACGGCTCGGGGAACATCTATGTCGCCGACTCCTTCAATCACACGCTTCGGATAATCCCGACCGGCGGCGCCGTCAGTACCTTTGCGGGCCTGCCCGGGGTTTCCGGAGTGACCAACGGGACCGGGCTCAACGCCCGATTCTTTTTTCCCACCGGTCTCGCGCTCACTCGCGGCGCGCTCTTTGTCAGCGATCGTGGCAACCACGCAATTCGGCGTGTCACGGGCACGGGAGAAGTCACCCTGTTCGCCGGGATCCCGGGCAACCGGGGGTTTGCCAATGGCTCGCTTCTGAGCGCCCGTTTCGACCAGCCGGCGAGTATTACCGCCGATGCCGCGCAAAACCTCTATGTGGTGGACAGCTCCAATCACATCATTCGAAAGATCACCTTGGACGGCGTGGTGAGTACGTTTGCCGGGACATCGGGGGTCGCTGGATCCAACGATGGCATGGGACCATCCGCCCAGTTTCGGTTCCCGGAGTCGATCAGCATCGATACGGCCGGATCTTTTTACGTCGCTGATCGAGGAAATCACACGATTCGCAAAATCTCCCCCGTTGGCCTCGTCTCCACGCTGGCCGGGGCAACCGGGAGCTCCGGAGCCGTGAACGGCCCGGGAGGGACGGCGCGATTCAACTCACCGAGCGGCGTGCTCGCCTATGGCGACGGCACGCTGATTGTGTCCGACACCGGCAACAATTCCCTGCGCCTCGTAACGCCCGCCGGCGTGGTGAGCGTGCTCGCGGGTCGGTTGAATGTGGAGGGTTACATCAATGGTGCGGCGAGCGCAGCACGTTTCTTCGAACCCAGTGGTCTGACTTTCACCTCCACCGGCATCATGGTCGCCGATTCGCTTAACCACTCGATCCGCAAACTCGATCTCGTCACCTACGAAACCTCGCTGCTGGCAGGCGGAGGCGGAAACTTCGGACGCGTGGATGGTGTCGGAGCCGGCGCTCGCTTCAATTTTCCGAATGGCGTGGCCGTGCACAGCTCGGGTGACGTATACCTCGCCGATACTCGCGGAAGCTCCATCCGCCGGATTTCCCCAGCCGGAGTCGTAACCCGCGTCGCGGGCCTGGCCTCGGGAGATGCCTACGTGGACGGCCCCGCCGGCGTGGCCAGTCTCAACTATCCCTTCGGTCTCACCGTGGCACCGGATCGGACGATTTATTTCTGCGAAAACCAACTGCACACCATCCGGCGCGTTCTCCCCGACGGCTCCGTTACGACCATTGCCGGCACGGCGGACGTTCCCGGCAGCGCCGATGGAACGGGCGCGGCGGCCCGCTTCAATTTCCCCAGCGCGATTGCCCGGGACCAGGACGGGAATATCTACATTTCGGATACGTTTAATCACACCATCCGGCGGATCGCGGCGGGCACGCAGACGGTGACGACCTTCGCCGGCGCGGCGCTGGTTCCAGGATCGGCGGATGGCTCGGGCGCCGCGGCCCGCTTCCGTTTCCCCCGGGGACTCGCCTTCGACCCGCAGGGCAATCTCTACGTGGCGGACTCGTCAAATCACACCATCCGCAAGATCACGCGCGACGGCCTCGTCAGCACCGTCGCGGGAGCGGCCGGAAGCTTCGGCTCGGCCGACGGCGTGGCATCCGCGGCGCGCTTTCAACTGCCCGTGGGTATCGCGGTGGACTCAGCGGGTCAGATCTTTATTGCCGACATGCTCAACGCCACGATCCGTATCCTAAAAAATGGTACAGTGTCCACCCTGGGCGGTTCGGTTGGACTGCAGACGTTTGCCGGGGGAACCGGCAGCTCCGCGCTCTTTTTCAATCCATCGGCCATCGTGGTGGATACCACCGGCACGCTCTATGTGTCCCAATCCGGGAGCAACCTCGTCGCCAAAGGCGAGCCACTCATCTCTCCCGTAATCGCGACGCAACCCCAGGCGATCACGACCACCGCCGGGGCCGGAGGGACCGCGACCTTTAGCGTCAGCGCCGGCGGAGCCTCGCTCTCCTACCAGTGGCGCTTCAATGGCGATCCGATTCCGGGCGCGACCAGTGCGACCTATACCGTTTCCGGAGCAACCTCTGCCATGGCGGGAAATTACTCGGTAACGATTTCGAATGCCTTCGGCACGCTTCAGAGTCAGAACGCGACGCTCACCGTAATGGCCGCGTCCACGCTCGGTCGCATCATCAATCTATCGATTTTGTCCGCGATCGATTCGCCCGGCGGCAGTTTCACCATGGGGTTCGTGGTGGGCGGCAGCGGCACCGCGGGGGCGAAACCTCTGGTGATTCGGGCCGCCGGACCCGCCCTCACCCAATTGGGCGTCACGGGGGTGCTCGCCGATCCTCAGCTCGATCTTTTCTCGGGACCGGTCTCGACCGGGGGCAACGACGACTGGGGAGGCTCCTTGGGGCTGAGCGACGCCATGGACCGCGTGGGTGCATTTCGTTTTATCTCTTCTGATTCGCGCGATGCCGCGGTCTCGACGTCGTTTGCGTCCGGCGACAAATCGGTGAAAGTCTCCGGAGTGGGCAACGCCACGGGGGTGGTGATCGCGGAGATTTACGATGCGACGCCCAACGACAGCTTCACCAGCGCGACTCCGCGGCTTCTGAATGTGTCGGTGTTGAAGCACATCGGATCCGGCCTGACCGCCGGGTTTACGCTGGGCGGAACGACGTCCAAGAACATTTTGATCCGCGCTGTCGGCCCAACGCTTACGGTGTTTGGCGTGACCAGTGTCGTCGAGGATCCCGAGATCGAGGTCGTTCGTTTATTGCCGTCCGGCGGCAGCACACCAATCGGCAGCAATGATAATTGGGGCGGCGGTGCCGTGCTGACAAAGGCGTTTAATGACGCGGGGGCGTTTGAGTTGCCGCCCACGTCAACCGATGCGGCGATCGCCGTTTCCCTGGCGCCGGGCAGTTACACGGTCCGCGTGACGGGCAAGGCCAATACGACCGGCATCGCGATTGTCGAAATCTACGAGTTGCCCTGATTGGGCCAACTGCGGACGCATCCACCGATTCACCGGACTGAATGCGACCAGCGGACGAAAGCCCATCCGCGAGAATGCGCAACCCAAGCGGTCCGTGCACGCCACGGAAGCGCAGCAGGGTGACGCGAGCCGGCTCGTGGGCCGGCATTCTACGGCACGCGCCCCGTTTAGCGGGTGCGGATGGCACCCGACCCTCGAACGCCGGTCGGAGCAAAAACACACGACGGATCGTGCTCGCCACTTGCGGGCGCGCTGCACTCGCGCCAACGTGCCTTGATCCCTGAAATTATGACCGGATACGGCTACGGCTCATCAGAAGAAAACCAACCTGTCACTTGGCTGCGCGGCTATCCTGTCTACGCAGCACATTTGATCGTTTTGGTGTACGTGGCCTCGATGCTCGCGACCACGCTGATCTACGCGTCCGGAGGGCGCGCGTTTCTCGATTGGTTCGCGTTCAGTAGCTCCGGCGCTTTCCGCGGCGAGGTGTGGCGGATCGCGACCTACGGGCTCATCAACCCGCCGAGCATTTGGTTCGTGATCGATATGTTCATGATTGTCTGGTTCGGCCGCGAACTGGAAAAATTCTTTGGCCGGCGCACGTTCCTGACCCTTTACGGCTGCATCTATTTTGTTTCTCCGCTCCTCCTTACCGCGATCGGCGTGATTCGCCCCACCTTCCTGTCGGGCCAGACGGGAGGCTTCGCTCTCTTCGTCGCTTTCGCGACGCTCTATCCGAACGTTTCGCTGCTCTTCAACATCCTCGCCAAGTGGATGGCGCTGATCCTGGTCGGAATTTTTTCGCTGATCGCGTTCGCCGCGCAGGATTGGATCGGCCTCATGACGCTGTGGGGCACCTCAGGCTTGGCGTTCGTATTCGTTCGCTACCAGCAGGGAGCTTACAACCTGCCGAAGATTCGCTTCCGCCGCCGCGAACCCAAACTACGCGTCCTTCCTGATCCGAAAATCGAGAAAACACCCAAGTCCGTGCGAAGCGATTCCGCCAAGCCCTCTTCAATGGCGGAAATCGACGCGCTGCTCGACAAGATCGCGCACTCCGGCATGGCGAGCCTCACCGCGAAAGAACGCGCCAAGCTCGACGCCGCTCGCGAGGATTTACTGAAAAAGTCGTCCGGGCAGTAGCAGCGCAGCGTCAGCCAACGTCCGAACGCTGGCCGCCTCGACGCCTCAGATTACGACCATCACACAGCAAGGACCAACTCAGGTATCCGTGCCATCCGAGTGATCCGCGGGTTACGATGTCCGCGTTCGCCGGAGGCATGGGTTCAAACTTCCCAAGCGACCGTTTCCTGATTTCCCGCTTTCCCGCTTTCCTATTTTCCGCGTTACTTCAGTTCCTCGACGAAGGTCAGAAGGTCCGCCATGTCCTGCACGCTCATCCCGGCTTCAAGTCCGTCTGGCATCAGGCTTTTCCCCGAGGAACTGCTGCCTTTGATGTTCGCGCGAGGCAGCGTAACTTCGGCGCCTCCCATGATTCTCAACGTGAGGCTCGTCGCATCGTCGCGCGCGATCATGCCGGTGTAGGCATTGCCGTCGCGCGTCGAAACATCATACGCGATGAACTGTGGCGCGACTTCCTTGTGAGGATCGAGAATCGCACTCAGCAACGAATCACGGCCGCGGTTTTTCACCGTAACCAAGTCCGGCCCGAGCTCCATGCCCTGCCCGCCGGCCCGGTGACACACCATGCAGCGACCAAGATAGTGCGTCTGGCCCTTGGCCGCTTCGCCGCGCAACCCAATCGCGGGTTCATACTTGGCCGCCACTTCCTCGCGTGACGGCGGAATCACGCTGGCCAGCGCGGTCTTCGCGAGCGTCGCGATCGCCGCGGTCTTGTGTTGCGCAAGACTCTGCACTTGCGAAGCGCTGAGATCGGTTGCTTTGACGCCGCCTTTTTGCACGGCCGCAAGCAGCGCCAGAATGCGATCTTCCCGACCGACCAACGCCGCCAAAGCCGCTTCTTTCGCCTTCGGGCGATAACCGGACCACGAGCGCAACAAGGCGGTGGTCACCTCTGGCACCGGATGCTGCGCCAGAGTTTTTACCGCCGATACTTGCACCGCTTCGGGTTGCCCGGGAGCGAGCGAAGCAATCAGCGCCTCGCGCGATTGAGCGAACGACGAAACGCTCAGCAGCTCGATGGCTTCGATGCGTGCTGCTTCCGCGACCCGGGTATCGGCCACCGTCGCAGCCGCACGGGAAAACATCGCCGCGAGCTTCCTGCCGGTGTCCACCTGCTCGATCGTCTTGCCGGCGCGGCGCAAGCCATCGCCAAACGACCGCAACCACTGGGCACTCGTGCCCGGCTGCGCCACAAAATCGATCAGGGTCGCGTATCCGTCCGATGGATTCGAGGCGGCGCGGATTTCAATCAGACGACCGACAAACGCGGCGTGCTGCTTCGCCACCGCGGAATCACGCGTCAGCGCGGGGAACAGCACGGACGTCACCACCTCGGGCGGTCCGCTTAACAACGCCGCCGCCTGCCAGTTGTCGCCGGAGTCGCGCAGCGCCATGCTGACAAGCGTATCGCCGAGCGCCTTGGTCTTCGCCGACGGGTCGGCGGCGAGTACAGTGTGCGCAGTAAAGGCCAGTTGAAAGCGCACGCGATCATCCGCGTCGTTGCTCAGGCGTGCCAGCGCGCCGACCACGCGCGGCGAGACTCCGCCGCTGGCGACGAGCGTTTCCGCCATCGCAATCCCGCGTTCGCGCACGCGCGGATCACGCTCGTTCAGCGCGGCAAGAACGGCGTTTTCATCGAGCCCACCCAAGCCATCAAGCACGCCCAACGCGTGATGCTTCGCCAGCGGCGAACTCGATTCGCGCATCAACCGGGCCAGCAGCGGAACCGCCGCTTTGTCCTGTCGCTCATAAAGCAGGCGCGACGCCGTATCGCGGTGCCAGCCGTTGGTGTGCTCGAGCGTCTTTACGAGTTCAGCGGTATCCGCTTTTCCGAGCGCCACCCCACCCCGGCGTCGCCACGACGGATCCGTGGGAACGATGCGATAGATCCGCCCCCGATCATTGCCGCTGTTCAGATCAAGGTGCTGCTTGATCTCTTCCGGAATGCTCCACGGATGCTCGATCACTTCGCGATACATGTCGCATACGTGCAACGTCCCATCCGGTGCGTTGGCGAAGTTCACCACGCGCACCCAGGTGTCGGTGCTCGCCGCAAACTCCACGCCCTGTTCATCCGCCGGCCGACGGCCCACGAGGCTGACGCCTTGGGGATAAAGAATTTTACGATGCACCAACTGCCCGCCCGCATCGCCGCTAAAGGTATTATTAATGAACTCCGCACCATACGCGTCTCCCCGAAAAACCATCGTGCCTGACGCGCCCGTGAAATAGCCGCTCACGCGTCCACCGCCTTCGACCACCCCACGCACCACTCCGCCAATCCGCCAGCGCGTGCGAATGATACGCCACGGTTCGTCCGGGCTAATGCGAAACACTTCCGCTGCCCCGCCATCCGCCGCGATGCTCTGACGCGGCGCGGGCAGGTTGAAAAACGGGTTCCGCGCATAGCGGTCGTCGTAAACCCAGAACTGCAAGTGATCGGAATTCGAACTGCCGAACTTCCGTCCATAGTTGTCATAGCTCATTCCGTACTGCGCGCCGCCCGACTCAAAACCGAACTCATAGGTTAGCGGATCAAACCAGAAATCGCGGGCCGCGAGTTCGACCTCCGGGAGGTCTGGCCGCTTCAGGTTCTTAATCATCCCGCGGTTGCCGGGACCGCTTTGGAGGTGGATGCGATTATCCTGACCCCACTGAAAACTGTTCATCATCGCTTGCACATTGAGCCGGGTGAGACCGGTGCCGAAACCGGTAAACACCTTCTCGCGGACCTCCGCCTTGCCATCACCGTTGTGATCTTCGAAACGCCAGATGTCGGGCGTCGCCGCCACATAAAGACCACCATTCGCCCAGATCACGCCCGTGGGCCAGGGCAGGTTATCCGCAAACACGGTCGAGGTGTCATAGACGCCGTCGCCATTTTTGTCCTCGAGCATCGAGACCCGTCCGAGATGCGGCTGCCGGTCCCGCTCCTCCGAATAATCAATCATCTCGCAGACGAACATCCGACCGTTCTCATCAAACGAGATCGCAATCGGATCCCGCACCAGCGGCTCAGTTGCCGCCAGCTCGAGCTTGAAGCCGGGCTTCACCTTCCACGTCGCAATCGCACCACCCGGCTCGATCGCCGGGTACCGCGGCAGGTCCTTCGCCGGGTCTACAGCCACCGGATTTTTCGTCTCACCGTAGGCCTGGCCGTAGGTGTTGCGAAATTGAAGGTTGTCGGCGGCAAAGGCCGTCCCACAGATGCCGGCAAGCGCGGCCAGAAAGAGCGGTTTCATCAATAAAGGTGGCAGAATTTGGTAACCCTGTGGTTACAAGTCAACCGCGGCCGGTGGCATTTTCGGTGCCGGCCGGCTCAATCGACGAAGGTGAGCTCGTTCGCCAGCAACAGCACCTGCGCCAGTTCCTCCCAGCGCGTCAATCGCGGACGTTCGCGGCGGGGAGTATCGAAGTCTCTCCGGGCATTCCACGTCCGCACCGTGCCATCCCGCTCCGCCGTAAGGCTCACGTTTGGCGCCCACGTAAAGGTGTCGTTTGTGCTCGTCGCACCCGACTCGACGACGAAGTCGATCGTCTCCCCCCTTTCCACGACCATCTCTTCCAACTTCGTGGCGGCTTTGCTATCGTGGACCGCCCACGTTCCCAGCGTGCCCCGGCGGCTCGACACCACTCTCGCGGTTACCCCATCGCCGCCGACGTTCGCATGCTGCACGTTTCCTTCC
>Ga0163150_10006366_pt1 | contig 14495 bp, 12 predicted proteins | sample OliLakLV19P2IB_FD_148628 | JGI IMG/M metagenome (GOLD analysis project Ga0163150, IMG submission 148628) | Freshwater microbial mat bacterial communities from Lake Vanda, McMurdo Dry Valleys, Antarctica - Oligotrophic Lake LV.19.P2.IB | ecosystem: Environmental > Aquatic > Freshwater > Lake >...
GAACACGCTGCCGCTTCCGGCGCCGTCAAGTCCCGGAACGATTCGCTCTTAGGCATACTCAACGTTTCTGCAAGCCATGTGCTTCCCTGTAATCCTCGAAATCAGGCGAGATCTGTGAGGGATGTGGTAAGAATTCCAATGCCGCCAGAGTGTAGCTTCTCGATTGTTGCAATCCCTCAGCCCGGCCATCGGCTACCAGCTACCAGCTACCAGTTACCAGCTACTAGCTACCGCCTCCCCCAACGTGTAAAGTACCGCCCCGGAGGACTTCCATGAGACCCTTGCAGAATTTGTTGATGATTGTCGCCGTTCTGGCCGCCCAGCCCGCGTTCGCGCAGCTCGCGCCGCATAACGCGGCTGGTGTGACCTTCGGGCACGTGCACCTGAGCGTGGCGAATCCCGCCGTGCATCACAAGATGTGGGTGGATCAGTTTGGCGGAGTCGTCTCCACCAAAGGCACGTTCACCATCGTCAAGCTGCCGAACATGATGATCGCGTTCCGCGGCACCGCTCCGACGGGCGGCACCGAGACGACCGCGCTGAATCACTTCGGCCTCAAGGTGCCGAGCATGGCCGCCGCCCTGGCGAAATGGAAAGCCGCCGGCTACGAAGTGCAGCGCGAGTTCAAGGGGAGCGAAGGTTTCCCCAATGCGTTTCTGATCGGTCCAGACGGGCTGCGTTTCGAACTGCAGGAAGACACCACGCTGAAGGTCCCGGCACAGGCCTACCACCTTCACTACACCGTGCTCGAGCCGGCGAAGCTGAGAGATTGGTACGTCGAGACCTACGGCTTGACGCCGAGCAAGAGTGGAAACTTTGAAATCGCCGAGGCGCCGGGGATGCGGCTGATTTTCGCTCAATCAAAGGAAGCGCCGAAGGGCGGCACCCAGGGCACGAGCATCGACCATATTGGGTTCGAAGTCCGCAACCTCGGGGAGTTCCTGAAAAAGCTCGAAGCCAAGGGGCAGAAGCTCGACGTCGCCTATCGGGAGGTGCCGGCGATCGGCCTCAACATCTCGTACCTGACAGACCCGCTGGGCGTGTATATCGAAATGACCGAGGGATACACGGGGTACTAGTCGAAAGTCCATCGTCCAGCGTCTAGTGCATGGTCGATCGTCACGCCGGGCATCTCGTCGATCTGAAGAACTGGAAGCGCCGCGCCCACTACGAGCTGTTCCGGACCTATAAACAGCCGTTCTTCAGCGTGACGGTCGACGTGGACGTCACGCCGGTGTGGAATCGCTGCCGTACGCCGGGTGGCCCATCGTTCTTCCTGACCTCGCTGTTCCTGATGTTGAAGGCGGTCAACCAGACAGAGGCATTTCGCCTGCGTCTGCGGCCTCGGGGCGTGTGGCTTCATGATCGCGTGGCGGTCGGCCCGACGATTCTGAGGGCCGACGAGACGTTCGACTTCGTGCGGCTCGAGGCCGGCGGCAGGCTCGAGCAGTTTGCGGCGGCAGGAACAGCCGCCATGACCAGCGCCTCCAGGCGCAAGACGCTCGAGCCGATGGCGCGAACCGACGACATCGTGTTTCATTCGGTGCTCCCCTGGTTCCGGTTCACCTCATTTGCCAACGCGCTGCCCGGTGACGACTCGATTCCCCGGATTGTCTTCGGCAAGTGCACCAGGGACGGCCGCGCCATGAAGATGCCGGTGGCGGTCGAAGTGCACCACGCGCTCGTGGACGGCCTCGACGTCGCAGGCTTCGTCCAGCGGTTCGAGGCGGCTCTGTCACGGTCCGGCTGAAGCCGGACACGACGTACTGCGGGAGGCTTGTGATGCACAGACTCGCGGCGCTGATCGTGGTTGCGGTCCTGTGTGCGGCGTATCCCGCTGCGCAGTCGCGCGCGTCGAAGACGCTGGATATCTACGTCGTCGACGTCGAAGGCGGGAACGCCACGCTGGTCGTCGCGCCGTCTGGCGAATCAGCGCTCATCGATACAGGCAACGGCGGACCGGCCGCCGTCAGGGACGCCGATCGCATCATGGCGGCCATCAAGGACGCCGGCATCACGCAGATCGACGCGCTCGTCACGTCGCACTGGCACAACGATCACATGGGTTCGATGGCCGAACTGGCCGGACGCCTTCCGATCCGCCACTACCTGGATCACGGCCCGAACGTGCAGCCGGCCGACGCCGTTGACGAGTTCATGCAGAAGACCTATCCGGGTCTCACCGCCAGGTCGACGCACACGGTCGTGAAAGGCGGCGATACGCTGCCGATGAAGGGCGTTGACTGGCGCATCGTCACAGCGGGGCGTCAGATGATCGCAAAAGCCCTTCCCGGAGCGGGCGCCGCCAACCCGTACTGCGCGGGATTTACGCCCCACACCGTGAATCCCGTATCGGGACAGCCGGTCGGCAACACCGAGGATGAGCACTCCGTGGGATCGCATGTGACCTTCGGTCAGTTTCGGGCGCTGTACCTCGCGGACTTTCCGTGGAACAACGAACACGAGCTCATGTGCCCGGCGAACCGGCTCGGCACGGTCGATGTCCTGCTCGTGTCGCGGCACGGCCAGCACAGCTCAAACTCCCCTGCGCTGGTCCACGCGGTCCGACCGCGCGTCGCGGTGATCAACAACGGTATCCGCAAGGGAGGGCAGCCCGAGACGATGCGCGTGCTGTATGCGAGCCCGAGGCTGGAGGATATCTGGCAGGTGCACGTCGCGCAGCTCAGCGGTCCGGAATATGCCGTTCCGGAAATGTTCGTCGCGAATATCGTGGAAGATCCGCAGCACAGTCCGGCGCATTGGATTAAGGTGTCGGCTCAGCAGAGTGGCGCGTTCACGGTCACCAACAGCCGGAACGGCTTCAGCAAGACGTACGCGAAGCCCTGAGCCGAGTCGAAAGGCTACGCGGCGACGGCGAGGATCTGTTCGAGCCGATGCACGACCTCGCGATAGCCGAAGCGCTTGTACAACAGGTGGGCGCCGTGCCGTTCGATGATGTCGCCTTCGGCCTCGTCGATTTCGGTGACGCCGGTCAGCACGACGACCGGCACCGAGTCGAACTTCTCATCGAGCCGCATGTGCTCGAGCACTTCGAGCCCGGACCGTTCGTCTGCCAGCCGCAGATCGAGGATCACCGCGTCCACGCACGACGACTTCAACCGCATCAGCGCCGTCTCCGGATCGGGGGCGTGCAGCACGTCGCAACCCGCCCGGGCAAAGAACTGCTCGAGAATGCACCTCGTCGTGAGCGCGTCCTCGACAACGAGCACCGTGCGGCGTGGCCGAGCCTTCGGGATGATCATGCAGGAAACATTTACAACATCGATACCAAATAACCTATCTGCTAACTCGTTTGTTTAGAACACTTACTGCCACGCGCTGCGCTGCGTTCGGCCATAAGTGTGCCGTCATGGAACAACTTATTGCACCGTTGTAAGCGGACCGTGATATGAAGGGCGGCGATGACACTCCATTGCCGCTCGTTTCTGTTCGCCATCGCCGTCCTTCCAGCCGCCACGGCCTCTCGTCACGCCGACGCACAGTCCACCCTCACCGTTCAGCAGACGACCCTCGGTGAGAGCAGGTGGTAGCGCGCTGGGCGGCCTCAGGCCGGATCGCGGCAGCGTGGCTGATGGCAGGCTCGGCCGTCATCGCGCAATCGCCAGGCACAGCGGACTGGCCGTCGATCGAGCGAGAGACGCTCGAGCACTTTCAGGCCGTGCTGCGGATGGACACGAGCGACCCTCCCGGCAACGAGCGAGCGGCGGCCGAGTATCTGAAGCAGGTTCTCGAGCGTGAAGGCATCCCGACGCAGACGTTCGTGCTCGAGCCGAATCGTCTGAATCTGGTCGCGCGACTCAAGGGAAGCGGCGCCAAACGGCCGCTGCTGCTGATGGGGCATACCGACACGGTCAACGTCGATCCCGCGAAGTGGACCTTTCCGCCGTTCAGCGCCACGCGGGACGGCGGCTACGTGTATGGCCGCGGCACCGTTGATGACAAAGACAATGTCACCGCAGCGCTGATGACGCTGCTGATGCTGAAGCGCTCGGGCGTGGCGCTGGATCGCGACGTGATATTTCTGGCCGAGGCCGGAGAGGAAGGCACGACCCGTGTCGGCATCCAGTTCATGGTGCAGCAGCACTTCGCCGAAATCGAAGCCGAGTACTGCCTGGCCGAAGGTGGGAGCGTGCCCCGCACCGGCGGGCGCGTCCGGTACGCGTCGGTGCAGACCGCGGAGAAAATTCCACACGGGATTCAGCTCACAGCAACGGGCACTGCCGCCCACGGCTCGGTGCCGCTCCAGACCAACTCGATCCTCAAGCTGACGCAGGCCGTGGTTGCGGTCTCGACGTGGAAACCGCCTATTCAGCTCAACGATACGACACGGACCTACTTTACGAGGATGGCGGCCATTTCATCGCCGGCGGATGCGGCCCGGTATCGGGCCGTCATCGGCAGCGATCTGAACGCGGCGCAGGCCGCCGTGGACTATTTTGCGAAGAACGATCCGCGGCTCGCCTCGACGGTGCGCGCCTCGATCTCGCCGAACATCATTCAGGGGGGCTATCGCATCAACGTCATTCCATCGGAAGCGAAAGCGAGCCTCGACGTGCGGCTGATCTCCGGCCAGGATCCGGAGGCCTTCCTCAACGAGGTCCGCACAGTGGTGAACGATCCCGCAATCAGGGCCGAATGGATTCCCCGCGACGTGCGACCCGCGACACCGAGCGCAAGGCTCGACTCCGAGGTGTTCAAGGTGCTCGAGTCCGCCTTTGCGCGCGTTTACGACGCCACGGTGCTGCCGACGATGAGCACCGGCGCCACCGACATGTCGTATCTGCGCGCGAAGGGCATGCAGTGCTACGGCGTCGGGCCGGCGTTCGACGAAGAGGACGGCCCGAAGGGCTACGGCGCGCACAGCGATCAGGAGCGTATCCTCGAAAGCGAGCTGCACAGGTTCGTACGGTTCCACTATGAGGTGGTGCGGGATCTGGCGGAACGTAAAAAGTAAGAGCTCACTGCCTGCTGACGGAAACGAGCGACTGCGGGTACTTGCCGTGGTTGTGTTTTCCTTGGTGCGTTCCGCCGCTCAACAACGTCCTCAGGCATCCGAGCGGGACGGCAAACGCCGGCCACACGGGCCTTCGGCGAGGCGGGTAGTCGTCCATCCAGCTGATGCCGGGTTCAGTGGGTAGATACGACACGCGCACGTCGGTGCCGACCGCATACCGACGCGATCAGCGCGGCCTTTCCCGAGGAGCTCATCCGCACATGCCGTGGCACGGAAGGCAGGAGCTCGCCCGGCAACGCGGGACTATTTGGCGCGCTTGTTCGTTGCACCTGCATCCTCCGATGTATGCGCTCGATTCGATCCTGGCAGCCGCCCCGCGTTCTGCAGGGCGCAGCGGAGCAGATATTCGATCTGCCCGTTCATGCTGCGGAACTCCGCCGCGGACCAGCGCTGGAGCTCTTCGTAAATCTCCGGGTCGAGCCGAAGTGGGAAACCTTTGCGGTCCGCCATCACCTATTGATACTGCGTTCCGGCGTTGACGAAGGGCTCCACAAACTTTTCGCTGCAGAGCACCACCAGGAGATTGCTCACCATCGCGGCCTTCCGCTCTTCGTCGAGCGTCACCACATTCTTGCGGCTGAGTTCGTTGAGCGCCATTTCCACCATGCCAACGGCGCCTTCGACGATCAGTTGCCGCGCGGCGATGACCGCGGAGGCCTGCTGCCGTCTCAACATCGCGCCGGCGATCTCCGGCGCGTACGCGAGATGGCTGATGCGGGCTTCGATGACTTCGATGCCGGCCTTCGACAGCCGCTCCTGGACTTCGTGCCGCATCCGGTCGGCGACCTCGCCGCCGGTCGCGAGGCGCAGCGACACCTTCGTGTCCTCGTGCGAATCATAGGGATACGTGGTGGCGAGCGTCCGCACGGCATTGGTCATCGCTTCCCCACCTCGACATCATAGTGATATCATTTTGATGTCTATGTCAAGAGGGGGAGGGCACAAGGGTGCAGTCAAAGGATAGAGTGTGTTTTATGTTTCGCCGGACAACGTGTGCAGCGGGAATCCTCGTCATCGCGGCGCTGTGCGCCGGGCATGCGCAGGCCCCGCAGCGCGCGTGGATCACCATCCTGTCCACGACCGACCTGCATGCCAACATCCTGCCGATCGACTACTACACCTTGCAGCCCGATGCGCGGGGTCTTGCCAAAGTCGGCTCGCTGATACGACTCGCCCGCAAGGACAATCCCACTGGCACGCTGCTCCTGAACTCCGGCGATACCATTCAAGGCGCTCCGCTCGCCTACGTCCACAACGCCCGCAACAATACGCCGCCCGATCCGATGATGCTCGCGATGAGCGCGCTCGGGTTCGATGCGATGGCGGTTGGCAATCACGAGTACAACTTCGGCCTGGCGGTGCTCGAGAAAGCGAGACGGGAGGCGGCATTTCCGTGGCTGTCGGCGAATACCTACGACACCCGCACCGGCGAGACGCACTACGCGCCCTATATCGTCAAGGTCGTCCAGGGCGTGCGCGTGGGCGTGCTCGGCCTGATCACGCCCGGCGTGCCCTCGTGGGACGACCCGAAAAACTATGCCGGCCTCGAGTTCCGCGAGCCGCTGAGCGAAGCCCGGAAGTGGGTCGCCATCCTCCGCACGAAAGAGCAGGTGGACCTTGTCGTCATTGCCATGCACATGGGACTCGAGGAGGACCTCGTCACCGGCGTGCCTATGACCGGCCAGGTGCCGAACGAAAACCAGGCGCTCGCCATCGCCCGGCAGGTCGAAGGCGTGGACGTCATCCTCATGGGCCATACGCATCGAGACGTGCCCGCGCTGGTCGTCAACGGGACGCTGCTGACTCAAGCCAGCGCGTGGGGCCGCCACCTGGCCCGGGCCGACGTGTACATGGAGAGGGACGGGAGCGGCCGCTGGCGCGTGAACGCGAAAACCGCGCGCACGATTCCCGTGACGGACGCGACGCCGGCCGATCCCGAGATCGTGAAGCTGGTGGAGCCGTACGATCGGGAAACGCGCAGCTTTCTCGATCGCGTCATCGGAAAATCGACGCGTGAGCTCACCGTCGCGGACTCCCGCGATCGTGACACGGCACTGCTGGATCTCGTGCATCGGGTCCAGCTCGACGCGGGGAAGGCCGACGTGTCGATGGTCGCCAACTTGAATCCCGATGCGCGGGTGCCGATGGGTGACGTGCGCGTGCGCGACATCGCGGGGCTCTACGTCTACGACAACACTCTCGTGGTGATCGAAGTAACCGGGCAACAGATGAAGGACGCGCTTGAGCATTCGGCGCGATTCTTCGATGGCGGCGTCCCGCTCTACAACTACGATCAGGCAGAGGGTGTGACCTACGAGCTCGACGTGACGAAAGCGGCGGGGCAGCGCATCCAGAATCTGCGGTTTCAGGGAAAACCGCTCGACCCCGCGCAAACACTTCGGCTGGCGACGAACAATTACCGCGTGAACGGGGGTGGCGGATACGCGATGTATGGCGGCGCACCCGAGTTGTTCCGGTCGTCGAAGGAGATTCGCGAGCTCATCATCGAGTGGGTCGAGCAGCATCGCGAGATTCCCGCGGAATCGACCGGGAACTGGCGGGTGGTGGGAAGCCGCATGCTGGCCCGATGAGCGCCGAGCGGCCTGTGGGGGTCTTCGATTCTGGTGTCGGCGGATTGTCCGTTCTCCGCGCGATCCGGAAAGAGCTGCCGTACGAAGACCTGTTGTACGCGGGCGATTCCGGCTGGGCGCCTTACGGCGATCGGCCGGGAGCGATGGTGATTGAGCGCGCCGCCGCGATGACGCAGTTTCTCGCAGACCAGGGTGTGAAGGCCGTGGTGGTCGCCTGCAACACGGCGACGGCCATCGCGGTCGAGTCGCTGCGCCGTCGCTTCGCCGTTCCGATCATCGCCATCGAGCCGGCGGTCAAGCCCGCCGCTTCGCGCACGCGCTCCCGCATCGTGGGTGTGCTGGCGACGACGGGCACGTTGTCGAGTCCGAACATGGCGAAGCTGCTGGCGGATTACGGTAGCGATGTAGAGTTTCTCATCCAGCCGTGCCCCGGACTGGCCGACCAGGTCGAGCGGGGCGATCTCACGTCAGAGGAGACGCGGCGGCTTGTGCAGGGGTATGTGCGGCCGCTCACGGACAAGGGTGCGGATATTCTCGTGCTGGGATGCACCCACTATCCTTTCCTGAGCGCGCTGATTCAGGAGATTGCGGGGCCCGGCGTGGACGTCATCGATCCGGCGACGGCGGTCGCGCGCGAGCTGCGGCGACGACTCGAGAGCGCCGGTCTCCTGCGCGAAGGCGTGGAGCCGGGCACCGAGCGATTCTGGGCGACCGGTGACGTCCAGGCCCTGGCTCCCATCATCGAACAGCTCTGGGAAAAACAGGTGCAGGTGCTACCGTTAGCAGCAAACGGAGGGAATCAGTGATGCGTGTTCTTCACGGTGGGGTCTGCGTCTTCCTCGCGCTGTTCACGGCGCCTGCCCAGCAGCGCGCGGCGGCGGCGCCGGCATCATGCGAAAGCCTGGCGTCGCTGCGTCTGGCCAATGCGAGCGTCACCTCGGCAGGCGACGTCGGGTCTGGTGCATTCGCGCTGACTCCGCCGGCCGGGGCGGCGGCTGCACGCGCGCTGGCTGCCCTGCCCGCGTTTTGTCGCGTGACGGTCACGGCGAAGCCGACAGCGGATTCAGACATCAAGATTGAGGCATGGCTGCCCGCGTCCGGTTGGAACGGAAAGTTTCAGGCGGTCGGCAATGGCGGATGGGCTGGCACCATTCCGTATGCAGCGATGGGTGCAGCGCTGGGGCGCGGATATGCGACGGCGGGCACCGACACGGGCCATACCACCCCTGGGGCGTCGTTCACCGTGGGCCATCCGGAGAAGCTCGTTGATTTTGCCCACCGATCGCTGCACGAGACGGCGGTGCATGCCAAAGCGATCGTCAGCGCGTACTACGGCAGCAAGCCGACCGCGTCGCTCTGGAATGGCTGCTCGACCGGAGGCAATCAGGGGCTGACGCTGGCAGCCATGTACCCGACGGATTTTGACGCGATCGTCGCGGGTGCGCCACCGGATGACCGCGCCCGCGTGCACGCCGTGCGACTCGTACTGCACCGAATCGTCCACCGCACAGCGGGGAGCTACATTCCGCCCGCGAAGTATCCAGCCATCCACGCAGCCGTGCTGCAGGCGTGCGACGCCGCGGACGGCGTGAAGGACGGCGTGATCGAGAACCCCGAGCGCTGCCGGTTCGATCCGAAGGTGCTCCAGTGCAAGGACGCGGACGGCCCCTCGTGCCTGACGGCTGAGCAGGTCGACACGGCACGCGCCCTCTATGCAGACGTCAAGCATCCGCAGACCGGCAAGGTTCTGTACTCCGCGTTGCTGCAGCCGGGGTCGGAGCTGCTCTGGTCGGCGCTGGCCGGCCCGCAGCCATTTTCGAATGCCTCGGAGACATACAAGTATCTCGTCAGCAAGGATCCGGCGTGGGAATCGTCCCAGTTCAATCCGGCGACCGACGTGGAGAAAATGGATACCTCGGCGGCCGTGCTGAATACGGCGAAGGCCGATCTGAACCCGTTCTTCGCGCGCGGCGGCAAGCTGCTGCTCTATCACGGGTGGAGCGATCAGCAGAATCCGGCCTCGACCAGCGTCAACTACTTCAAGCGTGTCGTGGCCAGCGCCGGAAAGAGTGCCGTCGGCAAGTCGATTCAGCTCTACATGGTGCCGGGCATGAACCATTGTCAGGGCGGTGTGGGCACCGACACGTTCGACAAAGTTGCGGCAATCGAAGACTGGATGGCGCGGGGCAGGGCACCCGCTCAGATTGTGGCGTCTCACGCCACCGCCGGAACGGTCGACCGGACGCGGCCGTTGTGTCCGTACCCTCAGGTCGCCGTGTATAAAGGCTCGGGCAGCACGGACGACGCAGCAAATTTCTCCTGCAGGACTCCACGCCGATGACGAAGCACACGATTGTTGCGCTGGCAGGGCTGCTCGTCGCAAGCCAGACGGTCCGGCTGAAGCCGGACCCCACCTACACGCAGGCGTTCGCGCAGGCGCCCGCACCCTACGATCTCATCGTCCGCAACGGCCGCATTGTGGACGGCACCGGCAGCCCCTGGTATCGCGCGGACGTGGCGATTCGCGGTGACGCGATCGTCCGCATCGCACCGGCAATCGCAGAGCCGGCGGCGCGCGTCATCGACGCCGGCGGCCAGATCGTGGCCCCCGGCTTCATCGACATCCACAACCACGCGCGCGAAAACATCTTCGCGCTTCCCTCGGCGGACAACTACATTCGCCAAGGTGTGACGACGCTGATCGAAGGACCCGATGGCGGGTCGCCGGTACCGCTCGCGCCGTTTCTCGCGAAGCTCGACGCCCTGCAGAAGTCGATCAATGTCGGAACCTTCATCGGACAGGGATCCGTGCGCGAGGCGGTGCTCGGCACGGTGAACAGGCGTCCGACGCCGGCCGAGCTCAACCGGATGCGCGGCATCGTCGAAGACGGCATGAAGGCCGGGGCTTTCGGACTCAGCACCGGCCTGTTCTACGTGCCCGGCGCGTTCACGCCGATCGAAGAAGTGATCGAGCTGGCGAAGGTCGCGGGCCGGCACGGCGGCATCCACATCTCTCACATGCGCGACGAGGCGTTCGGCGTGCTCGACAGCGTTCGCGAAACCATCCGCATCGGCGAAGAAGGCGGGCTGCCGACCCAGGTGACGCACCACAAGATCGTCGGGCCGCGGAACTACGGCAAGAGCGTCGAGACGCTCAAGCTGATCGACGACGCGCGCACGAGGGGAGTGGATGCGACGAGCGATCAATATCCCTACACGGCGTCGAGCAATGCCTTCGTCGCCTCGATGATGCCCGCGTGGGCGCAGGAGGGCGGACGCCAGCAGATGCTCGGCCGCCTGAAGAATCCGGCGACGCGCAAGGAGATTGCGAGTGAAACGGTCCGCATCATCCGCGAGGAGCGCGGCGGCGGCGATCCGAAGAATGTGTTTCTGGCGCACTGCGATTTTGACGCGGCGATGGCGGGGAAGAATCTTGCCGACGTCGCGCGCCTGCGCGGCATGGAGCCCACGATCGAGAACGGAGCCGAGGCGGCCATGTGGATCGTCGAACAGGGAAGTTGCCAGGGTGTGTATCATGCGATGAGCGAGCCCGATCTCGAGCGGGTGATGCGTCATCCGGCGACCATGATTGCGTCCGACGGATGGGTGCAGATCTTCGGGGAGGGTGTGCCGCATCCGAGAAGCTACGGTACGTTCCCGCGCGTGCTTGGGGTCTACGTGCGCGAGCGCAACACCATCACGCTCGAAGAGGCCATCCGGAAGATGACGTCGTTTCCGGCACAGCGATTGCGCCTCCCCGATCGGGGCGTGTTGCGCCAGGGCATGAAGGCCGACCTCACGATTTTCGACCCGGCGCGCGTGCGCGATATGGCGACGTTCGAGAAACCGCATCAGTACGCCGAAGGCTTCTCGTCCGTCATCGTCAACGGGCAGCTCGTGTTCGACGGGAAAGCGATGACGGCTGCGCGGCCGGGAAGAGTTCTCTATGGAGGGTCTCGATGAATCTCCACCAGGTCGGTCTGTCGGTGCTCTTGTTCGCCACGGCGGTCCATGCTCAAGGGGATCTCAAAACCATTGACGAGCACGTGAAGGCCGCCGAAACGGCGGCTGGGCAGGAGTATCGTCCGCTCTTCACGCAGCTGTGTGCACCACCAACGCGCGGCGGCGGTGGTGGCCGAGGTCAGCAGGGGCCACCGGAGCGCTCGACGTGGTACGCCGAGCCGGTCAAGGTGTTCGACAACCTGTATTTCCTCGGTCAGTCGGAGTACTCGGTGTGGGCCGTCACAACGTCGCAGGGCATCATCCTCGTGGACACCATCTTCGGGTACTCGGTCGAAGCCGAGGTCGTCGAGGGCCTCAAGAAGCTCGGGCTCGATCCGGCGCAGATCAAGTACGCGATTGTGAGCCACGGGCACGCCGATCACTCGGGCGGTGCGTGGTACCTGCAGGAACGCTTCGGCACGCGCATTCTCGTGTCGGCGGCCGACTGGGATCTGCTCGAGCGGAGCCCGGATCCCAAACCCAAGCGTGACATGGTGATTACCGACGGGATGAAGTTGACCCTCGGCGACACCACATTGACGATGTATCTGACGCCGGGGCATACGCAGGGTACGGTGTCGACCCTCATTCCTGTGCGCGACAACGGCAAGGCGCACGTGGCTGCCCTGTGGGGCGGCACGCTGTTCAACTGGCTGCGGGGCGGCGCCGCGTACATCACGCCCGCCACGCCCAGCTCGTACTGGTTCGAGCACTACATCGCCTCCGCGCGGAAGTTCCGGGAGGTGGCCGCGAAGTCGGGCGCGGACATTCTGCTGTCGAATCACACGCAGTTCGACGGATCGAAGACACGGCTCCCGGCCATGGGGACACGAAAGGCAAGCGAGCCGCATCCCTACGTCGTGGGCAACGCGAGCGTGACGAGATTTCTCACGATGGCGGAGGAGTGCGCGAAGGCGGGGCTGCTGCGGAGCCGGTAATCGGCCATCGTCGATCGTCCATCGGCCATCGGCCATCGTCCATCGGCCAGCGTCTGGAGGGGCTATGAGAAGTGCGCGCCTGTTGTTTGTGTTCGTGGCATGCGTCGGCGTCGCGCTCTTCCTTGCCGCGGGAAATCCCATGAGCGCGCGGCAGGCGGGCGGTGCGATACCAGTGGACAACGATGATCTCGGCGGCGTGGTGACCGGCCCGAAGGGGCCCGAAGCCGGCGTGTGGGTCATCGCGGAAACATCGGACCTGCCGACGAAGTTCGCCAAAATCGTCGTCACCGACGATCGCGGGCGATATCTCCTGCCGGACCTGCCAAAGGCGAGCTACAGCGTGTGGGTCCGCGGTTACGGGCTGATCGATTCACCAAGAATCCAGACGGTGCCCGGCAAGGTCATGAATCTCACGGCGGTGACGGCGCCGAATCCCCATGCGGCCGCCCAGTACTACCCGGCGGGCTACTGGCTCTCGTTGATGAAGGTACCGGACAAGAGCGAGTTTCCAGGTACGGGCGATGCGGGAAACGGCATCTCTGCGAATATGCACAGCCAGGCGCAATGGCTTCGCAGCCTGAAGTCCGGCGGCTGCACGGCCTGCCATCAGATCGGCAACAGGGCGATGCGCGAGATTCCGAAAGAGCTCGGCAGCTTTCCGTCGTCGGTCGCGGCGTGGGAGCGGCGCATCCAGTCCGGCCAGGCCGGCGGCCAGATGAGCGCGGGCCTCAATACCTTCGGTCGCCGCCGTGCTCTGGAGATGTTCGCCGACTGGACCGATCGCATTGCCGCGGGGGAGGTGCCGCCGGCGCCGCCGCGCCCGAGCGGTGTCGAACGCAACATCGTCATCACGCAGTGGGATTGGGCGGATCCGAAATCGTACCTGCACGATTCCGTCTCGACCGATCGCCGGAATCCGCGGCTCAATCCCTACGGACCGCTCTACGGCGCGCTCGAGCTGAGCTCGGACTACGTGCCCGTGCTCGATCCCGTCCGACACACGGTGAGCCGGATTCCGCTCTCGGTGCGCGATCCGAAGACACCGCCGACGAATCCGGCGATGCCGCAGCCGTCGCCGTACTGGGGCAACGAAGTGATCTGGACGAGCAAGAACAACGTGCACAACCCGATGCTCGACGAGAACAACAGGCTGTGGCTCACCTCGGCCGTCGCGCCGTTCGATAACCCGGACTTCTGCAAGGCCGGTTCGGCCCATCCATCAGCGAAAGCATTTCCCGTCAACAGTTCGAGCCGGCATCTGCAGATGTACGATCCGCAGACGAAGAAACTGACGCATATCAGGACCTGCTACGCGACGCACCATCTGATGTTTGCCGAGGACGCCAACCGTACGTTGTGGACGAGCGGCGGCGGGCAGGTGCTGGGCTGGCTCAATACGAAGATGTTCGACGAGACGGGCGACGAAGTCGCCTCGCAGGGCTGGACACCCCTCATCGTCGACACCAACGGCAACGGCCGGCGCGACGCGTGGACGGAGCCGGATCAGCCGCTCGATCCCACCAAAGATCGGCGCGTCAGCGTGCCGTTCTATGCGGTCTCACCGGCGCCGGACGGGTCGATATGGGGATCGAGCCTCGGTTTTCCCGGTGCCATCATGCGGGTGATCCCTGGAGCGAATCCGGCTGAGACCGCGCTCACCGAAATCTACGAACTGCCGGCCGTGACCGATCCGAAAGCGGACGTGCTCGGGTTTTCGCCGCGCGGCGCCGACGTCGATCGCAACGGCGTGATGTGGACGGCGCTCTCGAGCGGCCATCTGGCCAGCTTCGATCGCCGCAAGTGCAAGTCACCGCTCAACGGCGCGAAAGCCACCGGACAACACTGCCGCGAAGGCTGGACGTTCTATCCGGAGCCGCTGCCGCAGTTCAAAGGCGTGACCGACGTCGGCAGCGTCGAGGGCAGCTACTA
>Ga0163150_10006367_pt1 | contig 14494 bp, 10 predicted proteins | sample OliLakLV19P2IB_FD_148628 | JGI IMG/M metagenome (GOLD analysis project Ga0163150, IMG submission 148628) | Freshwater microbial mat bacterial communities from Lake Vanda, McMurdo Dry Valleys, Antarctica - Oligotrophic Lake LV.19.P2.IB | ecosystem: Environmental > Aquatic > Freshwater > Lake >...
TCGCACCGCCGTGCAGCACGGCGGTGCGATGGCCGCGCGCCGAAAGAAATTCGGCCAGCGGCTCGCTGGTTATCTTGGTCTTCACGAACACCAGCACCGCGTCGATCGGCTCGGCTTCGAGAATACGGCCCAGCACGGCCTGCTTCTGATGGGGCGGCGCGATCACGAACCGCTGCCGCACGGTGTCGGCCGTGGCCGACTGTTGTTGGATAGTGATCTCGACCGGGTCGGTCATGTGTTTCTTGGCAATGCGCCGAATGGCCGGCGGCATGGTGGCCGAGAACAGGGCCGTCTGCCGCGTAGCGGGCGACTGCGACAGCACCCACTCGACGTCCTCGGCAAAGCCCATCCGCAGCATCTCGTCGGCTTCGTCCAGCACCAGACCTTGCACGCTTTCGAGCTTAAGCGAGCCGCGCCGCATGTGGTCCATCACCCGGCCCGGAGTGCCGACGACGACATGCACGCCGCGGTCGAGCTGACGAAACTGAAGCTGGTAGTCTTGCCCGCCATAGATCGAAGCGACTCGCAAGCCGTTCAAGCCCGAAGCATAACGCTCGAACGCCGTGGCGACCTGTATGGCCAGCTCGCGCGTTGGCGTGAGCACCAGGACCTGCGTTTGCTTGTTGCCCAGATCGATGCGCTGGAGCAGCGGCAGCGCAAAGGCGGCGGTCTTGCCGGTGCCTGTTTGGGCCTGGCCTAAAACGTCACGCCCTGCGAGCAACAGCGGAATCGTCCGGGCTTGAATCGGCGTGGGTACGGTATAGCCCGCGCTATCCAGCGATTTGATCAGTGACTCGTTGAGTTCGAGCTGACGAAAGGTGAGGCCCGTCGATTCGACCGCGGATTCAACGGTGGCTTCAAGGGCCGCGGAAGTGGTTGTCGCTGCTGCCGCGACCTCGACACGATCAGAAACTTCGGGGACTTCGGCCGATGCAAGATTTGGTACGAACACGTCAACAGACATTCAGACACCCTGGGCTAAAAAAGGGGAAACAATGCGGAGAAATACTGGCAGGATGGGGAGCGAAACCACGGAGGGTAGGGTGCTGTCAAGCACCGGCAACGTGGGTGGCATCCACCGTATGATCGAACGCGCCAGGCATTGCTTCACGAAACGAGGTGGCCCGCAGGGCAACAAGCAGTTAGCCAAATGTGCATCAATCAACCTCCCAGACTACTCGATTCGCTCCCGAGTGCAACCGCAACCCGGTGTTTGAATGCCCGGTCGCAGGGCGCATTTGCCCGCTTTATCCCCCGAATTCGGCATTTTGGGGGCATTCGGCACTGGTGATCCGGCGGCCAATGCCGCCTCAGGAACCCGAACTCAACCTTCCGCTGGCAGCACCAGTCCTCGTTACCGTAAGCGCCCGAGCCGTTAAGTTGGAGGGGTTCATCATGACCGTCATTCCCGCGCAGGCGGGAATCCAGTACACCGCAAGACGGCCCTGCACCACAAGATTTACAACCGCCGCGCACAAGTCGCTTTCGCCACCGCTCTACCCCGAGTCCCTGGATTCCCGCCTGCGCGGGAATGACGTCCGAGTAGTAAAGTTAGAGGTTCTAAAGGCTGCCCTATGCCGCGTTGCGTGAGGCGATCTTCACCCACCCCGCCGCGGCCAAAGGTTTGATCGCCATGTTCGCCAGTCCGTTGATAGACCCTGAGCGCAACTAGCCAAGAGCTGTCGCTGAGGCTGGCCTCTTGCGTTGCGCGACGAACCCGGAAGCTGACGCATCCAGCTCGCCTTTGAGCGCATCCGGCTTGCCGACCAATGGATTCGGCTCATTGATGGCCGCACCTCCTTCAGACATTTGGAGATAATGCAGCGCTCGCTAGCTTGAGTTGCGGGAGGCGATCAAGAGCGCAAATGGGATGGCCGTCGTGCTGTCGATGGTCTTGAATCGATGGAGCAGCGCGGCAGTCCGATGAGCAAGTCCGCGGGGATGAATGACTCAGCACGTGCCAGTGCAATGCAACATGGCCGAAAAGTCTTAGCCCCGGCGGGGCGCAACATGCTAGCCCACGGCGCAAGCCGTGGGACCACCGGCGCCGCGCGACAGGAAGCCCCGTTAGGGGCGAAAGGTTTCTGTAGACCGATGCCGATTCGCCTCGCAACCGGCTCGCGGCACCACCGTGCCGGGCAAGGCATCCTTCTTTCGCCCCGCTGGGGCTCACCAACATTTGTCGTGTGCCGCGTACCCACGGCTCGCGCCGTGGGCTAGCATGTTTCGCCCCTAGCGGGGCTGGGAGCTCGTTCTGCCCGCAAGAATCGTGGACTCCAACAGACTCTTGCGAGCAGTGCATTATCTCCAAATGCCTGCGCCTCCTTTTCCCAGCTTGACACGGCCGCTTGCCGGGGCCGACAATATATCTCTGTTCGCGGGAGGATCGTCGTTTCACAGTCGTAGTCCAAAGTCGCGTTCTTGCTACCATATTCGGGGTCAATTGCCATGCTGCGAACCCGCGGGAGGATTTTGGGCAGACGATTTGCTGCAACGTCTGTCCTCATTTTCGCACGATCCGTAGCAGTTCTGGCTACAGCAGCATCCGCAAGCACCGCCCGGGCCGATCAGATCGACGACGCACTCGCTCTGTCGAAGAAGACGGGCCGACCCGTTTTGGCTATCGCCGGCAGCGACACGTGTGCGGCCTGCAAGGCGTTGGAGAAAAGCCTGCAAAGTCAGACTTCGTTGCAACCGCTGCTGGCGCAGTTCGTGCCGCTACGAGTCGGCTTCAGCGGGACGGGAGATTATGGCAAGTGGGCCACGCTCTATCCCGTCGAGAGCAACAGCATTCCCAAAGTGTTCGTGATCCGCGCCGACGGCGAGAAGTTGTATGGCCAATCGGGTGCGCCGGCGTCGTTGGGAGAGTTTCTCCAGCAGCAACTTGGAGCATCCGGAGCAATTCTCTCGGCCGCTCAAATCGATCAACTGAGTCAGCAGGTGGCGAAGGCCAAGAAGCTGCTCGATGAAGGCAACGTGCCGCAAGCCATTACCGCGACCATGCGCTGCATGACGACCAAGAGCTTCGCCGAGCCGGCCGTGGCCGCCAGCCAGTTGTTCGCGAAGATCGAAACCGATGGCCAGACCGCAATTAAGCAGGCGTCGGAATCGCTGACCAAATCCGACGCGCCCGACGCCCAACTGATGGCCGTGGTTACGCTGACCGAGACCGCCCGACTGTACGCCAAGCTGCCCCTTGTGGCCAAGGCGGCGAATGTCGCCCTGCGCGACGTTCGCAAGGATAATGGCAAAACTGGCAAGAACAACCGCGACGTGCTCAAGCAGGCCGAGGCCGTCGATGCCGCCAAGGATCTGGAGCGCAAGTCGCCAGGTCCGCGCGCCATGACGAAGTATCAGCAGATCGCCAAGGATTTTCCCGATTCGCCGGCCGCCAGGTTTGCCCAAGAGCGGATTGCGGTGCTCGAGAAGAGTCCCGGCTCAACGTCGTTGACTTCTGATGCAACGAGCAGCAAGGCAGCCAAAGCGCCAACAGGCGTCGACGAGAAGCGGGCCGCGTCGCTGCTGAGGATGGCGGCCTCGCTCGCGGATGCCAAGCCCCTGAAGGCCCGCGAGTATGCCGAAAAGGCCAAGTCGCTTGCGCCCAATGGCAGTGCCGCGGCGAACGACGCGGCGGAACTCTTGAAGCGGCTGCCATAAGTTGGCGCTGGTGGGGTGGTGCGCGAGATCGCGCTTCGACCAACCCGGAAGCTGACGCATCCGGCTCGCCAATCCGCTTTCCGCCTTCGGCTTTCCGCTCTTCAAAAGCGTATCACGCGGCGTAGCAGCCACGCGGCCCAGGCCGCGAAGACGAGGTTGCCTAGCCACACGCACGACGCGGGCAGCGCTCCCAGTTTGGCTTGACCGAGGGCAAACATCAACAGCGGGTAGTAGGCCAACAAGACCGGCGCGAAGACCCAAAAGAAGATGGCCAGGTACTCGCTGTTCCGCTTGCGGATCGCCATCGGCGCTCCGACGAGCACGAAGAACAGGCAACTGAAGCCTTGCGCCCAGCGTCGCGGCGACTCGGTGCCCAGCCGATAGAGCCGCTCGTGCGCCTGCTTCAGCGCAAAGTTGTCGGCCTCCCAGTTTTTGCCCGTCGCGGCCTCGAATTCGCCCAACAGCAAGGGATAGGCCGCCTTGGTCGCCAGGGTTTGCTCCAGCGATTCAATCACGCCAACCTGCCTCTTCATTTCGCTGGGCACCGAGTTCAAGGGCACGTGCGACGGATGCGAACGCGATTCGGCTTTGCCCGTGGCGTCGTCCAGGGAGAACGACATTTCCCAATGGTCGAAGTTTCCTTCCAGGCTGCCACCGTGAACGGCGGCGTTCTCAAAAGTGAAGACCAGCGCGTTTTGCTCCGTGTCGACGTGAATCTCGGCCTCTTTGGCCACGATGGTCACGGGAGGCAGTTTGCCGCGCGCGGCGACGAGAATTGTCGTATCAATCAATCGACGATCCTCAACGCGCCGGACGTTGATTGTAAACCACTTTGAAAAATACGTCTTCTGAGTTTTTAACTTTTCGTAAACGATGTCATCGATGGCTTCGACGATCGTTCGCTGCACGTTGCCGTGGCCCCACGAGACGGCCACGTCGTTGAGCCACACGCTCGTGAGGCTGAGCAGGAACGAAAAAACGAAAACGGGCCAGAGAATGACCATCGGGTTGATGCCCAACGACTTGATCGCGACGACTTCGTTGGCCCCCGCCATGCGGCCATAGACGAGCGAGGCGGCCAACAGCGCGCTGCCGGGCAGGGAGTAGACCAAAGCCTCGGGCAGCAGATACGGCACGATCTGCAAGATGTGAATCAGGCCCAGGCCCTCGTCCATGGCCTGCTTGACCACGCCAAAAATCATCATCATCGCGGTCAACGACGTTGCCGTGACCACGAAGATTTTGAAGAATTCCAACAGCACGTAGCGAGGAAGTGCGCGCATGGCGGCGGCAGTGTCCTCGGCAGGGCCGCGGCGGTCAAGGTCACGTGCCAGCACGCGGCCGAGATGCGGACGAGATGCAGACGAGATCGAGTCCGGATTGATCGACTCGGCACTTTGGCATGGACACCGCAAACGTCGCGTTGATATAAATCCGCGGCGTCCGGGCGAGTTCTGCTAGCACGCCGGCGCTGCTAGCGTGCCGAGGGCCGTTGCGCCTTGGATCTTGGGCATGCCCCACCACGTTTGACTGCGGGCGTGTGAATCAACTACCCAAGCGCAGAGTCTTACCATCGGGGTGCCATGCCTTCACGGGCGCTAGCCCGGGTAGGCATGTTGCGTGGCGGCGAAATGCAGGCATGCTTACCCGACGCAGGCGTCGTGAAAGCATGGCACACGGTCTCATCGATTCTTTCACAACCTCTAAGTTTGAGGGTCTGAGGAACGCATGGAAGCGCCTCCCAAGATAAGCGCCGCGCCGCGACGATCGCCCGACGGCCCGCAGGCAGCGGTTGCGCCAAGCATTTCGCTCGTGCTGCCGGCACACAACGAAGAGGCGGCCATCGCCACGGCTATTGCCGAAGCCGACGCGGCCCTGTCGGGCATCACCGACGACTATGAGATCATCGTGGTCGACGACGGCAGCGGCGATCGCACGGCGGATCGGGCGCGCGAAGCAGGATTGCGCATTGCCGCGGTGCGAGTGGTCGAACATCAGGGCAACCAGGGATACGGCGCCGCCCTGCGCACGGGATTTCAGGCGGCCACCAAGCAGTTGGTCGGCTTCACCGATGCCGATTGCCAGTTCGACCTGACGGAGTTGGACCGGCTGGTCATGCTCTCGCGCGACTACGATCTGGTGTGCGGCTACCGCATCGACCGACAAGACTCCTGGCACCGCAAGGTCTTGTCCAAAGGCTACAGCACGCTCGTTTCACTTCTGTTGGGCACCCGCGTGCGCGACTGCGACTGTGCGCTGAAGCTCATGCGTCGCGACAAGATAGTAAAGCTGCCGCTGGAGTCGCGGGGATTTTTTATCAATGCTGAGTTGTTGGCCCAAGCGCGGCTGCACGAATTGTCGGTGGTCGAAGTGGGCGTGTCGCACCGGCCGCGGAACTTGGGCGAAAGCAAGTTATCGCTGCGGCACATCTTCCCGGTGCTGCGGGTCCTATTGCCCTTCTGGTGGACCCAAGTGATGTTCCCGCGGCCCGCCGCCGCGACATTTTCCGAAGCACTCGACCACGGCCCAATGGCGGTCCTGGCCAATCGGAGCTGGCAGTTCTGGGTTGTGATGGCGGCAGCCGTGCTGTTGCTGTTCGCCAATCTTACGTATCCGCTCATCGAGCCCGACGAGAGCCGTTACGCTTTGATCGCGGCCACGATGTTCGAGACGGGCGACTATGTCGTGCCGCTGCGCGACGACGAACCGTACCTCGATAAGCCACCGATGCTGTACTGGCTCACGGCCGCCAGTTTCCGCTGCTTTGGCATCCACGACTATTCAGCTCGCTACGTGACGGCCGGCGCCGCGCTGGCGACGTTGCTGGCAACGTACCTGCTCGGTAAGCGGCTGGTCGGCAGCCGGGCCGCGATCTTGGGCGCCGCGGTGCTGCTGTTGAGCGTTGGGTTTGTGTTGGCTGGCCGATTTTTGATCATGGATGGTTTGCTGACCGTCTTCACGACGATCTGCCTGTTCAGTCTTTGTCTGGCGACGCGCGAACCCAAGTTGCGCATCGGCTGGTGGGCGCTGGCTGCCGTCGCCTGCGGATTGGGTGTGCTGACGAAAGGGCCCGTGGCAGTAATCCTATGTCTGCCCGCCCTCGTTGTTTCGCAATGGTTAACAGGCCGCGCAGCGGTGCGCATCCGCGATTGGGGGCTGTTTGCGCTGATTTCCTTGGGCGTGGCCGCGCCCTGGTTTGTGCTGGCGTCGTTGCGAGAGCCGGATTTCCTGGAGTACTTCTTCTGGAAGCACAACGTCGTCCGTTTCGTCAACACGTTCAGCCACGAAGAACCTTGGTGGTACTATTTGCCCGTGCTGGCAATTGGCATGTTCCCCGCGTCGATGTTATTGCCATTCGTGCCGGTTTTCCTGACCACGCGGTGTCGTCAGATCGCCGAGCGACGCACCTGGGAATTGGGCTACCTGCTGTTGGCCACCGTGTGGATTATCGCCTTCTTTTCGCTCTCGAGCGGCAAGCTGGCACCGTACATCTTGCCCGCCATGCCGCCCTTGGCTCTAGTGGCCGGACGCATGCTCGACGTGTGCCTGATCTCAAACCGGACCGATCCCTTCTTCGCCCGGCTTGCAGGTGGGCTGCCCTTTCATGCCGCGCGGTTGGCGTTGCTGGCCGGTTTGGGCGTGGGCGTCGTAAGCCTCGTGCTTGCTGCCCACACTCGGGGCGAGCAGGCATTGGGCGTGGCTGTGATCGTCGGCTCCGTGGTGGGGTTCGCGCTGGTTTCGCGCAAGTCGCTGCGGCACCGGCCCGGGCAATGGGTGGCGGCAGCGTGCGCGCCGGCCGCGGTGCTCGGTTTTGGCCTGGCTGGCTTGTATCCCCAGTTGGCCACGTGGCGTTCGACCGCCTGGGACGTCGCCCGCGTGCAGGTCGAAAACCACGAGCAAGGCACTCCGGTGGCGTCGTATCCGCGGGTCGAGGACTCGCTGCTGTTCTACAACCGGGGGCAGCAAGTTTGCCAATTTCCCGATACCCAGATCCACCAATTGGTCGCGTACTTACAGAGCCAACCTCGCGTGCTCTTCGTATCGACGCGCAACAGCATCGAGATCATTCGCAAGCTCTTGCCGCCTACGGTCACGCTGACCGAAGTAGACGGCACGCGCGGGCGCATCTACGTCTCGACGTCGCTCGAGTCCGATGGCTCGCTCTCGGCAAGCAGGCCCGGCCCGACGCTCGAGTGAACGCAACTTCGGGAATTCAGCAAAAGCCCAGGGATGGCGGCCCTCGTCCGTACCATCGCGCTGGACGACGACCGCCTTCCCTGAAGCAATCGTGCTACTTCTTCTCGTCGGGCACGCTGACGCGCTCGACATCGGCGTCAAAGACTTTGACACCCTTGAGCCCCGCCATGTTCTCGGCAATGAACTTCTGATGCTCTTCGGATCGAGCATAGGTCTCGAGCGCGGCTTTGTTCGTGAACATCATGTTCAGCGAGATATCGTAGTCCTTGTCGTTGAACTGGCCGGGCGACTTGATCGACGAACCGACGGCGAAGAACACCAGACCCGCGTGCTGGGAGAGGTACTTCTTGCACGATTCGTTGAACTTCTTCTTCGCCTCATCGGAGTTGTCCTTGAGCGCGAAGTAGACGTTGTGCGCAAGCAGCGTTTGGGCGGCCGCGTCGGGCGACTTTCTCGCGGCACTCTTTTCGACCGTGACCTTGGCATCATCGGCCGCTCGGACCATCGGCAGACAGCAGGCCGCCACAATCGCGCCACAAGCAATCAGCGTCTTCATCAGATTCTCTCCCGGTGTTGGTGAACGGGGCAAACCTTCCGTAAGTGGCCATTGTCGCGACGCCGATCCGGCAACACAAGCGGTGGCACGCAATATCGAAAGGCGATACAGTGGAAACAGTTGGTCGGGTTTGCACGCCTCAAATCGAAAAAAGCATTTCCATGACTTCCGATCCCATGACCGCCGGTACCCCGGCATCCACCGAGGCAACCAACGCTGCCGCGCCGGCACGCCGCTGGAAGCCAGTTGGCGCCACCGACCGCCGCGTGTTGGGCGTGCTGGTCGAAAAGGCCAAGACCACGCCCGACGCTTACCCTCTGACCGTCAACGCGCTGGTCAACGGCGCTAACCAGAAGAACAACCGCTTTCCCATCACGCACTTGGACACCGACGACATCGAGGAGTCACTCGATCGGCTGCGCGGGCTGGGCGCGGTCTCCGAGGTGCAGGGCAGCGGCCGCGTTTCGAAGTTTCGCCATTTCATGTACGAATGGCTCGGCGTGGACAAGGTTGAAATGGCCGTCATGGCCGAGCTGCTGCTCCGCGGTGCGCAGACCGAAGGGGAGCTGCGCGGACGCGCAGCCCGCATGGAGCCCATCGCCGATCTGACCGCGCTGCGGCCGGTGCTCGATTCGCTCAAGGCCAAGGACCTGATCATTTCGCTCACTTCGGCAGGGCGTGGGCATGTCGTTACGCATAACTTGTATTTGCCGGACGAGTTGGCGAAGGTGCGGGCTCAGTTTCTTTCGGACTCCAACGCCGCGGTCGACGATGAACCTCGCTCCTCGACGCCGTCCACGAGAGGCGCCGATCAAAACATCGCTTCCGCGACGCGAGCCGCTCCTGCCCCTGCGCGCGATTCGACGATTACGTCGGCGTTGCCCGCTGAGGTTGAATCGCTTCGTCGCGAGCTGGACGAGGTGCGCGGCCACGTCCGGCAACTCCGCGGCGATCTCGATGAGCTCTCCAGCCAGTTACGCCAAAAGGCCGCCGAAGTGCAGGACATCAAGGACTCGTTGGGGATTTAAGCGTGCATCCAAACTCCTTGTGAAGCCGAAGGATGTGTAGCGGCGAAGTCATGTAGCCGAGGACGTGAGTCCTCGGTGGCCCGCCTGTTCGTCAGACATCGCCATGAAGCTCATCAAAGTATCCGCCGCGGTGTTGAATCAAACGCCGCTGGACTGGGATGGCAATCGCGACCGCATCGTGCAGGCGATCGAGGCCGCGCGCTCGCAAGGCGTCAGTATTTTGTGCCTACCCGAGCTGTGTATCAGTGGCTACGGTTGCGAAGACGCCTTCCATTCGCCCGGCATGCAGCAGATGGCGTTGCGAGTGCTGCTCGAGATCGCTCCCGTCACACGCGGCCTGATTGTGTCGCTGGGGCTGCCGCTTGCGTATCGTCACGGACTGTTCAACACGGCGGCGATGGCGGTCGATGGGCGATTGGTGGGATTCGTGGCCAAGCAGTTTTTAGCCGGCGACGGCATTCACTATGAGCCCCGCTGGTTCAAGCCCTGGCCTGCCGGGCACCGCGGCAAAGTCACGATCGAAGGGCAAGAGTACCCGCTGGGCGATATCCATTTCGACTGCGGCGGGGTGAAGATCGGCTTCGAGATCTGCGAAGACGCGTGGGTGGCGAACCGGCCGGGCGGCGACCTGTCTCTGCGGGGCATCGACGTGATCCTCAATCCCAGTGCGAGTCATTTTGCCTTCGGGAAGGCCGACGTGCGGCGGCGATTCGTGCTCGAAGGCTCGCGGGCCTTCGGCGTCAGCTACGTGTACGCCAACTTGCTGGGAAACGAAGCCGGGCGAGCGATCTACGACGGCGGGGCGCTAATCGCTTCGGCCGGTGCGCTGGTCGCCGCCGGTCCGCGATTCTCGTTTTTCGATTGGGGACTGACGAGTGCGCACATCGACCTCGATGCCACGTGCATGCAGCAGGCCCGCACCGGCAGCTTTGAGCCGCAAATCGATCCCGTCGACGATTGCATTTCGGCTCCATTTCAGTTCCCGCACGTCGAGCCGCAGTTTGCGACCGTCTCGCTGCCGGCCTGGGAGAGCGGGCCGCACGTCAAGGAAGAGGAGTTCGCGCGCGCCGTGGCCCTGGGACTGTTCGACTATCTTCGCAAGAGCCGCTCGCACGGTTACGTGGTGTCGATCAGCGGTGGCGCCGATTCGGCCGCCGTGGCTTGCCTGGTGGCCTTGGCGATCGAGCTCGGCGTGGCCGAACTGGGTATCGAAGGCTTTCGTAAGAAGGTGCCTTATCTCGCCAGGGCACAGCAGGCGACGACGGCCGCCGAACTGATCCATGCGCTACTGGCCTGCGTTTACCAGGCCACGAAGAACAGCACGGCCACGACCCATGACGCCGCCCAGGGGGTCACCGAGGCCTTGGGCGCGGAGTTCCTCGAGTTCGACGTGGACTCGCTCGTGAACGAGTATGTGGCCCTCGTGTCGAAGGCCATCGGTCGCGAGCTCTCCTGGCAGCACGATGACATCGCGCTGCAAAACATTCAGGCTCGTGCCAGATCTCCCGGCGTCTGGCTGCTGACCAATTTACGCGGTGCGCTGCTGCTGTCGACCAGCAACCGTTCCGAGGCAGCCGTGGGCTATGCCACGATGGATGGCGACACCAGCGGGGGGCTGAGCCCAATCGCCGGCATCGATAAGGCCTTCTTGCGCGTGTGGCTGCGTTGGCTTCAGGAAACCGGACCGGAAGGATTTCACCCGGTCCCCGCGCTCGATGCCGTCACCCGGCAAGCGCCGACGGCCGAGCTGCGTCCGCCGGGGGCCGGCCAGACCGACGAACAGGACCTGATGCCCTACGAGCTCTTGGACGCGATCGAACGGGCCGCGATTCGCGATAAGCACACGCCGCTCGAGGTGTTTTTGGAAATGCGGCCGCGATTTCCGCAGTATGGATTGCCGCAACTGGCCGCCTGGGTCGAACGATTTTTCCGACTCTGGTGCCGCAACCAGTGGAAGCGCGAACGGTATGCACCGAGTTTCCACGTCGACGATGAAAACCTCGATCCCAAAACCTGGTGCCGCTTTCCAATCCTCTCGGGCGGATTCGATCGCGAGTTGGCGGAACTGCGTGATTATGTTGCCAGGGAAAAAGGCTAGTTCATGAGCGACAACATTTCCGATAGCGCAGTCTTAGGGCAGGGACGATTCGTCCGGCTGATTCGCCAAGGGCATTGGGAGTACGCCGATCGCATTCAGGCCCGCGCGGCGGTGATGATCATTCCCGTGACCGATGACGGTCGGCTTGTGCTCATCGAGCAACACCGCGTGCCGCTTGCGGCCAGAGTGCTGGAACTGCCCGCCGGCCTGGTGGGTGACATCGCGGGCGAGGAGGACGAAGCCCTGATCACGGCCGCGCACCGCGAGCTATTGGAGGAGACCGGCTACGAAGCCAAGCGCATGGAGCTACTCATGTCGGGCCCGCCCTCGGCCGGCATGTGTTCGGAGATCATCACATTCTTCATGGCCAGCGGGCTCACGCGCGTGGGCCCTGGCGGCGGCGACCATTTGGAAGACATCGTCGTTCACGAGGTGCCCCTGACTGAAGTTTCCGATTGGCTGTTGTCGCGGGCGAGCGATGGAATGCTCGTCGATCCGAAGATCTATGCGGGGTTGTACTTTGTCGAGCGGACGCGAAGGCAGTAGGCTGGGGCGCTAGCCCCACCTCGTGCTGTTGCCGGACAAGGTGGGGCTAGCGCCCCAGCCTACGTTGATGCCCTACTCCCCGATCTTTTTTACCGCGCCCGACCAGTCGTCTTCGTACATTAGATGGCCGGTCGGCGCCATGCCCATGCGACCGTAGGTCGCCAGCGCCGGATGATTGTGCTGTTCGACGTAAAGACGCAGCCCGCAGATGCCGCCATCGGACTGGGCCAGCGATTTGATGTGTTGGTAGAGCGCTCGGAACACGCCGCGGCTGCGATGCTCGGGCACGACAAAGACGCTCTGAATCCACCAGAAAACACCGCACCGCCAGTCGCTCCACTCGTAAGTGAGCATCGTTTGGCCCACAATCTGGCCGGCGATTTCGGCCATAAAATAGCGGCATAGCTCGGGCTGCGCCAGTGCCCGCTCGACGCCGCGAGCCAATACTTGCACATCCAGCTCGCGGTCTTCGCTCTCGACCGCCAAGAGTTGGTTGAATTCAACGATCGTCGCCACGTCGTCCGCCGTGGCAGAACGGATATGAACTGGGCTTGCTTGCTGCGTCATGACGGTGCCCTAGGTTGTTCCAGCCGCACTGGCATCGAACGTCTCCAACTCCGCCGCGATCTCGCGCATCGTGACCGAACGGCGGGCCGGTTCGCGCACCAGCGCTTGCGTGATGATCGGCCGAAACGGCTCAGGCACCTCGGCAGCGAGCTTGGTGCTATCGACCGCGCGAATCTTGCCCAGCACCTGCAAGACGTTCTCTCCGCCGAAGGCCCGATGCCCCGTCAGCATTTCGTAGATGGTTGCGCCCAGCGAGAAAATGTCGCTGGCCTGCTCGGCCCGTTCGCCCGCCGCCTGCTCGGGCGACATGTAGCTGGGCGTGCCCGCAACGCTGCCCGAGCCGCCGGCCAGAAGCTCCGTCGTTTCGTCGGGGCTCTTGCCGGTCCGTTCGCGCCGCGAAAGGCCGAAGTCGAGCACCTTGACCGTGCCCGCATCCGTGACGAACACATTGGCCGGCTTCAAGTCGCCATGCACAACGCCCGATTCGTGCGCAACGGTCATACCCGCCGCGATCTGGCCCGCGATGTCGGCCGCCTGCGCAAGCGGCAGCGGCCCCTCGTCGATCAACGTGGCCAGCGACTTGCCGGCCAGGTACTCCATGGCGATCACGGGCAGCCCTTCGCTATCGTCGACGGAGTAGATCGTGCAGATATTCGGATGCGTCAGCGAGGCGGCCGAACGAGCCTCGTCCAGGGCCCGGCCGATCGCCGCCGGGCTGTCCATCTTCAGAATCTTGAGCGCTACGGTTCGCCGCAGCGTCGTGTCCTCGGCCCGATAGACCGCGGCAAACGATCCCTTGCCGATCTGCTCTTCGATGCGGTAATGCGAAATGGTGCTGCCCGGTCCGACCTGCCGCGGCGCGTTCAGCGTGGCGTCGCCGGGCGTCCAGTTTTCGGCACACAATCCGCCGGTTTGCAATGCCGCGAGTACGCGCAGCACTTCATCCGTGCGGCGACCGACGCTGAGATTGTGGACCACCGCGTATTGCAGCACGCCGTTGGGGTCGATGACATACAGCCCACGCAAGGCCATGTGCTGCGGCTCGAGAAACACGCCATAGGCCCGGCACGTCAGCCCGTCAGCGTCGCTGGCCAGCGGAAAGCTCAGCCCACCCAGACCGCCTTGTCCGGCGGGGGTAGCGATCCAGCGTTTGTGCGATTCGAGTGTGTCGGCACTGACGCCTAGTAGCGCGCAGCCGCGCTCGCGGAACTCTTCGATGCGCGTGCTGAGGGCCGAAAGCTCCGTGGGGCACACCAGCGAGAAATCGCGCGGATAGAAGACCAGCACCAGCCAGCGGCCACGATAATCGGCCAGTGCCGAGCGACCCGACGCACCGGTCGACTGCAGGTCGAAATCCGGCGCCAGGCTGCCGACAGCGGCTGGCGCGGTCGCGGGGGCTGCGGTTCCAGAGGGCAAAGCCATGATCAGGTCCTTCGGGCGGACCCCAGAGCGAAGACGCGCCGGGGCTACCGGCGAAGTTACCGTAGAGGCTCGATTCGGGCAACGGGGGAGGGAGAATTGGGGTTTTCGGATTTTGGATTGGAGAGTGGCGAGCGGGATGCGTGAGCTTCCCGGTCTTGCGGCTACTGTTTGACCGCCACGAATCGAATTCGCCGATAGTCGGCGACCCAGCGGTCCACCTTCCACAGACGCGGGCGGAGGTCGGTTTCGATTTTTTGCAGCGTGGCTTCGCGTTGCTCGTCCGATAAGACCGCAAAAAACGGGCCTGCGAACATAGCGAGCCAATTCCGTAGGCCGCGTTCGCCTTCGTCCAGGACCGTGGGGCGGTCGAAGAGCGTCGCGTAACGCACCTCAAAACCATGCTCTTCGAGGATCGGCGTGTAC
>Ga0163150_10006368_pt1 | contig 14494 bp, 15 predicted proteins | sample OliLakLV19P2IB_FD_148628 | JGI IMG/M metagenome (GOLD analysis project Ga0163150, IMG submission 148628) | Freshwater microbial mat bacterial communities from Lake Vanda, McMurdo Dry Valleys, Antarctica - Oligotrophic Lake LV.19.P2.IB | ecosystem: Environmental > Aquatic > Freshwater > Lake >...
AGACCACGATGCCCAACATTGCTGGCGGCGCCACCATGACGGTGAGGATCGGCAAGCCTGCGCCGACCGCGAAGGTCGCGGCCGATGCCATCGCCGCCTGCAGCGGACGCGCCAGGAGTTGGTCGGACCGCCCCAGTTCGTCGCGCGCATGAGCGCCAAGCGCATCGTGTGCCATCAACTGCAACGCCACGGTGCGGGCGAGCGCCGGCTCAAGGCCTCGCTGCGCGTAGATCGCGGTAAGTTCGTCCTCCTCCGCGGCCGGCTGCGTCTCGAGCTCACTCCGCTCAAGGGCCAGATCGGCTCGTTCAGTGTCGGTCTGTGAACTCACAGACACGTACTCGCCCGCCGCCATTGACAGCGCACCCGCGACAAGGCCGGCGACGCCTGCGAGGAGCACGTTGTTGCGGGACATGTCGGCGGCTGAGACGCCGACCACAATGCTTGCGGTGGAGACGATTCCATCGTTGGCGCCAAGGACCGCTGCGCGGAGCCAGCCAATCCGCCCCGTCCGGTGCCATTCACGATGTCGCATATAGAGGTCTCATAGAGTCTGGACTGAACCATGAAGCGTCACACGAAGAGCTGCGGCTTCGCTGTTCACTACGGCACACCCTGAACTGCGCCCACGTCCGCCGAACTCTCCTGGGACTCACGCGTTCGAGGCCCGAGACCATGGCACGCGGTGTGCTAGTAGCGATCACGAAGGTGACCCATGATCAAACTGTCGAACATTCTCGTCGCCACCGATTTCGGGCCGGCATCCGAGTCGGCTCTCAATTACGGACGCGAGTTCGCGCGCACGTTTAGCGCGACGCTGCATGTCCTACACGTGGTGGACAATCCGATGGTCTGGACGGGGCAGGAGGCTGCCGGCATCGACTTCGCGGGACTGCAGGCCGACCTCGAAGCCGGCGCACGCACCACGCTTGACCGACTGGTGACCCGCGAAGACCGCGAGCAGCTGAAGGCCGTCACCGTCGTCCGGGCCGGAAGCGGACCGGCGTTCGAGATTGCCCGCTATGCCAGGGACGCCGCCGCCGACGTCATCATCATGGGCACGCACGGCCGCGGGTTCGTGAGTCACATGCTGATGGGGAGCGTGGCTGAAAAAGTCGTGCGGATTGCGCCGTGCCCGGTGCTCACCGTGAGACATCCGGAGCACGAATTCGTCCTTCCCGACGCCCTGCAGATCGTGGAAAAGCCACGGCGGTAGCATTCGGAGAAGGGGACCCAGCGCGCAGCCGACTCGCTCGACATTTTCCCCCAAACAGCGGAAAAGTCCCCTCAGGTCATTGCACAGATGTCCCTGTGGCCCGGCAATGTCGACTGGCGTCATTCGTGCTTCTTCGAACGCAGGGGGAGCGCATGCGTGTTGTCGTGGCGGCATTGGTGACGTTGATCGTGCTCTTCGGGACGGCGGCGAACTACGGTCAGACCGCTGCGGTTTTTCCATACGACACGGTGACGTTGACGCTGCCGAAGGGAGAGGCGCCGGCGGGCCGGCAGGCTTTCGTCGATCTGAAGTGCTACCTCTGCCATCGCCTGGAAGGAGAGAGAGGATTTCCTGCGCCGGTGAGCGCGGCCCAGGGACCGGATCTCGACGCGACGCTGCGCCGTCGCCCTGCGTCGGAGATCGCTGCGGCGATCATCGTGCCATCGCATTCTGTCAGTGTGAGGACGAATCCCGCGGTGCAAAAGACGCTGGAAACGCGGTCACTCTCGCCGATGGGCGACTTCAGCCGCGCCCTCAGCGTCCGCCAACTGGCGGATCTTCTGGCGTACCTGGGCTCAATACACGCAAGGCTGCCCTGAGAAACGGGGGGTATACAAGTGGATCAAACCAATCACGTGCATCCGAGAACTGTGGACGCTTTCTCCCACTGCCTGAACCTCATTCGGTCGGAGTTCACCGAAATGCCGGGCCTTCGCCTCTCCAAATGCCAGGCCAGGCGGCTGTGGAACCTGGACTTGCGAAGCTGCGACGTGATCTTCGAAACGCTCGAAGCGTCGCACTTCCTGAGGCGACTGGCGAACGATACGTACGTCAGGGCAGATGTCGGTGTTGATAACGGACGCTGAGCAACGCGCGATTGCGTATCGGTATACCGAACTTCAGTCGGCGATCAATCGAGGCGGCCCAGGCGTGGCCAGAAAGTACGATGCCTTGTGCAGGGTTTACCGAGGCAAGTCCCGCCGGTTCCTTCACAGCTTCGCCTCGGCTCGCGATAAGCGTCGCTGGGCGTGGCAGTTGGAAGGGTACCTGTTCGCTGAAATTGAACCGCAATTCTGGCCGACTGAAAGGCACTAGACCGCGACCGAACTTTTGAAACAAAGAGGCTCGTGCGTCAGCGGGTTAATCGCCGCCGCCGGCGGCCGCCACCGTCCCTGCCTCATAGTGAATCGACACCGGCGCCTCGAGGATTCGGCCGATGTGCCGGCGTTCATCGACGATCGGCCACCAGTCGTAGAGCAGGACCTCGATCGGCCGCCACATGGCGACCCATCCGGTGATGACGAGCCCCTCGCGAAGAATCTCTCGCAGAGGCCCTGATGGGAGCGACACCGTGAGCTCTGCGAGCGTGAGGAACACGACGAGCACCGCGAGCCCGACACCCAGGAACATCTGGCCGCGGCGCACGTGCTCGCGGAGCCGGCGTTCGATCTGCTCACGCTCGAAGATGAAGTGACCGCGCACCGCCTCCACGATCACGTCGGGCGCTAGACGAGGCTCTGCCTCTTCCAGGATCGTCACAACGATCTTCAGCGGCTGTTTCCGTGGGATCTCCTGTGCCGAAGCCAGCAGGTACTCGACGGCGTCTTCGTCGAGATCGCGCTCGCGGAACGGCGCCGGGTCACGACCATCGAAGAGCTGCAGGGAGTGCCTGACCTTGATGTCGATGCACCACCGGCCGTCCTCGATACGATAGCGTGCGCTCATGGCACGGGAAGCGTCGCACGGAAGGCCCGGGGGCCGATGTGCAGAAGCGGACACCGTGACCCGCGAGTCGGGGGTTCAGCGGGTAAGAAGCAGGACTTAGAGTCCAATAGCGGCGATGAAGCCCAGCATGCCGACCAGACCGAGCGTCACGCCCCATGCGACGTCGGTCGGTGTGCTGCCTTTCAGGCTTTCGGGAATCAACTCGGAAATGACGAGGAAGATCATCGCGCCTCCGGCGAATCCCAGGCTGATGGCCAGCAGCGGCTGAAACACCGACACGAGCAGAAACGCCGGCACCGCGACGATCGGCTGCGGCATGCTCGTGAGCACCGAGTACATCACACACCGCATCACCGACGCGCCGTTGGCCCGCAACGGCAGCGACACGGCCGTACCTTCGGGGATGTTGTGCACGGCAATGGCCATCGCAAGCAGCCAGCCGAACTTCACTTCTCCTGTCGCATATCCGACACCGATCGCCATGCCCTCGGGCACGCTGTGAATGAACAGCGTAATGACGAGGAGAATGGACTGCCGCGACTTTTTCTCACTGAAGCCCCCCAGCCCCCATCCTCGCCGCTCGACGAGCTTCGCGGTCCACGCGAAGAACAGTGCGCCCGCGAGCATGCCTGCAATGACATCGACAGCTCTTCCACGCTGCAGCGCCTCGTCGGCGAGGGCGAACACGGAGGCCGACAGCATCATGCCGCCCGCCGCCGCGGTGGCGATGCTCTGCCAGCGAAGCTCTGTGTTTTTGATGAAGAACAGCGGGACCGCGCCCAGCCCCGTGGCCAGGGCGGTGAAGAGCGCGACCCAGAAGACCTGCCACGTGTCTGCCAACGCTCATAGCTTACCTTCAACGCCGGGACGCCGCGGCCCAACCAGCCTCGCGACCTGAACGCCGGCGAGCAGCGTCGCGGTAAGCAGCAGCCACGCCCCCGCGCTCAACAGCGCCGGCATGTCGAGAAACAGTCCCGCGCCAATGGCCGGCACGCCCGGCAGCCAGAGGAACGACGCGACAGTCCCGACGAGCGGAGGACTCGCTCCGCGGAAGCCCCAGTAGGCGGCGGCGACCGGCAGAATACGCTGCTCAAACCCGGTGATCACCTGCGCGAGAAACCCGACCAGGCCGAACGTGCCGTAGAGCAGCGCGAGCCTCAGCGTCCAGTCCGAGAGAGGCAGCGCCGCGAGCGTCAACCCGCACACACAGGCGAACAGCAGCCACACACCCGCTGCACCAATGTGCACCATCGCCACGTTCGGGTGCGTCCGGTTGCGCGGCGGCACCTTGGGGCGTTCGAGCATCCACAGGACGTGCGCGCCGAAGGCCGCGAATCCCGCCACGATGATCGTGGCGAAGAGCAGTGTCCACCCGTTACGCATCACGAGCGCCCAGAACAGACCGATGATGCCGGTTTCGAGCAGGATCGCGCTGATGTAGATGGTCCGCCCGGACGGCATCGCTGCCGGCAGCACCATCGGCACCAGTCGATAGCCGATGCCCACCACCATCATGCACGCCCAGCCGACCGCGGCGAGATGTGCGTGCGCAAACACGTTCGACAGCACGTAACCCGGCAGGAAGTGGTAGACCTTGTCGAAGCCGAGGAGGACACCCATCGTGACGGCCGCCAGCATATTGGCCGACGCGAAATAGACGTGCAGCTTCACGCCGCCCGGCACCGTTGCATGGCGAACCCGCAGCGCGAGACGGGTCGCCACATACGCCACTCCACACGCGGCCGTCGCCGCCGACCATGCCATGCCGCCGAATTCGGCCATCCAGAAGTGCGCGACCATGCCGATCAAACCGATGACGACCAGCGCGAACGCCGCGTAATCTGCCGCCCGCGCGGGAAACGCCGCGCCGAACGCCAGCGGCAGAATCACGTACGCGTTTCCGAGGATCGACATCGCAATCCACCCGATGGTCACCAGGTGAACGATAGCGACCATCCGTGAGTGATAAAAGAAACCGGCGACCGCGCGCGGATTCCAGCCGGTGAGGGCAAACGCGAGTGCCAGGGAGATGTGCGCGGTGACCACGTAAAGGACGACCAGGCGGCGCGGGGGGATCACGGCACCGGCACCGCGGCCCGCACATCGGGTCCGGGCTCGTACGAGCACAGCGGATCGGCGGCGACCATCGACCCCGTGGCCGCGTACGCGCGCGCACGCGACCCGCCACAGATCTCCCTGAACTCGCAGCGTCCGCACTTCCCCATCAAGACATCCGGATCGCGCAATCGCCGGAAGATCTCATCGTCGCGGTAAATCGACACCAGATCGCCCGTCCTCACGCTGCCGCGCGACACCGGCAGGAAACCGCTCGGACATACCTCGCCCAAGTGGTCCACGAACACGAAGCCATTTCCATCGTTCACGCTCCGCGGAGAGCGGAGACGCGCACGGCGGCTGCGCGAATCCACGATGTCGTGATTGGCCAGATCCCGCTCACGCTGCCACATGACACGATGGAAGTGCGGCGCTTCGGTCGTCTTGATCCCGAAGGGCGCGGTCAGCGACAGATCGTACAGATAGTCCAGCACGCCTTCGCACTGTGCTGCGGTGATCTGATCGAGCGAGGCGCCGCGTCCGGTCCGAACCAGGAAGAAGACGGCCCACAGCGCGATCGGGAACTCGCGGACGCGTCGCGCCATCGCTTCGAGGAACGGCAGCGTGAGGCGGCTCATCGTGGTATTGATCTGCAGGGGCAGATCGAGCTCGATCGCCGACTCGATGATCGTCAACGTCCGGTCATACGATCCGCGCACTCCTCGGAATGCATCGTGCGTGGCGGGGTCGGGCCCATCCAGGCTGACGGCGATGCGCGACAGGCCGGCATCCTTCAGTTCGCGCAGCCGGGCACGCGTTGCCGCCGCGGTGCCGCTCGGCGTCACCGCCACGATCATCTGCTTCGAGGCCGCGTAGCGTACGAGCTCCGCCAGATCCGGCCTGCGCATCGGATCGCCCCCGGTGAGGACGAACAGGGGTGGCGGCTCGCCGAACGCGCAGACCTGATCGATCAGCCGGAAGCCCTCTTCCGTCGTCAGCTCGCGCGGATCCCTCCTCGGGAGGGCGTCGGCTCGGCAGTGCACGCACGCCAGAGCGCAGGCGCGGGTCACTTCCCAGATGACCAGGAACGGCGCACGGTCGAAATCGAATCCCGGCAGTCGTGTCATGTCGAACCTCGCCGACAGGATGGCCGGTTCGGCCGCGGCCGGCTATGACGCGGGTCATACATCCGGACCAGCGGATCACGTCACGATGCCGCCAGCTCCTCCAGGGCGGCCTTGTCGAGGAGCACGAAGCCGTCTTTCCCGGTCCGGACGATGGCATCCTTGCCCCATCGACTCATGATGCGGATGCAGGTCTCGATGGTCGTCCCCGTCAAGTCGGCGAGCTCCTGACGCGACAACGGCATCGGGACAGTGATGCCATCGGCGCCCGGGCGCCCGAGGTTGTCGCCGAGTTTGAGGAACAGGCGTGCGATTCGCGCCTCCACGCGGCCGCCCGACATCTCCGTCAGGCGGTTCGTCAGCTCCACCAAACGCTGGGTCAAACCCAGCAGCAGCCCCCGCACGAGCGAGGGATGCGCTTCGAGCAGCGAGAAAAACGACGCGCGCGGCGTGAGCAGGCACACGGTGTCTTCCAGTGCAATCGCCGACGCAGGAAACGGGCGCGCCTCGTAGGCGGCCACCGCGCCGAACGGATCGCCGATGCCGAAAATCTCCAGGATGACGTCCTTGCCCGTCGGCGTCATCTTGACGATCTTCACCCGGCCGCTCACGACCACGTAAAAAAAGTCCGACGCGTCCCCTTCTCCGAAAATGCGGTCGCCCCGCGTGTAGGACCTCAATCGGGACACCGAGCCCAGATGCTGCCGGTCATCCTGGCTCAACCGCTTGAACATGGCGCTGCGCCGGAGCGCCTCCTCCACCTCTGGTGAGCTCATGCGCAGAGTGTAGCGCCAACCCGTTTCTGCACGGCGTTTGCGGGTATGACGCCTGTCATAGGCGTGCGCGGCCGCCCGCCGTAATCTGCCCGGCAGGAGGAATAGGAATGACACGCTCGCAATTGGAAACGACAAGCCTCGGGGAGATCGTGGCGAGCGATTTTCGCGCCGCCGCCGTCTTCGATCGCTATGGTCTCGACTACTGCTGCGGCGGAGCGCACAGCCTTGCCGAGGGGTGTTCGCAGCGCGGCGTCAGTGTGGCGCACGTGCTGTCGGATCTCGAAGCGCTCGATCCCGCCGCGCGCGAGATCGCCGACGACGATCCCGCCGCCCTGGTCGACTACATCCTCTCACACCATCACGCGTACGTCCGTCGATCGCTGCCGCTGATTCGAGAGCATCTCGCCAAGGTCGTCGCCGCGCATGGCGAGCGGCACTCCGAGCTTCAGTTCATCGACTCGCAATTTTCCAAGGTCGCCGGCGAGCTGTCGCTGCACATGGTGAAGGAAGAACAGATGCTGTTTCCCTACATCCTCGCGCTGGCCGACGCCGTGCGGAGCGACGGGCCGCCCCCGCCCGACATGTTCGGCACCGTGCAGAACCCTATTCGCATGATGGAAAGCGAGCATCAGGAGGCCGGAGACGGCCTCGCGGCCATCCGCGAGATGAGCCACGGCTATCAGCCGCCGGCCGACGCGTGCGGCACCTATCGTCTCGTGCTCGAAGAGCTCCAGGACTTCGAGCGCGATCTACGCAGGCATGTGCACCTCGAAGACGACGTGCTGTTCCCCAAAGCGGTGGAACTCGAATCGAAGGCCGATCTCATCACGCGCGGACTGAAATCTCATCGGTGGGAGTAGCGCGTTTCAACTGGCAGGTGACATATGACGAACAGGACTTTCGGTCGAGCCGTTCTACTGGCCACCTCCGCGCTTGCGCTGGCGATCGTGGCCAGCGCGTGCCAGGGGGAGGACCACATCGCCACAGCCGGCCTGGTGCCGTCCTTCATGGAGACCGAGGTGCCGCCGCACCCCCCGGCGACCGATGTCACCATCGCGCACGGCAAGGAGCTCTACCGCGTCAACTGCGCGCACTGCCACGGCGACAACGGTGACGGCGCGGGGTACGGCGCGCCGTTTCTGGTGCCCCCACCGCGCGACTTCGTGACGGCGCAGTATAAGTTCCGCTCGACTGCCTCAGGCCAGTTGCCCACCGACGACGATATCTTCCGCACGATTTCGCGCGGCGCCACCGGGACGGGGATGCCTCCCTGGCAGTACCTGCTGAACGGGGCCGACCGGTGGGCGCTTGTCGACTACGTGAAGACGTTCTCGCCCCGGCTGCGAGCCAGTCCTGAACGCAAGGCGATGGTGATTGCACCGGCGCCGAGCACCCGCCGCGACACCGAGAACGGCCGCGCGGTCTACGCCAAGATGCAGTGCGCCAAATGTCACGGCGACGACGGGCGCGGCGTCGGCCCCGCGGCCGCCGCGCTGCTCGACTCGAAGGGCAAGTACATCAACACGCGCGATTTCACGTTCGCGACGTCGTATCGGACCGGCTTCTCGGAACGCGAACTCGTGCGCACGATGGAAACCGGCATGAACGGCACACCCATGCCGTCCTATACGGACATCGTGTCGCCGAAGGATCAGCACGACATGGTCGCGTACCTGATGAGCATGGCCAGCCATGGATCCGGCAACCAGCGCCGGCAGACCACGCGCAGCATGAACGGCGTCGGTGGACCGGCGCGCGTGATCGAGGTGCGGGAGCATGCGTGGAAATTCGAGCCGTCGGAAATCCGCATCAAGGCCGGCGAGGTGGTGACGATTCGATTTTCGACGACCGACAACGGCCTCGGCGCGGGCCATGGCTTCGCCCTTGATGGCTTCGATCAGGAAGTCTTCATGAACGGCGTCATGGTGGGCTCGCCGCTGTCGACGACGTTCAAGATCGACGAACCGGGCCGCTACAACTTCTATTGCTCAACGCAGTGCAGCACAACCAATCTGCACCCGCATATGCACGGCACACTGGTGGTCGAGTGACCGCCCGTCATGGAGAGCCATCATGCAGTTCATGAAACGTCATCTCTTCGCTCTGGTTCTGGTCGCGGTCGTGGCCACGATTGCCGTCACGCAGATGCTCGGGTGCGGCGCCTCGGGATCGGCGCGGTCGCGAGCGGCCGGAGACGTCTACGTGCCGCCGGGTGAGCACGACAAATACTACGCGTTTCTGTCGGGAGGCCAGAGCGGATCCGTCTTCGTCGTCGGCATTCCATCAGGACGCCTCATCCGCGAGATTCCGGTGTTCGAACCGAGGGCCGCCTACGGCTACGCGGTACATCCGAACGACCCGCGGCGCCAGCAGCTCGAGGCCACCGGGGGGGCGTGGGGCGATACGCACCATCCGGCGCCGTCGGAAACCAACGGTGTCTACGATGGCAAGTATCTGTGGATCAACGACCTTGCCAACGGCCGTCTCGCCCGCGTGCGCCTCGACGTCTTCGAAACCGATCGCATCATCAAGATTCCCAATCTTCAAGGCGCGCACGGCATCGCGGTCGTCTCGCCGAACACCAAGTACATCGGCGTGAACGGCGAGTTCGAACAGCCGACCAACGGCATGGCGACCAACCCCGCTCCCTACACGTCGGTGGTCGCCTTCGTCGATCCCGAGTCGATGCAGGTGAAATTTCAGGTTCGCGTCAACGGCAACATCGACATCGCCGACAGCTCGAAGGACGGGAAGTATTTCTTCTCCACCGTCTACAACCTCGAGCAGGGGAAAGACATGGGATCGATGCTGCAGTTCGACCGCGACGCGCTGGCGGCCATCGACATTGCTGCCGCGGAGAAGGCGGTCGCCGAGGGCAAGGCGGAGATCCGCAACGGCGTGCCGGTGATCGATCCGGAAACCGCGCCCGGGGTGCTGACGCTCATTCCGGTCCCGAAGAACCCGCACGGCGTCAACGCGACGCCAGACGGCCGGTATGTGATTGCCAGCGGCAAGCTGTCGCCAACGGTCACGATCATCGACGTCAACACGCTCAAGATCGTGGCAGAGCCCGAAGTCGGCCTCGGACCGCTCCACACGACCTTCGACAACCGCGGCAACGCGTACACATCGCTGTTCCTCGACAGCCAGGTCGTGAAGTGGAACATCGACAAGGCCGTTGCCGGCGCCTCCGACTACATCGTCGATCGCATCAACGTGCACTACAACATCGGCCACCTGCAGGCCGTCGGCGGCGAGACGATGCAGCCGCAGGGCGATTACCTGCTGGCGTTGAACAAGCTGTCGAAGGATCAGTATCTGCCGGTCGGCCCCGACATGCCCGAGGCTCAGGAACTGATCGACATCTCCGGCGAGAAGATGCGGATGCTCGCGGCGTTTCCCACGCCGCCGGAGCCGCACGACGCCGTGTTCATGGCCGCGTCCCTGCTGAAGGGCAAGGTCAAGCAGGTCTTCGACGTCGAAGCCCACTCGGTGAAGGAGGGTAAGGAAAGCGTCGTCCGCACCGCCCCCGATGCGGTCACGGTCAACATGACGATGATCCGCAGCGCGTACACGCCGGAGACGATTTCCGTTCGCGAAGGCGATCGCGTCACCTTCAGGATGACGAACGTCGAGACCATTCGCGACATGACGCACGGATTCGCCCTGCCCGATCACGGCCTGAACGTGTCGCTCCCGCCCGGAGCCACCAAGGAGATCACGATCGATACCCCAAAGCCGGGCGTGTACTGGTTCTACTGCACGAACTTCTGCAGCGCACTCCATCTCGAGATGCGCGGCCGCATGATCGTGCAGCCCACAAAAGGCGACGTGACGATCGCCGACTGGCACGCCGGGCAGAACGTCGCCGGCATGCAGGTGCCGGGAGTGCCGTCCACGGCGCGGCCGGCAACGACGCAGCCGGGAGCCGCTCCCAGTGGCCGCTGATCGAAAGCTCTTCCTCGCGGCGGCGGCACTGGTGGTCGTAGCCGCGTGGCTGCCCTACTGGGGGTTTCTGATGTCGGCGCCTCAGTATCCCGGCGAGAGCCTCATGCTCAACGTGTCGCACCGGGGCATCAGCGGCGACGTGCAGGAAGTCACGACCCTGCAGAAGTTCATCGGCGTCAGGTTTCCGGAACACCTGCCGGAGCTCCGCTGGATTCCGCCGGCGATGCTCGGGCTCGCTGCGATGCTGGCGATGGCCGCCTTCGCCGGAGCGGGCGCTGTTGGCAGGTTCTTTCGCTGGGCGACCGTGGCGCTGTTCGTCGCCCTGCTCCTCGCTTCGGCGGCGACCGTTCAGCAAAGGCTGCATGCCGTCGGTCACGATCGCGATCGCCACGCGCCGATGTCGGGGCTCAAGGACTTTACCCCACGGCTCATCGGCCCGACCAAGGTCGGTAATTTCACTGTCTGGTCGTTCCCACACGTGGGTGGGCTCGCCCTCGTGGTCGCGATCGCCCTCGCGGCGTGGGGCGCCGGCCGAAAGGCGCGCTCATGAGGCTGTGGCTCCTGGCCGCGGGAGTCGTCGCATTGAGCCTGCCGTCATCTGTGGATGCCCGGGTGTGGACGGTCGGCCGCGGCCACACCGACTTTCCGCTGATCGCCCCGGCCATCGCCGCGGCCGCGCCCGGAGACGAGATTCGCGTCCGCGCCGGTGTCTACCGGGAGGATCTCGTGCTCGACCGCCGGATCGCGCTTATCGGCGAGGGCGGATCGGTGTTGTTCGGCACGGGGAATGGCACGGTGATCGATGTCCTCGCCGATGGGTGCGAGATCAGAAATCTGATTATCGACGGCACCGGCGCAGGAGCCACGAACCAGATGGACGCGGCCATCAGGCTGACCTCGCACCGCAACAAGGTCGTCGGCAACGTGATGCGGCGGGTGTTCTACGGCGTCGTGATCGCCGGCGGCGCAGACAATGTCGTCGCCGACAACCAGATCGAAGGGCTGCTCGATCGCCCGTTCGGACGGCGGGGTGACGGCATTTATGTCTACAAGGCGCCGCGAGCCCGCATCGTCGGAAACCGTATCGTCGGCCAGCGCGACGCCATTTTCCTGCAGTACGCACACAACGGACAGGTGGAGGGGAACAGCGTCGAAGGAGCGCGCTACGGTCTGCACGACATGTTCTCCGACGAGACCGCGGTTCGCGGCAACAGCTTTCGAGGGTGTCTGGTCGGGGCGAACCTGATGAACGCCAGGGGCCTCACGCTCGAACGGAATGAGTTCGCCAGGAACAGGGGCGTCACGGCTGTCGGGTTGTCGCTGAAAGACTGCGACGGGTCGCTCGTGTCCGAGAACCAGTTCGTCGCCAACGCCCGCGGCCTGCAGCTCGATGGATCGTCGGCGAATCGCTTCCTGAACAACCGATTCGCTCAGAACGACACGGCCGTCAGACTGCTCGCGAGCGCCGAAGGGAATACCTTCCGCGGCAATACGTTCGAACAGAACTGGAGCGACGTCGTACAAAGCGGCACCGGCGCCACGACCGCATGGAGCGAGGCCGGCGTGGGCAACCGGTGGAGCGGATATATCGGCTTCGATTTTAACGGGGACGGCATCGGTGAGTCCGCGCATCCGCTCCTGAGGCCGTTCGAGCAGGTCGAGGCGGCAAACGAGCTCGCGCGGCTCTACCTGCAGAGCCCGGCGGCCGGCGCGCTGGATCTCGTGGCGCGCAGCGTGGCGCAGAAGAGCGCCGCGGGCGTCGATGCGCATCCCCTCGTCGACGCTCGGCGGCCCTTGGGCGGCTTCGGCTGGCTGGCCGCGGCCGGACTGGTTCTCCTTGGCACCGCGGTGCGGACCGCGCAGCGCTCGCGCGCGAGGTGACGTGATGATCGAACTGACTGAGCTCCAGAAATCCTACGGCCCGCAGCGCATTCTCTCGGGCGCGTCACTCGCCGTCCACCGCGGAGAGAGCGTCGCCCTCGTCGGCGCAAACGGGAGCGGCAAGACGACGACGCTTCGGTGCGTGGTCGGTCTCGCGCGTCCCGACGGGGGACGCATCGAGGTTGACGGCATCGATCTCGCGAGGCGGCCGTACGACGCGCGGTCGCGGCTGAGTTATCTGGCGCAGCGAACGGAGTTCCCGTCGACGCTGACGGTGCGGGAAATTCTGACGGTCGTGGCAGACCTCAGAGACGCACCGGCACGCTCGGTCGAGCGCGAGATCTCACTGTGCGGCCTCGGCTGCATCGCCGGCCGCACCGTGGCCCGGCTCTCGGGCGGCGAGCGTCAGCGCATCGCCCTGGCCGCGCTCTTTATCCCCGACGTCGCGGTCTATCTGCTCGATGAGCCGACGCTGAACCTCGATCCCATCGGCACTCGCCTGCTGATCGATCGCCTGGGCGCACTGCGCAACGACGGTCGCGCCGTCATGTTCACCACTCACGTGAACGCAGAGCTCGACGGACTCGCGACACACGTGGCCGTGCTCAGCGAAGGGCGCATTGTGCCGGTCTCTCACGACATCGGTCACGGCGAACGCCATGTCTCTGTCGCCGTCGAAGGCCCCGCACCGATGTGGGTGGCCACGCTGCTGCGCGCGGGCGCAACACGGGCATGGCCCGGTCGCGGCCGGTTGCACGCCATCGTGGCCGACTCGGCTCTCAGCGCCATGCTTGCGCGGCTGGAGTCCGAGGGCGCGCGGATTGCCGGGTTTCGCACGGAGAGCCCGCTCGCGGCTGCGCTCGATCGTTTGAATGATGAGGAACATGGCAATGAGAGTGAACCCGTACCTCGTGCTGATCGCGGCGCTGCTGCCGGCCAGTTGTGGCGGCACGCCTGGTGGGCCGGAGCCGATTCCGCTGGACCGCGTTAACTGCGCGCGATGCGGGATGCTCGTCTCGAGCGACGCCCACGCGGCGCAGTCCCGCGCGCCAGGTCAACCGACGCGCTTCTACGACGACGTCGGCTGCCTGGCCGGCCGCCCCGAAGCCCATGCGGACGGGACGGCTCGCTACGTGCGCCTCGCGTCGGGCGGCTGGGCCGCCGCCGAGGAGGCGTGGTTTGCACGATCGGCCAGCGCCAGAACACCGATGGATTACGGCGTTCTCGCGTTTGCAACCAGGAATGAAGCAGCCGCCGCCGATCGCGACGGACAGGCGCACAACTGGCCCGCCATCGGCGGATCCATGGAGGCCCGATGAAGACGCATCTCAGGACCATCGCACGAATGGAGTTCACCGCGACCGCGCGGGTCTGGTGGATTCGTCTGTTCACCACGGCATATGCGCTGATGACCGTCGCCATGGCGTACGCCTGCGGCGTCATCGGCGAAACCGAGCCTGCTGAGGCGTTCGCGCGGCTCACCGTCGCCGTGCTGCCGCTGGCGCTGATGCTTGTCCCCCTCGCCTCCCTGCTGATCGCCACCGCCGGCGCCGCCGGCGACGACTCGACGAGCTTCCTGCTGGCGCAGCCCGTGTCGCGCCTGGAGCATCTCGTCGGACGCTGGCTGGGCCAGGCCGCCGCCGTCGCCGCGTCGATTGTGGCCGGATTTGGCACCGGCGGAGCCCTTGTGGCGGCGATCTCGGGCGCGACCGATCCCGGGAGATTCGCCGTGCTCGTGGGCGGCAGCGTGCTGGCAGGCCTCGCGTTCCTGT